>Ga0209536_100008524_pt1 | contig 15358 bp, 28 predicted proteins | sample DeeMarSeWOR28_12_FD_187461 | JGI IMG/M metagenome (GOLD analysis project Ga0209536, IMG submission 187461) | Marine sediment microbial communities from White Oak River estuary, North Carolina - WOR-2-8_12 (SPAdes) (version 2) | ecosystem: Environmental > Aquatic > Marine > Intertidal zone >...
GAGGGGGGGGGACGGTTTTCGGCCCAAAGCCAAGATCATATTCATCTACATTGCCAAAGAAAGTATATCGGGCCGCCTTGAAGGGGGCATTGACCGCTAAGGTGGCGGCGGAAGATTTATTGGTTATGGGGGATTTGGTGTTGTCTGAAATGAAGACCCGGCGTTTAGTGCAGTTGCTATCGAAGGTTGGGGCAAGTGGAAAGGTCCTTTTGGTTATTGATGAGGGGTTGGTTGATCTCATTCGCATAGGGAAAAATGTAAAGAATTTAAAGGTTCTTCATGGTAAGGATCTTAATGTATATGACGTGCTTTGGTGTGACAAGCTAGTAGTCACCAGAGCGGAGTTGGAACGAATTCAAGAAATTTGGGTGTAACGTGAATCCACATGATGTTTTGATACGGCCTTTGCTGACAGAAAAGATAACGGCAATTCGCGAGGTGAAGAATGGTGTGGCGTTTGCCGTTCATCGCCATGCGACTCGCATCGATATTCGCAGGGCTGTGGAGACAGTGTTTAGCGTAAAGGTGGCCTCGGTGAATGTGATGAATGTCAGAGGCAAGAAGAAGCGTCAGGGGCGTTTCTCTGGAAAAAGGGCTGATTGGCGGAAGGCGTTTATCACCTTAAAAGAAGGTGAAAAAATAGAATTGTATGAAAGCGCCTAAGGTTAATGGGTTAGAAATAAAAAGAATTGTGAGAACAAGGTTATGCCAATAAAAGAATATAATCCTACTTCACCTGGTCGGAGGGGAATGTCGGGTGTCGTTAATGAAGGGTTGTCTCGTAAGAGGCCAGAAAAGAATTTAACGACGTATTTTCCTCAATCCGGTGGAAGAAATAATGTTGGGAGAATTACCTCGCGATTTCGAGGGGGTGGGCATAAGCGGCTCTATCGGAAGATTGATTTTAGGAGGGATAAGGTTGGTGTACCGGCAAAGGTTGCCGCTGTTGAATATGATCCAAATCGTTCGGCTCGAATTGCTCTTTTGCATTATGCCGATGGTGAGAAGCGCTATATCTTGGCCCCTCTCGGGCTAAAGGTGGGGGATTCAGTTCGATCTGGTGCGCAGGTTGATGTGAGGGTTGGAAATGCTTTGCCGCTTATGGAAATGCCTTTAGGGGTAGTAGTGCACAACATAGAATTAAAACCTGGTAAGGGTGCCCAGTTGGCTAGAAGTGCTGGGGCCTCTGCTCAAGTGATGGGCCGAGATGAAAACTTTGTGCAAATCCGCTTAACCTCTGGTGAAATGCGAAAAATTCTTGGTGCTTGCATGGCCACGGTGGGGCAGGTTGGGAATTTGGATCATAATAATATCACTATTGGGAAAGCCGGACGTTCTCGATGGTTGGGGAAAAAGCCGCATCAGCGGGGAGTGGTGATGAATCCTGTTGATCATCCGCATGGTGGTGGGGAAGGCAAGTCAGGTCAGGGTAATCCGCATCCGGTTTCTCCATGGGGCCAACCAACGAAGGGTTTTAAGACCCGGAAGCCCAGAAACCAAAGCTCGCGATTTATCATTGCAGGAAGAAAGAAAAAATCCCGTTAGTTTATTGTGGGGGTAATCGATGGCAAGGTCAGTTCATAAGGGTCCGTTTGTCGACCACCATATTGCTAAAAAAGTTGAAAAGGCCAGGGAGTCCAGGGAGTCTAAAGTGATAAAAACCTGGTCTCGCCGGTCAACGATCATTCCGGATATGATCGGTTTGACATTTGCCGTTCATAACGGGAAGAAGTTTATTCCGGTATTTATTACGGACAATATGGTTGGACATAAATTGGGAGAGTTTGCCCCAACCCGATTTTTTAAGGGGCATGGTGCAGCCAAGAGCGAAAAAGCTGTTGCGCTCAAATAAGCGAAAATTAATTGAATACTTAGGGACTTGAGAACTCGAGAAGGTAGAGAAAAAATATGGCCGAAGCTAAAGCGGTATTGCGACACGTAAGACTTGCCCCACGAAAAGCCAGGTTGATCGTTGATATGGTGCGAGGGAGGAATGCGGCTGAAGCATTGTCCATATTGAAGTATACCCCTCGTTCGGCCGCTAGGGTTGTTGAGCAATTGCTATTTTCGGCGGTGTCCAATGCGGGCCAAAAAGACTTGGGTGAGCCTGAAAATTTAAGAATTTCTCGAGCCTATGTGGATGGCGGTCCTATTTATAAGCGTTTTCGCCCGCGATCGATGGGAAGGGCTAATCCCATACAAAAGCGAACTAGTCATATAACAATTGTGGTAAGTCCGACCAGCTAGTTTTAGGTAAATTTTCTTTAAGGAACCGTTAGGGGGAGAAAGAATTCATGGGTCAAAAGACGCACCCGTTTGGTTTTCGGTTAGGGTATACCAGAACTTGGCGATCTCGATGGTATGCTAAAAAAGATTATGCCAAGCTCCTCCATCAGGATTTATCTATCAGGGATGTTGTTAAGAAGCGACTTTACCACGCTGGTATTTCAAGTGTTGAGATTGAGCGATCCGGTAACCAATTGAAGTTAATTATTAATACTGCTCGACCTGGAATCATTATAGGGAGGAAGGGAGCGGAGGTTGATAAATTAAAAGCTTCTCTTGAGAAAGAATATGGGAATGAAGTGTTTGTAACGGTAAAGGAAATAAAGAAGCCAGAGTTGGATGCGCAATTAGTTGCTGAGAATATCGCGACCCAATTGGAGAAGAGAGTTTCATTTCGGCGTGCGTTAAAGCGAAGTGTAGCTTCGGCGCTTCGACTTGGAGCATTGGGGATTAAGGTATATTGCGCTGGGCGCCTTGGTGGACATGAAATAGCGAGAACGGAATGGTATCGGGAGGGGCGCGTGCCTCTTCATACCCTTAGGGCTGATGTCGAGTACGGGTTTGCTGAAGCAAAGACCGCCATGGGTCAGATTGGGGTTAAGGCCTGGATATTTAAAGGTGATGCCCAAGTTCCTTCACTGGAAAAGTCTGAGCCTTCGCTAGGATTTTTATAAAAGACTGTAGGATTAAAGCGATTGGAGTATTAGGAAGATGTTAGCTCCGAAAAGGGTGAAATTTCGAAAAGTCCAGAAAGGTCGAATGCGCGGCAAGGCCTATCGTGGCGGTGAAATCGCTTATGGAGTTTTTGGGCTTAAAGCCCTTGAGCCTGGAAGAATTACTGCCAGGCAAATTGAAGCCGCTCGTATCGCTATGACGCGGCATGTAAAGCGAGGTGGCAGAATTTGGACAAGGATATTCCCTGATAAACCAATTACCAAGAAACCTGCTGAAGTTCGAATGGGGAAAGGAAAGGGTAATCCGGAGTATTGGGTTGCTCCAGTTAAATCTGGGAGAATTTTATTTGAAATGGACGATGTTACGCAGGCTGTGGCAGAAGAGGCTTTGCGCTTGGCTGGCCATAAGCTGCCTGTGGCAACAAAATTCGTTATTCGTGGAGAAATACCGGTTTTGTAGGTACTAAATATGGAAATGCAAGAAATAAGGAATTTAGAAAAGTCAGAATTGTTAGATAAGGTTGGTAAATTGAAGCAGGAATTGTTTCATTTTAGGAGTCAGTTGGCATTGGGCCGTATGGAAAATCCAATGAGAATTCGCGAAACGAGAAGAGATATTGCCAGAGTTGAAACTGTTCTTCGGCAAAAGGGCTAATAGTCAATCACGTTTTCGAAGGGAATTTATACAGCTATGACACAGTCAAGGTCGGTGCCTCGGTCGCTCATGGGAAAAGTTGTGAGTAATAAAATGCAAAAGACCGTGGTGGTAGAAGTGGTTCGTATAGAGAGACATTCGCTTTACGGGAAGGTCATCCGAAGAAAAACAAAAATGAAAGCCCATGATGAAGTCAATCAGTGTCAAATGGGGGATCAGGTTAAAATTGTTTATTCCCGACCTTTGAGCAAGGATAAGCATTGGCGGGTTTCTGAGATTTGCAATAGGAGAGTTGTGGTTTAGTTTCACGGGTTTTTAAAAATGGTAGGAGTGGACGTTCCCCTTTTTTGATACAGAGTTAACCTAATGATACAAAATTATACTTATCTTGATGTGGCCGATAATTCAGGGGCAAAAAGTGTCAGATGTTTCCATGTGTTGGGTGGAACGAGGCGCCGGTATGGTTCTTTAGGTGATATCATTGTGGTGTCAGTGCGAGAAGCGATTCCCAAGGCATCGGTAAAAAAGGGCGATGTCATGAAGGCGGTGATTGTTAGGACTAAAAAGGGATGTAGGCGGGATGATGGATCCCATATTAAATTTGACAGGAATGCCTGTGTGTTAGTCAATGCTCAGGGTGACCCAGTAGGGACGCGCATTTTTGGGCCTGTAGCAAGGGAATTACGAAGAAAAAAATATATGAAAATTATATCATTGGCTCCTGAGGTTATTTAGGGCAAAATTATTATGGCTGAAAAATTTCATATTAAAAGGGGCGATACGGTCATGGTTATTTCCGGTAAAGAGCGTGGTAAAACCGGAAAAGTGCTCCAGGTCGAAGCGAAAAACGCCAGAGTAACTGTTGAAAAGCTAAATATAATAAAACGGCATACCAAGCCTAATGCAAAAAATAAGCAGGGTGGAATCCTGGAGCGAGAAGGTTCCATGGCTATTTCAAATGTCATGGTGTTTTGTGAGTCTATACAAAAACCATCAAGAATTAAGATGAAAACATTTGATGATGGACGAAAAGTCCGTGTCTATCAAAAGGCTCCAACGGAAGTTTTGGGTAAAAGCTGATGAAATCAAAATCGGTACAAAAAGAAACAGGTAAAACCAAAGAAAAGAAGGTTTCCTCCACGGTAATCGCACCAAAGGATTATGTGCCGCGGATGAAAGTCATCTATCAAGAAAAAGTGGTGCCAGGCATGATGAAAGAGTTTGGATATAAAAATCCCATGCAAGTCCCTAGAATTGAACGGATCGTTTTAAATGTGGGAATGGGGGAGGCCGTTCAAAACGTGAAGTTATTAGAGAGTGCCGCAGCTGAGCTGGAGCAAATTACGGGACAAAAGCCGGTCCTGACCAGGGCAAAGAAAGCGATTGCAGGGTTTAAATTGCGTGAAGGAATCCCCATTGGGGCAAAGGTTACCTTGAGGGGGACAAGGATGCTTGAGTTTTTGGACAGATTAGTGTCTGTGGCTTTACCCAGAATACGTGACTTTCGGGGTGTTTCTCCAAAAGCGTTTGATGGACGGGGAAATTACACCCTTGGCTTAAAAGAACAGCTGACGTTTCCAGAGATAAAATATGATGATGTAGCATCAATTCATGGAATGGATATTACCTTTGTCACCTCCGCCAAACGGAATGATGAAGCCAGATCCTTATTGGCCCATTTGGGGATGCCTTTTCGTAAACCCTAAATAGGGAAAGGAGCGCTTGTGTCAAGGTTAGCACTTAAAAATAAGGCAAAGCGGGAGCCAAAATTTCCATGTCGTCATTATAATCGTTGTCCGCTTTGTGGTCGTGTGAGGGGGTTTTTGCGTAGGTTCATGATGTGTCGGATATGTTTCCGTTCCCTTAGTTTGCGCGGCGATATTCCTGGTGTGACTAAGTCAAGTTGGTAGTTGAAAGTCTTGGCAGGCAGTTAGTTTTTTTTAATGTTAGCAATAATTTAATTACGAGGTCTTGAAGCATGTCGATGACAGATCCTCTCGCAGATTTATTTGTTCGAATTCAAAATGCGGGACGCCGTGGACACGATTTGGTTCAAATTCCTTCTTCAGGTGTCAAAAAAGAAGTCCTTCGAATTTTTAAAGAAGAAGGGTTCATTCGTGACTATAAGGCTGCTGCTGGACCTAATGGGCATCCGATTCTTGAGGTTTCGCTTCGATATGCTCCTGGTCGACAGAAGAAATCTTTTATTACTGGAATAAAACGAGTCAGTAAGCCTGGCTGCCGAGTATATGCTGGCAAAGATGATCTCCCTCGTGTAATGCGTGGTTTGGGTTTGGCTATACTGACTACCGACCGTGGTTTATTGACTGATGAACAATGTCGGAGTTTGCAGGTTGGTGGTGAAGTGTTGTGCCATGTATGGTGAAAATTTCTAATTTATTTACTGTGATATCCAATTGATAGGTTAAATATGTCGAGGATTGGACGAAAGCCGATACCTATTCCAAAAGGTGTGGAAGTTAAGGTTCACGATGAGAGCGTTGTGGTGAAGGGGCCATTGGGGCAATTGCAATGGGGCTTGAATCCTGGCATCAAGGCCATGGTTGAAAATGGAGAGGTTTCTGTAATCAGAAATGGAGATTCAGCTAAGTTAAAGGCTATGCATGGACTTACGCGGGCCGAAATTGCAAACCAGATGAATGGGGTGAAGGAAGGCTTTCGAGAGAATTTGGAGGTAATGGGGGTAGGGTATCGTGCTCAGATCCAGGGAAACGAATTGAGTTTTACCGTGGGGTATGCTCATCCCGTCTCCCTTAAGTTGCCAAAGGGAGTGGAAGCTTCCGTTGACAAGCAAACTTCGATTTCTCTCAAGGGGATTGATAAACGAATGGTGAGCTTGGTGGCAGCGCAGATAAAGAGTCTGAAGGTTCCAGACGTGTATAAACATAAAGGTATAAAGTATGTTGGTGAAGTCCTTCGTAAAAAAGCCGGGAAAGCCGGTAAAAAGTAGGTTGCACTCGTGAATATTCTAGAAAAGCAAAAAAGATTGCATAAAAGGAGTCGGCGGGTCAGGCTGAGGATAGTTGGCTTATCTTCACGCCCGCGGTTAAGTGTTTTTAGAAGTAATTCTCATATCTATGCTCAAATTATCGATGATGCAGAGGGGCGGACGATTGTTTCAGCATCCTCCTGTGATCCTGGCTTGAAGGACAGAATTAAATCTGGTGGTAATATTGAGGCGGCTAAAATTGTGGGGCAAGTTATTGCCGAACGAGCGAAGGCTATACCCATTGAACTCGTGGTATTTGATCGAGGTGGAAGATTATATCACGGAAGAGTAAAGGCGTTAGCTGATGCTGCTCGCTCGGGGGGCTTGAAATTCTAATGTGGCCCAGCCCAAAATAATTTTGATCAAGGGAAGGATTCACCTCTGTGAGGGTTAATGTTGAAGAGCTTAATTTAAAGGATAAACCGGTTGTTATTAACCGTGTGGCCAAGGTGGTAAAAGGGGGAAAGCGATTTTCCTTTTCGGCTTTGGTTGTTGTGGGTGATGGGGATGGTTGGGTGGGAGTGGGAAAAGGTAAGGCCACCGAGGTTCCCTCTGCCATAGCAAAAGCTGTGGCCCATGCAAAAAAGAATCTGATTCGGATCCCGTTAAAAGCAAATTCCATTCCCCATGAGGTTCATGGGTATTTTGGGGGAGAGCATATTGTATTAAAGCCGGCCAAGCAGGGGACTGGAATCATTGCCGGAGGGGCTGTTCGTTCCCTATTGGAGGTGGCAGGAGCCCAGAATATTGTGGCTAAAACGCTTGGTCGTGGGAATCCGTTTAATGCGGTTAGAGCAACCATTCAAGGCTTGAGCCAGCTTCGAGATCCTTATGAAGTGCGAGAGATGCGTCGAACGGCCATAGGCATGGAAGATTAATGATGTTCGAAATACCAGTGAGGTAACGGAAAGTAATGGCGGCACAATCAAATCTTTCTATTACATTAAAGCGCAGTACGATTGGCCACCCAGATAAGATGCGCGTGGTCTTATTGGGGTTGGGGCTCAGGAAAATTGGGCAGACCGTCTGTCGTCCGGATACAGATCAAGTTCGAGGATTAATTTATAAGGTTAGACATCTTGTTGAGGTTTCAGGTTCATGAAGTTACATGATTTACATCCATCTCCCGGTTCGAGAACAAAAAGAAAGCGTCTTGGTCGTGGTCCTGGTTCTGGTTTAGGAAAAACGGCTGGGAAGGGACATAAAGGATTGTTGGCCCGTTCAGGTAGGGCAAACCAGGCTGGATTTGAGGGTGGGCAGATGCCACTTGCCCGCCGTTTACCAAAGCGTGGATTTACGAACACATTTCGAGTCGAATATTCGGTGGTAAATCTTAAGACTCTAGCCGCCCATGAAAAAACGTTGCATTTCAATCCTGAAATATTAATGGATATTGGGTTGATTAAGGGACGAAATTCCCTGGTAAAAATACTTGGCACTGGGGATATTGACCGTGCGCTTGTGGTTGAGGCACATAAATTTAGTGAGTCGGCTAGACGAAAAATTGAGAATGCTGGCGGTCAAGCCAAGGTGATTGGCTGTGCTTGAACGGCTTGTCACGAGCCTTCAAAATATCCTTAAAATTCCGGAGTTACGTAGCCGGGTGGTTTTTACCTTGGCTATGCTGGCTGTTTATCGGATTGGGGCTCATGTTCCTACTCCTGGAATAAACAATGAAGAGCTTTTTAAGTTTCTTACCGAACGGGGCGGAGCCCTTATGGGGTTCCTTGATATTTTTTCCGGAGGAGCTTTATCGAGGTTGACGATATTTGCACTGGGCATTATGCCTTATATCAGTGCTTCAATCATTTTACAGCTTCTAACCGTTGTTGTTCCACATCTTTCAAAATTGGCAAAAGAAGGTGAACGTGGAAGAAAAACCATCATTCAGTATACACGATACGGGACAATCGTTATCGCATTGATACAAGGGTTTGGTATTGCTCTCGGCCTTGAGGGAATGAATGGTGGAGCTTTTGTTCTTGACCCCGGTTGGCCATTTCGGTTGATGACGGTGATCACACTAGTGGCCGGTACGGCATTCCTCATGTGGTTGGGTGAACAAATAACGGAGCGTGGTGTGGGAAATGGAATTTCTCTCATTATATTTTCCGGGATTGTAGCCAGCCTTCCGAGTGCGGTTGTTAAAACATTTGATTTATATCAAGTAGGCCAAATCAGCATTCTCCTCTTGGCGATCCTGAGTGTCGTTATGTTGGGAGTAATGGGGGCCATAGTTTTTTTGGAAAGCGGGCGAAGAAAGATTGCGGTTCAATATGCCAAACGAATAGTTGGCCGTCGGGTGTATGGTGGGCAGAACACTCATATTCCTTTGAAAATCAATACGGCAGGTGTGATTCCACCAATTTTTGCTTCTTCCATTATCGCATTCCCGGCAACAATTGCGAGTTTTATACAAGTTCCATGGGTCCAAACTATTGGATCACAGCTGGCTCCCGGGTCTTTGCTATATACGTTGTTGTACGTGGGGCTGATTATTTTCTTTTGTTTCTTTTATACAGCCGTTGTCCTGAATCCTGTTGATATGGCTGATAACATGAAGAAATATGGTGGATTTATCCCAGGAATTCGCCCCGGACAAAAAACAGCCGATTTTATTTATAAGGTGCTGACAAGGGTTACGTTTGCGGGGGCCATCTACTTAGCAATTGTATGCGTCATCCCTGAATTGTTGATATATCGACTGAATATGCCATTTTATTTTGGTGGTACCTCACTGTTGATCGTCATTGGTGTGGGGTTAGATACGGCTCAACAAATAGAAAATCACATGTTAATGCGCAATTATGAAGGATTTTTGGGAAAAGGTTCATTGAAGGGGAGAAGTGGATAAAGGCATGAGGGTGATATTTTTAGGTCCTCCTGGAGTAGGAAAAGGGACGCAAGCAGAGTTTATTGCAAAAAAGTACCATATCCCAAAATTATCGACGGGAGATCTGCTTAGGGAAAGTGTAGACAGGAAGACTGCCCTGGGGAAAAAAGCTAAAGGTTTTATGGAACGTGGAGAATTGGTTCCGGATGATGTCGTGATTGGTTTAGTTGAGGAAAAACTCGCTTCTCCGGAATGCCAAAATGGATTTTTATTAGACGGATTTCCCAGGACGGTGACTCAAGCGGATAAATTATCTGGATTTTTGCAAAAAATGGGAGAGAGTCTTGATCACGTGGTGTATTTCTCCCTTCCCAAAACAGATATTGTCAAGCGGATAAGCGGGAGGCGGAGTTGTCCTACATGTAAGGCCGTGTATCATCTTGAGTCCATACCACCCAAAATGAACGGAGTCTGTGATGTGTGTGGTATGTCCCTTATTCAGCGTAATGATGACAAGCCGGAAACCATTGAATCTCGCTTGGCCGTGTATCAGGAGCAAACCGAGCCGTTAATTAAATATTATAAACATAGGGGCATTCTCTCTGAGTTGGATGGGTCAGGCTTAGTTGCTGCTGTCCAGGAACGGTTGCTAGTTCTTCTGTCGCAGCCAAGGTAGAATGATCATTATAAAAACGCCTGAAGAAATTGAACGTATTGCTCGTGCAGGTGAAATAGTTGCTCAATGTCAAAGTTTTCTGGTTCATGAAGTGAAGGCAGGCGTGACAACATTGGAGCTAGATAAACTCACGGAGCAATGTATTCTTGATTTAGGCGGAGTTCCGGCATTTAAGGGCTATCGGAATTATCCCAATAGTCTATGTGCATCCATCAACGAAGAAGTGGTTCACGGGATACCCTCAAAACGGGTGCTTAAAGATGGAGACATTATTGGATTGGATATCGGGGCCATTGTAGAGGGGTTTTACGGGGATGGGGCAGTGACCGTTTCGGTTGGAAATGTGCCTGAAAGTATTCAATCCTTGATTCGAGTTACCCGGGAGGCTTTGCAAAAAGGGCTTGAGCAAGCCGTGGTAGGCAATCGCCTTTCTGATATTTCTTTTGCGATTCAAACGCATGTGGAAAAACATGGTTATTCGGTTGTACGTGATTTCGTGGGACATGGAATTGGGCGTCAATTGCACGAGGAACCCCAGGTGCCAAATTATGGTAGACCTGGTCAGGGTCCTCGTTTGAAATCTGGAATGGCTCTCGCTATTGAACCGATGGTGAACATGGGAGGATCAGGAGTCAAAATTCTACAAGATGGGTGGACCGCGGTCACTTGTGATAGTTCACTCTCTGCTCATTTTGAACATACGATTGTGATTGAAAATAGTGGTCCGCCTCGCATTTTAACTGGTTGTGCCTAGATGGAGGTCTTGGTAATTTCCTAATGGGGAAAGAAGATATAATTGAGGTTCAAGGGGCGGTAACTGAAACATTGCCGAATGCCATGTTTAGGGTTCAGTTAGAAAATGGCCATAAAATATTAGCTCATATTTCTGGAAAAATGCGAATGCATTTTATCCGGATTTTGCCGGGAGATAAGGTGACAGTGGAGCTTTCGCCTTATGACCTGACGCGTGGGCGAATTACCTATCGGTTTAAATAAAGGGCGATATCGTGAAAGTTAAATCTTCAGTAAAACCAATTTGTGCTAAATGTAAGGTTATTCGCCGCAAAGGGGTGGTGAGGGTTCTTTGTGCCAACCCCAAACACAAGCAGCGACAAGGCTAGGTTTCGTATCTATAAACGGTTGGAATGAATGGAATTAGGCATTCCCAAGAAATGAGGAAAATAAGCAATGGCTCGAATCGCAGGGGTTGAATTGCCAGTTGGAAAACGGATTGATGTAGGTTTAACCTATATTTTTGGGATTGGCCCAGCTAGTTCGCGAGATATTTTGCGAAAATCTGGGGTATCTCCGGAAACAAGGGTGAAGGACCTTCAGGAAGATGAGGTAGTCCGATTACGGGAAACCATTGACAAGGACTTTGAAGTAGAAGGTGACCTTAGGAAAGAGGTCACGATGAGTATTAAGCGTTTAATGGATATTGGAACATACCGTGGTCTCCGGCATCGGAAGGGCTTACCTGTGAGAGGCCAAAGGACGAAAACGAATTCAAGGACCAGAAAAGGAAGACGTGGGGCGATTGGCGGAAAAGTCAAGAAATAAGCTGCCGAAAGGGATCTTTCATGAGTGTCAAAAAAGGAAAAAAGAAGGAACGGAAAGTTGTACAGGTTGGCATCGTGCATATAATGGCATCATTTAACAATACTATCGTGACCATTACTGATATGACGGGGGGGGCCGTTTCCTGGGCCAGTGCCGGCAGTCAAGGATTTAAGGGATCAAGAAAGAGTACCCCATTTGCCGCTACGCGCGCTGGTGAAGTGGCGGCAAAAAAAGCGATGGAGTTTGGCCTTCGGCAGGTTGATGTCTATGTGAATGGACCTGGATCAGGACGCGAAGCAGCTGTACGAGCACTTCAATCAGCTGGTTTGCGGGTCAATCTTATCCGAGATGTGACGCCGATTCCTCATAACGGGTGTCGACCTCCAAAGCGGAGACGAGTGTAGTCGGTGAGAGGAAGGTTTGCGAATAAACGGTTTTTTGTGATCTGGAGATAGGGGGAAAAGGCCATGGCCAAATATACGGGGCCTGTATGTCGGTTATGCCGACGCGAAGGAGTGAAGTTATTCTTAAAAGGGACTAGGTGTATGACTGAGAAATGCGCAATTGAGCGTCGAAGTTATCCGCCAGGACAGCATGGGCAGTCAAGACGAGGACGTGCTACGGAATATGGAACTCAGCTAAGAGAAAAACAAAAGCTTCGTCGTGTATATGGAATGCAGGAGCGGCAATTTCTCAAGACCTACCATACGGCTGTAAGTCGAAAAGGCATTACAGGGGACCATTTATTGAGTCTGCTTGAACGGCGACTTGATAATGTGGTGTATCGGCTAGGATTCGCCTCTTCCCGTGGCCAAGCCAGGCAGTTGGTCAATCACGGACATTTTTTATTGAATGGGCGGAAAGTCACGATTGCTTCTGTGACCGTGAACGTTGGGGATACGATTGAAGTCAAAGAAAAAAGCCGGCAACTTGTTCCAATCCAAGTCTCCCTTGAAACCGCTGGTGGTCGAGGAGTCCCGAATTGGTTGGATATTGAGCGAAATCTATTTAAGGGCACAGTCCAAGGCATTCCCACCAAGCAGGATATTGATGTATTGGTCAATGAACAGGTTGTGGTGGAGCTGTATTCACGTTAAATGACCAATATTGCTTAGCCTACGATAGAACGAAAATTTAAAATGGATCCAATTATACGGCCTTGGGATCAAGAAAGGGAGAAGTGATCCTTATGATTAAAAGCATGAAGGATTTCCAAATACCTACGAAGCTTGAATTGGAAAAAGAGACTGCTTCATCTACTTATGGCAAGTTTACCGCAGAGCCATTTGAGAGGGGGTTTGGAACCACGATGGGAAATGCCCTCAGGCGGGTATTGCTCTCTTCACTTCCTGGAGCAGCGGTCACCTCGGTGAAAATTGAAGGGGTGTATCATGAGTTTTCCACCATTCCAGGGGTGACCGAGGATGTCACGATTCTTATTCTGAACATTAAGGCATTACGATTAAGGCTGAATTCAGATAAGGCCAAAGCCATCCGTCTGAAAAAAAAGGGGCCAGGGGAAGTTCGCGCGGCAGATCTGTCGGTTGATCCTGATGTAGAAATTTTAAATCCTGACTTTCATATTGCCACCTTGGATAAGGATGGGTTGTTGGATATTGAACTCATTGTGAAGCCTGGTCGGGGATATGTTCCAGCTGAACGGAACAAAGAAGAGGGATTGCCTATTGGAGTCATTCCAGTGGACTCGGTCTTTTCTCCTATTAAAAGAGTCAATTTTAGCGTGGAAAGTGCGCGTGTCGGTCGAATCACGGATTATGATAAACTAATTTTGGAAGTATGGACCGATGGAAGTATTTCCCCGCAGGAAGCTGTTACCTCAGCTGCGGGAATTCTTCGAGATCATTTGGATATTTGCTTGCCATCTGAGGATAGGGGGGAGCCAGTTGAAGAAGAGGCTGGCGATGAAAGTAAAATGTTGGTTAATCAGCACTTGTTCCGGAGTGTGAATGAATTGGAACTCTCTGTCCGTGCCGCTAATTGTTTAAAAAATGCAAATATTAAATCAATTGGTGATTTGGTTCAAAAGAGCGAAAATGAGATGCTGAAGACAAAAAACTTCGGAAAAAAATCGTTAAATGAAATAAAAGAGGTCCTGGCGGAAATGGGGTTGTCGTTGGGAACCAAAGTGAGTGAAGTGACAGAATCCCATTCCTGAACTTTTTTCAAAGGACGTGTATTGTGCGTCATCGAAAACGTGGCAGACAATTAGGACGAAACAGTAAGCATCGGTTGGCCTTATTTAGAAATTTGGTAACATCTCTCTTGGAGCATGAGCGGATTGAAACCACGGAAGCCAAAGCTAAGGAACTTCGTGGGATTACTGATAGATTAATTACACTTGGTAAAGAAGGCACTCTGCATGCCAGACGGGGAGCGTTGCGAGTGTTACGGACAAAGCAAACTGTCCAGAAACTTTTTGATGATGTGGCTAAGCGATTCCCAGCGCGGAACGGTGGATACACAAGGATTATCAAAACTCGCCAGCGTCCTGGTGATGCTGCAAAGTTGGTGGCAATCGAATTGGTCGAAAAGGGGAATGAATCTGCAGGTGAGATCTCAACCTCTCCAACAAAATAAGAATGTCTTATGAATTGGTCTTTAATAATTCCATTTTCCATCCCTAGCGGTTCTCTCTCGTAGTTTTTAATTTTTCCTCTTCCATACTTTCACAGGTGTGGGGCTTTTTATTTACTTGCCCTAGACCCTGTGCTATTCTTTTTTATGGGTTTTTACCCTAAAGGGAGTTTTGTTTATTAAAATAACCAATGAATTTTTATGGGACGAGAGGTCTTTTGACACTGGCTGTTTTGGGGATGGCAGTGTTTATTGGGCATCGTGTGGTTAGTCATATGCAAACACGAAGCCAGGAGACAACGTCGGTGACATTAGACGAGCAGCAAGGAGCTGATGCCTGGATCCAGGGGTTTTCCTATCGCCAAACACGATCGGGTGCAACAAAATGGGTCGTGAATGCTAATCAAGCCAAGGTGTTTGACGCTGAGCACCTTGCTAAATTGCAGACGGTTCAAATTCGGTTGTTCGACCAAACTTTTCAAAAAGAGCAATTGCTCATTACTTCTGAGGAAGGTGTCATGAATACCTCAAGTAATGATTTTGAGTTAGTGAGCAAAAACGAGAAAACAGTGATGACCTTTGAGTCTGGTTATCAAGTCTTTTCAGATAGACTCGCATGGAGCGAACAAACACGACAAATTCACACTGCGGATCCAGTGACTATCAAAGGTGATGGTTTGGTTATTACTGGGACAGGTTTAGCGGGAGACGTGGATAAGGATGAATTTCGTTTGCTCGCGAATGTTCGTGCGGAGGTGTTGTCGCCATAAGAGTTGAACCGCTGTTCCCACTTGTTTGGTTCGTGGTTGCCGTGGTCTTCGTTCTAGTCCCAAATTCAGGATGGGGAGAAGGAGAGAAAACGACTACGGTGATTACTTCCAATACGATGACGGCGAGCAGCGAAAAAAACCAAGCCATCTTTCAAGGGGCAGTCAAGATGGTGCAAGGAGAATTGGTGGTTCATTCTGATGTCATGATTGTGTATTTTAAAGAAAAAGCTCCTTCCAGGCCTTCTTCAAGCCCTGCAGCGGGGACCAACTCAGAATCAGGGAAAGAAATCAGTTATATC
>Ga0209536_100008525_pt1 | contig 15358 bp, 12 predicted proteins | sample DeeMarSeWOR28_12_FD_187461 | JGI IMG/M metagenome (GOLD analysis project Ga0209536, IMG submission 187461) | Marine sediment microbial communities from White Oak River estuary, North Carolina - WOR-2-8_12 (SPAdes) (version 2) | ecosystem: Environmental > Aquatic > Marine > Intertidal zone >...
GCCCTTATAAAGCCTTTTTCCATATCCGAATGTATTACCCCGGCAGATCTTTGCGCATTGGTACCGGATCGTATCGTCCAGGCGCGGCATTCATCATCGCCCACAGTAAAAAAGGATTGCAGACCAAGAAGTTTATAGGAAGCGTGTATCAATTTATCGGTTGCCGGCTGATCAATGCCCAGATCCTCCATAAATATTCTGGCGTCCTCGGGGGCGAGCTGCGATATCTCATGTTCAATTTCAGCACTCAATCCGGTAATAATGATATTATCACCAATCTTTTCTCTGATATTGCCAGTCATTTGAGGAATATTCCTGATATCATTCTCCCCGACATTGAGTACATATAGGAGCGGTTTTGCCGTGAGAAATTGATAATTACGGATAAGTTGAAATTCCTGCTCGTTCAGATCGAGATCGGAAATGGGTTTCTCCGATTCAAGTATTCCGCGGCATTTTTGCAGAACAGCCAGTTCACGCTTGTCCTGTTCTGCCTGAGTTTTCATGATCATTTTTGCTAATTTGTCAATGCGATTTTCAATGATCCCCAGGTCATTGAGCAAAAATTCTGATAAAATGAACTGAATATCCCGTACCGCATCCGTTTTTTCCAAAGGATGGGGGTAAAGTGGGTTCTCAAAGGCACGGGCTAATACTAATATAACATCCACCGTTTTGACGTTGGCGAGGAACTGCGCTGGCAAACCGGAACCACGGTGACCTTCCTGATCAAGTCCGGGTACTTTGAGATATTCAATGGTTGCATTTACTTTTTTGCGCGGATTGAACATTTCGGTAAGTTTATCCAATCTTGGATCTGGTACCTTTATGATGCCACGCTCGGTCTCCTGTTTGTGTTTCTGGACCGATTCTTCCGACAAATGTGACATCAGTGTCGAGAAGAGGGTGGATTTTCCGGAATATTGTAATCCGGTAATACCAATTTTCATTTTTGTATTAACCTTTCACGGGATATTCTGGCAACAATACCGGTTAAAAATATCAACCCGATCAGATTTGGAAAAGCCATCATGGCATTGCCGATATTACCTATGTGCCAGACGATGTTTAAATAATCGAAACTTTCACCGGCGATTGGTGTGAGAATCGCACCCAGGAATAAGAACGCAATGAAAACATATCGATAGGGGAGTACAACTTTACTTCCCCCAAGATACTCTATACATTTTTCACCATAATAAGACCACCCGATCAGGGTTGTGTATCCGAAAACGAAGGAAGCTATTGCGATAATAGTACCGCCAAGTCCGAAGGGAATGACGGTGTTAAAGGCTTTTTGTGTTACAAGGATGCTGGTAATATTATCGGGCGAGCCTAATCCCTGCCAGGCTTGTGTCTGCATATATGCACCGGTGAGAACGATCGTAAGGGTCGTCATCGTGTTTACCAGGATCGTGTCGATAAACACACCTGTCATGGCGATCAGTCCATTCTGGGTTGGCTCTTCGGAAGTAGACGCACCCTGTGCAATCGCTGCTGATCCAAGACCCGCCTCATTCGACAACAGCCCTCTGCTGACACCGTTCTGTATCGCCAGGCCAACGGAGGCGCCAATGAGCGGCTGTAAACCAAATGCCGATTTAAAAATAACCGTAAACGCAGCCGGTACATTCTCAATATTGGCCAGGATAATCCACAGTGCAAAAAAGACATAAAAAAAGATCATTGCCGGAACAAGTTTTTCTGAAACCGATCCGATCTTCTTAATCCCACCAATGATCACCAGACCGACAAGTATGGCGATCAGGGCTCCGATAATGAAGTAATAGTATTCAGGGGCCTGCTCACCGGCAACACCTCCATGGAAAGCCCGGTTAAATGTATTGGCAAGCGAAGCGGTCATAGAATTTGACTGGGCCATATTTCCGGTTCCGATCAGGCAGGCAATGGCGCCGAATATCGCAAAAGCAGCCCCCAGCCATTTTCCCAGGGTCTTGTTATGTAATCCGTTTTTAACATAATACATCGGCCCGCCTGCCATCGTTCCGTTCGGGGCGGTTTCACGATAGTAAACACCCAAAAATCCTTCTGCATACTTTGTGGCCATGCCGAAAAGTCCTGCGATCCACATATAAACAGGTGCTCCGGGACCGCCGATTGCAATGGCGGTGGCAACACCGGCAATATTCCCATTACCGACCGTAGCGGCCAGGGCCGTCATCAGTGCGGCAAATGGTGAAATATCACCGTGGCCTTTATCGGAACGTGATTCACGGGACAGGATAAGCTTAATGGATTTCCAAAATTGTCTAAATTGTATACCCCGGGTACGGATCGTAAGGTATATACCGGTCCCGAGAAGCAGGGCGATCATACCCGGCCCCCAGAATATCAGATCCAGTTCTTTTGTCCAATCCAGCAGAATATCAAAAAAGCCCATAGCGGTTTCCATCCTTTAGTCAAATATGCCGAAGATGTTTAACAGAAGAATAAATACGATCAGAGGTATAAAATATCGGATCATAAATGCCCATAGTGTTTGTGTTTTGGCAAAACCGGGAGATCCCTGTATGATTTCGTCTGTGGCATTTTTTGCGCCCCAAACCCAGCCGATAAAAATTGAAAGCATCAGAGCCCCAAATGCCAGAGAAAATGTGCCGAAAATAAAACTCATCTGGCTCAGAAAATCAGGATCGGAAAGCCGTTCCGGAAGTAGGGCAAAGTTGGTGAAAAAATCTGAAGCACCCTGCGAAAGGGCTGAAGGCAAACCGATCAGAAAAGTGAAGCCGGCCGCCAGCCAGACCACTTTTTTTCGCGGTGCTTTCTTCTCATCTACAAGAAACGCTACCTGCACTTCCAGTAAAGATATCGTAGAGGTCAAAGCGGCTATCGATAACAGGATAAAAAAGAATACACCGACGATGGATCCCCCGGGCATTTCAACAAATAATTTAGGTAAGACGATAAAGACCAGCGCAGGGCCGGAATCAGGCTGGGCACCCATGGCAAATAATGCCGGGAAAATTATCAATCCGGCCATTATGGCAATCAACGTATCGGAAAGACCGATGAACAGCGCTGAAGAGATGATATTTTCCTTTTTGGAAAGATAGCTGCCATAGGTTATCATGAGCCCCATGCCAAGACTAAGTGAAAAAAATGCCTGTCCCAGTGCTTCCAATGCAACCTTTCCGGTTAGTTTTGAAAAATCGGGTTTGAGATAAAATTCCAGGCCTTTTCCTGCCCCGTCAAGTGTATTGGCGTAAATGATCAATCCGATTAGCAGAACAAAGAGAAGCGGCATTAGAATTTTGGACCATCGTTCAATACCCCCTTCAACGCCTCCGTGAACGATACTCACGGTAATCAGAATAAAAATTCCAAAAAGAAAGGTCACCATCCACGGATCGGAAATAAATGTCCCGAATTCCCCGGGATTGCCCATCGCCATTTTAAATATATAGCCGAATGTCCATCCCGCGACAACACCGTAAAAGGAAAGTATCCCAACCCCGGTCAATACACCAAGGTAACCGACCAGTTTCCAGGGTGAGTGCGGCCGGATTGCGTCGATCGATCCAACCGGATTTCGCTGAACCGATCTCCCCAGCGCAAGCTCTGCAAACATGTATGGCAAACCAATGATCACTACAAATACGAGATACAGCAGTACAAATGCTGCTCCGCCATTCTCCCCAACGACATAGGGAAAACGCCAGATATTACCAAGTCCGATAGCTGATCCGGTAGCGGCCAGAATAAATCCCAGACGTGAACTCCATTGACCACGTTGAGCATCCATAAAAATTCTCCTGTTATGTACAGATATTGATCAGAAGATTATAAAACCCAAAATTTAATAAAATAAATGGTAATTGTTAAAAAATATATTGAAAGATCATAAAAATGACAGCCAGGTCGTATAACTATTCTGATTATATGGAAAATTTCGTATAAGTGGGAATAAACAAATTTAATGTGTAATTTGTTCATATATGGATAAGATTTACCTGGATTATGCCGCTGCGACGCCACTGGACCCTGCGGTACTTAATTGTGTCTATGACCTGGAAAAGAATTACTTTGGCAATCCTTCCAGTGTTCATCGGTTTGGACAGAAAAGTAAAAACCTGATCGAAAATGCGAGAAAAACGATCGCCGGATCTATTGGTGCGTATCCTGATGAGATCGTATTTACTTCAGGCGGAACGGAAAGTAATAATATGGCCTTAATTGGCGCTGCATTAGCCAATCGGGAGCGTGGCAGGCATATTATTACGACCAGGGTCGAACATCCGGCGGTTCTGGAGACTAGCAGATATCTGGAAAGATCCGGATTTACTATTACCTATATCGATGTTGACGGACACGGAATGATCTCTCTGGATCAGCTAGACCGCTCTGTTTCAGAGGAAACAATTGTTATCTCAGTAATGCTGGCGAATAATGAAACAGGTGTAATCTTACCCGTAGAAGAAATCGTGAATATAATCGGGGGTAAAAATATTCTTTTGCATAGTGACGCAGTCCAGGCTTTCGGCAAACTGAATATAGATGTCTCATCCTTCGCGATAGATATGCTTTCGCTGTCATCGCACAAAATTTATGGTCCTAAGGGTATCGGGGCTTTATACATCCGGCGCGGCAAAAAAGTCGAAAAATATATTCATGGTGGCGCCCAGGAAGCGGGTTTCCGGGCGGGAACGGAAAATGTTGCAGCAATCGGCGGCTTTGCCGAGGCGGTGGAGCAATTGACCATTCAGCGGGATGAAGCAGGCAGAATAAGAGAACTGCGCAACCATCTTGAATCAGAATTGAAAAAGACAATATCGGGATTAGCTGTAAACGGGGAAGAAGCTAAGCGACTTTACACCCATTCAAGTTTATATTTCCCGATGATTCCCGGAAACAGTCTGCTTATGAATCTCGATATTAATGGGATAGCTGTTTCTATGGGATCTGCTTGCAGCTCAGGATCGATAAAACCGTCGCATGTACTTACGGCAATGGGTTTCACTCAGCAGCGTGTTAGCAACTCAATCCGGGTTTCTCTTGGGCGATTTACCACCAAAGAAGAGATCGATAAAACCATTCAGCAAATAAAAAAAATTGTTGGTCAAATGAATATCAGAGAATCAGATGATTCAAGATGATGAAATAACCGGAAAGGGATATGATCAGCGTCTTATGGCGCGTCTCTTATCTTACACGCGTCCGTACATCGGATTGATTATCGTTGGTCTTATCCTGACGCTCAGCGCTTCCTTCCTGCAACTGGCTGGTCCATATCTTACAAAGCTGGCGATAGATGAATATATAGCTGTTAATGACATTCCCGGCCTTTATAAAATCCTGGCGCTCTATATGGGTGTGCTGGTATTGGTCTTTGTCACACAATTTTTTCAGATCTACTCTATGCAATATTTTGGACAGAAACTGATGTATGATATACGGGCCAAAATTTTTTCTCACTTACAGAAACAATCGCTCAGATTTTTTGATAAAAATCCGGTCGGTCGACTGATGACGCGGGTAACATCTGATGTGGAATCGCTGAATCAAATGTTTACCCAGGGAATAGTGACAATTTTCGGTGATATATTTTTGCTAACAGGAATCATCATTGCATTACTTTATCTGGATTTCCGGCTGGCTCTGTGGACATTTTCAGTCATTCCAGCTTTGTTCATCATCACTTTCATTTTCCGGTCCAAAGTACGGGAGGCTTTCAGAAACATCAGAAAGTGGATAGCGATGATCAATTCCTATGTACAGGAAAATATAACCGGAATGAGAATTGTTCAGGTGTTCAACCGGCAGAAAAAAAACTTTGAGCATTTCAGTGAGATCAACGCCCGGCATACGGATGCCCATGTAAAAACGGTATTTTTCTATGCGCTGTTTTATCCGGCTGTGGAGCTGGTAAGTGCGATTGCAATTGCGCTGGTCATCTGGCGTGGCGGTATTTATAAAATAGAAGGTTTGACGACCTTTGGCGCTTTGGTTGCATTTATCCAGTATGCGCAGATGTTTTTCCGTCCAATCAGTGATCTGAGTGAGAAATATAATATCATGCAACAGGCCATGGCTTCATCAGAAAGAATTTTTAAACTGCTTGATACCAAACCGGATGTGGATACTTCCGGGCCAATGGAATCAGAAAAAGAGTTGAAGGGAGAAATAATTTTTAGTGATGTTAGTTTTGCCTATGAGAAAGATAACTATGTTTTGAAGAACATTACCTTTGAATTACCGCAGGGGGCCAGCATCGCCCTCGTCGGGCATACAGGCGCAGGTAAAACAAGTATAATAAATATTCTGGCAAGACATTATGATATTCAAAGCGGTGCTATATTTATCGATGGTACACCATTAAAAAAATGGGATCTGTCCGTATTGAGGCGACAGATGGCTGTTGTCTTGCAGGATGTCTTTCTGTTTTCCGGTACGATCTACGATAATATCCGGCTCGGTGATGGATCGATCACGGAAGACCAGGTCAACTGGGCAATTCGTCAGGTCAATGCAGATCATTTTATCAAAAGGTTATCGCAGGGTATTCATACCCCGGTAATGGAGCGGGGTGCCACACTCTCGGTCGGACAGAGGCAATTGATCGCCTTTGCGCGGGCCCTGGTAAGAGATCCCAAAATTCTGATCCTGGACGAAGCAACCTCGAGTGTCGATACCGAAACGGAATTCCTGATTCAGGATGCATTAAAAGTACTTATGCGGAACCGCACCTCGCTGATCATCGCCCACCGGCTTTCTACGATAAAACATGTGGATAAGATCATTGTGATGCACAAGGGAAAAATAAGGGAGACCGGATCTCATGCAGAACTGATCGAACAACAGGAGCTGTATTATCAATTGTATCAGCTGCAGTATAAAGATCAGGAGATCTTCAGTTCATAAAAAAAGGGCTTCCAGTGAAGCCCTTTTTCATCAGGTCATAAAAACTCTATTTTTTTATTCCGGCAACCTCTTCGAGCATATCCAGGGTTAGTGATTTTGGCCGCTCAATGGCCTGCCCAAGGGCACGATCCCAAACGATATTGGGCAACACACCAAAAGCACGCCCGACACCAAACATCACGGTATAAAAATCGTATTCACGAACACCGTAATGCCATTGTATTACTCCGGAATGGGCATCGACATTTGGCCATGGATTTTTAGCTTTGCCCTGCTCCTGCAGAATTGGCGGGACGACATCATAAAGCAGACTGACTACTTTGAAGATTGGATCATCAGGCAGATGTTTTAGTGAAAATTCACGCTGGGCAGCATATCTCGGATCGGTTTTGCGCAAAACAGCATGTCCATATCCCGGGACAACCTGGCCTGAATTGAGTGTATCCCAAACAAATTTTTCCATATCTGCCTTTGTCGGATTATCACCAACTTTCTTCATCATTTCCTGGATCCAGCGCAAGACTTCCTGATTTGCCAACCCGTGCAATGGTCCCGCAAGACCGTTCATACCGGCAGAAAGCGCATAATAGGGATCTGACAAAGCAGAAGCGACCAGGTGTGTGGTGTGTGCACTGACGTTCCCGCTTTCATGATCACTGTGCAGAATAAAATACAGACGTGACAGTTCGTCATAAGGGGTACCGATTCCCATCATGTGAGCAAAATTTTTACCATAATCCAGACTGAAATCAGGTTCTATGATCTTGCCATTTTTATACTTGTAACGGTAGATCCATGCCGCAATGGTATGCAATTTTCCAATCAGGTTCAGGGTATCCTCATACATGGGATCCCAGTACTCCATTTTTCCCATACCTTCATTGTAACGTTTTACAAATTCAGAATCACTTTGCAGCGCCATGATCGCCATTGAAAACATCGTCATTGGGTGGGTATCATCCGGCAGTTCCTTTAATGTTTTCCAGACATATTCCGGTACTTTTCCACGGCTTTGCAAATCCTTGATCAATTCCTGGACCTGGTCCTCGGTTGGGATATCACCGGTCAGCAATAAATACAGGTGACCTTCGGCATAGGGCATTTCTGCACCTTTTGCTTTCGGAAGTTTCGCCAGAGTTTCAGGGATCGTATAACCGCGGAAGCGGATACCTTCAAAGGGATCAAGATAAGAGATATCAGTGGTCAGGCACTTAATGCCCCGCATACCTCCGTAAAACTGGCTGATTTTTACCGTATTTACCTCAGTATCTCCATGTTCTTTCAACAACCGGGTAACACGGTCGCGCCACTCGGGCAGGAGGGCAGCGATTCTTTCTTTTAATTGGGTCATAAAGAACTCCTTTCTTAGGGTATTGTATTGCAATTAAAAGGGGACATTGCCGTAAGTGATAGTAATATAGTGCAATGATTCACAATGTGAAAGAAAAAAATACAAAAAAGACAAAAATGTTATTCAGGATGCTTTAGTTTTGGAATTATCCCCGGATTTTTTTTCTGCTGGTTTTTCGGTTGATTTCTTGTAATCAGTAATATAAAACCCACTGCCCTTAAAGATCAAACCGCTGCCGCCGGAAATCTTTCGCTGCACCTGTCCTTTGCAATTCGGGCAAACGGAGATAGGTTCTGAAGCGATACTCTGAAATTCTTCAAATTCAAATCCGCAACTGGTACAGGAATATTCATATGTCGGCATTGCCCAATTTTCCTTATTTACCTGATCATATAATTTACTAAAGAGAATGTAACTAATGCAAACAATGAATTCTATGCGAGGATTGCACAGATACAGGCAACATTGATCACATCGTCAACACTGCAACCGCGTGAAAGGTCATTGTATGGTTTTGCGAGTCCCTGAATTACAGGCCCGATGGCTTCTGCACCACCGAGACGCTGTGCAATTTTATAGGAAATATTTCCGGAATCAAGATCGGGAAAAATAAACACATTCGCCTTTCCGGCAACCGGGCTATCGGGTGCTTTTCGCTCTCCAACTGATGCTACATATGCTGCATCGAATTGTAGCTCACCATCGATTTTAAGAGCGGCGGCCTTTGTTTGTACAAGCCGTGTCGCCGCCACTATTTTCTCTGTCCGGGGGTGCTGTGCGCTTCCCTTGGTAGAAAATGATAACATGGCAACACTCGGTTCCGTCCCTACCAATTTCCGATGGGTCTCTGCTGAGCTGATGGCAATGCTCGCCAGTTGATCGGGATCCGGTTCGGGGATAACCGCACAATCGGCAAAAGTAAATATTTCCCCTGAAGGCATAACCATGATAAAAGAGCTTGATACAACCGTAACCTGTGGTGCCAGTCCGATTACCTGAATTGCGGCTCTTAAAACATCACCGGTGGTATTGACAGAACCTGCGACCGCCCCGTCAGCCAGACCTTCACGGACCATAAAAGCGCCAAAATAAAGCGGATTTTTCAAATGCTCGGCCGCCTGTTCAACGGTCATGTTCTTGTGTTTACGCATCTGATAGAATTGCTCCGTCCAGGCCGGGTATTGTTCTGACTGCTCAGGTTGAATGACTTCAATGTCTTTCAGACCGGGATCGTGATCATACAGTTTTTCCGGATTACCGATCAAAATAGGATGAAGATAGTTTTTACCGGCAAGATGAAGAGCAGCTTTCTGAATGCGAGGCTCCTCCCCTTCCGGAAATATAATTGTCCTTTTTCGCGACCTGGCCAGTTGATGAAAATTTTTTATGATATCCATATCATTACCTCATCCTTGTTTCAATTTTTTTATTAATTCTGCCGCCACCATTGGTGTTACAAATTTTTCGATATTACCTCCAAACCTTGCCACCTCCTTGACAATTGTTGAATTAAGATACGTATACTTCTCATTGGGCATGAGAAATACAGTGGTAACATCGCTGTTAAGACGACGATTCATGAGAGCCATCTGAAGTTCGTATTCGAAGTCGGTCACCGCCCGCAGACCACGGATAATGGCAATCGCTCCTTCGGAATGTGCAAAATCTACCAGAAGTCCTTCAAAATTATTAACCGAAATATTTTGTATATGCCGGGTGGCATCTTTGATGAACAATATACGTTCTTTCAGATTAAAAAGAGGTTTCTTTCGTGAATTGGTGGCGATGGTAATAATTGTATGATCAAACAGTTTGCTTGCCCGTTCAACGATGTCAAGGTGTCCCAGGGTCAACGGATCAAATGTACCCGGATAAATAGCAGTTCGTTTAGGCATCTGAATCTCCGTGATTAATAAATGAGATCAGGCTGCGACCATATCGTCTTTGGTCGAATAATTTATAATGTTCTGAAGAACTGGCCAGCGGATTAGTTAGCTCATGATGTACGACCAGTATTCCTTTCGGCGACAAAATTTTGCCATCGGCAATTTGTTCAGTCAATTCCTGTAAAAGCTGAAACTTAAATGGCGGATCCATTAAAATCAAATCGTAGGAAATATTCATATGAAGGCAAAATTTCATGGCATCCTGATGGTATATTTTATAAAGACCCGGCTCAAGGCCCAGGTTGCTCAGGTTGGTCTTCAGGTATTTTATTGAATTTTCAGCCTGATCTACAAAATCCACCCTCAACGCACCGCGGCTTAAAGCTTCTAGTCCAAAACTGCCACTGCCGCAGAATAAATCAAGGGTTTTCTTTTTGATCACAAAATCCTGTAAGATATTGAAGATGTTTTCTTTCAGGCGATTGGTCAAAGGACGGATTGACAGATCTTTACCTGCAAAAAGACGTTTTCCTTTGAACTTACCCGCGAGGATCCGCATGGAGAATGAATATGATCAGAGGTAAAAATCCATGATCAGTGTCATCTGATAACCGGACTTCATGATATTTCGCTGGTCTGTTGTAACAAGCGCCAGTTTATGTATGGTATAATTTCCCGGAACACTCGTCATTGATTTTAAGAAATTGAAGCAGGCACTTTCAGTTCCCCGGAGAATATATTCATGCCGCAAAACATTAAACATTTGCTCGCGGATACTGGAGATCTGCCGTTGTTTGGTTACATCCAGACCGAATTGACGGGTGTTTTGCTCCAGCCAGCTCGAGGCATCTGTGGTGGTAACCGCGCCTGCGGGGGCACTTCCGGGACCGGCTGAGGGGAGTGATTTATAGTTATAGAGTGTAAAAACACCACCCTGTGTTCCCGGTCGGTTCACCGCAGCCTCTAATGCATATCCTGCCAGCGCAGGCGTGGCTTTTAACTGCATGTTCAATTTTGCCAAACCGGACCGGTCTTTTGCGAATGCTTCAACCGCCAGTGAATTCGTATAAAGTAGGAAACTGGAATATTTGACCTCACCGGGCTTAACCTCAATAAGGTTTGTTAAATATTTAAGCCGTTGTTGTTTTTGCTGATTCAACCGGCCAAGAAAACTTTGTTTTTGTTCTTCTCTTTCTCTTGCCAGACGCTCTTCAGGCGTTTCTACTTTTTCAGCAGGTTCTTCCGCTTGATCGGATAGAAATAAATTATCAATAACCAGATAACCTAAAACTATTGCAACGAGCGCAACGGCTGCCCAGATAAAAGGTTTAAAGTTAGGACCGGGTAGTTGTTCATCCTGATACGCCATTTCCGGCTGAAGGGATTGCATCGGTGGGGTTCCCTGACGTTGGGAATCATCGCCAGTGATTTCAGGAGGAATATTATATTCGCTTTCTTCCGCGGCTGCCGGCTCCTTTTTAATATCGGGATCAGAGATAGACAGATCATCCAGAATGAAGTCAGAGATTACCGATTCCTCTTTTTCTTCACCTTCATCCGATTCCTCTTTTGGTATATCTTTATCGGATTGTTCGGCGTGCTCCAGATTTTCATCATCCACAAGATTATATTTTGGCATGCTCCCCTCCTTCAAAAACCCTATTGATCCAAGGATACTCCCACACATTCCACATATTCTGAAGCTATTTCATCGGTCAGAACGGATTGAAGACTTTCTGAAATTACGATGTTTTGCAAAGGATTGAATCGATCAACAGGGATCGACATGTTTTTCTGGATCATAGACAAGAAAGATTCATTCAGCCCGGGTCCGTAAATCAGAATCCGGTCGACAAGTATCTGCTCCTGATCACCAGTCAGAAACTGATTTTCAATATAAGCAGCTTCCTGCTTTACCATCTGGATAAGATTTGTTTCGTATTCAGATGAAGAATTCCGGGCAGGTAACCTTTCATAGTGAGATTTATAATAACGTCCATTCAGGAAAAAAGAACTTTCATATCTACTATGGGCAATTTTAAATAAGATCATCAATTTTTCCGCTTGATCGGCCAGTGCTGAATTCAAGGCCAGTTCTGCGGAGAGATGATGTACGGTAAGATTTCTTAAGGGAATTTCAAGCGCATCGGCGATTTCGCGAAAAAAACGGATCAGTTTTTTTTGAATGGAGATCACCAATTCCTCTTTAAGACCCTCCCTTACTATGATATTATCGCTGCGCACCAGTGCATATTCATTCATCGGGAGGTTCAGACTCTCGGCAATATGCCATGAAATATGGTCAGTTATACCGCTTTCTTCAAGATTTTCAGGGTAGACGATACGTTTTAACACAACAAGGTTGGATTCGATAGAAAATGAAATGCTTTTTGGTGATAGCTTTTGCTCATCAAGGATATTTTTTAGAACTGAAGTCAGCGATATCCGGGCTTCCTGCTGAAGAAAACGGCCTTCTTCATAGTCAAAGGGATATGCAGTAATGCCTGCGGCACAGAGCACCATATCGGGGCTTTCGAATACCGCATAAGATATTTGCTCTACAGAAAAAGCGAAGCCGATATGATGGTCCATATTTTATCCGTGATGTCAGCAGCTGTTATATTTCTTCTTCCCAGCTTTTTATTGCTGTTCTGCCATATACCTTGCCATGATTGACAACGCTGGTACTAAAGATGCCGTATACGTTTCTCTCATCGCCTTCTGAAGCAAAAATAAACAGTTCTTTAAGATCTTCCTCGACAGATTTCAGGGTAGGAATAACGGCTGATCCCTGAACAGATTTTAACTGGGCAAGATTTTGATTTAACTGGTCAATTGCCCAGTTGAAATCAAAAGTGTTTCGTCTCACGGATGAGAGGATATTATTAAAATCTTCCAACTGGCTGATCATTTCCAGGTGCAGCGTATCCAGTTTTCCAAAAAATTGATCTTCATAGACTTGTATAAAACTTCCGGAGGCGATCAAAGATGTAGCAATATTATCCTTTATCTCTGAATAGGAGTCAGTTGCCGGGACACGATCAACAAAATTCTGATAATTGTTATATGCCTCAAACACAGCGACTTCTTTTAACCGTGGAATTACCTCATCCAGTTCCTTGGTCTTAATGGTAACTTCAATATTCCGTCGATAATTCTGCTTAACCATCATATAGTAAGCTTTTATTGAATCCAGGGTTTGGGCATAAACCAGCATAGGTGACATAAATGGCAAATTCTTTACTTTCTCCACATCGGTCATGGTTTTTGTTTTGAGTTCACCGAGCAGTGTCGGATCTTCAACCCTGATATCCAGTGAATCACCAAAACTCACTACATATTCTTCCCGATCAAATGGTGTATAAAAATTATTTTCATTCAGATTGATCAATAAGGAATCTGTTTCGGTAAGAACGAACTGGGCAAAATTATTGGTTACCAGATAATCATTGAGAAATTCCTGATAGGTAGCCTGAATGTCGGCCAGTTTTTCATTGGCATCACTGATCTCAGCATCCAAATTTCCTGAAAGAATGGAGGAAAATCCCTCATCGATTTCACCCTGAAAGTCCGCGACGCGATCGGCGACCGTGGTGGCGGATTTTAATTTATTAACGGAGTTGACCGTATTTAAAAATGTGGTTATTTCACTGGAAAGCGGATTCCATACACTCTGGATCTGATCATATTTAATATTTGCCAAATAGCTATTAATTGATTCCCCAAGATCCCCGGCCCTTCGGGCGGAACCCTGTAAAGAAAAATCGGCCATATCACGGCGCAACTGCCACAGACTGTCCAGGGATTGGATTGCCAGCCGGTAACTTTCATAATTACTTCTTAAAGATGACAATTTCAGCTTCAATTCCTGACTGGTTGCGAAGATATTTTTCTCCAGAATCTCCTGGTCCTGAGACCGGAAATAGCGGTCATTCTGTTCAAGATCGTCGCTAATATTTTTGATATTGGTAGATATTTTATTAAGATTTTCGGGTATGTCGGTAGCGAGATAAGATTCGATTGCATTTTTCAGACGATTTGTATGGTTCACAATCCGCTGACGCAACATTAGCGAAGAATCATTTTGTATGGTCAGGATCAAATCATTCATGTCATATGCATAATGATTTTTAAGCTTATAATAATAAGCATGCGCTTCGTACAAACTAACCATATTGTTACGACATTCTTTTTCTGCGCTTGCTTCGTCCGTCCAGATTTCCCCGGGGATAACAATAACGATAATCAGCACAATCACCATCAAAACAATCGCTAATTTGAGGAAAATTGAACCCTTAGGCTGCTGACTCGACATCATGCCTCCAAGCATTTAATTCCAGTTGATAATTCATACAATGATCTATAACAGTAAGGTTTGAAGTTAAATAAATAAAAATTTAATGTCAAACACTTTTTGGCATCAGAAAAAGGCGTTAACTTCACATTTTTTATATATTTCCGTAGATTAAAAAATGCGCTTTAAGAAGTCACTTACTAACGATTGTCAGATGGATTATAACAAAAATATCTCTGATGGGTGATTGGGGAAAGCGCTTCGACCTGATTCTATGAGGATTATATCGTTAAAAACCCTCATGCGACCGGTGAGGGGACATGCCGGATCGATGCGGATGTTCCCGCGTCAAATAGGCATGTGGAGAAAGAAGATAGCTGTTTTTCATCAACCGCCTATGCATAATTATGAAACAGATTATAATTGAAATGGATAGTTTCCCAGATGATGAAATTAATCATGGAATAAGATCTAATTATATTGCACGTAAGACACAATTTTCCTAAAATAAAAAATGCTCTTCAAAAGGCCGCTGTAAATTTATCGGGGACTTTAATGTTCAAAAGAATCATTATTCTAAACTTGCTGTTTTTAGCGGGAATATCCTGTGAATATGCCGATGAGCAGCAGTTATTATCTGAACTGCATCGTCTGGAATGGTCACGGATATCAGACACGCTCGCTTACCAATCCTTCCGGAAATCCGAAAGTGCCAGGCTGAGGGCGGCATTGTGTCTGTCGATTGGGAAAATTCAGTCGCCGGAACTATTTCCTGTTTTAGCAGACCTGATCAGCGATACGGAATCACAGGTTGTCCGGAATGCCATTTTTGCACTCGGGCAAATGCGTGACGATCAGTCAGCCGCGTTATTGATTCGTCTTAGTAATGATCCAATTTTTGATACTTACAGAAAAGATATTATCCAGGCACTTGGAAAATCTGAAACC
>Ga0209536_100008526_pt1 | contig 15356 bp, 11 predicted proteins | sample DeeMarSeWOR28_12_FD_187461 | JGI IMG/M metagenome (GOLD analysis project Ga0209536, IMG submission 187461) | Marine sediment microbial communities from White Oak River estuary, North Carolina - WOR-2-8_12 (SPAdes) (version 2) | ecosystem: Environmental > Aquatic > Marine > Intertidal zone >...
CCCAGGCCCCGCTCCGAGATGATGTTCTTCTGGATCTGGGCGGTGCCGCCGCCGATGATCAGACCCAGCGAGAAGAACGAGTGGGCCTGCCAGTAGCCGCGCTCGCGCTCGTACTTCGTATGGTCGTAGAGGGCCCCCAGCTCTCCCATCACGTCGATGGCGAGGCTGGCGATGTCGAAGTTGAGCTGGCAGTTCTGGAGCTTCGTCACGAGCCCGGCCACGCCAGGCGACTCGCCCTTCAGGCTGCAGGTCAGCATGCGCATGCCGTGGTGCTTCATCGTGAGCGCGCGGGCCTGGAGCCTCATCAGCCGGTCGCGGTAGACCGGGCTGGCCATGGGGGAGACCCCGTTGCAGGTCTCCCGCTGCATGAGCCGTATCAGGCGCATCAGCGTGCCCTCGGCGTTCGAGTTGAGCGTGTTGCGCTCGTGCTTGAGCGTCGTATTGGCGATCTTCCAGCCCTCTCCGCGGCGTCCCACCAGGTTGCCCAGGGGCACCCGGACATCCTTGAAGAAGACCTGGTTGAAGGAGTTGTCTCCGATGTCGCCGGACATCGTGCGGAGCGGCTGCACCTCGATGCCGGGAGTGTCCATCGACGCCAGGATGTAGCTGATACCCGCGTGCTTCTTGGCGTCGGGCTCGGTCCGCACGAGCACGAAGATCATGTCGGACATGTCCGCGCTGCTCGTCCAGATCTTCTGGCCGTTGATCACGAACTCGTCACCGTCGATCGTGGCCGAGGTCTGGAGGCTGGCGAGGTCGCTACCGGAGCCGGGCTCGGAGTAGCCCTGGCACCACATGACCTCCCCGCGGAGCGTGGGTCCGACCCAGCGCTTCTTCTGCTCCTCGGTCCCGTGCTCGAGGAGGGTGGGCACCAGCATCGAGGGCCCCTGGGCGTTCAGTCCCCGGGTGACACCGGCGCGGTTGAACTCCTCGTCCATGATGACGGTCTCGAGCAGGTCCGGGGCGGCCCCGTAGCCGCCGTACTCCTTCGGGATCGTCCGGGCCCAGTAGCCGTGGTCGATCTGGAGACCCAGCCAGCGGGCGAGCTCCTCGCGCTTGGTCTCGTAGGGGCCGGCGGTCGGCCGGGCATCCTTGTGCTTCGCCAGGAAGTCGCGCACCTCGTGGCGAAAGTCCTCGTAGCGCTCTCCGTACTCGAGATCCATGTCTCCTCCTGGGCGCCGTTGCGAGGACCGGCCTCTTCGGGCTCCCGGCTCTCTCTCGGCCCCGATCTTCCCGCGGCGATCAGGGCGAGACCGTCACGCGACGCCTGAGGTCCGCCCCCAGGATCTCCGCGGCCTCGCCCACCATCTCCTCGAGGATCTCCGCCGCCGGCCTCTTCTTCGTCAGCATGCCCGCCGTCTGACCGGCGGCGTTCATCAGCAGCTCGGGCCGGCCCGCCAGCTTCACCGAGTGCACCAGGTCCCGGATCAGGACGCCCTGGGCGCCCATGGGCAGGGCCATCAGCCCCTCGCGCTCCCAGGCCTCGATCAGCGGGTTCGAGATGTTGCGCATGGTCTTTCCGCTGTAGAGACGCGTCACGACGGTGTCCTCGGCGGTGGCGTCCAGGATGCGCTGCTTCTGGAGGTCCGGCTGATTCGCCTCGTTCGAGACGAGAAAGGCGGTGCCGCACCAGGCCGCCGCCGCACCCATGGCGATCACCCCGGCCAGGGCGCGCCCCCCCGCGATGCCTCCCGCCGCGATCACCGCAGTGGGAGAGACCGCGTCCAGCACCTGGGCCAGCAGGGCCAGAGTTCCGATCCGGCCGGTGTGTCCCCCGGCCTCCGTGCCCTGGGCGACCACGTAGTCCGCGCCGTCCGCCGCCACCTGTCGCGCCGCACGCACGGTGCCCACCAGCGCGAGGATGGTCGCGCCATTCGCCTTCAACGCCTCGGCAAAGGGAGCCGGCGTCCCCAGACCCGACGCGAAGACCGGAACCTCCTCTTCGAGTACCACCTCCACCTGCGACCCGGCCCAGCTCTTGCCCTCGGGCACCCACGAGCCAGACATCCCGTCGGGCCCGGACGGCGCCTGCTTCAGCTCGATGTCGAGCGAGGCGGCGACGCGCTTCACCGCGTCCACGTGCTCCTGCGGGAGCCGCGCCTTCCGAGGCGCCCGGGCACTCCCCGCCCCGCGCCCACGCGGGACCAGAAAGTTCGGCGACAGCAGCAGGTCCACGCCGAAGGGGCGGTCCGTGAGGGCGCGCACCTTGCGGATCTCCTCGCGCAGGGCATCGGGCGGGTAGGCCACGCCACCGATCACTCCGAGACCCCCGGCATTCGAGACCGCGGCCACCAGCTCGGCCGTCGCGACCGGCTCGCCGGTCCCGGCGACGGGGCCCATGCCGGCCAGCACCACCGGATACTCGATGCCGACCCGATCGCAGAACTCGGTCCGCAGCGTGGGACGCGCCATCTACTCCTCTTCCTCGCCCACCCAGGCCGGCTTGCGCTTGCCGAGGAACGCCTTCATGCCCTCCGCCGCCTCCTCGCCCTTGAACAGGTCGGCCGAGAGACGGGAGGTCCACTGGAAGGCCTCCTTCTGCCCCATGGGCGGCACCTCGTAGACCAGGCGCTTCGCGAAGCCCAGTGCCCTCGGGCCGCCCTTGCGCAGGTCATCGAGGACCTCCTCCACAGCAGCGTCGAGTCGCTCCGCGGGCACGGCGCGGTTGATCAGTCCCAGCTCGGCCGCCTTCGAGGCCGGGAAGCGGTTGCCCCGCAGGAAGGCCTCCATCGCTTCCCCCCGACGCATCTTCGGCAGACACACCACCGAGATGATGGCCGGCGCCACGCCCAGCCTCACCTCGGTGAAGCCGAACTTCACGTCCTCCCGGGCGATCGAGATGTCGAGGGCCGAGGCCAGGCCGTTGCCTCCCCCCACCACGTGACCGTCGATCCGACCCACGATCGGCGTGGGAGAGGTCTGGATGGCGTGGAGCAGCTCCTCGAAGCCCCGCCCGCTCTGCGACGCGCCGGCCGCCTTCGCTCCGGATCGCTCCTTCAGATTCGCACCGGCGCAGAAGGTCGAGCCCTCGTTGGTGATCACCAGCGCGCGCACGTCGGCGGCCGCATTCGCGGCCTCGACGGCGTCCAGCAGGCCATCGATCAGGGCGAATCCCAGGGCGTTGCGATTCTCGACGTCGACGAGGGTGGCGGTCATCACGCCGCGTTCCGTCGTCACCTTCACCGGCTCCATGCGGTCCTCCTAGCGCCCCTCGAAGGTGGGGGAACGCTTCTCCAGGAAGGCGGCGACGCCCTCCCGCGTGTCGCGACTCACGAGGTTCACCGATTGCGCGCTCGCCTCGGCATCGAGCGCCTCGGCGAAGCTCGACGCAAGCGAGTTGCTGAGCATGCGCTTCGAGAGCTGAAGCGCCAGCGGAGGTCCCTCGGCGAGCCTTCGCGCCCAGTCGTCGACGAAGCCGTCCAGCTCGGCGTCGGGCACGACCCGGTTCACGATGCCCATCGCCTGGGCCTCCTTCGCCGAGAGCATGTCGGCGAGCAGCGCGAGCTCCTTCGCCCTATGCATGCCCACGATTCGCGGCAGCAGCCAGGTCCCGCCGAAGTCCACGGAGAGGGCGCGTCGCGCGAACACCTCGCAGAAGCGCGCGTTCTCGCTGGCGACGATGAGGTCGCAGCCGAGGGCCAGGTTCATGCCCGCACCCACGGCGTTGCCCCGCACCTTCGCGATGGTGGGGACGTCCACCTCGTGCAGGGCGAGCGCGCAGGCGTTCACGCTGCTCATGGAGCGGAGCGGGTGCGTGCCGAGCAGGTCCCCGGCGTTGGTCGCGAGGTCGGCGCCGCTGCAGAAGTCGCCGCCGGCCCCCGTGATGACCAGCACCCGGTCCGCGTCGTTCGTGCGCACCTCGTGGAAGATCTGGCGAAGCGGCTCCCACATCGAGCCGGGGATCGCGTTCTTCCGGTGCGGCCGGTTCAGGGTGAGGGTGACGACGCCGCGATCGCTTCGTTCGACGTGGATCTCCTCCACGGGGGGCCCTCCTGCCGCGCTGGACGGTAATTGTTGTTGCGTTCTGTTACCACCGATGTTATGGACCTGTCAATCCATTCCTTCAGGTAAGGGAGCGTCATGCAGCCGCCTACCCTCCTCGCCCCGCCCCTCCGCTCGAACCTCGAGCCGCGCTCCGAGGAGTTCGCCGAGAACCGGGCCGCCATGCTCGAGAAGCTCGCGAAGATCGACGAGCTCCTCGACGAGGCCGAAGCCGGCGGCGGGGCCTACCACCACGAGCGCCTCGCGAAGCGGGGAAAGCTGCCGGTCCGCGAGCGCATCGCGCTGGCCCTCGACCCCGACAGCCCCTTCCTCGAGATCAGCCCCACCGCCGCCTACAACTCCTCCTACACCGTCGGCGGCGGCGCCGTGATGGGCATCGGTGTGATCGCTGGCGTCGAGTGCGTGATCTTCGCCAACGACCCGACCGTCCTCGGCGGCGCGCTCACGCCCTACGTAGGCAAGAAGTGGATGCGCGCCCTCCAGATCGCGCGCGAGAACCACATTCCCTACGTGAGCTTCGTGGAGTCCGCGGGCGCCGACCTGCGCATGCGCGGCGCGTCGAAGAAGAAGGACGGAGACTCCACCGCCGGCGGCGCGCGGATCGACCACTTCGCGGAGACCGGCCGCTTCTTCTACGAGATGATCGAGCTCTCGAAGCTCGAGATCCCGACCATCTGCGTGGTCTTCGGATCTTCGACGGCCGGCGGCGCCTATCAGCCCGGCATGTCGGACTACAACATCGTCATCAAGAAGCAGTCGAAGATCTTCCTCGCCGGCCCGCCCCTGGTGAAGATGGCCACCGGCGAGGAGTCCGACGACGAGACCCTGGGCGGGGCCCAGATGCACGCCGAGATCTCGGGCCTGGGCGAGTATCTGGCCGAGGACGAGCCCGACGCCCTGCGTCTCTGCCGCGAGGTGATGTCGCACCTGAACTGGCGGAAGCCGGGCCCGCCGCCGAGCCTCGCCGCCGACGAGCCGATCCTCGATCCAGAGGAGCTGCTCGGACTCATGAGCCCGGACCTGCGTCGCCCCGTGGACGTGCGCGAGCTGGTCGGGAGGGTCGTGGACGGGTCGCGCTTCGAGGAGTTCAAGCCGCGCTACGGCAGAACGCTGGTCTGCGGCTTCGCCTCCATCCACGGCTATCCGATCGGCATCGTCGGCAACAATGGAGTGCTCGACCCGGAGTCCGCGGAGAAGGCCGCCCACTTCATCCAGCTCTGCAACCAGATCGACACGCCGCTGCTCTTCCTTCAGAACCTCACCGGCTTCGTGGTGGGACGCGACTTCGAACACGCGGGCATCATCAAGAAGGGCTCGCAGATGATCAACGCCGTCACCAACTCCACGGTTCCCCACCTCACGGTAATCTTCGGCAACTCCTACGGGGCCGGCACCTACGCGATGTCCGGTCGCGCGTTCAACAACCGCTTCACCTTCATCTGGCCCAGCGCGAAGATCGCGGTGATGGGAGGCAAACAGATCGCCGGCGTCATGTCGATCGTCCGCCGCGGCCAGGCGGCCCGCAAGGGCGAGCCCTTCGACGAAGAGGCCGACGCGCAGATCGTGGCCGCCGTCGAGGCGGCACAGGAGCGCGGCTCGGTGGCGCTCGAGGCCTCGGGCGCGATCAGCGACGACGGCATCATCGACCCGCGCGACACGAGGACGGTGCTGGGGATCTGTCTCTCGGTCGTGCGCAATACGCCCATCGAGGGCGCCGAAGGCTATGGAGTGTTCCGACTGTGAGCCAGACGCCCTTCGACACGCTGCTCGTCGCCAACCGGGGCGAGATCGCTCGACGCGTGATCCGTAGCGCCCACGCCATGGGGATCCGCTGCGTCGCCGTCTACACGGACGCGGACGCCGACGCGCCCTTCGTACAGGACGCCGACGAGGCGGTGAGGCTGTCCGTCTCGTACCTGGACGGCAAGGCGATCCTGGAGGCGGCCCGGACCACCGGCGCCGGCGCCATCCATCCGGGCTACGGCTTCCTGTCGGAGAACGCCGGCTTCGCCGCCGACGTCACCGCCGCGGGCATCGCCTGGGTCGGCCCCTCGCCCGAGGCGATCGAGCGCATGGGCGACAAGATCGCCGCGAAGGCCCTGGCGGAGGAGGCCGGGGTTCCCACCCTGCCGGGCTCCGAGGACCCGGCCGCCGCGGAGCAGGTCGGCTACCCGCTGCTGGTGAAGGCGGCTGCCGGAGGCGGCGGCAAGGGGATGCGCGTCGTCGAGTCCGCGGGCGACCTCGAGGACGCGGTCGCCGCGGCGCGGCGCGAGGCAAAGAGCGGCTTTGGCGACGATCGCGTCTTCCTCGAGCGCTTCGTCTCCCGCGCCCGACACATCGAGATCCAGATCCTGGGCGATGCCCACGGCGACGTGGTCCACCTCGGCGAGCGCGAGTGCTCGATCCAGCGGCGGCATCAGAAGATCCTCGAGGAGTCGCCGTCGCCGCGCGTCGACGCCTCACTCCGCGAACGGATGGGTGACGCCGCCCTGCGACTGGCGCGGGCGCTCGGCTACCGGTCCGCCGGCACCGTCGAGTTCCTGCTCGACGACGACACCGGCGACTTCTTCTTCCTCGAGGTGAACACGCGCCTCCAGGTCGAGCATCCGGTGACCGAGGCCGTGACCGGCATCGACCTGGTGCGAGAGCAGCTGCGGATCGCCGCCGGGGAGCCCCTCGGCTACGCCCAACAGGACATCGGGTTCCGGGGATCCGCCATCGAGGCGCGCCTCTACGCCGAGGATCCGAGCAACGACTTCCTGCCGGCCATCGGCACGCTCACCGCCTTCGAGCCGGCGACGGACCCGGAGGTCCGCTGGGACTCGGGGGTCACCACCGGCTCGATCGTCGGCACCGACTTCGACCCGATGCTCGCGAAGGTGATCGCCGCCGGGCCTACCCGTGCCGAGGCAGCGGGCCGCCTGGCCCTCGCCCTCGAGCGCATGCACCTGGGAGGCGTCACGACGAACCGGGACTTCCTGGTGGCGACCCTTCGCACTCCCGAGTTCCTGGCCGGAGACACGACCACCGACTTCATCGCGCGCGTGGCTCCCCCCCGCGCACTCGCGCCTTCGGCCGAGGAGCTCCAGCGCATCGGCGGGATCGCAGCGCTGTGGATCCAGGGGGAGAACCGGAGCCAGGCGCGGGTGCTGGACCGGACGCCGAGCGGCTGGCGCAACGCGCGCCTCCCCCACCAGCGGATCGTCTTCGAGCGCGGCGGCGAGGAGATCGAGATCCGTTACGCCAGCGTCCGCGACGGGAGCTTCCGCATGGGCGACGGCCAGACCGCGCACATCCACGCCTGGAGCCCGCACCACATCGACGTGGAGATCGGCGGCAGGCGCGCGACCTCCCGGATCACCAGGCGCGGCGATCGGATCGTCGTGCACGGTCCGCGCGGCGACGTCGAGCTTCACATCCGGCCTCGCTTCATCATCCCCGGTCAGGGCGACGCCGACGCCGGCTTCGTCGCGCGCATGCCCGGCAAGGTCATCGACCTGCGCGTGGCCGTGGGGGATCGCGTCGACGCGGGCCAGACGCTGCTGGTCCTCGAAGCGATGAAGATGGAGCACCCGATGCGGGCGACGATGGCCGGCGTCGTGACCGAGGTGCGCGTGGCCCAGGGCGACCAGGTCGAGAGCGGCGCAGTGCTGCTCGTCGTGGAGCCCGCCGAAGGAGAAGGAGGGGAGTCCTGATGGCCGACCCGATCCGCATCGCGAACTGCTCGGGGTTCTTCGGAGACCGCATCTCGGCCGCCCGGGAGATGGTGGAGGGCGGGCCGATCCACGCCCTCACCGGCGACTGGCTGGCGGAGCTCACGATGCTCATCCTCGCGCGAACCCGCGTGAAGCGGCCGAACGGCGGCTACGCGCGAACCTTCGTGGCCCAGATGGAGCAGGTCATGGGTACCTGTCTCGACAAGGGAATCAAGGTCGTGTCGAATGCCGGCGGCCTCGATCCGCAGGGGTGCGCCGAGGCGGTGTCCGAGGTCGCCCAGAAGCTCGGATTGCATCCCACCATCGCGTTCGTCCGCGGCGACGACCTGATGCCGCGCATGGACCAGCTCCTCGAGGCCGACCAGCTTCGTCACTTCGAGACAGGCGACCCCATCAAGGAGGCCTCCTTCCTCACGGCGAACGCCTACTTCGGCTGCTGGGGCATCGTGGATGCACTCAACCGCGGTGCCGACATCGTGATCACGGGCCGCACCACCGACGCCGCAGTGGTGTGCGGACCCGCGGCCTGGCACCACGGCTGGTCGCGGGACGACTGGGACGAGCTCGCGGGCGCCGTGGCCGCAGGCCACGTGATCGAGTGCGGCACCCAGGCCACGGGCGGCAACTACTCCTTCTTTACCGAGGTGCCCGGAATGACGCGCACGGGCTTCCCCTGGGCCGAGGTGGCCGAGGACGGCTCGTCGGTGATCGGCAAGCACGACGGAACCGGTGGCGAGGTCTCGGTCGGCACCGTGACCTCGCAGCTCCTCTACGAGATCGCGGGTCCCGAGTACTTCGGTCCGGACGTGACGACGCGCTTCGACACGATCCAGCTCGAGCAGGTAGCGCCGGATCGCGTCCGCATGCACGGCATCCAGGGCGAGCCGCCGCCCGCGACGCTCAAGGTGTGCATCAACCGAGCCGGCGGCTTCCGTCAGGACATGAACGTCTGCCTGGTCGGGCTCGACATCGAGGAGAAGGCGAAGCTGATCGAAGAGGCATTCTGGCAGGCCGCACCCTACGGGCCGGAGGACTTCGCCTCGGTCTCGACCCGCCTCGTGCGCACCGACAAGCCCGATCCCGAGACCAACGAGCAGGGCGTGGCCATCCTGCGCATCAGCGTCAAGGACCCGGACCCGAAGAAGGTGGGGCGCGCGTTCTCGAACGCGCTGATGGAGCTGGCGCTCGCCACCATCCCCGGCTTCTTCGGCGTGGGCGGCGGACCCAGCGAGGGCCGCCCCTACGGGGTCTACGAGCCCGCCTGCATCCCTGCGGCGACCGTGCCCCAGGAGGTCGTGATCCTCGGCGGCGACACCCACGAGGTCTCGTCGGTGATCCCGAGCGCGGAGGTCCACGTGGAGGGCCGCGAGGGTCCCAAGACGGCCGCACCGGGAGGACCGACGGTGCGCGCCCCGCTCGGCCGCGTCTTCGGGTCGCGCTCGGGCGACAAGGGCGGCAACGCCAACCTGGGCGTCTTCGCCCGCAGCGACGAGGCGTGGGCCTGGCTCGACGAGCACCTCACCAGCGAGCGCCTGCGCGAGCTGCTTCCGGAGGTCGCGAAGCTGCCCATCGATCGTCACCGTCTGCCGGCGATCCGCTCGCTCAACTTCTACATCCACGATCTGCTGGAGGAGGGAGTCGCCGCATCGACGCGCCAGGATCCCCAGGCGAAGAGCCTGGGAGAGTGGCTGCGCGCCCGCGAGGTCGACCTGCCCGAGGCGCTCCTGTCTTGAGCGCCCCCGCCTCGGCACGCAAGCCCTTCGCGGGCGTCCGCCGACCGCGACCGCTGCTGCCGGCCGAGGCGGAGCACGCGCTTACGGAACGTCAGCGGGAGATCCTCGACGCGCTCGAGTCCCTCGCGCTGGAGGAGGGCTTCGCGGAGCTCACGATGGCGCAGCTCGCCGCCCGGGCGAACTGCTCGCTGCGCACGCTCTACGGCCTGGCGCCCAGCAAGGACGAGCTGCTGCTCACGGTGATGGACCGTCGCCTGCACCGGATCGGTCGCGCGGCCGCCGCGGCGATCGAGCCGGATATGGATCCGCTGACGGCGCTCCGCTCCTACCTCCGCGCCACGAACGTGGCCGTGGGCCCGGCGACCGAGTCCTTCGCCCGGGAGCTGGCCGCCGTACCGGGGGCCACGCGGCTCGTGAACGAGCACGGCAACTACATCATCGCCGTCACGCAGAACCTGCTGAACCGGGCGATCGACGAGGGACTCCTGAAGCCCGTCGACACCGGCGCACTCTCCCTGATCCTGGGCGGTCTGGGCGGCTACTTCTCGCGGCCCCAGGTCATCCCCCTGATCGAGGCGTCACCGAAGGCCACGGCGAACGCGATCATGGAGATCGTCCTTCGCGGCCTCGAGGCGGAGCGTCCCTGAGGTCGCTCACCGAACGGGATCGGCGCAGCGTGTGGCATCCCTATGCGCCGCCACAAGCCGACCCGCTCTTCGAGGTGGCGTCGGCCGAGGGCGTGCGCCTACGCCTCGGGGACGGCCGCGAGCTGATCGACGGGATGTCGTCCTGGTGGGCCGTGATCCACGGCTACCGCCATCCCCACATCGAGGCCGCGCTGCGCGCGCAGCTCGAGCGGCTGCCCCACGTCATGTTCGGCGGACTCACCCACGAGCCCGCCGTCGCGCTCTGCGAGCGACTGCTCGCCCTGGCGCCGGGTGAGCTCGAGCGCGTCTTCCTCGTCGACTCCGGCTCGGTCGCCGTCGAGGTCGCCATCAAGCTCGCCCTCCAGTACTGGCAGGCCCGCCGCGAAGAGCGGCGCACGCGACTGCTGACGATCCGGGGCGGGTATCACGGCGATACCTTCGGGGCCATGTCGGTGTGCGATCCGGAGACCGGCATGCACCACCTCTTTCGCGGTGTCCTGGCCGAGCAGGTCTTCGCGCAGCGACCCACCTGCCGCTTCGACGAGCCCTGCGAGCCCCATCACACCCGGGACCTCGAGTCCCAGCTCGAGACCCACGCCGACTCGCTGGCGGCGGTGATCCTGGAGCCCATCGTGCAGGGCGCCGGCGGGATGTGGTTCTACTCGCCGGCCTATCTGCGGCGGGTGCGCGAGCTCTGCGACGCGCACGGACTGCTGCTGATCCACGACGAGATCGCCACCGGCTTCGGCCGGACCGGGAGGCTCTTCGCGTCGGAGCACGCGGGCGTGGCGCCGGACCTCCTCTGCGTCGGCAAGGCGCTGACGGGCGGCTTCATGTCCCTGGCGGCGACGCTGGCGAGCGAGCGGATCTGTCGGACGATCGCCGACTCCGCCGCGGGCGCCCTCATGCACGGCCCCACCTTCATGGGGAATCCGCTGGCGTGCAGCGCCGCACTGGCCAGCCTCGATCTCCTGGAGAGCGAGCCGTGGAGTGAGCGCGTCGTGCGGATCGAGGCGCAGCTCGAGCGTGAGCTGGCCCCCTGCGCCGAGCTTTCCTCCGTCTCCGACGTGCGGGTCCTCGGCGCCATCGGGGTGGTGGAGCTCCGCGATCCCGTCGACATGAAGGTCGTGCAGCCCGCCTTCGTCGAGGCCGGCGTCTGGATCCGCCCCTTCGGACGCCTCGTCTACGCCATGCCGCCCTACGTGATCGGAAGCGACGACCTGAGCCGCGTGACCGGCGCGATGCACGACGTGATCGCTCGCCACACCTGAGTGCCTTCGGATGCGGGTCGCCGCGGGGCGCTGCCCCTGCCCCGCGGAGACCGCCGTTGACACCGGGACGACCCGCCAGGTAACTTGAATCAAGCAATATTACCGTCCGACTCGGCCGAGGAGCCCCCATGTCCGCCGATCGCTTCGACACCCCCGAGCACGCGCTCTTCCGCGACACGGTCCGCCGCTTCGTGGAGCAGGAGCTCCGGCCCCGGGCCCGCGAGTTCGACCAGGCAGGGCGCCTCGACCGCGCCCTCTACAAGAGGATGGGCGACCTGGGGATGCTCGGATTGCGCTACGACCCGGCCTATGGCGGTGCCGGTCTCGACTGGTCGTTCACCCAGGTGATGTACGAGGAGCTCGGTCGCGCGGACAACGCCGGCGTGACCATGGGCATCAGCGTCCACACCGACATGGCCACGCCGTCTTTGGCCGAGTTCGGGAGCGAGGAGCTCAAGCACAGGTTCCTGGCCCCGTCGATCGCGGGCGAGATGGTTTCGGCGATCGCGGTGACGGAGCCCGACGCCGGATCCGACGTCGCGGGCGTCAAGACCCGCGCTGTGCGCGACGGCGACGAGTGGGTCATCAACGGCTCGAAGATCTACATCACCAACGCGGCCACCGCGGACTGGCTGTGCCTCCTGGCGATCACCGACCCCAAGGCCGGCTACGGCGGCTTCTCCCAGATCGTGGTCCCCACCGACGCCCCCGGCTTCCGCTACGAGCTGCTCGACAAGATCGGCAACTGGGGCTCCGACACCGGACAGCTCTTCTTCGAGGACGTGCGTGTCCCTGTGGCCTACACCATCGGCGACATCGGCCGCGGCTTCCAGCAGCAGATGATGCAGTTCCAGGACGAGCGCCTGGTGGCCTGCGTGAGCTCGATCGCGAGCTCGCGAAAGCTGTGGGAGGACACGCGGGCCTGGTGCGAGGAGCGGGTGCTCTTCGGGAAGCCGCTCTCGAAGATGCAGAACACCCAGTTCAAGATGGTCGAGGCGTGGACCCAGCTCACCGCCGCCCAGGAACTGATCGGGGCCTGCGTCCGACAGCGGGTGGACGGAGTGGACGCCACGGAGCTCATCACCATGGCGAAGATCTTCTGCGCGCGGGTGGCCCGGCTGGTCGCCGACGAGTGCATCCAGCTCCACGGGGGCTACGGCTACATGAAGGAGAGCCCCGCCGGACGCGCCTTCGTCGACTCGAGACTCGGCAGTATCGGCGGCGGGTCCGACGAGACGATGCTGCACTACCTGGCGAAGCAGCTCGGCTTCTAGACCCCGCGGATCGCCAGAGAGCGAGCTCGCGATCGATGGAGACCCACGATGTTCCAGCAGGTGACCGACTTCCTCGAGGAGAGCGAGGCCCTCCACGCCCTGCTCGCCCCGCTCGGCGACGAAGACTTCGAGATCGAGACCCAGTTCCGCGGCTACACCGTCGGCGACGTCGTGGGGCACCTGCATCACTGGAACCACGCCGCCGACCTCTCGCTCCGCGACCCGGAGGGCTTCCAGGCCTTCTTCGCCCAGGTGAGCGAGGGCATCCAGCGCGGTCGGGGCCTGGTGGAGATCGCCGACGAATGGCTCGACGGGCTCCGGGGCCGGGCGCTGCTCGACACCTGGCGCAGCTTCTATCGCGAGATGGCCGAGCACTTCGGAGAGGCCGACCCGAAGGCCCGCGTGAAGTGGGCGGGGCCGGACATGAGCGTCCGGTCGAGCATCACGGCCCGCCTGATGGAGACCTGGGCCCACGGGCAGGAGGTCTACGACATCCTGGGGGCGGAGCGGGTGAACACGGACCGCATCAAGAACATCGCCCAGCTCGGCGTCAACACCTTCGGCTGGACCTTCGCCGTCCGCCGCCTGGAGGCCCCCTCGGAGAAGCCCTACGTGCGCCTGCGCGCCCCCTCCGGCGCCGTCTGGGAGTGGAACGATCCCAGCGAGACGAACCGGGTCGAGGGCGATGCCACCGAGTTCTGCCAGGTCGTGACCCAGGTGCGATGCCTCGCGGATACGAAGCTCCACGTGACCGGCGACGCCGCCACCCGCTGGATGTCGATCGCCCAGTGCTTCGCGGGTGCGCCCGCGGACCCGCCCGCTCCCGGCACGCGCTTCCGCGTGACCCGCTAGATCACCGACCCCGAGGAGCCTCCCGATGGACCTGAGCTTTGGCCCCGAGTACGAAGCCTTCCGCAGCGAGGTCCGGAGCTTCCTCGAGAGACACCGCGATACCGCACCCCGAGCGGGTGCCGGAGTCGCCGCCGGCCGCGCCGGAGCGGCCCTCCTCGAGTGGCAGGAGGTCCTGATCGAGCACGGCTACTCCGCGCGTACGATCCCGAAGGAGTACGGCGGTCACGGTGCGGAGCCCGACATCCTGAAGCGGGTCATCATCGACGAGGAGTTCAATCGCGCGGACGTCTCGCGGGGCTTCGGCGGACAGGGGCCGGAGATGCTCGTGCCCACCCTGCTCGAGCACGGCAGCGAGGCGCAGAAGCAGCGCTGGATCGGACCGACCCTCCGCGGTGAGGTGATCTGGTGCCAGGGCTACTCGGAGCCGGGCTCCGGAAGCGACCTGGCGAGCGTGCAGACGCGGGCCGTCGAAGACGGCTCCGACTTCCTGATCACCGGACAGAAGATCTGGACCACGTCGGCTCACGTCTCCGACATGATGTTCGGGCTGATCCGCACCGAGCCCGAGGCCTCGAAGCACGCGGGGCTCAGCTACCTCCTGATCCCGATGGACACGCCCGGGATCGAGGTGCGCCCCCTCGTCACCATGACCGGCCACGCCGAGTTCAACGAGGTGTTCTTCAGCGAGGCGCGCGTCCCCCAGGAGAACGTGGTGGGCCGGCGCGGTGAGGGCTGGAAGATCGCGAACACGACGCTCGTCCACGAGCGCAACATGCTGGCATCGAGCGCCGTCCTCGACGGCGCGATGCGCGGCCTGCTCCGGCGGATGCAGAGCGAGTCGTCGAACGGCGTCCGGGCCATCGACTCCCCGGTTCTGCGCGACCGGCTGGTCCAGCTGCAGTGCCGCGTGTTGGCGATGAAGTACCACGGGATGCGGATGCTGACCGCACGGCTCAAGGGACGGAGCCCCGGGGTAGCCGCGCTGGTCACCAAGCTGGCCGGCTGCGAGGTGAGCCACCAGCTGAGCGCCCTGGGCGTGGACGCGATGGGCGAGCTGGGGACCCTCTACGAGCGATCTCCCCGCGAGCGCGACCACGGCCGCTGGCAGAGCCAGTACATGTTCACCCTGGGGCTCATCATCGGAGGCGGGACGGCCCAGATCCAGAAGAACATCATCAGCGAACGGGGCCTCGGCATGCCGCGCGAGCCGAAGCCCCGCACCGAGGCGTAGCCGCCATGGACTTCGCCCTCTCCGAAGAGCAGGAGTTGCTGGCCGAGAGCCTTCGGCGCTTCCTCGAGCAGGAGTGCCCGGTGACGCGGGTGCGCGAGCTGGTCCGCGAGGTGCCCGGTCACGACGGCGGCACCTGGAAGTCGCTCTGTGAGCTGGGTGTCGGCGGGCTGCTGGTGCCCGAGGAGCACGGCGGCAGCGGGCTCGGACTTCTGGACGCGGCCGTGGCGGCGCAGACCCTCGCCTGGGGCGTCGCGCCGGCGCCGCTCCTCTCCAGCGCCGTGATGGCGCCGGTCGCGCTCTGCGCCGCGGGAAGCGAGGCACAGCGAGCGCGCTGGCTGCCTCGGCTGGCGACCGGCGACGCGCGGATCGGCATCGCCGCGAACGAGCTCGTCTCCGTCCGCGACGACGCCGGGATCCGGTTGCGCGAGGATCGACTCCACGGCACCGCGCTGATGGTGATCGACGGCGTCGAGGCGGACCACATCCTCGTTCCGATCGACGACGGCAGCCGGATCGCCCTCGTGGACGCGAGGGGAGCCGGCGTGGAGCGGACGCGACTGACCACGATCGACCGCACCCGCGACTTCGCCGAGGTCGTCTTCGACGGCGCGCCGGCCGAGGAGTGGCTCC
>Ga0209536_100008527_pt1 | contig 15353 bp, 19 predicted proteins | sample DeeMarSeWOR28_12_FD_187461 | JGI IMG/M metagenome (GOLD analysis project Ga0209536, IMG submission 187461) | Marine sediment microbial communities from White Oak River estuary, North Carolina - WOR-2-8_12 (SPAdes) (version 2) | ecosystem: Environmental > Aquatic > Marine > Intertidal zone >...
ACAACAAGGAAAACCTGCTGCCGCCGATGAACGAAGGCGACCAGGTCGATCTGCAGGAAATCCGGCTGGAACAGCATTTCACCGAGCCGCCGCCGCGTTTCAGCGAAGCGTCGCTGGTGAAAACCCTCGAGGAATACGGCATCGGCCGGCCATCGACCTATGCTTCGATCATCACCACCCTGGTCGATCGCGAATACGTCGAGCTGGAGAACAAACGCTTCCACCCGACCGACGTCGGCCGGGTCGTGGCGCGCTTCCTGACCCAGCATTTCCCGAAGTACGTCGATTACGACTTCACCGCCGATCTGGAGGATTCGCTGGACGAGATTTCGCGCGGCGAAACCGACTGGCTGCCGTTGATGGAGGAATTCTGGACCACCTTCAAGACCCAGGTCGACGACAAGATGGAAAACGTCAGCCGCGACGAGGCGATACAGGCGCGCCAGCTGGGTACCGATGAGAAAACCGGCAAACCGATATCGGTGCGCATGGGCCGCTACGGGCCGTTCGTGCAGATCGGCACGCGCGAAGACGAGGAAAAGCCGCGCTTCGCAGGTCTGCGCCCGGGCCAGAAAATGGACACGATCACGCTGGAAGAGGCGCTCGACCTGTTCAAGCTGCCGCGCGAACTCGGCGTCTCGCCCGAGGGAGAACAGATTTCGGCAAATATCGGCCGCTTCGGCCCCTATATCAAGTACGATTCGAAGTACGTCTCGCTGAAGACTCAGGAAGGAGACGACCCGTACACGATAACTCTCGAGCGTGCGCTGGAGCTGGTTGCGGAAAAGAAGGAATTCGACGCCAACCGTGAAATCAAGGTCTTCGAGGGCACCGATATCCGCATTCTGCGCGGCCGCTACGGTCCCTACATTACCGATGGCGTCAAGAATGCGCGCATCCCCAAGGACGTCGAGGATCCCGCCAGCCTGGACCTCGCGACCTGCGAGGAACTGATCGAAAAGGCCCCGCTGCCAAAGTCGAGACGCAAGAAGGCCGCGACCAGGAAAAAAGCCGCGGCGAAAAAGACCTCGGCGAAAAAGGCGGCGAAGAAAAAGGCCTCGCGCAAGAAAGCGGTCAGCAAGAAATCCGCGCCGAAAACGGGCGCCGGAGAAAAAGTCGCCGCTGACGCCGGTTAACCGGGCCCGTCATGAGTCCCTGGGCTTTGAATCGGCTGGCGCATGCCCTGTCCGCGGGCGCGGTCATCGCCTACCCTACCGATACCATCTGGGGCTTCGGCTGCGATCCGCGCAACGGCAAAAGCGTCGGCCGCATCCTGCAAATCAAGCAGCGCGCCGTGGAAAAGGGTCTGATCCTCCTGTCGTCGCGGCTGGAGTATTGCGAGCCCTTCATCGAGATCGATAGCAAACAGCGTGAAACCCTGCAGCAACCCTGCGAGCAGCCGACCACCTGGCTGGTGAACGCAAGCCCCGCGTGCCCTTACTGGATTCGCGGCAACCATCCAGGCGTCGCGATTCGAATGACCGACCATCCGCTGCTGCGCGAGCTGTGCGAGCGCCTGCAAATGCCATTGGTATCGACCAGCGCGAACCGTGCAGGCAGACCGGCGGCGCGCAACGCGCTGCAGCTACGTCGCCAGTTCCGCGACGAACTGGATTTTATCGTTACCGGATTCGAAACGGGCGGCAGCAGGCCAAGTGCGATAATATCGCTCGCCAGCGGAACCACACTGAGGCCCGGGCAATAATGGATATCGACAGCGTCAACCAGTACCTGCGCGAACTACAGACCAGGATTACCGACAAGCTGCAGGCCATCGACGGCAAGGCCGCTTTTATCAGCGACAGCTGGCAGCGCGAAGAAGGCGGCGGCGGTTGCAGCATGCTGCTGCGCGACGGCGCGGTATTCGAGCAGGCAGGAGTCAATTTCTCCGAGGTGTATGGCGACAACCTGCCGCCCTCGGCGAGCGCGCATCGGCCGGAACTCGCCGGGCGCCGGTTCCGCGCCATGGGCGTATCGCTGGTGGTGCATCCGGATAATCCCTACGTGCCGACCTCTCACGCCAACGTGCGCTTCTTCGTCGCCGAAAAATCAGGCGAGGCGCCGATCTGGTGGTTCGGCGGCGGTTTCGACCTGACGCCTTACTACGGTTTCCAGGCCGACTGCGAACACTGGCACCGGGTCGCACGTGAAGCCTGCGAGCCTTTCGGCGAGGACTTGTACGCAAAGTATAAAAAATGGTGCGACGATTATTTTTTCATCAGGCACCGCAACGAGCCGCGCGGCATTGGCGGCCTGTTCTTCGACGACCTGAACGAACCGGACTTCGAACAGGCATTCGCCTTTATACAGAGCGTCGGCGACCATTACCTGCCGGCCTACACGCCGATCGTGCAGGCGCACAAGGACGATAGCTTCGGTGAACGCGAAAAACGGTTCCAGTGGTACCGCCGCGGCCGCTACGTCGAATTCAACCTGGTTTACGATCGCGGCACGCTGTTCGGCCTGCAGTCCGGTGGCCGCACCGAGTCGATCCTGATGTCGCTGCCGCCGGTAGTCAACTGGCGCTACAATTACCGGCCCGAGGCCGGCAGCGCCGAGGCCGAACTGACCGACTACTACCTGCAGGCGCGTGACTGGCTGGCGGCAACTGACAATGGACAGTAATTTTCCCGACATCGAACTCAGCGGCGGGGATGAATCCTTCAACAAGTGCGACCTGTGCACCAATTCCAAGTGCTGCACCTACGTCACCCAGCAAATCGACCCGCCCCGATCCAAGTACGATTTCGAGATCCTGCTGTGGCAGGTATCGCACGAGGGCGTCGGCGCATACAAGGACGAGGACGGCTGGTTCGTCATGTTCGAGGCGCGCTGCCGGCACCTGCTCGGCGACGGGCGCTGCAACATCTACGAGGACCGGCCGACGATCTGCCGCTCGCACAGCAACGATTACTGCGAATACGACGCCCCGGCCGAGGACGGTTTCGAGCTGTATTTCCCCGACTACGACTCGCTGCTGCAGTATTGCCGCAAGAAGTTCAGGCGCTGGAGCACCGGCAATCCCCCGCCGGCCTGAGGCTTTCGCACCGTCCGCGGGCCGGAACCAGGGTTCGAGTCAGCAATGAACGATACCGCCGACCATACAGCACGACCGAAGTTGCTGGTAAGCGCCTGCCTGCTCGGCAAGCCGGTGCGTTACGACGGCGAGGCGAAAACCATCGCGCATGCCGGGCTGGAACGCCTGCTCGCCGAGGAGCGCATCGTGCCGTTTTGCCCCGAGGTCGCGGGCGGCCTGCCGGTGCCGCGCGCGCCTGCGGAAATCATCGGCGGCGATGGTGATGCGGTGCTCGCCGGGCGCGCTCGTGTCGAGACGCGCGCGGGCGCCGACGTCAGTGACCGCTTCGTCGAGGGCGCCCGGCAGGCGCTGGCGCTGTGCCGCCAGCATGAGATCCCGGCCGCCGTGCTGACCGAGCTGAGCCCGTCCTGCGGCAGCGGTCAGATTTACGACGGCAGCTTCACGCGCCATCGTATCGACGGCAGCGGGGTTACCGCGGCATTGCTTCGACAGCACGGCATCGCGGTGTTCGGCCAGTCGCAACTGGATGCCGCGCTCGCCTACCTGCAGGAAAAATCTCAGGCAGCGGGGACCAGTTTTTCGTAGGCGAAAATCGCCGCCGACAGCAGCCCGCTGACGGCGAGAAAGGCGTAACTGAATCGCAGCAGACGATACTTGCGTTTCAGCACCCGTCCGATCTGGTAGATATCGACCAGTATCATCCGCCTCGCCTGCCGATTGCGAGTCAGATGCGACAGCATGTAGTCGACATAGTCGTCCTGCTCGATCTGGGTGAACATGGCGAAGTAAAACGGATTGGCCATTTGTTCCGCCTTCTTGACGCGGGAACCGCCGATACGCGGCGAAACCACGAGCAGCGCGAGAGTCAGCGAGATCGCTATCGACAGGGTTACCAGCAGCACTCCCCAGCGCGTCGACTCCTGCGCGCTTACCTCGACGACCAGCGGCGACTGGCCCAGGGTGATGAACAGCAGGGCGAAGCCGATATTGATGTTCGCTTTCTGGTCGGCGAGCACGTTCAGGCGGACCTGGCTTTGCTGCACGCTGCGCAGCGCGGTGATCACCTCGTCGCTTTTCTCCGTATCGATAGTTTCGAATTCGAGTATCTCTTTGCCCATGATCCCCGCCCCTCCTCGACGAGGCTCCGAGTATACACCTCTGCGGCCGTCCGGCCGCAAGTATCGAAAGATACATTCCGATTTACTCGCATTGAAATCTGCTCCAGAATTATGCACCGTAAGATGGCAGCGAGCAGAGCACAGCAATGAATACCGAAAGCTCGAACCCGGCAAACCCAGTCGCGTTCATCCTCGATCTTTTCGCCACCCGCGGCGCCGAGGAATACATGGGTGAGGCAGTCAGCATGTCGCAGCACATGGAGCAAACCGCCGCCTGCGCGGTTGCGGATTCGGCGCCCGACAGCCTGGTGATCGCGGCGCTGTTGCACGACATCGGCCACTTCATCGGCGAGCATCCGATCGACGCTCTCGAGAAAGGCGTCGACAACAACCACGAGGATGTCGGCGCGGACTACCTCGCTGCCCACTTCCCTGCCTCGGTGAGCGAGCCCGTGCGCCTGCACGTCGCCGCCAAGCGCTACCTGTGCGCGACCGACCCGGACTATTTCGGCCGGCTCTCGGACGCCTCGGTGCAATCGCTGGAAGTTCAGGGCGGACCGATGAGCGCGGAGGAAATTGCGGCTTTCGAAGCCAACCCGCATCACCGGGAAGCGGTCAAGCTCCGCCTCTACGACGATGACGGCAAGGTTGCCGGCCTGCGGATAGACCCGGTTACGCACTATCGCGGGACCATGACATCGTTGCTGAGCGACTGAAATGGGGCCGATACAAAGCTTTACTTTCGACCCTGAGCAGTTGCGCATCGAGTGGTCGGACGGCCGGGTCAGCGAGCTGATCGCGCTCTGGCTGCGCGACCACTGCCAGATGCCGGCGAGCCGCAACCCGGCCAACGGCCAGCGCCTGCTCAACATCACCGACATTGCCGAAGATATCGCTATTGCCGAGGTAACCCTGCAGGACGATCGCCTGCTGGTCGAGTTCAGCCCGGACGGGCACCGATCCGAATTCGATCTCGACTGGCTGCGCGACAATTGCTACTGCCTGAACCAACAGGCGGACGACCGCAGCGAGGCCGGCAAGATCCTGTGGCAAGGCCAGTCCTTCCCGCAGGGACTGCCCCGCTGCCGCTACGACGATTTTCGCGAAAACGCGAACGCCAGGCGCGACGCGCTGCGCGCGGTGCGCGATTACGGCTTCGTGCTGCTGGACGAGGTCGATTGCCAGCCGGGTGAGATCCTGAATGTGATCGCGCAATTCGGCTACGTGCGGGAAACCAATTACGGACCGCTGTTCGACGTTCGCACCAGCGTCGATCCGAGCAACCTGGCGTTTACCAACCTGGGCCTGGGTTGCCATCTCGACAATCCCTACCGCGACCCGGTGCCGGGATTGCAGCTGCTGCACTGCCTGGAGTCGTCGACCAGCGGCGGCGAGTCTATCCTGCAGGACGGCTTCATGGCGGCGGACCTGCTGCGGCGGGAGAATTCGCAGCATTTCCGGCTGCTGTGCCAGAACTGGATCAATTTCCGTTTCCGCGATGCCCGCGCCGATCTGCGCTCGCGCGTGCCGTTCATCGAAGTCAACGATCTTGGCGAGGTGGTCAAGGTGCGTTTCAACAACCGCTCGATCGACACGCTGAAACTGCCGCCGGCGACGCTACGAGAATTTTACCCCGCCTATCGTCACTACGCCGGAATCCTCGAGCGCGAGGAGCTGCAGATCGTGTTCAAGCTGCGCCCCGGCGAGCTGATGCTGTTCGACAATACGCGCGTGCTGCACGCCCGCAAGGCTTATTCCGCCTCGGGCTCGCGCCACCTGCAGGGCGCCTACAGCGACCTGGACGGTCTCTACAGCAGCCTGCGCCTGCTCGAAGCGGCCTCATGAAGTATCGCGGCGTCCTGTTCGACAAGGACGGCACCCTGCTCGATTTCAACCGCACCTGGCTGCCGATTTACCGCCATGCCGCGCGCGAATTCGCCGCCGGCGACGCGGCACTCGCCGAAGCCCTGCTGACCCGGCACGGCTTCGATGCGGCACGCGAGCGCTTCATCGGCGGCAGTCTGCTGGCCGCCGGCAACAATGGCGAAATCGCCGAAGCCTGGGCGCTGCAACTGCAACAACCCGGGCAGGTCGATACCATCAGCCTGCGGCTCAATCAAATTTTTCGCGAACAGGGCAGGCTCCAGGCCACGCCCGTCGCCGAGCTTGCCGGCAGCCTGCGGCGGCTGAAAACCGGCGGCTACAGCCTCGGCGTGGCGACGGCGGACAGCCACGAAGGCATCATCAACACCCTGCAGGCCTTCGACGTGCTGCACGAATTCGACTTTCTTGCCGGCTACGACAGCGGCCACGGCGTCAAGCCGGAGGCTGGCATGGTGATGGCCTTTTGCAGGCAAACGGGCCTGTCGAGCGAGACAGTGGTTGTGGTCGGTGACAACCGCCACGATATCGAAATGGGCCGCAATGCGAACGCCGGTCTTTGCGTCGGCGTGCTCACCGGCACCAGCGAACGCGCCGACCTCGAAGCTATCGCCGACGTCGTGCTCGATGACATCGCCGCCCTGCCGGACTACCTCGAGGCCGCAACGGACGCGCGTTAGCGCGGCGCGAGTTCCAGGGCTACTCGCTTACCACCGGCAGCTCGCCTGGCAAGCCCCATTCGCACCAGGAGCCGTCATACACCGCGACCCGGCCGATCCCGGCCCGCTCCAGTGCGAAGGCGAGAATACAGGCGGTAACGCCCGAGCCGCAGCTGCATATGACGCGGCTGTATTCGCCTGCCAGGGGCTGGAGCATGCGTTCGAGCTCGGCGCGCGGTTTCAGCAGGCCGCGGTAGAACAGCTCGGCGAACGGCAGGTTGTGTGCGCCCGGCATGTGGCCGCGGCGCAATCCGGGGCGCGGCTCTTCGACCGCGCCGCTGTATCGCTCCGCGGGACGCGCGTCGAGCACGCATTGCGAATCGTCGTCGAGCGCGGCCAGCACCGCGGCGGCGTCGGCGACCATGCTCTGGTCGAGCCGTGCGCTGAAATCGCCCTCGGCATAAGCGGGAACATCTTCGCCGCTTTCGAGGGCGTAACCGGCATCCTCCCAGGCCGGCAGGCCGCCGTCGAGCAACGCCACGTTTTCACAGCCCATGGCGCGCAGCATCCACCAGGCGCGCGGACTGGAAAACATGCCCATCGAATCGTAAACGACGACGCGGCTGTCCTGGTTCAGGCCGAGCGCGCGCAGCTCGCGCGTGAATTGCCCGGCGTCCGGCAGCATGTGCGGCAGGGTCGATTGCCGATCGGAAATCCTTCCGTCGAAGTCGAAAAAACGCGCACCGGGAATGCGTTCCTGCTGCCACTCCGTAAACGCATCGCGGCCGGTCGCCGGCATGTGCCAGCTGGCATCGAATATTACCAGGTCGTCATGATCGAGATGCTGCTGCAGCCAGTCGGCGTCGATCAGCGAGTCGGGTAAGCGTAAACTTGACATGAGTGCTCCGGGTTAATTCAAACGCCGCAACATAGCCAATTGACGCGCGACTGGCAAGCGCCCGCCCATACCGCTATAGTGCGGCCGCGATGCCGATGCCGATCAAAACCAACGCGGGCGTCCTGTTCGCGCTGCTGACCGCCTGCGGCCTCGGCGCGATCACGACCCAGGCGAAGATCTTTTACGCCGATGGCGGCAATGCGCTGACGCTGATGCTGGCGCGTTTCGCCGCGTCGACGCTGGTGTTCGGCCTGATTCTGCTGCTGCGCCGGGCGAGCTTCGCCGTAGCCTCGAGACAGCGCCTGCCGCTGGCCATGCTCGGGCTGGTCTGGTCCGGCGCGATGATTTGCTACCTGGTCGCGGTCGAGACCATATCGGTCAGCCTGGCCGTGCTGATACTCTATTTCTACCCGCTACTGGTGCTGGCATACTCGATCCTGCGCGGCCAGCTGCGCGCTTCCGCGGCCCTGGTCGGTCTGTTCGGCGCCGCCTTTCTCGGTCTTTACCTTGCACTTTCAGGCGGCGAGATGACGCTTAGCCCGGAGGGCGTGCTATTCGCCGCACTGGCAGGCAGCGGCGCGGCATTTACCTTCATCTGCGGCGCCCGCGTGGCGGCGAGCATGTCGCCGCTGCTGGTGACTTTCTGGGTCAACGCCGCCGGCCTGCTGATGATCTTGCCGCTCGTATCCGGCAAGCTCGCGCTGCCCGGGGCCGGCGAGGCACTGCTCGCGCTCGGCCTGGCGACGCTGTTCTACCTGGTCGCCATCCTGAGCCAGTTCCAGGCGCTGGCGCGCCTGTCGGCGGCGCGCGCGGCCTTCCTGCTCAATCTCGAACCGGTGGTCTCTATCTTACTGGCGGCGCTGGTGCTGCACGAACGCCTGAGCCCGGTCCAGGCCGGCGGCGTCATTCTGGTCATCACGGCGGTACTGCTTTCTATCGGCTTCAAACCCGCTCGCGCTTGATCCCCGGCGCTGTTTAGGGCATCGTCCTGTTTTTTCCGCGGAATCAGGCAAATGAGCAAAGCAATCAGAATACATCAAACCGGCGGCCCCGAAGTGCTGCAATGGGAGGAGATCAGCGTCGGCAGCCCCGGCCCCGGCCAGGTACGCCTCGAGCAAACCGCCTGCGGCCTCAACTACATCGACGTCTACGGCCGCAGCGGAATGTACCCGGTCGGCGACATGCCCGCGATTCTCGGCATGGAAGCGGCGGGCACCGTCGCCGAGCTGGGCGATGGCGTCGCCGATTTGCAGGTGGGCGATCGCGTCGCCTACCCGATGACGCTCGGCGCCTACGCCGAGGAACGCCTGATCGATGCCGATAAACTGGTCAGGCTGCCCGATTCCATCGACCACAAGACGGCGGCGGCAATGATGCTGAAAGGCCTGACCGCACACTACCTGCTGTTTCGCACCTACCCGGTGCAGCCCGGCGACAGCATTCTCGTCTACGCCGCCGCCGGGGGCGTCGGCCAAATCCTGTGCCAGTGGGCCGACAGGCTCGGCGCCAACGTCATCGGCTGCGTCGGCTCGGAAGAAAAGGCTCGACTGGCAAAGGAAAACGGTTGCCATCATACGATCCTGTACCGCGACGAGGACATCCCCAGCCGCGTACGCGAAATTACCGGCGGCGAGGGTGTCGCGGTCGCCTACGACTCCATCGGCAAGGCGACCTTCGAAGCCTCGCTGGATTCGCTGCGGCCGTTCGGCGTGCTCGCCACCTACGGCAACGCCAGCGGCAAAGTCGAGCCTTTCAGCCCGGCTATTCTGGCTCCCAAGGGATCGCTTTACGTCACCCGGCCGACGCTGGCAACGCATATCTCGACCGCCGCCCTGCTGCGGGAGGGCGCGGAGCGCCTGTTCGCTGTGGTGGGCAGTGGACAGGTCAAAATCCATGTCAACCAGGAGTTCGCGCTGGCCGATTGCGCCGAGGCACATCGACAGCTGGAGGCGCGCGAAACCACCGGCTCGACCATCCTCAACATCTAGCAAGAACTGTACGACCAGTACAGTTTTGCAGGACACTGGATTTGTTACCGGAAGCGCCCCTGGGGGTGCTTCCGGGCAGCAAACGCCAGGCCCGAATGACTATCCAAAATATTAGATTTATTTCTTTTCAATCAATCGCTTATATTAATAACCGAGCAAAAAGCTGGGTTTTATGAAAAGCGCCTGTGCGGCAGTGCACAATTTCGCTGTGAACCACTTCACAGTCCCTCCAGGCGGCATATTCTGCCCCTGTAAACTGTCATGGTTATTTTTCAAAAAAACTGAATCTGTTATTAACGAGTTTCGAACATATACTTCCTGTCACGATTTGAGACCGCTGCCGAAAACAACTTCGGCAGCCAATTTACAGGAGCAATACCATGACTACGCATACAAGACATTTTCACTTGATCGAAGACCTGGACATTGCCGCCCTGACTTTCGCAGCAGTTGAACGCATCGAAGGCTTTGCGGCTACCGTCCAGGGCACCATTCGGCTCTGGGTGCGTCGCTCGAACGAGCGTCGCCTGCTGACCCAGATGAACCAGCACTTGCTGGATGACATCGGCCTCAGCATCGCCGACGTCGAAAGGGAAAGCGCGAAGTTCTTCTGGCAGAAGTAAGCCGGAACCGAAGCAAACCGAAAGCCGGCGTGGATCGCGAGATCCACGCCGGCTTTTTTTGTCCGGCTTCGGACCCGGCAACCTCGCGTTCGCGCCGATTACTGGCGCAGGCGATAGCCGGTCTTGAACATCCACCACACCAAGGCCAGGCAGGCCAGCAAAAACAGGCTGACCATCGCCAGGCTGATGCCGACACTGACGTCGGCGACCTCGAAAAAGCTCCAGCGAAAGCCGCTGATCAGGTATAGCACCGGGTTGAACAGGGTAACCGTTTGCCAGGCCGGCGGCAGCATGCTTACCGAGTAAAAGCTGCCGCCGAGAAACACCAGCGGCGTGATCACCAGCATAGGTATCAGCTGCAGCTTTTCGAAGTTAGTCGCCCACAGGCCAATGATGAAACCGAACAGGGCGAAGGAAATACAGGTCAGCACCAGGAACAACACCATGATGAACGGGTGTGCGATGTTGAGATCGACGAATAGATTGGCGGTGATCAGAATGATCGTGCCGAGTATGAGCGACTTCGACGCCGCGGCACCGACGTAACCGACCACGATTTCGAAAAACGAAATCGGCGCCGACATGACCTCGTAGATCGTGCCGGTAAACTTCGGAAAAAAGATTCCGAAAGAGGCGTTGGCAATACTCTGAGTCAGTAACGACAGCATCACCAGGCCCGGCACGATAAACACGCCGTAGGACACGCCCTCCACATGCTCGATACGCGAGCCGATCGCGGCGCCGAAAACCACGAAATAAAGCGATGTCGATATCACCGGCGATGCGATGGTTTGCAGCAGCGTGTTCCAGGCGCGCAGCATTTCGTACTTGTATATGACCCGTATAGCCTGGTAATTAACCCGCATTTCTCACCAATCTCCTGTCGTCGGCGCCGAACAGTTCACCAGCCCGCGCCGCCGGCGAATCGCTCACAGAAGCTGCGCTCATTTCGCGCTCACCATGTTGACGAATATTTCTTCCAGCGAGCTCTGGCTGGATTTCAGGTCCTTCAGCGACAAACCGGTTTTGTGCAGGTCCTGCAGCAGCGCGGTAATGCCGGTGCGCTCGCTCTGGGTATCATAGGTATATACCAGGTGAGTCCCGTCGCCGGACAGCTCCAGGCCGTAATCGGCCAGTTCCGGCGGCACCTTTTCCACCGACCGGCGCAGCTCGATCAATAACTGCTTCTTGCCGAGCTTGCGCATCAGGTTGTGCTTGTCGTCGACCAGCAGCAGCCTGCCATTGCTGATGATACCGACGCGATCGGCGATTTCCTCGGCTTCCTCGATGTAATGCGTGGTGAGAATAATCGTCACACCGGAATCGTTCAGCTTGCGCACCATCTTCCACATGTCCTGGCGCAGCTCGACGTCGACGCCGGCGGTTGGCTCGTCGAGAAACAGCACGCGCGGTTCGTGCGACAGCGCCTTGGCGATCAGCACACGGCGTTTCATGCCGCCCGACAGTTCGCGCAATTCGTTATCGCGCTTGTCCCACAGCGACAGGTCCTTCAGCAATTGCTCGAGATAGGCCCGGTCCGGCGGCTTGCCGAACAACCCGCGGCTGAAGTTGACCGTGTTCCAGACCGTGTCGAAGGCGCCGAGGGTCAACTCCTGCGGCACCAGTCCGATCAGGTCTCGCGTCTCGCGGTAGTCGCGCACGATGTCGTGGCCGGCGACGCTGACGCTGCCGCCGCTGGCCTGGACGATGCCGCAGATGATCGAGATCAGGGTTGTCTTGCCGGCGCCGTTCGGACCGAGCAGGGCCAGGATTTCGCCCTCGTGAATGTCCAGGTCGACCCCGCTCAGGGCCTGGTGACCGCTGCCGTATACCTTGGAGAGCCCTTTTATCGAAACTATATTTTGCATCCGAGCGATTCTACTATCAGACGCAGCCAATAAACATACAAAGCTGCTGGCGGCCGAAGCCTGTTTCAAGCGGGCCGATGCGATATACTCGCGCGGACTCGACAATGGAGCTCGCGATGACGGTTTTCAGATTTCACAGCGAACCACTGCAGGACAGCTGGCTCGATCTCTACGGACACCTGAACGAAGCTTATTACCTGGTGCCGTTCAGCAACACCACCTGGATCATGCAGGATCATTTCGGCATTGGCAGCGCCTACTTCGACGACACCGGCTGCGCGATCTACACCGTGGAAACGCACTTGCGCTACCTGAACGACGTGCGCGCGCCGGCCAGCATGGATATCGAAACCCTCGTGCTCGGCAGCGACGCAAAGAAAATATGGTTTGCGCACCGGATGCTGGTCGAGGACAGGCTTTGCGCGACCGCCGAATTCATGGCGCTGCACTACGACACGCGCGAGAGCCGCACCGCGGCGATGCCGGAGGAAGTTCAGGCCAGGCTGCAGGCGGCGGCGGTGACCGAGCTGCCCGACTGGGTCGGACGCCGGATCAGCCTGACGAAGCAGTAGCCCGCCGGCAGGCGCGCTATTCCGGGCGCAGCGGCACGTTCAGAAACACGCCGAATTCCTGCGCGATATTGCAGCTGACGCGGGCATGCACCCTGCCCTGGCGGTCGAGAAAGGATTGCGCGCGGGTCGCCGGGAATACGCCTTCGTGCCAGATCCCGGGATGAATATAAAGCCCCTGGCTGCCGTCACACCACAGCGCGACCACGTCCGCCGGCGCAATATCGTCTCCGGGCAGCGCAACCGGCACGACGAACGGCTGCCGCTCGAGCGGGTAGAACATTTGCCCGCCATCCGGGTGGTAGTTCAGATGCCAGAGCAAAACACGGGCCGGGGCGCCGGTCCCGGCCTGCGCGTCCGCGCTGCCCGGATTGTCGGCCCAGCCGAGCACGTAGTCGCCGTTGACCGCGTCGTTGCGGCCGCGCAAAACTTCGCCCTGCCATTCGCTGTGAAATATGCCCTCGACCGTACCGCCCTCGTCGCCGGTGCCGGCGTCGACCGGCCGCCAGCCCTGCGCCGGCCACTGCACGATCTCGATTTCGAAGTTCTCGGGATCGGACACCAGGCATCCGTAATCGCCGACGGTTTCGTCGCTTGCGATGACCAGCGGCACGTCGTGCCAGGGCAAGCGCTCGGGAACATCGGGCGACAGGTAGTCGACCGGCTGCTGCATGTCAGAAGTTTTCTTTCCAGGGTCGCAAATCGACCTCATGCGTCCAGGCGCTGCGATGCTGCTTCAGGATAGCCATATAGGTGTGTGCTATCGCATCCGGCTCGAGCTCGGAGTCGTCGACATTACTGGTGCTGGACTCGTCATTCAGATCCCGCCCGGGAGAGGCGATACCGCCGTCGATGATGAAGTGCGCGACGTGCACGTTGGCCGGACCGAGCTCGCGCGCGAGACTCTGCGCGAGGCCGCGCAGGGCAAACTTGCCCATCGCGAAGGGCGCGTAATTGGGAAAACCCTTGATGCTGGCGGTGGCGCCGGTGAAGAACAGCGCTCCGCCACCGAGATCCTGCATGCCGATCGCGGCCTGCTGGGCGACGAGAAATGCGGCGTAGGCGGTTTGCATCAGCGAATCCAGCACCAGTTCGGGGTCGAGATTGGTAATCGGGCCCGCCGTGTAGGCGCTGGCGTTATACAGCACGACCTCGGCACGTCCCAGGGTTTGCTCCATGGTACTGAACAGGTTGGCAACCGATTCGACCGACGTCGCGTCGCAGCCGATGGCTTCGGCGCCGATTTCCCTGCAAAGCGATTCGAGCTTGTCGGTATTGCGCGCCGCCAGCACGACCTGGTAACCGTCGGCCGCGAGCGCTCGTGCGAATGCCGCGCTGTTACCGCTGCCGGCGCCGACGATCAAGGCTATTCTTGACATCCCTTCCCCCGTTGGTGATTCGTTAGATCACGCTATTAAAACGTCCGGATCGGGATTTGTATAGTGCAAATTAAAACAGCGTTTTCTTCAGCAAGCTGTAGGAAACCAGCAAACCGAGCAGCAGCAGCCAGGTAGTTGGCGCGAGGCTGTCCCAGATGTTGGTTGCCACGGAGAGCAGCAGATCCATATTTACCTCAATTTTCTCTAAACTGGATTAACTATACGAGTTAAATATATGTTAAATATGAGAAAAGTCAACAGGCAAATAATGGCAGTAGAACCCGGCGGCGCTCAGCCTCCGCTCAATGGCGTCTCGCGATAGCGTTTCCAGATTAGCCTTATCGCGTCGGTGAGGTCAGGATCGTCGTCCGCCACGCGCCGGTCCATCTCGTCAGGATCGATCCAGGCGCCGTCATCGATTTCGTCGCTTTGCAGGTCGAGCGCTCCATCGTAAAGATATCGGTAAACCATGCAGTGCTCGTTGCCGGTTCGCGGCGTCGCCGGCAGCTTGAACAGCGGCTGCAAAGGAGCCTCGACGACGACACCGAGCTCCTCGTTGATTTCGCGCTCGGCGCAGGCGAGGTATTGCTCGCCGCTGTCGACATGACCCGCCGCCGACGAATCCCACTTGCCGGGCTGCTCATCCTTGTTCAGCGAGCGTTTCTGCAGGAACAGTTCGCCGCGGCTATTGAACAGCAGAATGTGCACGGCGCGGTGCATCAGCCCGCTGGCGTGTATCTCGCCCCGGCGCTTTACCTCGATGACGACGTCGTTTTCATCGACGACGTCGAGCAATTCGTGACTGACCGACACCTCTGCCTCCGGCGTTCGCAAAAGGCGAAGTCTATCCTGATCACGGTCAAAATCGAATTGCCTTCGCGCGCCTGTTCGTGAATCATGGGCGCATCGCAGCCATGCGCCCGCAGCAAGCATAGTCGCGGCGGTCAGGGAATCAGTATGCGCGCAGCCTGTTCAACCCGGAGACTCAAATCGAAACCGAACTGTTCATCTCGTTCGTGATCTTCGGCATTATCGCCGCGGTGACGCCGGGACCGAATAATGTCATGCTGACCACTACCGGCCTCAATTTCGGCGTGCGTCGCGGCGTGCCGCATCTGCTCGGTATCTGTATCGGCTTCCCGGTGATGCTGGCGCTGATCGGTCTCGGCTTCGGCACGCTGTTCGAGCTTTACCCGATACTGCACGAAATCATCAAGGTTGTGGGTATTGTCTACCTGATCTTGCTGGCATGGAAGATAGCGATGACCCGCGGTAGCGTGGAGCGCATCGAGCGATCACGGCCGATCACTTTCTGGCAGGCAGCGGCCTTCCA
>Ga0209536_100008528_pt1 | contig 15352 bp, 9 predicted proteins | sample DeeMarSeWOR28_12_FD_187461 | JGI IMG/M metagenome (GOLD analysis project Ga0209536, IMG submission 187461) | Marine sediment microbial communities from White Oak River estuary, North Carolina - WOR-2-8_12 (SPAdes) (version 2) | ecosystem: Environmental > Aquatic > Marine > Intertidal zone >...
AAGCCCACCAAGGACCAGAAGGAAATTGCCCAAGTTGGCAAAATCAGCGCCAACAATGACGAGACCATAGGCAACATTATTGCCGAGGCCATGAACAAGGTTGGTAAAGAGGGCGTTATAACCGTGGAAGAAGCCAAGTCCATGGAGACCACCCTGGATGTGGTGGAAGGTATGCAGTTTGACCGCGGCTACATCTCACCCTACTTTGTCACTGACGCCGAGCGCATGGAAGTGGTGCTGGAGGAGCCTTACTTTCTCATTTATGAGAAAAAAATCAGCAACATGAAAGATCTGTTGCCCCTGCTCGAGCAGATTGCCAAGATGGGCAGGCCCCTGATGATCATCGCCGAGGATGTTGAGGGAGAGGCTCTGGCCACCTTGGTGGTGAACAAGCTGCGTGGTACCTTGAGGGTGTGCGCTGTCAAGGCGCCTGGTTTTGGTGATCGGCGCAAGGCCATGCTGGAAGATATTACCATTCTTACTGGAGGCCAGGTTATTTCTGAGGATCTGGGGATCAAGCTTGAGAACGTTAGCATCAATGATCTGGGCAGTGCCAAAACAGTTCGGGTGGACAAGGACAACACCACCATAGTGGACGGTGCTGGCAGCCGCAAGGCCCTTGAGGGTCGAGTGAAGCAGATTCGTACCCAGATAGAAGAGACCACCTCTGATTGGGACCGCGAGAAGCTGCAAGAACGTTTAGCCAAACTCATTGGCGGTGTGGCGGTGATCAATGTTGGGGCCGCCACTGAGACGGAGATGAAGGAGAGAAAGGCTCGGGTGGAAGATGCCCTGAACGCCACCCGGGCAGCGGTGGAAGAGGGGATTGTGCCTGGTGGCGGCGTGGCCCTGCTCCGCAGTATTTCGGCTCTGGACAAGCTCAAGCTGGAAGGTGAAGAACAGCTAGGTGTTGAGGTATTGAGGCGGGCCCTGGAAGAGCCGGTAAGGCAGATTGCCAACAATGCCGGGCATGAGGGATCGGTGGTTGTTGAGCGTCTCAAAAAAGAGAAGGGGGCTTTCGGTTTCAACGCCGAGACCGAGAAATTCGAAGATCTCACCAAGGCAGGTGTAATCGATCCCACTAAAGTGGTACGTTTTGCCCTGCAGAACGCCTCTAGTGTGGCATCACTGCTACTTACCACCGAAGCAACAGTTGTCGAAAAGCCCGAGGAAAAGGAAATGATGCCGGCAATGCCTCCTGGCGGCGGCATGGGTGGCGACATGGGTGGTATGGGCGGTATGGGTGGTATGGGCGGCATGTACTAATTTGCCGATTTCACTGCCCCAAAGATAATGACTCAAAAACCCACATCCGCGAGGATGTGGGTTTTTCATTTAGTTAGAGAAAACCTGGTCCTCCCTCCGGGCCGTAGGCCCTATGGGCCGGAGGCAGGATCAGGTCAAATTGCAATAGCTTTGCCGGTAGACAAAGGGCATAGGGCATAGAGCATGGAGCATAGGGAAATACAGCTGGCAGCTAGCAGCAGGCAGAAAGAAGAAGACGGAAGGTACAATTCAAGTCTATAAATTCCAAATCACAAATTACAAAGAGTAAGGTTTCAGTGTTCAGGTATGAGTATTAAGTTTTAATTTTTCCCTTTGTGTTTTTTCTTACTGACACCTGACACCTGAATCCTCAAAATTTGACACCTGACACCCTGAGACTTGATGCACTGAGCTCAATTCTTAGCAACTTTTTCCTTAAGTTTTTCCACCAACCCCTGGTAGGAAGAACTCAGAATAACGCTGTCGAATTGTTTGCGGTAGTTTTTGACCAGGCTTACCCCCTCGATGGAAACGTCATAGATTAGCCACTGAGAACCCTTCTTCTGGAGGCGGTATACTACAGGAATCTCAGTTTGTTTGGAGGTAGAGATTCTCACCTTCACCAGGCTGTACTTCCCTTTCACTTTCTCACCATCGTAGCTAACCTTATCCCCTGAGTAATTCTCAATCCTATCCATGTAGGCCTGCTCGAGAAGATCAGTAAACAGGGGAACAAACTCTCTTTTTTCCTCATCGGTACGCTGCTGCCAGTGCTTTGCCAGGGAGCGCCGCGCCATCTCTCGCCAGTCAAAACGCTCACTTGCGGTGTCACGAAGCAATTTCCTCCGTGCTTCGGCTTTGGCCGGATCTTTGAGAGCAGGATCTCCTAGAATATCAATCATTTTATCGATGGTCAGTTTTATCTGCTCAGTGGGCTCTCCAGCGTGGGTTGGAGCAGCTAGAGCAACGAGCAACAGGAATAGGACTGTACTGCGGCAGAAAGCTCTAAATAACATGAGTGTCTCCGGGTGAGAGTTATCAAACCTTTCCAAAAACATACTTCGAAATTAACGCTAGGGTCAAATCCTCCTATAGCGCTTTTAACTTCAAATTACAAGTGAACCTCATTATATTAAAATCGCGGCACATACAGGGCTCGAGCGCTTTCAAAAAGTGTGGGTTTCAGGTTTCAGTGTTCCCCGCTGCCGCTTCGCTTGAGACGGGATTTCCGCTTCGCTCCAACACGTTTCAGCTTCTATGTTTCTTTTTCCTGACACCTGACACCTGAATCATCAACACTGACACCTGACGCCCTGAGATTTGGTGCTTGGAGTTTGGGATTTCATCACCCCCCCATCACTCCAGCATTATGAGAATATGAGAAAAAGACCATTGCAACCCCCTCTGAAGATGGCTCTAAGCCAGGTCCTCATGGCCTGGATACTTAGTAATTCCTTTGACACATATGTTCCAATATAAGATATATTCTTCTCTGTCAGGTTCCGGCTGTCTTACTTCCTCGGACAATTGCTACTGCTAAGGAAAACGTCTAACTTGTCCTCGGCTCTGAAAGACCAAACACCATGGAGATAATTCTAACTCTTGTTTCTATAACCGGAGCCGCCATCTGGCTGACCATCTTGCTTTTGCCCTGGCGTCCCTGGAGTGTGAGCGAGGTTCTGGATGTTTCCTCTCCTTTGCCCGAAGTGGACCTAGGTGACATCACCGTGCTTATCCCCGCCCGCAATGAAGCTGAGACCATAAAAGCCACCTTACCAGCCTTAACTGTGCAGGGCAGAGGTCTCAATATCATTCTTATTGATGATCAGTCAAGCGATGGTACCGGTCAGGTTGCGCGTAAAGCTGTGGATGAAAATCTTCTCATCATTACAGGAAAGTCTCTTCCTTCCGGCTGGACCGGAAAACTCTGGGCCCTCGAGCAAGGGAGGAGCCACATCAGAACCCCTTTTACCCTGTTACTTGATGCTGACATTGAACCCTTGCCGGGCATCATCGGAGAGCTGAAAAGAGCCATGCACGAAAAAAATGTGCAACTAATCTCACTCATGGCAGAGTTGCGCATGGATACCTTCTGGGAGAAACTGTTAATGCCAGCCTTTATATACTTTTTCAAACTGCTATATCCTTTTCGTCTGTCCAACACCGGGACTTCCAGGGTTGCTGCCGCAGCCGGGGGTTGCATCCTCTTGGAGACCCGGCTTCTGAATGAGATAGGAGGATTCGATTCTTTGCGGGGAGAATTGATTGATGATTGCGCCCTGGCGCGAAGGATCAAGACACTGGGCTACAAAACATGGATCGGTCTCACCCATTCGGTGCGTAGCATTCGCCCATATGAAAACTTGAGGACAATCTGGGAAATGGTGGCGAGGACAGCTTTTACCCAGTTACACTACTCTGGCCCTGTGTTGGCCTTGTGTACAGCCATAATGGTGTTGAGTTTTGTGGTGCCAGGACTGGGGCTTTTCCTGCCAAGTGGCATGGCCAAATTCTTTTCAGCCCTAGGTTTGGCCATCATGGTCCTGTGCTATCTGCCGACACTCAAATTCTACGGACTGCCTGGTCGATGGGCCTTGGCCTTGCCCCTGATCGGCATTCTCTACCTGGCCATGACCTGGACATCGGCCATGCGGTACTGGCTGGGTAAGGGCTCGCACTGGAAGGGCAGGGCCTACTCTCGATTTTAGATTTTAGAATGCAGATTTAAGATTTAAGAGCTTAGAACCTTGCGGTAAAGAATGCATGCGGCCTCAATCTGCAATCAGCAATCTGCAATCCAAAATACCCTTTACTTCGCGTAATTCTGAATCTTTTCGTTCAGTTTGGTTATGAGGCCATCGAAACCCTTCTTCTTGAGATATGAGGAATAATCAGCCCTTTTTAGAGAAAGATCGCTGACGCCCTCGGCAATGGCGTTGATTATGCGCCATCTATTGTCCTTCTGATGCAGGACGTAGTCCAGCGTGACCTCTCCACCACTGCTCCTTACTAATACGCTTTTCACTAAAAGACGGCCTTTTCGGAGTTCTTCGTTTGAGATTGTCTTGAATCGTTCTCCGGAGTAACCGCTAAAATTTGCAGCGTAAGTGGCGATACTCAGTTTGGTGAAGGTTTTAACAAATTCGGACTTTTGCTCTGCACTCAAGGTCTTCCACTCTCTGCCCATCACGAACTTTGCTATAAAAGATAAGTCATAACTGGAGGTTACAATGGGATCGAGCCGTTGGTAACGGCCTTCATAACCAAGCTCCTTCGCCTGTTTCATAACTGCCAGGAGTTCGGCGTGAAGGTTTTCTATCACCTGAGTCGCACTATCTGCAGCGCCTGCTGGAGCTACTAGCAGAGACAGCAGGGCGAAGATTGTTGTAACAACTAACTTAAACGGGTTAAAGCCACCTTTTGAGTCCATTGATCACTCCATATGTTGACAGTAACCAAATTGAAGCGAAAGTCTTTCGGATTTCGATCAAGCAGTAGGTTTGCTGCTTGCCTGGTATTCAATTTTACTGTCATCAGAGGATTCGCAGGTAGGAGTAGAATCCTCCGTGAGAATGTCAGGAACCATGGGGCCATCGGTGCGTGGTCCGCGCAGATATACCCCGAGCGCTTTGAAAGGATGTTTGAACATGTCGTCCACCGCACTCGGTTCAAATCCACTATGGAGCATGCAATGGGCGCATTTGGAATTTCGGCCCGTACCGTACCTATCCCAGTCTGTATTTTCGATAAGCTCTTTAAAACTGGAAGCATAGCGGTCGTCTTCCAGAAGATAACAGGGCCTCTGCCAGCCGAAGATGTTGCGGGTTGGATTGCCCCAAGGTGTGCAATGGTAGGTGCGATTGCCGGCCAGAAAGTCCAGGTACAGGATGGTGTGATTGAACTTCCACCTGCGGTTCCTACCGGCTTTGAAAATGTCGCGGAAGAGTTGTTTACTACCGGTGCGCTGCAAAAAAACCTCTTGCTGAGACGCACGTTCATAGTTGAAGCCGGGGGCGACGGTAATACCCTCTATGCCAAGGCCCATGGCAAAATCAAAGAACTCTGCGGCTTCCTGAGCTGTAACACCCTCATAAATGGTGGTGTTGATGGTTACCCGAAAGCCCTTATCTCGGGCTGCTCGAATGGCATTTACCGCCACATCAAATACGCCCTGCCGACAGACGATAGCATCATGGCGTTCACGATTGCCGTCCAGGTGAACTGAAAAGGTAAGGTATGGCGATACCGGAAAGTCTTCCAGGTGTTTCTTGAGCAGCAATCCATTAGTGCAGAGATAGACAAATTTCTTGCGTTTGATGATGCCTGAAACAATCTGGTCCATCTCTTTGTGAAGCAGAGGCTCACCTCCGGCGATGGAAACCACCGGGGCATTACACTCATCCACAACTGAGAGACATTCGTCCACACTGAGATATTTCTTGAGAATCTCCTCCGGATGCTCGATCTTGCCGCAGCCAGCGCAGGTTAGGTTGCAACGAAATAGAGGCTCCAGCATTAGAACAAGGGGATAGCGTTTTTTCCCGCTCAGCTTCTGCTTGAGAATGTAGGTGGCTAGGCGGTATTGCTGGATGAGGGGGACGCCCATCGTACGCTCCACAGTTCTATTTGGTCTATTTAGGGATCTAGACTAACTCAGAGTTCAGTGGCTTTGCCTGTAAAACATGTCCAGTGGTTCTGGAGTAATGGAGTGCTGGAGTAATGGAGTAATGCAAAAACTGTTTGGGATTGTATCTTCGGTTTTAGCTTTTTCCAGCACTCCAATACTCCAAAACTCCATTACTCCAGCTGACTTCCTTGCCAGGTTCTCTAGGTCTGGATTTTTTAATCTAGTTAAAGTAGCGGCGATTTGGGCAGGCTGAATCGAATGGTTTCCCGTTCGCCGTCCATCTCCCACACGTGCAGTTTACCATAATCGCCTACTCGGTCCAGAACTCCTTGCACCAGAATCTCAGGAGTGGAAGCACCAGCAGTGATTCCTATTTTTTTCTTGCCACCGAGCCAGGTCGGATCAAGATCGGTGGCATCCTCGATCAGAAATGAAGGCAGGCCGTTCTGTCCGCCTGCTTCCCGAAGACGATTGGAGTTCGAGCTATAAAGGGCTCCCACCACCAAGAGCAGGTCAACTTCATTGGCAAGTTTCCGGACAGCGTTCTGTCGGCTTTGGGTGGCATAACATATATCCCGCAATTCCGGACCCTGGATGTCAGGAAAACGGTCTTTCAGCGCGGCGATCACCTCACGAGTATCATCCATACTCAAAGTTGTCTGGGTTACATAAGCAAGCAGGTCGGGGCTTTCGACAGTTAGCCTCTCAACCTCTGCTATACTGAACAATACGTGCACCGGACCTTCAATCCGACCTCGGGTTCCTTCCACCTCAGGATGGCCGGGGTGGCCGATAATTATGACCTCCATACCCTGGCGGCTGTAACGCTTGGCCTGGAGATGTACCTTGGTGACCAGCGGGCAGGTGGCGTCGATGACTCTTAATTCTCTTCTTTCCGCCTCCTGCACCACCGCAGTGGATACCCCATGGGCACTGAAGATAGTCAGGGAGCCCACAGGCACCTCCGGCAGCGTTTCCACGAAGCGAGCACCCCGCTCACGTAAGTGACCAACCACGTGACGATTATGGACAATCTCGTGCAGTACATATACCGGCGTGCCATATAGTTCCAGGGCGCGTTCTACGGTCTCTATGGCTCGAACCACCCCGGCACAAAACCCTCGAGGTTGGGCGAGAATAACTTCCATTTCTGCTTCCTTTTTCTGATTACAGGCACAGACCGTAACATAATAATGGAAGATCGGAAAGTAGCAAAGTAAAGGAGCCAGGAGTCAGAATTTAGAATCCAGAATTATGGTTTCAGGTTTCAGTGTTCAGGACGGAAGGAGGTTTCAGTGTTCAGGTTTCAGTTTTGTTGTTTTTCTTCCCTGACACCTGACACCGGACACCTGAAACCTGGTATCTGACACCTGACACCTGAAATCCTGGAATTTGGTGCTTGGGATTTGGGGTTTCGGATTGCGAAATGCGAAATGACTATTGAATTCCTCTCAACCACTTGCTACTGACTGCCAACTACTTCTGTGTAGTGCCTAGTGCTTAATTCCTAGGGCCTAGTTGAAGCGGCTATCCGCGACTTCTGACCTCTGACTTCTCACCCCATGCTCCATGCCCCATGCTCAGTTCTACTGACTACTGGATTCTTTTCTTGCCCCGCTCAGATAGCCGTTGTGCTTGAACCAATCCACAGCGTCTAGCAAAGCTTCTTCCACTGGTCTGGGGTGAAAACCCAGCTCACGCTTTGCTCGGTCACAAGAGAAGAACATGTGTTTTTTCGCTAATTTTGCGCCGTCCACGGTGAGCAGCGATTCACTGGAGCCTGTGAGTCTGGCCCACGCCTCCACCAAGTAGGCAATGGACAAGACAAGATTGTGAGGCAAACGCACCTTTGGCGCAGGTTGGCCGGCCGCAACTGCTACCTGGGTTAGGAGCTCTCTCAGAGTCAGATTTTGGTTTCCCAATATGTAACGTTTTCCAGTAACTCCTCGCTCGAAGGCCAAGAGATGCCCCACCGCCACGTCATCCACGTGAACTAGATTGAGTCCGGTATCCACATAAGCGGGTATGCGTCCGGATGCAGCATCGACAATAACGCGTCCTGTGGGCGATGGTTTGATGTCGCGCGGACCGACAGGAGTTGAGGGATTGACAATTACCACCGGCAGGTTTTCCTCCTCTGCAAGTCGTTTTACCTCCGCTTCGGCGAGAAACTTGGAACGCTTGTAGTGGCTAATCATGTCGTCCAGAGAGACCGGAGTGGTCTCGTCTGCAGGATTACCATCTGAGTTGAGACCCAGGGTGGCCACGCTGCTGGTGTAAACAATGCGCTTTATTCCCGCCTTTGCCGCAGCCAACATGAGGTTGCGGGTGCCGGTGACATTGGTCTCATACATCTCATCTGGTTTGGGCACCCAGAGGCGATAATCTGCGGCCACGTGGAAGAGGTTTTCACAACCGGCTAAGGCGGGAGTAAATGAGGCTGGTTCAATAAGATCGCCGGTCACAATCTCCACCTGCAGTCCCTGGAGATTACTGCGGTCACTGTTTAATCGCACCAGAGCGACCACAGTGTGGCCGGCCTTAATGAGTTGCCGCAATACCGCCGAGCCCACAAATCCGGAGGCTCCAGTGATGAAAGTTTTCATAGTGCTTTACCGATTCTGGTAATTAGGCATAGGGCATAGAGTAGAGGGCACAAGGCTCAGGGCGCAAGGCCTAGGGCTGAAGAATTCAGGAGCTAGGAGTCAGAGGGACAATGCACATTGCGCATCTATCAGTTATCATCTCGCATTTTATTCAAATGATTCAATTAGTTTTATCTGTCAGTCTTCAATGTGAAATGCCGATTGAGAAATGCGAAATGTCTGTGCCTAGTGCTTAGTGTCTAGTGCCTAATTCCTCCTGTCCTCTGACCTCTGACCCCTAATCCCCGTCTCGCCGTTTCTCCGTGTCCCCGCGTCGTTCCGCTGTGCCTAGTGCTTAGTTCCTAGTTGAAGCGGCTGCCCACTGTCAGCTGCAATCTGCCTGCTGACTCCTGTCTCCTAGCTCCTGTCTCCTTACTCTCTGTGGTTTAATCTCCCGTCGCGGACTGGTTCCCTGAAACCATGAGGGCCGGCAACAGAACCAAGGTGCAAAGCAGGGTGAAACCAATGCCGATGGTGAGCAATACACCCATGCTGGCCATTCCCCGGTGGGGGGATACTGCAAGGTTGCCAAAGCTGCAAATGGTGGTCAAGGAACTGTAGAGCACTGCTCGAGCCGTGCTGGTTTGCAGCATCTGTCCATCGGCGGGGGGTGCAACACGCATCCTGTTGACCATATGGATGCCACTGTCAACCCCCATGCCAAGCAACAATGGCAAGGCAATCACATTGGCAAAGTTGAAAGGAATATGGAACAGAACCGACGCCGCACCGGTAAAAGCCGCCGCTAGAAGGAGCGGAACCAATACTAGAAAAACATCCGACTTGGGTCGCAGCAAGAATAATAACAAAACGGTTATGGCAACTAGGGCTAGCATGAATGCCTGCTGGAAGGCTCTCACCACCGCATCACCCGCTTCAAGGTATATTACCGGAAAACCTATGGCGTTAGGAGCCACGTTGAGAACGGCGGCGACAAAACGACGCAGGGCGGCATGGTCGTTTAGATCTTCCCGCGGAAAGACCGCGACCCGGTAATGGCCATCATGCCCTACCCAGTGCTCCAGCAGACTTTCGGGTAAATCGTCCTTGGTGACCCGGTCGGCCATGAGGGAAGTATTGAGAGCTTCCAAGCGGGCGGGTAGAGATCCCAGCAAACTTGTTTGCAGATTCTTTATCGTCTGCTCTCGCGTGGATGGGTCTTGAGTTTCCAGACCGGCTAAGAAACGGTTCAGCGTGTCATGCAGCCGCTGGGCAGCGGTGGAAAGCTGGCTGTCACTACCCTTATTGATTAACTTGTCCAGGGTGACCGAGAAATCACCAAGAGCAGCGAGCTGCTGAGCTAGGGTGGGATTTGCACCTTGATTGGTCGCAGAAAGCTCTGGTCCAACTATCAGCCCGATCTCATCGAGGACTGCAAGTTTTTCATCTTGGTCGGTGGGAACAAATTTGTCCAGGGTGACGCTCATTTCAACTGGATCCAAAGCACTGAGTCTATCAGCATACTGATTGGCATCCTCACTGTTTGCAGCCAAGACTGTGAGCGTCCAGGGCGAATTCCTACTCTGGGCGAGCAATTCTTTGAAAGTAACCACTGATTCGCTGTCAGGATCCCTGAGATTCATCGGATTATTATCGAATTTAGCCAAAGGCAGCAGCAGTATAGCTCCGAGACCGAGAACTACTGCTCCGATGCGGACGGCTCTAGCGTGGAGTGTGGGGACGGAAAGAAGCCCCGCTACCCAAGGTTTCCTTTCTAAATTGGCTTCTATAGCCTTATGGGGCAGCGGCATCAGACTGATCAGCGCCGGTAGCACTGTAAGGTTTGCCACCAGGCTTATGAACATGCCAGTGCCAGCAATAAGACCCAACTCGGCAACGCCCTCGAAAACTGTGGGGATAAAGGCATAAAAACCGATTGCGGTGGTAATGCTGCATAGAACGAGTGAGGTGCCTATATCTCTGGCAGTTTGTAGAAGAGCATCGGAGTGAGGTGTGGACTGCTGAATTAGTTCCTTGTAACGTAGGCAAAAATGGATGGCGTAAGCCACACTAAGACCAATGTATAGGACGGCAAAGGCTACGGAGATCAGATTCAGTTGACCCACAGCAAAGGCTGCAAAAGCAGCGTTCCAGATGAGTCCCATGATCAGGGTCAGTAAGGTAGAGAAAACCAGCCTCGGAGAACCGAGTCCAGGAAAAAGGACGATTGCGACCATGATGAGTGCCAGGATGCCAGCAATCCCCGCTCCCCGAATGACGCTACCCAACTCCTCATATTCCAGGGCAGCATCACCAGTGATACGAACTTTCACCCCATGAGCTTCGGTAAGATGGAGTACCTCTGCCAAGCGCCGCACTTCCGCCAAAGGAGATGCAGCCGGAAGAAATTTGCTGTAGTCAAGCCTTGGTTTTGTCAAAATCAAGCGGCGTTGATACTCCGAGGCTAACTCGGCGCCAAGCATCATTTCCTGCCAAGACAGAGCGTAGTGTCGCTGATCGATACTGGCTTCGACAGCTTCGTTGATCCGATCAAAAACTGGGGTCAGATCAAGGTCTTCCCCCTCCATGACCGCATTGACTCCAGCAGTTAGCATGGAAAAGAGACCGCGTAGACTTTGATCGCGAGTCAATCTCCCCAGGAAAGGTTGAATCTGAGCCAGATTATTCGCTAGATCATCGAGCTCCTCGGGGTTTAAGTACATGAGGCCGTTCTTTTGGAAGAAGCTTTCTGAACCCGGCAGATAGACGAATGAGAACAGGTCGGTGTTCCGCTTCAGTTCGGCCGCCAGGGCTGTGCTTGCTTCTTGAGCCAGTTCTGGCGTCACCGCGTCGATTACGATGAGCATGGCGTCATCGTATTGGGGAAATGCGGTTTTGAACGCATTATAATTGCGGCGAAAGGGGAGGGTTTCCGAGAGCATCTCAGCAGTGTCGGTATTGATGCCAAGATTGTTGACAGTATAGTAAAGTAGAGATCCTGTCAGCAGGCAAGCCAGTAACACGAACCACACCGCATAGCGGTGGGTCATGTTTACCCACCAGGCCAGAGTCCGGCCTACATGTTCTCCAAAGTTCTTGGCCACGTGCCTTCCCTATCGGTTGTTGGCTATGGTCGCCGAGTTTGGCATAGTAAGCCGTTCCGGTCAATACCTTAACAGCAACGTATGACTCTACTTTTTTCTGGACATTTGAACTCACGAATTACGAAAGAGGAGGATAGAGTTACGATTGTGGGTTTCAGGCTTCAGTTTCTATGTTTCTTTTTCCTGACACCTGACACCTCATACCCTGACACCCGACACCTCATACCCTCACACCCGATAGCCTGAGACTTGGCGCTGGGAATTTGTGATTTGTTAAGGATTGAATTGCTTGTCTAGAAAGCCAGGAAGCTATCTCCCACCAGTCGCGCGACTGTACTCAAGGTAGCTCGGGCGGCAGTGAAGTTACGCCTGAGTTGGTTCAGAAGGAGCAAGTCTGCTGGCCTCCGCAATAAACTCCCCAGGAGATGCATTGGCCGCAAGCCGCCATACTCATCAATGGCAGTGAGACCGCTCAGAGGGATAGTCATGTCCGAGGTGTCAACTATGGCTCTGATAGCCATGAAAGGCAGGTTGGCCTTGCTTGCCACCTCGGCCACCGAACCACTCTCCGTATCCACCGCTATGGCAGCGTTTTGCTTGAAAAAGTCGAGTTTCTCCACAGGGGTGGTCAGGACGGTGGGACTTTGAGCCAGGGGCTCGGCATGGATGGGAAGGTGGCTGCCGAGTCTGCGGTAAAGTCGGTTATGCCAGGCCTCATCAGCTATAAGGATATGCTCCTGTAGGTCAATGATAGTTTTAGGCAGGATAAGGTTACCGGGTGATAGATTTGGCTGAAGTCCGCCGCCACTTCCCCAGCTAAGCAGGGCGGTGGCTCCTTCTGCTACCAGGAGTTCAGCAGCAGCAAGTGCTTTCTCAGCGCCGATGCCGGCAACCTTTACCAGAGTCCCTCCAGGAAGTTGTACCAGACCGCCAGCTCTAATTGGCTGGCTTGTCAGACTCCGGGCCTCTACGGTAAGCGGAGCTACAATGCCTAGGATTTTCAAGTTGCTTTCTGGCGCAAGAGGTTACGGTAGCGGGCCAGGGCCCATAGAGGGAAATACTTGTCGTAACCGTGGTACTTCAAGTAAAAGACGCGAGGGAAGCCGGGTGCGGTGAAAACATCATCGTTCCAGACGCCATCATCCATTTGAGTGCGGAGCAGGAATTCAGCACCTTGGCGCACTTCAGGAGAATCGGCCTCACCAGCAGCCATGAGGCCGAGCATGGCCCAAGCGGTCTGGAAGGAGGTACTGTCGCAACCACGGCCGGCCAGATCGGGATCGCAATAGCTGCAGCAAGCCTCACCCCAGCCGCCATCAGGGCGCTGAGTGGACTTCAACCACTCCACTGCACGCCGAATGTAGGGTTGATTTGGATCCACTCCGGCTATTTCTAGGGCTATCAGTACCGACCAGGTGCCGTAAATATAATTGGTACCCCAGCGTCCAAACCACGAGCCGTCGGTCTCCTGTTCCCGCCTTAAGTACTGAATGCCTGCAGCAATTGACTGCCAGTAGCCCACCTTGTCCACGGCTGCCAACAGGGTTATGCAGCGGGCTGTGAGATCACTGGTGGGTGGGTCCAAAAGGGCCCCATGATCGGCAAAGGGGATTTCGTTGAGGTAATAGTGAGTATTGTCCGCGTCAAAGCTGCCGAAGCCGCCATTTTTTGACTGCATTCCATTGAGCCAATCTACGGCCCAGCCGATTGATTGATGGTAACGCTCCAATCCCGTTCGATGCATCGCCCATCCTATAACGGCGGTATCATCAAGATCCGGGTAGTGCGGATTTGCATACTCGAAGGCCCAGCCGCCACCTCTGAGATTGGGTCGTTGATCTCGCCAGTCACCTGGTTCATCCAATAACTGGCGCTCCTTGAGCCAATCCAGCGCCTGCAGGATAGCCTCTGTGGGCTGGTTGTCCGTCACTTCCAGTAGGGCTGAAACAGCGAGGCAGGTGTCCCACACTGGGGACAGGCAGGGCTGACAATAAGCGGAGTCTTCGTCAATCACCAGAAGTTTCTCAAGCGCCTCTTTGGCCTGAACCCGGTATGGATGATCCGCAGGATATCCCAGACATGCCAGGGCTTCTAAGGCATTGACCATGGCTGGAAAGATGCCGCCAAGACCGTCGGTGCCATTGAGTCTCTCAATGAACCAATCTTCTGCCTTTTTTATGGCACGGCGCCGTACGCTCGGTGGAATGAAAAGTTCCAAAAACCTTCCCGCTTTATCCAAAGCCAGAAACAAGCGGTTTAAAGGAGAACGGATGGGAAAATAGTCTTTTATTTGTTCCGCAGGAATGGTGAAGAGCTCTCGGATATGAATTTTCCTGGGATTTGCGGCCTGTGGCTTTAGAGTGGACAGTATGAAAAGGGGTACCATTACGGTCCGCGACCAATAGGAAACTTTGCTGAGATGGAAGGGAAACCAGCGGGGTAAGAGAATGATCTCAACCGGGATGAAAGGAACAGCCCGCCAGGGAACCTGGCCAAACAGGGCCAAAGTGATACGGGTGAAGACATTGGCGCGAGCCGCACCTCCGTAAGCCAGTATGGCTTTGCGGGCTTTGATCATATGCGGAGCGTCGGGACTATCACCCGCCAGCTTCAGGGCGTAGTAGACTTTCACACTACAGCTGAGGTCAAAGTCACCACCACAGTATAGATTCCAGCCACCGTCAACACATTGACGAGAACGCAGAAAAACAGAGATTTTGGCCTCCAGCTCCTCGTCGATATCATTCATGTAGTGCATCATGAGAATGTATTCGGCTGGAATGGTGCAATCGGCCTCTAGGTCAAAACGATAGTGGCCATCGGAGTGTTGCAGGGCAAGTAAGGCGTCATTAGCGCGGACCATGGCGCGCTCGAGCTCCACATCAAAAATTCGTTCCGCGAATCTCTCGTGAGTCGGTATCGATGGTGCGCCTGAAGAACGAGTCATGTCATTTAACCTGCTGGGTTGAGTTGCTGAATATTAAACTAGCTATACTAGCAAAAACGCCGGCTATATGCAATGCAAATGCATTGCTTATAGCTCCTCAGAGTCTTATTAAAGAGGTAGCTTATGCTACAATTTAAACATGTTGTCAAGGAGCAATTGACTGCTTCAATAATAATAAGAGGTGATATTGTGATATTGGCACGGTGATGAAGCTTAAGAACTGAAGCGGGACAGGGAGCTGCAAACGGTAAATCGACCAGCGAAAATGGGGAAAGTGCTATGAGGGACATTTCCCTTGACAATCGGGGGCGGTATGTTAGTTTCATCATTTCTACTTTTAGCAGGAAATAGAGAGAAATCGGACAGTTTGGGAGAGACCAATGGATTATAAGAAGACGCTCAATTTGCCGCGGACGAACTTTCCCATGAAAGCGAATCTGGCAAAAAGGGAGCCGCTGGTTCTGGAGAAGTGGGAAGGGATGGATTTGTACGGCAAACTCCGGCAACTGAGCAAGAGCCGGTCGCGTTATATACTCCATGATGGTCCGCCCTATGCCAATGGTCATATTCATTTGGGCACTGCTCTCAACAAGATTCTCAAAGATATGATCGTCCGATCCAGGCAGGCTATGGGCTCTGACAGTGTGTATGTGCCGGGTTGGGACTGCCATGGGTTACCCATCGAACACCAGGTGGAGAAGGAGTTGGGAGAACAGAGGCAAGATATGAGCCAGCTGGAGCTGCGACGACGCTGTCGTGATTATGCCCAAAAGTTCATCGACATCCAGCGGCAGGAGTTCAAACGATTGGGCGTGGTTGGGGA
>Ga0209536_100008529_pt1 | contig 15350 bp, 13 predicted proteins | sample DeeMarSeWOR28_12_FD_187461 | JGI IMG/M metagenome (GOLD analysis project Ga0209536, IMG submission 187461) | Marine sediment microbial communities from White Oak River estuary, North Carolina - WOR-2-8_12 (SPAdes) (version 2) | ecosystem: Environmental > Aquatic > Marine > Intertidal zone >...
TACCAGGGAATTATCCGCCAGGTCGCAAAGCTGTCTTTCTGACTCTTTCAACGCCTCCGCCGCCCACCTGCCCTTGGCGGCTTCTTTTTCTAATGCCCCAATCTTTTGCTCGAGTCTTTTGTAACTCGGTCTTCCGGCCATGAGAAAATTCCTTTGCTGTGTCAGCCCAAGCCAAACGGATGGGAATTTGGTACGTCAATACCACTCCGCTTCTCTCTGTTAGCAGAAACCATGCCGTCATGCTGAACGCAGATAATCAGTTGTAATTCCAAACAATAGCATCTTCTAAATCTGAACATCTGCCCCCGCGAACTCCGATGAATGACGGCTGGTTTGTGGCCAGGTGTCAAATTATTGACTCGCTACACCCCAAACAAACTGGACCATTTTGTTCTCCTTGCGCATGGAAAGCTCAAAACAGGCAGGTAATAAAAGGAAGGGATGCTAGGCAGGTCTAGAAACTCATTGACTCACGCTCGTCCATAGAGACTCGCCACAAACACGCTACTCCACTCGGTCAACCTCATCCAGCCGGCCCTGCGTTCGACTGGACTCCTTCGCTCTTTATTAGCCCTTCGCTCGATTCCTCCAATTGAGAAGTAATCCAGATCATAGACTTGTCGGCGATCAAGCCCAGAGCGTCGGTCAACGCCTGAACGTTTGTTTGCCATCACGTTGCCGCACCCCCCTATCACAGAAACTGGATCCACATAGAATCTCATGAAGCTGCAAGAACTGTGCAACGTGGCGCTATCAGGGCCCAGCGCTTTCAAAGACAGGGATATGGTCAGGCTTCTTTTCACGGCGTGAAAGGAATTATCAGGTCTTCAAACAGTTGAGCCCTTGACCCCTCGAATCCTTGAATCCTCGAACCCTGGCATCAAAAAACTCGACAGAGAAAACCAATCTGCCTGCCCCTTGCGCGAACCGCATTTCAAGAATCTACTGTGTTATGAACATCCTAAAGAATTTCACCAGGAAAACCGATGTATTTCATGTGATCTTGGGTGACCGGCGAGGCGCGCCTGTTGCCGCCGGCGCAAATCAGGGCCGGAATCGTTTTTCACCAGCCATTTTTGGAACAGGAGATCCCATGAAAGTCCAACGGATAGGTATCGCGCTGCTTGTCTTGTGCATCATCGGCGTAACCATCGTTTCCACAGCCCTGATACGGTATGAAAAACGGACCAGGTCTCGGGACATAGTCAACAAGGGCCGCTACCTGGTTACGCTCATCGCCCTTCATTCCATCAAGGACTTTGAAGGCAATAAGCGCTCATTCTTCCTGAGAACGCTCCATGACTACATTGCTTCAGAAGGCCTGGCCTACTGCCTCATACATGACCACACGGGGCAGCCCTTTGTCGTGTTGGATCCTTACAAGCTGGTTTCAAGAATACCCCAGGCTGTCCAGCTGAAATCCCTGCACACCATGGGGTTGACGGATCAAACCTTTCACACCAGCAACTCGGATCAGACCATCTACGAGTTCGCCAAATCCATGTTTGAAAATGGAGAGCAGACCGGGACGGTCAGATTGGGGCTCAGGCCCCCTCCCATATCCCTATTCTCTATGGAACGCGTAGGCCTGCTGGCTACGATCGCCTTTTTTATCTTTGCCATGGTGCCATTCGTCTTTTTGGGGATCAAGGTCGCCCTCCGCCCTCTCAAGAACCTCCGAGCAAAGATGGAAAACATGGCCGGAACATCAATGCCTGTTGAAACCAGCGCAGCAAAGGTCCCCAGAATCGAAGATGTGATTGCCACCCTTGATCAGTCACTTGGGTTACTCAGAGAGCGCTACAAAAGGCTTGAGACGGCCAACATCGAATCGCAGGCCAAGAAGGGCGTCATTGCCTATGAGAGAAAACAGATCGCACGCATCCTGGATGCCGTGCATTACGGCATTATCATTACTGACACCCATGACCACATCAATCATATGAATGCATACATGCTGAATTTGCTCAGCAAGGCACCCGGCGATGTGATCGACAAGCCGTTAGGAGAAATTTTGGAACATGAAAAAATCCTATCGTTCGTCTCGGGGGAAGAGGGCGTCACTCAAAAAACGGCTCAACGCGACATAGAAACAACCTTCCCGGCCCACGCTCCAGGGGAGACCTTTCAGGTGACCCTATCCTACCTGGATGACGGGGACGGCTCCATCTCCGGCAAGGTGATTTGCGTCAAGAACATAACGAACCAGAAATCTGTTGATAGGGCAAAACACGAATTTGTGGCTCACGTGGCCCATGAACTGCGGGCGCCGTTAACGACGATTAAGTCCTACAATGAGATGCTCATGGATGGCGAAATAGCCGACAGCGAGACCCAAAAAGAGTTCTACAACACCATCAATGAAGAAACCGACCGGTTGGCCGGTCTCATTGAAAACCTCTTGAATATGTCAAAAATCGAGATGGGGAGCTTAACCACAGAGAGGGAACTCGTCAAAACTGATCGACTTGTCAAGGACTGTGTTGCCGCCATCGAGGCGCCCGCCCAGAAAAAACACATTACTATTGAGAAAAAGTTGCCTGACAAATGGCCTTCTCTCGTCGGAGACAAGGAACTGCTGAAGGTAGCCATGATCAATGTCCTGGGCAATGCCGTAAAATACAGCCCGGAAAACAGCAACATTACGCTCTCCCTGAGCGAACAAGATCACACGATCATCTTTGACGTCATGGATCAGGGCTACGGCATTTCAGAGGAGGACCTTAACCACATCTTTGATCAATTCTATCGATCTTCGGACCCCCATATCAGCGAGCAAACAGGCAGCGGCTTGGGTCTTGCCATGACCTCGGACATCATTCAGCTGCACGGGGGACGCATCGACGTCCAAAGCACGCCGGGCCAGGGAACACACTTTAGTATTCGATTACCAAGGGAGGATTATCGTCTTGGAAAACAATAAGAAAGTCCTGGTCATCGATGATGACGCGCAGATCAGGCGCGTGGTTGAACTGAAGTTGAGAAAACAGGGATACCATGTCGTCATCGCCATGAACGGGGAGGAAGGGCTTCAAATGATCGAGTCCGAACAGCCCGACGCCGTTGTTACAGACGTCATGATGCCCAAGCTGGATGGAGAGAGCCTCTGCAAACAAACGAACCATCTCAAGAAACAGCGTCCTTTCCTGACCATTGTGATGACGAACCGCATATCCCCTGAGGACCGTCACTGGGTTAAGGAGATGCAGGACACCCACCTTATGGAAAAACCTTTCAGCCCGACGCGTTTGCTGGGCTGCATTGACGAATACTTTCGCAGGAGCGGGTCATGAGACGCATGGACCAGTTGCATGGCTTTCTTTCCAGCCTTGCTTCGCTTACCCCATTGAACTTCCAGATCTGGGACACCAACGGCCTGGTGTACGCATCAGACAATGGGGCCATGGCATCCAATCTCAAGCAACATCAGGCCTTCTCCGCCCATGTCATAAACCAGGCCACGTATCAGTGCCATGTACATGACGGCGCCCCTCTCCTGTTCGGTATGCCCATCACGTACGGGCATGAAGTGATTGGCTCCCTCATTGCCTCTGGGTCCATTGCTCGCTCGGCGGACCGGTCAGAAGATGGCCTCCAGGCACAAACCTGTGATGCCAGAAAAATGAAGCCGTTTTTGACGCATCTGGCCGGCCTGGCGGGAGAAACATGGGCGAACCGAAAAGAAATCGAAGAGGTCGCTGAAGAGCTCTCCCTGAGTTTTGAGGACTTGTCTCTTTATGCCAGAATTTCAAACCACATGAGATCCCTGCAGTTTTCTGGGGAGATGCTGAAAGCCCTGGTCGAAGAACTTCAAGAAACCCTGAGGGTTGACCTGGCCTTTATAGAGCTGCCTGACCGAGGGGAATACAACGCCATCGTCACCGGGAGAGAACTTCAAGACAGAGCTTCCGATCAACAGGCATTCGCCCATAACCTCATCCAGTCAATCCCGGAAGAAGCCCCCTCCCTGGAGCAAGATTATTTCATCGTGAATGACTCCCGCACAATGCCGGGCTACAGAGAACTGGATCCAGAGCCCTATCGTTTCCTGGCCGTCAAGGTAGCACACAACAGCACCTTCGACGGATGGCTGGGGCTCGTGTCATTCAAATTGGAAGAACACTTCCGACAGAGTGAGTTGAGGTTGTTGCAATCCATGGCCAAGCAGATCTCCGTCCTTTTGGCGAATGTGGACCTGTACCACGACCTGGAAGAATTCGTCATCAACATGGTCAAGTCTTTGGTCTTCGCGATTGAGGCCAAAGACGTTTACACCCGCGGGCATTCAGAACGGGTGAACCGCTACGCCATGCTCACGGCGGAACGACTGCAGCTTGACGAGGCGGAAAAGAACGTCCTGAACTGGGCATCCATCTTGCACGACATCGGCAAGATCGGCATTCCCGAGAGCATCTTGAACAAACCGGCCCGGTTGAATGACGAAGAGTTTAATGTCATCAAGGGCCACCCCAAGAAAGGTCACAAGATCCTGGAACCCATTGAACAACTGGCCAGCTGCCTGCCGAGCATTCTCCATCATCATGAGCGCTATGATGGCAAAGGCTATCCCCAGGGTCTGAAAGGTGAGGAGATTCCCTTCTTAGCCCGCATCATCGCCGTGGCTGATACCTTTGACGCCATCACATCGAACCGGGCGTATCGATCCGCCACGGCTGCTGAAAAGGCCCTGGCTATTGTCGATGAGGTGGCCGGAACCCAGCTCGACCCGGTTGTCGTCGAGGCCTTTAAAGAAGTGTATGAGACCACCCTCAAGGCGGAGTTTGACACAAGCCATGACGCATAAGGTTGTGGAGATCAAGCCATCCACCACAGGTGCCCGGACAGGTGGCGCCAGAACCATCCTGACACCCAAAGAGTCCCTTGTCCATCAGAACTGCAAAGCAGTCGAGGCGATGTTCAACGAGGCCATGAACCAACACAAGACGGAGATTATCCTGGACTGCAAGGCGGTGTTTTGTATGGACAGCGCCGGCCTGGAACTCTTGCTCCAAGTCAACGATAAGCTTCGAGAACGAGGGGGGATACTTAAGATCATTGCCCTCAACGACGTTTGCAAGGACATATTGGTTGCCACCCGTCTCATCAGTGTTTTCCCTGTCTATGAAAATGTCCACGAAGCCATTAGGCATGGCGCATGAGCCATCCCCGTGCAAAGGATGGGACTTTGAGAAGGGATGTCGCAGGGACGCAGGGCCTGGTTGTTAATGGAACGCATAAACTCGAAGCACGAAGCACGAAATTCGAAACAAATCCGAAATTCGAATGCTTCAATGACAGAAACTCAGCGCACACACTAGCAACTCCTCAGCAGCAACCATAAAAAGGAGTTTTGGTCATTTGGATTTTGGTCATTTGATATTGTTTCGTGCTTCGGATTTAGAATTTCGAATTTCTACCACTTAGCGTCGCTGTTGGCGCGATAGCTGGCGCACCATAACCACACCAAAAGAACGTGGTTTGTCCCAATGAAGAGAGCACCTGTTCCAAAGAGAAAGCGAATCGGGGAAATTCTCGTCAGCCAAGGCCGTATTACGCCAGAACAGCTGGCTGAGTGTCTCCGCATTCAGAAGGAGACGTCCAAGCGATTAGGCGATATCCTGCTTGAGAAGGAGATCGTCACCAAAGAAGAGTTGGCCTATTGCCTGGGGGAACAGCTCGGCATCCCCCATGTTTGGCTCCGCAAAGGCTTGGTAGACCCCCGAATCGTTGACCTCCTGCCGAAGGAAAAGGCCCTCCAGTTTCGCGTTATCCCTATGTTTCGCGTTCAAAACACCCTGACCCTGGCTACGGCTGACGCCCATGCCCTTTTCGTCTTTGACGAAGTAGCCAAGATCACCAACCTGCAAGTTCAGCCTGTCCTCTCCCGCACGGATGACATCGTTGAGGCCATCCGGGTTTACTATGATGCAGAGATGAGCATGGATGACTTTGTGGGGGACATCGATGAAGTCGACATCGACCTCGTGCCAGACTTTGCAGAGAGGGAAGTCGAAGAGATCGCCGAAATGGCCGAGGGGAGCCCTGTCATTAATTTGACGAACCGGATCCTCCTCAAAGCCATCCGAGACGGGGTGAGCGATATTCATATCGAGCCTGATCGGAACAAGTTTCGCGTGCGGGTTCGGATCGACGGCGTCATGTACGAGCTCATGTCGCCCAAAGCCGAGATGCACCCTGCTGTGGTCTCCAGGCTCAAGGTCATGGCCAATCTCGACATTGCAGAGCGACGCATACCGCAGGACGGCCGCATACAGGTGGCGGCTGACGGCCGGATGGTGGATATTCGATTCTCCTCTATGCCCGGTATCCACGGGGAAAAAGTGGTCTTGCGAATCCTGGACAAGAACAGGGCCCTCCTGGATCTCAACAAGCTGGGGTTTGCCCCCAAGATCCTGGATCGGTTTAAATCATTGCTGCGGAAGCCCTATGGTCTCATTATCGTGTGTGGACCCACGGGCAGCGGCAAGACCACGACGCTATATTCGGCCCTCACCATGCTCAACACGATTGAAAAGAACATCGTGACCATTGAAGACCCCGTGGAATACCAGTTGGAGATGGTTAACCAGAGCCAGGTCAAGGAGGGGATCGGCCTCACTTTTGCCAAAATCCTAAAACACACCTTGCGACAGGACCCGGACATTGTGATGGTCGGCGAGATTCGCGATCGGGAAACAGCCGAGACGGCTATCCAGGCATCACTGACCGGCCATATGGTCCTGTCAACCCTGCATACTAACGATAGCCCCAGCGCCATAACCCGGCTCCTTGAAATGGGCGTGGAGTCCTATCTCATCTCTTCCTCACTGCTGGCTTGCCTGGCGCAACGCCTGGTGAGAACGATCTGCCCCGCGTGCAAGACGGCATACTATGCGCCTAAGAGCGTGTTGAAGGAACTGGCAATCGATGAAGATGAGAAGAAACAGTTGTTCAAAGGAAAGGGGTGTTCTGAGTGTTACGATTCAGGCTTCAAAGGCCGGCTTGGTCTTTATGAGCTCCTCGAGCTGGATGAGGGGCTACAATCCCTCATCTTGCAGAATCCTACCAGCGACGCACTCAAAGGCTATTTACAGGAAACAGGTCACAGGACGTTGAAGGATCTGGGCTATGAGAAGGTGCTGGAGGGTGTCACGACCATAGAGGAAGTGGCGCGGGCCACGTTTGTAGACACTTAGAGATGGCCATATCCCTTCATCATAAGCCAGCCCGAATAAAGGCAAGACAGCCTGAAGCTGCATCAGCAAAGCGTCGCTTTGCTGGGGCCCCATGGCAGGCCATCGTCTCCAGATTCAGGAGGAAGGTCACGGCCCGGGACCGGATTTTTTTCATGTCACAGCTGTCCTTGACGCTGGAGATCGGCATGCCCCTTAAAAAGGCCCTAGGGGCCATTGCAGCACAGACCCACGATGCCGTCTTCAAAGACGTGATGCAGACCATGCTCCGGGATATCGAGGAGGGCCGTCAGCTTTCCGACGCCATGAAACGACATCCCCGCGTCTTCGACCAGGTGTATGTCAGCATGATCAAGGCTGGGGAAACCGGTGGTTTCTTGAAGGATATCGTGGATCGAATCGTGGAAATGCAGGAAAAGCGCCAGGCCCTGATAGCTCAGATCCGATCAGCCCTCACCTATCCGGCGATCCTTTGTGTGCTCGGCGTCCTCGTGGTAGTTTTTGTCCTGGTCGGTGTGCTACCCAAATTCACCCAGTTCTTTGAGGGCAAGGAACATATCCTGCCCTTGACGACCCGGTCCCTCATGGCCCTGAGTGCCTCCCTGCAGGGATACTGGTGGGCCTATCTCGTAGGGGCTGTCGGGTTCGTCGTGGGGCTCACGCGGTGGAAGGACAGTGCGCCGGGGCGAGCCCTTATAGACCGCTTATTTGTGAGCGGCCCTATCCTGAGCGGCTTGTTCAACAAGATTTATACCTGTCAGATGCTCCGAACCCTTGGACACCTCATGGCCAGCAAGGTCCCCCTGCTCGAAGCCCTGGACGTGACCCGGGGAACCATTAAGAATCGATATTTTTCCCGTTTTGTCACTGACATTATGACGCATGTGGAACAGGGCGGAAAGTTCTCTCAGCCATTTGTGAGCTATCCTTACATGATGGAATCGGTCAAACAAATGGTGGCCACGGGCGAAGAGGCCGGTAGGCTGCCGCCTGTTATGTTGCGGCTCGCTGAATTCTATGATCAAGAAGTGGATCAGGAGATGAAAACCCTTTCTTCCATGATCGAACCCCTGGGGCTGATCGTGATGGGCGCGGTCGTAGGACTGATCGTCTCCTCCGTGATCCTGCCCTTGTTCAAGCTGGCACAGGCCTTGCATTAAATCCTCAACGTTGGACCTCAACGTACCAACAGGGTCCGGCATAGAAAAACTTGACGGCAACTTTTCGTAATCGCTTAAAGTTTTACTCATTTCATCCGATAATATGCTTAACACATTCAGCCGATTTCGGCCTGATTTCACACAACGTCTAGGAGGGACCTAATGAAAGGGCTCTGGCTAAACCAAAAAGGTTTTACGTTGATCGAGATGATCATCGTGGTCATCATCATGGGGATTCTCGCTGCGGTCATCATTCCCCAGATCGCCGTGACCACCGGCGACGCCCAGCTCAGCACCCTGCAGACCGACTTGACATCTATGCGCAATGCTGTCGAGATCTACTACGCACAGCACAATTCCGCCTACCCTGGCACCAGAGATATTACTGGGGCAGCGCCGGCAGATGATGCTGCCGCAGCCACGGCATTTGTGCAGCAACTCACCCGGTATACCAATGCCAATGGCGTTGTGTCCGACGACATAGACCGCGTCAACTTTCCTTTCGGCCCTTACATCAAGGGCGGGGCCTTGCCCGAAAACCCGTACAACAGCCTCGACACGGTCCTTTGTGATAGAGCGGAGACGGACATTACGGTAAGGGCCTCTGACGGGTCAACGGGCTGGAAGTTTTACACCCTGACAGGGGTCCTCATGGCAAACGACGGTGCTCACGATACGGAGTAATGACGATCTAACCTATTTGACAGGCGCCAGGCCCGCCATTCTCCATTCCCAACCGGGTTTTTCCCTCCTCGATCTCGTTATGGTCATTGTCATCCTCGGCATCTTGGGGACCATGGCCGTGCCTCAATTCCATTCCGTGATGGGTGCAAGGCGCCTCAACGCAGCCTCTGGCGAACTCGTGTCCGCACTTCAATATGCCCGTAATCTGGCCGTCAAGTATCAAAGGCCTTTCGGCCTGAGGGCTAATCTGGGCGGCAACTGGTTCCGTGTCTATGACGATCAGTACAAGTTAGACTCCAGCCCGCACCACGACGTCGTCCCACCCGTGGATGCCAATGGTGTGGTCCTCAATCCCCTGGACAAGACTTGGTACATCATAGACTATGACACGATGGATACCTATGCGGGTGTCACCATGACCTCTATACCGGCTACTAACCGTATCTGTTTTTATCCTGATGGCCATTCCTCTTCTTCGAACAGTGCCTTTGTCTTGCGCTATTGCGGCGTCCAAAGAACCATCACCGTCAACGGCACCACAGGGCGGATCCATGTCCAATAACAAAGGCTTCACGCTGGTAGAGATCATCATTGCAGTGCTTCTCCTCGCCATCGCCATTGTTCCCATGGTGGGCGCCTATGGGCCTGCCATCTTTTCCACGGCCGTGGAGGACGAAGTCGGGGTTTTTACGAACCAGGCCAGGGCCACCCTGAATCGTGTGGCGGCCCTAGATTACGTGATTCTTCTTAACAATCAGGGCAATCCCGTTGACCTGGCCACCCTGTTCGGCTCGGCTGCCGAGGCCGCCAAGGAGACCTTTTCTTTTCATGGAACCAACTATACCCCCACCGTGGCCATCGCCGATGTGAGCGGGGGCCTGGGGGGGGTGCTTGAGATCACGGTCACCGCGGACCAGGTGAGTTTGATCACTCTCAAGACGGAGTCATAACCAGCCATGGCCCATGATGAAAGTGGCGTGACGCTCCTTGAGCTTCTCATTAGCGTGGCCATCCTCGGTATCATCGTTGTCGGCCTGCACCAGGTCATGAGCACAGCCACTTCGACTTATGACGATACCAGAGACAAACAAGAACTATTGGCCGAGGCCCGGTATGTCATGGGGCGAATGGTCATGTTCGCGCAAGAAACCGATGCGATTCAAAAGCCCGAGGACGTGAGCGATGGAGAAGTCCTGATCGTAAGCGAACGGGTTCTCGATACCTACAACAACGCCACCCATGCCTATGACGAGAATGGCGATGGGCTGCTGGACGCAGATAACGATGGGGACGGGCTTATCAATGAAGACGGCGGGGACCCCCCCGATTGGATCACCTTTGACCTGGACAAATCGATTGCCAACAACTGGAGGCTGCGGGAAGAGAGGCCGGACTACAGCACCGTGGCACTCGCCGATGCCATGACCAAGGAAGTCCTGTGCGAGCATGTCACCGCCTTTCACTGCAACCGTTTGGCGAAGAACCTGGTTGAAATCACCCTCACCCTGGGCCGCGGCAAGAGCCAGGTGAGCCTCACATCCAGGGTCAAGGCCCGACTCATTGACTAGTTTCCGTTCAGAAACGCCCCTTTTTCCCCTGAGCGGCGTTCTCCGCGGGTTTTCGCCTGCGACGCAGGGTTAAGGCGCGACGCCTTGATTGACAATGATCACAGACTCGCAAAAAGTGTTTTGCGAACGACATTGACCATTTTGGGAGAAAGGCACTTTAGATGTTTAGCGTTAAAAAATGCTAAGTGTTTGAGGGCATTAGCCCGAGTTTTAGCATTTTAGCTGAACATCTTAAGTGCCCCCAAAATGTTCACGGAGTGAGCAAAATCCACTCTTTGCGAAACCATTGAGGACATGAAAGAAAAGGGCTTCATTCTTCTGGGCATGCTTTTGATGATGGTCCTGGTGGCGGTCACCGCCTTTGCCCTGAACCGGCGTGCCGGTTTACAGGCGAGGATGGCCGCCAATGATACCGAGGCTGTCCAGACTGCCTTTGGTCAGGAAGCTGCGATCGAAGAGGCGGTGTGGCAGTTGACCCAGAATCCGTGCTGGAGGGCAACCGGCACATTCACCTTCCATGGCGTTGATTATACACGAACCGTACAGAGTTGCACTGTGGCCAGCTGCACCGATGCCGTTACCATAACGGCTACGGCCCCCGGCGCAACTAAGGCCATGGGGGCCACTTTCCGCTATTACATCCATTCCATCGACACCCCATTCCTAGTCATCCAACCCAGTCAAGTCTGTTGCGATAGTCTGGACCATATCTACTTCGCAGACCCCCTCAACCACTCAGTTTGGAAACTGAATGGCAACACGGGCGCCTTGACCAAGGTGGCTGGAAACGGCACTAGCGGGTTTAGTGGAGATGGAGGACCAGCCACCAGCGCCCAGCTCAATAAACCAGAAGGTGTCTGCGTGGATGGGTGGGGAAACATCTATATTGGCGATACTGAGAATCATCGGATCAGAAAGGTAAGTCTATCAGGCAACATCAGCACCGTGGCCGGCACCAGTTCGCACGGCTTCAGTGGCGATGGGGGCCTGGCGATCAACGCGGAGCTGAACAAACCAAACGGCGTGTTTGTAGATTCGTCGGGAAACATCTTTATTGCTGATACCGATAACCACTGCATCAGAAAGGTCGACGCTGCAAGCGGTAACATCAGTACCGTCGCAGGCAAAGGCGGCATGGGGGGTTGGAGTCCAAACGGTGGTCCTGCTACTAACTCCAGGTTGAACAAGCCGACCGGGGTTTTTGTGGACGCCGCGGGAGATATCTTTATTGCGGATACGGATAGTTGCCGGATTCGAAAGGTAGATGTCGCAACCGGAGACATATTGGGCGTGGCCGGAGATGGCTTCTGCGCTTACGCAGGAGACGGTGGCCCTGCCATTAGCGCTCAACTGAATAGACCTCACCAAGTTTTTTTGGACGCCGCGGGAAACGTCTTTATCGCGGACACAGCAAATCACCGCATAAGAGTGGTTGATGGTGCTACAGGGGATATCGATACCTTAGCAGGCACAGGAACGGCTGGCTACTCGGGTGACGGAGGGCTGGCTACCAATGCTGAACTTGATAGTCCCAGGGGGGTCTGTCTCAACGGCGCCGGAGAAATGATCATTGCTGACACGGCAAACGCTTGTCTTCGTGAGGTGGACCTGGGGGGTATGATCTCAACCATTACCGGGACAGGGTCGCCTGTGTTGAATCACCCCAGACAACTCGCCATGGACGCGACGGGCAACGTCTACATTGCCGACACGGACAATGAGCGTGTGCGAAAGCTGGACACCTCAGGCTGGATCACCACCGTGGCAGGAACAGGCGCCGGCGGCTATAACGGCGACGGGATTCAAGCCACCAGTGCGAAGCTGCACAAGCCGAGCGGCGTTTGTGTGGCCCCCTCGGGAAATATCTATATCGCTGACCGGGACAATCACCGCATCCGAAAGGTAGATATTGCGACAGGCATCATTACCACCTATGCGGGTACAGGTTCGGGCGGAAATAACGGAGACGCCGGCTGGGCCACGGCACTTGAGCTCAAAAACCCAAATCGCGTTTCGGTAAGCACATTTCTCCTCGATATTGCTGATACGGAAAACCACCGCATTATGGAAGTCGATGGAACAGGATGGATGTACCTCATCGCAGGAACGACTGGTAGCAAAGGCTACAGCGGAGATGGCGGCCTAGCCACCAACGCCGAACTCAATACGCCAATGAGCGTGTTTCTGGATGCATCCTTAAACATCTTTATTGCTGATACGGAAAACCACTGCATTCGAAGGGTGGATGCTTTCTCACTGGTCATTACCACCGTGGCCGGCACGCCTGAGACCAGCGGTTATGCCGGCGACGGGGGCCCCGCTAACGCCGCCTTGCTCAACAAGCCAGAAGACGTTTTTGTGGATGGTGCTGGAAATATCTTCATCGCGGATACGGAAAATCATGTCATCCGCATGGTATGTGCCCACGACGGTACGATCCACTCATTGGCCGGAGACGGAAACCACGGCTATAACGGCGACGACCTGCCGGCGGTCACGGCTGAACTCAACAGGCCGGCCGGCATCGTCATGGCGGCTGTCCGGGGGGCAAGGAAGATATTTATCAGCGACAAGGACAATGACCGGATTCGGCTATTAACTCTAGAGCCCGTGCCAGAAATACCCTACTGACGCCCGATTTCCCACGGATGGCTTTCTCTCAAAGGGCGCACCATTGAGCCCACCAGTCCTTCCTGAGGCCTAATCGCCATCGCAAACCCTTATTCTCCTTCTGGTGGTACGGATATTGCTTTTGCAGTACCGAAGATCGAAGTGTCTTTTGTCAATTATTCGACCAGCCTGCAAAAAAGACTGGCAGAAAATCACAAAGACAATCACGAAAACACGAAATGGCGAAAGCACGAAATGATACCTGTTTGCATAGAGCGAAACAGAAAATGACATTTTTCGTGTCTTCGTATTTTCGTGCCTTCGTGGTAGATTTTATTTCTCCTTTTTGGTCCCGGCTTTTCCGGGTTAGGCCTCAGAATGATTAACCTGAGATCCACGTATCCTATTGCGATTGACATCCACAGTCAGAATATCTATGCGGTCCAGCTCAAGGAAACCCGGGACGGCCTGGCCGTGCAAGCTCTGGCCCACAGGCAAGGGAAAGGTTGGGCCGAGAAGGCCTTGGAGGCCAGCGATGACATCGTCTCACAACTGAAGGAGATGGCAAAAGCGAAGGTTTTCCGGGGCAGGCGGGCAGTGGTTCACCTACCATCACCCTACCTCTACACGTTCCCCATCAGTGTCCAGGTGGATGAGGGCGGCGGCCTGGAGGAGGCCATTGTTGCCGAATCAGCAAAACATCTTCCCTTTCCCATTGAAGAGGCCACCATTGATTATGCCTCTATCGTGTCTGACGCCTCAGGCAAGACAAACAAGCACAAGGCCATCATCATTGCCGCCCGCGCAGATCAAGTCAGGCAATTCCTTCTCGCATTGAAACAGGCTGGACTGACCGTGGAGGTCGTGGATGCCGACATTTCTTCTTTGATGCGTCTCCATCGATATCTCCACCAGGTCAGTGACGATCCCGTCATGCTATGCCACGTGGGCTTCACACAAACCCTGCTGGCTGTGGTCACCGGAGACCACATGATTGTTCACCGCAATGTCCCCTGGGGCATTGAAACCCTTCTCTTGAAGCTTGAAAAAAACCTTGAGCTGTCCAAGGGTCAATCCAAGGTCCTGCTCACGGCGTGCGGTTTTCTGCGCAGGGATGGCAAGCTTTCTGATGAAGGCAAGGGAGCGATGGGCGAGGATGTGATGCAGGAAAGTGTGTTGCGGGCCGTCCGTCAAATCATCACGCCATACCTTGAGGAATTGATCTATGAGTTTCACCATGTGATTGGCTACGTGATGGCGGAGGAACCGGACGCTGTCGTTCAAAAGATCTACGTTTACGGGCATGCCAACTTTGTCAGGGATCTGGATCGTTACCTTGAAACGACCCTGAACCTTTCAACGGAACTCGTGAATCCTATGACGAACATGGCGCTCCCTGAAGACAGCATGCTGCCTGACCCGTCCGATGGGGCCCCGTTCAGCCTGGCATTGGGCCTGGCTATGAGAAAAGTTTCATGGCTATAAGAGAGACGAATCTGATCCCCCCCCAAGTGCTGTACCAGCAGCACCTGGTGCGACATCTCTGCTTCTGGAGCGGGTGCCTTGCTGTGTCGCTGGCCCTTGTGTTCGGCATCTATGTGTACCAGGGGCACGCGATCACGGCCAAGAAGCGCGCCCTGATGAAGCTGAAAGACCAACACAAGCTGCTGGGTACAAAAATCGAGGAGATCAGGCGGATCCAACAACAACTGCAGAACTTGACGGAGGAGCAAGGCGCAATGGGCCACATGACCCAGAACCGGCCTTATTCTCAGGTCCTCCAAAGGTTAGCAGAGATCATGAACGAGCACACCTGGCTCACACAGCTTGCCATAGAGGCCGACAAGGAGGTGGCTGGCAGGGCCAATGTGAAATTGGCAGGATTCTCTCATTCCAACAAAGACCTGGGGGACTTTCTGAATCAGCTGGCCAATGAGCCCATGTTCCAGGCCGTGCTATTGAATTTTGCCAAGGAAACCAAAGAAAGGCATTCCAAGGACAAGACCGCTGATCCATTGACCTTGGTTCAGTTTCAGATCGACTGTCATGTTTAGGAACGGATCTCCGGATGCATCTTGACATACACATCAAAACATTGGATCGGATTTGCCTGGTGACAGTGGTTCTTGTGTTTC
>Ga0209536_100008531_pt1 | contig 15349 bp, 14 predicted proteins | sample DeeMarSeWOR28_12_FD_187461 | JGI IMG/M metagenome (GOLD analysis project Ga0209536, IMG submission 187461) | Marine sediment microbial communities from White Oak River estuary, North Carolina - WOR-2-8_12 (SPAdes) (version 2) | ecosystem: Environmental > Aquatic > Marine > Intertidal zone >...
GACCTTCAAGCTTCTTCAAGCCCAACCACAAAGATTGGGATGACGAACGCTTGAGTTAAGTTTTCCTAAACTGCTTTCCCCGTTCTCACTTGAACGCGTCCTCAGTTCACCGATGCTGTACGTCTATACTTACTAGATATGGTTCCAGACTGTTCGTGCAATATTGGGATGTATGGTTTGGGTATTTCGTATGGTAGGGTTATTCGTTTGCAAAGTGAGGATGAGACACTCTGAGAAAGCCCGGTATGAATGTGAATGGATTATCGTGAAGTCCTGGGATGGCTCCTCACCGGGTACACAACCGGTCCAGTAAGTCATAATCTCGAGCATTACGCACTTACCAGGAATTGTTTGCTGTCCTTCAGGATAGTTGATCTCCCATGGATAAACGTCCGGATATTGGTTACTCTCTAAGCATATATCTTCTACAACATAGAAAGTAGCACGATAATAGTCAGATGCGCAGCATGGACCGTCACCAATGTGGGTCCACATGACGCATATTCTGCCTTGATATTCTCCCTTTTGCCATACATCAATGTAGCTACCAAGCTCCCATGGCTTGTAACCACCAAACACGAAAACGTCAACATACCAATCAGCGAGGAATTCATTTGTTATGCACAATGGCAACTCGCTTGGAATGTACTCGTCGTAGAACTCAATGTAACCCTGCTCGGTGCAGAGCGGACCCCAGCAACCGCTTTCCGATTCCATCACAAAACTAGACTCTCTCAGAAACTGTGGCTGGGCGGTTTCAACGGGATCAAAATAGTCCAGGTCTATCTCTTGAATATCGACAGCTGGACATTGGTCTTGATCCCCTAGGTTTTGTGCCGCCACAATAAATCCACCAACAGCCAAAGCGAATACAAGCCCGATTGATATTACTAGTATCATTTGGTCTGTCCTCTCGTCAGTTAGTGGTGTGGCGGAACCCCTATAGGTTTCGCCCATTTTTCATCCTCTCTCAGACCGAAAAGAAGTGTTTCCTCCCGATCTCGCGATACCAAGTTCGCATCAACACGAACTTAGTGCTAACAGAGGAGTCATAGGTATAATATAAGACAATCTTGCTGTCGGTTTTTTGTAGACAATAGTGATTTTTCGAAGACCTATGACAAAATAGGTTGCTTCGGTTAGGTACAATGAAGATATTACACAGCTTTTGAGCATAATTCACCTCAGTTTTCGCTTCTTTCGAAAAATCGTCAATAAAAATACAAGAAAAATACCCCTCCCAGAAATTTGGGTCTGTGCTCTCTCTCACCCTTTCGATTTTTCGAAAATACTTGATTTTGTCCAAACATCAGTTTTTCCTTTGTATTTGCCTATTTCTGTTGATTCTAGTGCATCTAGACCATTTCCTACTTACTTACTTCTTGGAATTCTTGAGCTGTTTGAGCTATCTTTTCGAAAAATCGAAAGTTTCCATGCATGAGTCGGGATGCGGAATTGGAGTTCAAAAGGTGCAATCAGTATTAGTCATTGAGGAGTTTCCACTCATGTTGGAAGAATTGAAGGGCTGGCACGAAATCAGGCAAGCACTACTATTCGTGGAGAGTCTGTCTACCTTCTCCAAACATACCCTTGCCGGAGTGGAGATTTACCAAAAGAATGATGTTTCAACTGTTCGAGTATTTGTGAGAACGGTTGAGGAGCTTGATTCTTATCTTGGACCAATCTTTGAACGGATGTTTCTCAACATTGGGTTGGATCACGATCCACTCGCACATGAACTTGATGTCTTTAGTGATGTCTATGGTAGAATAGTGTTGGACTATCCCTATGATGTCAATAGATCTCACGGGATGATGCCCTAAGATAACTTACCGTTGATAGACTTGCATAGACCAAGAATGCCAACCATATGATGGCAGTGATGAGTAAGAAGTTCGTCTTGAAGAAAAGCTCGACTACCAGGAAGAGACCTACAACGAAGAGGTTTGAAGCTCCACCGATGGTTGTGTCGTTACTAACCTTGACAACAAACTTCACAATATACATGATGCCAACGATACCCAATGATACCCAGTTAATGAATGTCGTGAACAAGATTGATTGGTCAAGGAATGGGATTGACCCGAAGGGTGTTGGAATGGGTGGCAGATACAGAATCAGGAATACAATGAAGAGAATGAACTCAAAGACGCGTATCTTGTTGGTGGGTGCCTTCGTATAGATTTCTCCATAGAGCCCCTTGTCATACTGCTCTGCTCCATAATAGAGGAAATGAATCGGGGCACCAATGCTGAGTGAGTTGACAAGGCACTGCGCAAATCCGTATACTACCTGTAACCAAAAGGACTCCCAAGTTGCAAGGATGGTTTCCCAAACCACTATGTAGTTCGGAAGGAACTCAAGCATAACAAAGGTCGGGAGAACGCAGAGTGCAAGAGCACCGAGTATTGCTAATAAGGCTCCTATCTTACCTCCCCCAAACTTGCCAACACCTATCCTGAAAAAAACTGTCCCTGCCACATAGAGTCCAAGGATTATTGCGAGTGGGGGAGTTGTCATAGGCAGGACGAACAACATCAGAACAAAAGCTGCATTAATACCATAGAATACCCTCCACCGAAGTGGAACACTTGAGATAGTTTCATCCATGATGTGTACCGTGTTTGCCAGTCTGTACCTCTGATAGTAGATGAGTCCAAGCCAAGGTGCTGAGAACACAATTGGTACTGCAAGACGGTGGAAAAGCAGGTCGAGGAATGGGTCTCCAAAGGGAGTCATCTCTGGTATGAAGAACATCAGCAGGAAGAAGTAGATTGGACCAATGATGGCCAGGATGACGACTGCAAGACGTGTGGCAAGAACATCAGGACTCACTGCGACCTCTCCATCCTAAGGTTTTGCTGATTCCGATATAAGTGTACACGAGATTTATTTGGAAGCGAGGGATGCGTGTGTAAATAGGTGGGTCGCGTGTACAAGAGGAAACTTACTGCATCAAGCTTTGTGAGAAAGAGTAAATTGATCATTGGTCTGGACCTTACATCTGATATGGTTGGAAAGGACGGTCCTGCAGTGCAAGCTGAGAAGGAACGATTAGAGAGAGAAACATTGTCCATTGTTTCTCAGACAGCTGAACATGCAGTCGCCTTCAAGATTAATCGTCATTTGGTTCTCCCAATGGGTCTTTTTGAAGGAATTCCAAGAATCATCGATGCCATTCATGACGCTGGAATAACTGCCATTGCAGACATCAAACTGAATGACATTGGCAACACGAATAAGGTGATTGCCAAGTACTATTTCGATGCTGGTTTCGATGCAATAATTGTCAATCCACTTGTTGGAATGGAGGGTGGTCTAAGCAGTGTCTTTGAGATGGCAACACTACGTAAACGCGGAATCATCACCCTTTGTTATATGTCCCATCCCGGTGCTCGTGAGGGGTATGGGTTGTATGTCTCTCCTGATGGCAAGCAGAAGTCTGAACCTTTCTATCGCTACTTTGCTCGGGTCGCAAGGAAATGGGACACTGATGGTGTGATAGTTGGAGCGACACATCCCGAGAAAATAACTGAGATACGAGAGATTCTCGGTACCGAGATTCCCATCATAAGTCCTGGAGTTGGTGCTCAGGGCGGCAGTGCAAGAATAGCAATTGATGCTGGTGCTGATTTTGTCATTGTTGCTCGCTCTATTGTACAAGCGGAAGATCCCGCTGCTGCCGCCGCAGCTTTCGCAGCTGAGATACGTTGACCTGTGCAAATGCACATTATCGACGCTCACTTATGTACATCAAGCAGCGAAAGGGAACAGCCAGACCGATGTCCTAGTGGAAAAGGATAAAGGAAGATTTTGGAAGTTCATGTACAGAAGTGTCCATGCTTCATAACCGGAGATTGCGATTGAATCTTCTGGAGTGGATACACTATGGCTAATACAATTGGCAATGGCTATGGCTTTGCTACCTGGACTAATTTTATTGAGGAATCTCAGATAAGGGCGCTCTTGAAGTATAAGGTCAAGTACTACTTCGCTGGAGGAAAACCTGGTATAATTCCCACTGATATCTTCGCAGATATAATGGCAGACCTAAGTGAACGGTATAAGAAAGACCCGAAACTAGCTCTTGAAGATCTAAACTATGGTCCAACCGGTGGTCAACCTTGGTTTTTGAAGACCCTCGCCAAACGTCTACACGATGTAAGGGGAATTCCCATTGATTGTGAGAATGAGGCAGACTGTGTTTCCATCACGAACGGTTCTCAACAAGCCATATACGCTCTGCTTGACACCCTGATTGATCCTGGTGATGTCATCATTACACCATCTCCAGCATACCTTGGATTCTTAGTTCCTGCCGTTAAGCTTGGTGCACGAGTGATTACCATTCCGACAGACCTCGATGGGATAATTCCAGAAGAAGTTGAGAAAGCAATAGGTGTCGCCAAGAAGAACTTTGGGAAGTGTCCTGACATGATCTATGTAGTTCCCGACTCAGACAACCCAAAGGGAACAACACTCCCCTTCAAGAGACGTCAAGCACTCTTTGACATTGCGGAGGCTGATGATATTCTACTCGTTGAGGATTCAGCATATGCAGAGATTCAGTTCAAGAAGAATCCCAAGCCTATCAAGACTCTTGACAAAGAGAACAATCGCGTAGCATACCTCGGCACCAGTAGCAAGGAAGCTGCAGTCCTCAGAGTTGGATACTCAGTACTTCCCCCTAATGTGAGGGAACAGGTTCTCAAGGACAAGGGTTACCTCGATCTCTGTACAACAACACTTGTACAAAGAATACTAGACGAGTATTATAACAAATACATCGATGCTGCATTGAAAGCTGGAATTCCCCAGTATAAGAAACGATATGAGGCTATGGCGAAGGCAATTGATGAGTCCTTCCCCGCAGGCGAGCGGACTGACCCAACTGGTGGTTTCTTCATATGGTGGCAGAGTGAGGACAAGAAATTGGATGCTGGTGAGTTCATGGAACGAGTAGCAATACCAAATGACGTACTCTATGTTCCAGGAGCAGCTTTCTACCCAATATCTGGTCATAGACTCACTAAGGATGGATTGGACCTCAGAGAGAGTCTTCCCCAGCATAACACAATGCGCCTTGGATTCTCATATGCTCCACCTGAAATTATCTCCGAAGGTATTGCCAAATTAGGTGAACTTCTGACAAAAGAACTCGGTTAACTCTAGACGGAGAAGTTCGCGAACACAGTAGCTCCATTCTTCATAGGTCCAACGTATGCTCGTTCATATGCTCCAAACAGGTCAGAGAATCCTGAGTTTATCGCCCATTCGATCCATGCCCACGAGGACTCCTGCCCAAGTTTATTCTCTGCATACTGACCAAAGGTCCAGGAAAGATATCGCTCTAGATCTAGTTTTTGAAGCTGGAGTTTCTCCACCTCCTTTCCTGAAGCTTCTGCTATCTTTGTGGCTGTCACCTTTAGTTGATCATTTAGGGATGAGTGGGTCTCAAGGATAATCCTATTCAAATCAACGAGATTGTCGTTCATCTCGTCGAACTGGCTCTTCCTTCTTGATTTGGCAATCTGTCCCATCAGACTGAACATGTCCTTTCGATGAAGAACCTCATATTCCTCCTCGAGGCTCTTGGCGAGCTGCTCGTTCCATGGAGTATTGAAGTACACCCTCGGGTATTTGATAAACATAGGGAATGGTATCTCCATTGCTCTTGCTGAAGGTATCACTTGCGCATAGTATGCAGTTTCGCCTGGACCTCCAATATGGGCAACTGTTGGAAGTAGCGTATCAATCAACACCTGTCTTGAGTCAACACGTGGTGACATCTGATTAGCAATCTCACCCAGATAAGGAGTATCAGCTGGAGTTTCAATCTCAACAGTTTCTGAACATGTCGGACATCTTCCTGTCAGAACAGCAGTGGAACCTAAGTCCTCATAATGAAGTTCGATTCGGCTATTGTTACATCCCGATTTAGGGCATTCATAAAAGAATGGCACATAATCAGGACCTCTCCTACCAATACCTGGATTAAAGCCTGAGGCTTCAATCAAATCTGTAATCTCGTCGAATGTCTTCAGGAATCTTGTTCTGTTCTCACGTGCAAGTAGAAACTCCATTCCTTCAACAAGCAGCTCACGAATCTTTCTATCCGATGCAAGCAACAGTGGAATTCCCAAATCTCCAACAATATTGAACAGGTATCCCATGATTCTTTGAGACCACTCTCCCAGGGTTTCAGAGTTGATAAAAGCAAGTCTGATAATGGATAGTGCCTGCTCTAGTCGCTCTTCAAACAGTAGGCGAGCATGACGCTCCAAATTTTTGAACATCGGTCTATAATTGCTTCGAATACTCTCCTCAACCTGATCTAGCCAATGTTTTCCAGGTAGTGGTAGGACACTCACTGGTGAGAACTCGTACTCTTTCGGTACTGGGAGGCTTATTAGATTCCCATCCTGTCCCATTAGTGGAGTTCGTATGTTTGTAAGCTCAGATTGGACAATATCATAATCTGCCACACAGAAGAAGGGTGAGAGCGATACTCCCTTTTCACGGACTAGGGAAGAGATTTTGAAAGCAGTTGCCGCCTTGTTTAGGACGTACACTGGACCGCCCATAGCCACACTCTGATGAGCAGACTCTACTGCGCCTTGCTCAAGGCTATCTATGTTCTCTTTGACCTTTGGTGTTAGCACACCAAGATTCTTGTTAGTTTCAAGCAGCACTTTCTTGACAGTTTCTATTTTCTCTGGAATGTGCCAAAGCATGTCTTTGTATGAGCTCATGAGACTAGGAATCCTATCTACAAGAGAATCAAGAGTCAATGGAGGTGTGGCATAGAAATTCTCTGCAAGGTCTACGTGATTACCTTTCCAGATGAAGTCTTCATAGATTTTGTAAACACTAGGGTTCAAGGCGAATCGCATCCTCTTATTTTGATAGTACATCCTCGAATACATTCTCGTACTTTTTCACGATGCTCTCTGCTGAAAACGACTCTTCTACACGCTTTCTCCCAGCTTGTCCCAGTTTCTTGCGCTTTTCATCATTCTCAAGCATTTCTATAACTAACTGGGCGTACTCCTCCTGTTCGAAACCTTTTGTCACAGCTCCATCTATTCCTGGTCGCACAAGTTCTGGAATACCACCCGCAGGAGTTGTAACAACCGGCAGACTACATGACATAGCTTCCAGTAGAACCAAAGGCATCCCCTCCAGTGTTGAATTCAACAGGAAGATGTCTACAGAACACATAATCTCTTGCATGTTGCTCTTCACACCAAGCAGGTGAACATTATTACAAAGGTCAAGTTCCTCAATTTTTCTCTCAACCTCAATACGAGTTGGCCCATCACCCGCAATAATCAGTCTCGCTTCAGGGAAATGATCAACCACTATCCTCATTGTTTCAACTAGTTCTACAACCCGTTTTACCTTTCTGAAGTTAGATGCATGAAGCAGTATCTTCTCCTCCGGATGCAACTCCACCGCTTCTTCCTCTTTTCGAAGTCCAACACATCCGCTCTCGACATAGAGTCGTACTCCATTAAGATGTGAGAATTTTGAGATATCTATGAAGTTAGGGATGACATGAATCTCTCTGTCAATTCCCAGTTCTTCATGGGCTTTATTCTTGAGAAACTCAGAGACTGCTGTGACAGCATCTGCCTTTTCGACTGTGTGTTTGACAACCGGCATGTATGCTGGATCTTGTCCAAGCGTGTGTACATCTGAACCATGAAGGGTCACTACATATGGTATGTCTGCAATCTCCCTAGCCATATACGCGGCCATCGCATGAGGGATTGCGTAATGTGAATGTATCAGATCGAGGTTAGAGTCCTTTGCAACCTTGATTATCTTAGATGTGAGTGCCATTGTATATGGTGGTCCAATGTTTTTGAAGAGTGGATAGTCGAATCTGTCTACGAGGTCGACGTGAACCCCTTTGGTCTGTTCCCACATCAAAGAGAAAGGTCTCTGATATGTGATGAAATGAATGATATGTCCCTTATTGGCTAGCTCCTGTCCCAAACGCGTAGCAAGGTAGCCACTACCTCCCACAGAGGGGTATAAGTTAACTCCAATCCTCAAATAGTACACCTTCTAACAATCTGAGCTGACTGTGCCTTTAAGGCAAATGGTCTAGGTACCAAATTTTTGCCAAAGCTTGATTAGATGGTGTATGGATTGAAACGTTATGAGCGGTTCTGATGAGGGAACGATTCTCGTTGTCGTTGCGCATCCTGATGATGAATCTATAGGTGCTGGTGGAACTATCAGAAAACATGTAGATCAGGGTATACAGGTTGATGTCCATTGCATGACGGGAAATGAAGAGCGTAATGAGGAGTTGAAGGCCGCCTGTGGAATTCTTGGAGTTACGAACCTGTATCTGAGCGAGCGTGGGGATTTTGACATCAATGAAGAACTGACCAACGAGGTTGTTGGAGCTATTCTGAAGACACGCCCCATAATCATCATCACACACCATTCTTCAGACTACAACCGCAATCACCAACAGTGTGCGTTAGTTGTTAGCCAAGCTGTAGAGTGGGCATCTCATAAGACGATTTTTGATGATGCTCACAGGGTTGAAAGAATCTACAATATGGAGATTAACACGATGATATCCAGACCCAATGTTCATGTCAACATTAGCGAATCATATCGCCACGCTTTGGCTGCTCTCAAAAAGCATAAGTCGCAGATAAAGAAGGGTGACTCATATTATGTGAAGTTGTATGATGCACGAACAAAACTGCGAGGTGTACAAGCGGCCTGTGAGAGAGCAGAAGCTTTCTCAATAACTTTCCCTGAACATGCTGGTCCATTTTATGAAAAGAACAGTGTGGACCGATTAATCTAGACTACCTACTCTGCACCTTCAGCTTTCCTTCGACGAGCTGCTAGAAGCTGCTTCAACTCGCCCATCATACTCATTCCGCCACCAGCTCCTCCAGGTGCTGGTTTTGGAGTAGGTGCTTTTGCCATGGTTGGAATTGGTTCTCCACCTGCTGCCGCTTCTGCTGGTGAGGCTGAAGCACCTGCTGCCCCGGGGGCACGGCTAGCTAGGTTTGAGATTCTACTGTCCATGGCGTCGACTTTACTCTCCAAGTCCATGACAGATATCTGGAGATTTGTAATTGCTTCTGTCAGCTTTGTCGTGATAATGCTGACTACTTCTCCAAGTTGCCGGATTTTCTCTTCATTTGGATCCTTGAGTGCCCACTCAAACTCGCCAAGAATCTCAGCTTCCAGCTCTTCTTTTTCATCCGGCATTTTATTCACCCTGTAATTAGAATGAAATGCTGTGGTTCTGTTATTAACCTTGTTTGCATCTTAATGTATGCACCAAGCTACGTCGAGGTTACTGTGGCTTTCACAACCTCTTCTGCTTTGATCAGAATCTCTCTAACAGTCTCTTTTGACTGTGCTTCACAGGTGATCCTGATCACTGGCTCAGTTCCAGACGGTCTAACAAGAACCCATCCCTGTTTGAGTGTGATTCCAAGTCCATCGACAGTCAGTACCTCTTTGACATCTCCCATCTTTCCAGGAAGTGCTTTGGCAAGAGCATCCATCACACTCTGCTTCTTCTCATTCGGACACTCGATTTTTGCCTTCAAGAGAGGATAGCTCGGAATGGTTTCGATTAGGTCGCCAAACGACTTACCAGATGATGCCATGAGTTCGAGAACCTTGCATGCTGCAAGGAACGGCTCTGGAGCTAGATGAGCATCTGGGAAGATGAATACTCCACAAGCCTCTCCACCTATGACTCCTTTTTCCTCCTCCACTTTGATTGCAACTTGGATGTCTCCAACTGGAGTCCGTAGAGTAGTCCCTCCTGCCTTCTCAACCGTTTCATCAAGTACAAGTGAACTATCAACAGTTGTGACCACAGTCTTGTTCTTTGATTTACTAATCACTTGTTGTGCAAGGAGAGCAATAGTTCGGTCACCTCTAATGACCTCCCCCTTCTCTGTGACAAATACTACTCGGTCTGCATCCCCATCATGTGCAATCCCAAGGTCTGCTCCTGTTCTCTTTATCATCTCAATGAGCTCTCCGAGAGAGTCCTCCTCCGGTTCAGATCGTCTTCCCGGAAAGTGACCATCAAGTTGTCCATTGATTGTCACAACCTTACAGCCAAGACGCTGCATTAAGTAAGGTGTATGCACGCAGGCTGCACCGTTTCCTGGGTCTACAATAATCCTGTATGTCTTCTTGCGAATAGAATCAGCATCACATCTCTCAAGTAGATCCTTTATGTGCTCAGAAACAGCAGACTCGAGATGAGTTTCTTCACCCAACTCGTCCCATTTTGCAACCCTGAACTTCTTCGAGTTGTATATCTCCTCAAGCTTAGCTTCTTCCTCTCCAGTGAACCCCCTGCTACTCTTTGACCAGAACTTCACTCCAGTGTACTGTGGAGGATTGTGAGAAGCTGTTACCATGAGACCTGCATCATATTCATGCTTCATCGTGACGAAAGCTAGAGTTGGTGTCGGGATGATTCCTGCACGCACTACATTGACACCTGTTGACATGACACCTGCAGTCAAAGCATCTGCCACCATGAGACCGGTTGTACGCGCATCTCGCGCAATCAATACAGTACCTTCTCCCAAATATGTCCCAAGGGCCTTACCAAGGTTGAGGGCCATTTCTAAGTCGAATTCTTCACCGTAGACTTTTCTCACACCAGTCGTGCCAAAGAGCTTTCCAGTCATGGGAGTCACTTCTCTGACGGCTACAGATTCAGAGAAAAAGATACCTACTGATGAAACTGCACTTCGAGCAACAAATCTCTATATTATCAGCACAGGATGGTTGTACATCATGCCATTCTTTGAGCACAATGGGTCAAAGATTCACTATGTAGATGTAGATAAGAGGGCAGACAAGACTAGAGGGATACCCTTGGTCTTTGTCCATGGTGCTGGTTCTTCACATCTGATATGGGCACTGCAACTCAGAGATTTCTCAGAGGAGTATCGAACTATTGCCCTTGACCTCTCAGGTCATGGGAAGTCAGAGGATGTTGCAGGTACTCCTTCTATCGAGAATAACTTCGCAGAAGAGGTCGCGTCTCTTATTCGACACCTTCAGCTTGAAAGTCTGATTCTTGTCGGGCACAGCATGGGTGGTGCAGTAGCAATGTCTTATTCTCTGAAGGAGAATGTTCTGAAACCTACTGCACTAGTGCTTATTGCCACCACCTCTGAACTGGACCTGTCCAAGCTCAGGGCTGGTCTGATGAAGGAAACAATTGAGGATCGGATCTATTTCTTCAAGACTCGTCTTTTTGAGAATTATACCGAATCATATCAACTGAAGAAACTTGATGACGACATGAGGTTGGCCAACCCTCTAGTCATGAACCGTGACCTTGCCGCCTGCAGTGCGTTCAACATCACTGATCGAATACCTGAGATTGACATCCCCACATTTGTCCTGGTTGGTTCAGATGATGACATCATCACTCCAACAATGGCTGCTGAGTTTGAGAAGAAGTTCCCAAGGGCAGATATCGCAGTGGTCAAGGCTGCAGACCACATTCCCATGGTGGAGCAGCCTGAGGAGTTCAATCGACTCTTCAAGAAGTTCATCGAGTGGGTCTGCGAGAACTTCTGATTCCATGCGCAGAAACAAAGCCTGATTATATGCCGTCAGTAAGACGTTCAGGATAGAGGAGAGGTTGTAATTGTCAGAAGAGATCAGTCTTGCAAAGAGTGTTGAACAATTCTATGATGCTGATTTGGGTCCTGATGAGTTTGCATTCATCTATGCAGGATATGCTGGTGTCCTCCTTCGAACCAAGGACACTACGGTAGCTCTGGACCCTGCGGACCTCTTCTCCAAGGTCAAAGAACATATCCAGTTTCTAGACCTTATAACATACAGTCATAGCCACAACGACCACTTCAACCTCAACAATGCGGTTGCTCTCTACAAGAAGACTGATGCCACCATCATCAGTGAGTACAACATGATGGAAGAGCTTCGCAAGAGGATTCCTGAGGAAAAGGTCATCTCTGGACCTGAAGTCTTTCAAGGTGTCAGTGATGGGCCCAAACACAAGGTCAATGGTATCAAGACTGTGCTACATCGGGGAGTACATCCCAGACCAATCATTCAGTTCAGACTTTCCATTGACAAACTGAAGGTGTTCCATGCTGCTGATTCGGGTTACTGGCCAGTTGGAAAGGACAAGTTGGATGTCGCGTTCCTGCCGACTGGTGCACCTTCGCCAACCTGTCATCCAGCTGTGGCTCTCGCTATGGCCATGGATATCAGACCCACATTTGCGGTGGCAATTCATGGAGTCGAGCAACAAAGACAGAAGTTCAGAGAATTAGTCACTCATGAGCTCCCAGACACAACTGTTGTGATTCCAAAGGTGAATGAACTCACGGTCCTGAGTAGATCATCATCTCAATGAGCTCGAATTTCGGTGAATTACAGCTTCTATGACCTGTCCTATTTCAAAGGCATTATATTAGGAAAAACGCGGAAGCTCATTACGGATTGTACTAGACCATGCGGAATGGAAAGAAAAAGATCCTTGACAGATTCTCTGTGTCACAGCTACTTGATGACTTCCTCAACCCTGCCATCATGACTAGTAGCTCGTCTGCAAATGAATTGGATGATGATGAATACATTCGGATGATGTTGAAGAAGGAAAAGCAGAGGACAATAGAACGGGAGAAGCGAGCATCTCAATCGAAGCCCAGGGCGACTCCAACCCCTCAGAAAGACATGCTTGATGAGAATATCCGTCAGAAGTACTTTCCAGACATGGATGAGGACACCCCCAAGAGAGAAGTGTGTCCTGATGACATCATTGTTGAAGAGATACTTGACACTCTAGTCGTCAAGGATGTGAGTGACCTAGCATCTCAGATGATTCAGGCTGTTGAGTTTGTTCAAGATGAAATGGGGGATGCTTAAACTTACAGCGAGAGCTGAGTCCATTTTCATTGTACTGTTTCAAAGGTGGCTCTCATCTATACTTCTTGACATAGACGAAAGCACCAACAATCAGTACTATCCCTCCTACAACTCCAATGATTATCACTGTCTGCAATGCTGAGTCTAAGGAGTATGGTCCAATGACAAAGGCACATACTGCAACCTCATATCCAAAATCTCCCCACCAATTGAATCCAACATAGGCAAGCCCATTGTCACCAATGTGCAACTTCGGTTCCTGTGAACCAGATAGCGGCCAATGCTCATCTCCTATTAGCTTGTCCCATTGGAAACTTCCCGACGAGTCGAATTTCACCATATGGTAATCGTAAGTGAGATGCATTTCATGCAAGATTGCAAGGACACTTCCATCTGGTGCCACATCAATAGATCTGCACTGGAAATTCAAGAAACTCCCATCCATTAGAGGAATTGAGTAGTTGGTCTGCCACAGTTCGAGCCCACTGGTACTCCACTTACTTACAGTCATTTGCCATTCATCTGAGAGTGCCCCTGGACCACCCCAATACCATGTGGTGGCTGTGTAAACATTCCCACTGTCATCGAAGTTAGCTGCAAACGCTGATCTACTGATATTCCAAACCGGCTCACATGTGAGGTCACGTTTCTCAACATATGCCGTATCCCAACTGTACATACCATCGGGTTGCATTTCCAGGTCCGCTCGTATAGGCATCAAAGGAGTATTACCTGTTTTATTCCACAGCAGGGTCCCTGATGAGTCGAACTTGAGGAAGGATGACAAATAAAAATCAGGCTCGAATCTAATGTTGTAGTACGCCGCCCAGACAAAGACACTCCCATCAGAAGCGACTGTTATCGCACATCCTTCTTCATCGTAACCCCCTCCCCACTCAGTCTGCCACAGTTGGTTGCCGTCTGATGACCACTTTGTAACAACCACATTGTGATACTCCTCTTCTGTGTAAATGTATCCCGTTGTATAGATGAACCCGTCGAGGACAGTCAATGCATGTGGAGTCGTCCTGTTGTCGTTTCGGACAGACCACTCCAACTCCAACCTTGGACTGTACTTCTGGAGGAACTCGTATGAGAACGACTTGTTCTGCTGCACATACAGCTCATACTGGCTAGCGGCTCGACATAATACATAGACTGAGCCATCTTGAGCTGTTTCAATATCTCTAAACGATACTTGAGAGCTGTTCTCGAATTCCTCGGGTATATCCGGGAAGACCTCACTCACTGGATAGTCCCATCTGCTGTTGTACAGGGGAGATAGTACCTGTGAGGGGTCCGGGTCCTCCTCAACATAGGTCCAGAGTTCCATGCTGTTCACCCTGACGCTGACCGATCCATCATAGAACTCCCACGGGTCATCCTCATACATATGGAACGATTCAAAATAGTGGCGTGGGGCGATGCCCACTGCAACTTCGATAGTATCCGTTGGGTCCTCCTGAATTCCTGAGGCGTTCTCAATCATTCCACCCCATGTCCGTTGTAGACCAAAGTAATTGAAGTTCACTCTCTTTTCTTGATAGACTTCGGTGTAGACTGCCTCTCTTGACTCATATACTCTGATCCAGTCCCCAGATGAGTCAATCATCCAAATATAGACTCGAAACATGAGGTTTCCATAGTCCTCTGACGCAAACGATCCGGTCAGGGTTGTGCTGTAGTTGAAATGAAACTCAGCATCCATTGGTATCTTATTGGAGGTCCAAACAAAGCTCTGATAGAAATAGATGAAGTCAAAGCAATCTGGTAGGTCATCCTCCTCCTCTATTCTAAACCCAAGTGACGTGTTGGCGACATGTGTCCATGAGAGTTCCATATAGTTGAAGTCTTCTTCGTCAATCGCTTGATGATAGGATGACGAGAACTCTCCTGACGTTCCATTCGTGACAGCGGCCGGCTCGGAATCTAGGTACGGGTCTTCAACGAAATTCTCAACCACGACACTGGATGGTGTCCAATCTAAGATGGTCTCTATCTCACCAGTTGGAACCTCACTGACTATGCTGATTTGACCAATCAGCAAGAAAGCAACCAACAGCACCACTACACGCGCGCGCATTCACGAATCCTCCTGTCTCTTCAACACTGGTTCCATGATTTAAATCTCATGAAAGAATAGGTGCCCTTCTATACAAAGAACGCTTCTCCGACCCACTAGCAGTCACTTACTCAGTACTCCTCTCCCCTGACGTAAATCTTACGAAACCTTATTAGTGCCGTGAAACCTGTATCGCTTCAGACGTCTTACCGCGTACCACATTCAGGTGACTATAGAAAATGAGCTCAGCGTACGATTACCTCTTCAAGATCGTCGTTCTCGGCGAGGGTGCCGTTGGTAAGACCGCTATAGTGACCCGATTCTCCCACGGCTTCTTCAGGACTGATTACAAGACCACCA
>Ga0209536_100008532_pt1 | contig 15348 bp, 6 predicted proteins | sample DeeMarSeWOR28_12_FD_187461 | JGI IMG/M metagenome (GOLD analysis project Ga0209536, IMG submission 187461) | Marine sediment microbial communities from White Oak River estuary, North Carolina - WOR-2-8_12 (SPAdes) (version 2) | ecosystem: Environmental > Aquatic > Marine > Intertidal zone >...
AATGTGGTCAACAATATCTTCTCCGCTCCCAACGGCGGGTATGCCTATGTCAGCTATACCCCGGCGGCCATCGCTACCTCCAACTACAACAACCTCTATAGTCCGGGAAATTACCTGGCCTACTGGGGAACCTCTAATCTGATCAATCTGGCCGCCCTGCGTACCGCCAGCAGCAAGGACGCCAACTCCCGCTCGGTGTATCCCAACTTCACCTCCAATACCGACCTGCATACCCTGGCTCCCTGGCTGGACGGGGTAGGGACGGTTCTTTCTGCCGTTACCGATGACATCGACGGAGAAGCCCGCGGGGCATCACCGGACATCGGCGCCGACCAGTTCGTCCCGACTGCCGGTACCACCACTCCCCTGGCCGGCAGCTTTACCATCGGCAGTGGCGGAACCTATGCCTCCTTCGCCGCAGCTGCAGCCGACCTTACCCTCAAAGGGGTCAGTGCAGCGGTCACACTCAATGTCCTGACCAATGCCAATGCCTATATCGAACAGGTCACTTTCCTGGAAGTCCCCGGTGCCAGTACCACTAACACCATCACCATCCAGTCCCAGAGCGGTAATCCCGCCGACGTCAACCTCTACTATGCCGCCACCGGAGATAATGACAACTGGCTGATGCGATTCTTCGGGGCTGATTACTTCCGGGTCAGAAACATGACCTTCACCGCCAATAACAACCCCAACCCCGCCAGGGGACGCATCATCACCCTGTTCGCCGGGGTGGAAAACCTCACCATCGAGGGAAATGTGTTTAATGGTTCACCCATTACTTATGTCAATGGTAACTTCGACATCATCTGGGGACCTGGCCTGGTCTCTACCAACACCACCGCCACCCTGACTCCGCGAATCATCCAGAACAACATCTTCAACAACGGCAGTAACGGAGTGGCACTGGAGGGAACCGCCTCCAACAACCTGGCCTCCGGTACCCAGGTGATAAACAACACCTTTAACAATGTACGCCGCGGCATCTACCTGGGCAATCAGCTGGCCCCCGTGATCAGCGGCAACACCATCACTTCCCTCAATGACCGCGGCATTGAACTTAACTATGCCAACGGTGCCCTGGTACTCACCAAAAACCAGGTCAGCGTGGCCAGTGGCTATGGAATTGATCTGATCAACTGTACCGGCGGTACCCCCCCGGCCGGTACCCCCGGCCTGGTGGCCAATAACTTCGTCACCAACTTCGGCAGCAGCGGAAGAGGGATCTATTCCCAGTCCAACAACTACCAGAACTTCTACTACAACAGCGTCAACGTCCCCGGTAATACTGACTCCCGGGCCTTCGAAGACTATGCCAGCGCCGGAAATATCAATGTGGTCAACAATATCTTCTCCGCTCCCAACGGCGGGTATGCCTATGTCAGCTATACCCCAGCTGCCATTAATACCAGCGACTACAATGATCTCTATAGCACGGGAACAAATCTAGCTTACTGGGGAAGCACGAATTATACCGGATTAGCTGCACTCCAAGGAGCCAGCGGAAAGGATATGCATTCCATTTCAGCCGTTCCGGGTTTCATCGATCCCCTCAACCTGCATGTGAGAGGAATTGCCCCTGACAGTGCGGGGACATCCCTGGCGGCGGTAACAGATGACATTGACGGGGAAGCCCGGGATGCAAATTATCCAGACATCGGGGCGGACGAATATATATTTGGGTTCAACTACCATGTCCCGGTAATCAGTTCATCACCAGATACAACCGTAAATGTAAACGAGTTATACCAGTATCAGGTTATTGCTACTGACCTTGACGGAGATACCCTGACCTACAGTCTTGGAACCACCCCAGTCTTTTTAACTATTGATCCCAATACCGGTCTAGTCCAAGGGACTCCCAGTTCCGGACAAGTAGGTTCGTATACAGTTGTCATTATTGTTGACGACGGACGGGGCGGCATCAGCAACCAGACCTATACACTACATGTTCTCGGTCCTAATGGGATAGATCCACTGGCCGGACAGATTCCAACAGAATTTATCATATTCCAGAATTATCCCAATCCGTTTAACCCGGTTACCCATATTCGCTATGGTATTCCAGTATCATCTCAGGTAATTATTGAATTATACAACAGCCTGGGACAAAAAGTGGCTGACCTGGTTAATGAGCCCAAAGCGGCGGGATACTATGTTATTAATTTCGACGCATCTCAGCTGGCCAGTGGGGTGTATTTCTATCGCATTTACGCCGGCAGTTATCAGAAAGTCATGAAGATGATGCTTATGAAATAATGCAAGAAAATAGCAGAAGAGGAGACCTGCTGGTTTCCTCTTCTTTTATATCACAAAATTAAAACTAAAAACCATTATAGGAGAATATCATGAAGGATCTTTACAAAAATCTGATTTTCGTATTCATATTTACGATGTCCCTTTCTCTCTTTGCCCAAATTCCCAATCCGGGATTCGAGCAGTGGTCTGCCGGAAATCCCGATGGCTGGATTACCACCAACCTGATCGGATTGGGAACGCCGATTACACAGGTTTCCCCGGCCCATAGCGGCACCTCTGCACTGCAGGGTCAGGTAATCACGGATATGTTTAATGACACTATTCCTCCCGTGCTGATCGGGGGAAACATTGGACAGGGTTTCCCGATTTCCAGCAGGTACAGTTCCCTAACCGGGTATTATAAATATTCACCGCTGGGGGGAGATGAGTTTATCATTTTTGTTATTATGTACAAGAATAGCTCTGCCATTGGTTCAGGAAGTCTTTACATATCCACTGCCAGTGCAAATTTTTCTCAATTTACAGTTCCCATCGATTATTTCACGAGTGATACACCCGATGAAAGCATCATCGAAATATCCATTGAAGACCCGCTTGGATATATTGCACACCCCGGATCGTATTATATCATCGATGACCTGGCTTTTTCCCAGACCACCGGTATTCAGAACGGGGCATTAACAACTCTCCCGGCAGATTATCAGCTCGATCAAAACTATCCCAACCCGTTCAATCCGGTCACTCACATTCGTTATGCCGTTCCCCAACCGTCGCAGGTAAAACTGGAAGTGTACAATAGCCTGGGGCAGAAAGTGGCTGATCTGGTGAATGAGCAAAAAGCTGCAGGGCAATACACCGTGGCATTCGACGCTTCCCAACTGCCCAGCGGATTGTATTTCTACCAAATCCAGGCCGGCAGGTATGAAAAGGTCATGAAAATGATGTTAATGAAATAAATAGTTAATGAAATAAAGGAATCAGCATTATGAAAAAGGGGATTGCAATCATTGCAATTATCATATTTTTTAGTCATTATATGAATATTAAAGCCCAGCAGGTCACCACAGAATGGGTAATAAATAATTTCAACGGTTTCCCCGTCGGCGTTATGATAGGGCTTGATAACAACAATAATGTTTTAGTTACCGGTCATCTTGGTGATCATACCAAAATTATAACCACGAAATATGACACAGATGGAACCCTAATTTGGGAGAGATTTTATTCGATTCCCAATCTTGGAGTAGCTGCAACCTGGTTATCCCTAGATCCGTCCGGGAATGTTATTGTAACTGGATATCCTAGAACATATGGCAGTAACCCCGTTGAGGTTGGTCTTCTCACATTGAAGTATGACAATAACGGAAATTTACTTTGGGATAGAATAATTTCGGGTACCTGGGCTTTTACAGTACGTTCAATTGTTGATCAGTCCGGGAATATATATGTGACAGGAAGAGCCTGGCAATACACCGCAACATATGATTTCGTTACAGTCAAATATGCCCCTGACGGAACTCAATTATGGTTGGATTCTTTTGATCAAAATGCCGGATTTCATACACCAACCAGTATGTATTTAGATCAATCAAACAACCTTTTCATCACTGGTGGCGGCTTAAGTGGAGGATTAATTACTGCCATGTATGACAGCGCTGGTGTACGTCAATGGGTTAAAGAACATACAGGAACAGCTGGCCATAATATTAAGGTTGATGACAGCGGAGGAATTTTTATTACCGGCTCATTTTACGATGTTAATACCGGAACAAGTAATGATATAATGTTATTGAAATATGATTTTTCAGGTAATCTGGTCTGGCAAAAATATTATGACTTTGGTAATTCCGAATATGGGAGATTAGTAAATATCGATTCTCAATCTAATATTTTTATCACCGGTTTTGGAGTGGTACCGGGAGAATTATTAGGGTGGCTTATAGCCAAATTCGATTCTTCCGGAAATCTTTTATGGTATAGGAGATTTAAATTGAATCAATTTTGGGAAGAATTTCCTTACTTTACTTTGATTGGACCGCAGGATGAACTATATGTTACTGGAAATGTTGGTTTACTTTCAGGTGGCACCACCTATAATGGATTGGAAACTGTAAGATATAACTCTGATGGAAGTAATCCATGGACTGCAAGTGTAGATCTATATGCAGGGATCGGAAAAGGTCTTGCACTTGGTCCTGATTTGAGTTTATACGCTGTCGGACAGTACTATTATTCTACATTAAAATATTCACAATCCAGTCCCACAGGGATTATAAAGACTTTATTTGAAACTCCGGAGACATTCATCCTTGAACAAAACTATCCCAACCCGTTCAATCCGGTCACTCACATTCGTTATGCCGTTCCCCAGCCATCCCAGGTAAAACTGGAAGTGTATAACAGCCTGGGGCAGAAAGTGGCGGATCTGGTAAATGAGCAAAAGGAGGCAGGACAATATGTGGTAGCATTCGATGCATCACAACTACCCAGTGGAATATATATCTACCGTATAAACGCCGGCAGTTATCAGAAAGTGATGAAAATGATGCTGATGAAGTAATATCTAATTCAAAACAATATCAAACTACAGTTTTGGGTTCTTTTCTTTCTAAGTCTCTGAACTGAAAAATCTGGAGATAAATATGATGAGGTATATCATCAGAATGGTTTTGCTTTTAGTCATTTTGATAGGTGTTTCAAATATTCTGGCCCAATGGATTCCAACACCGCTGACCGAAATTTGCGCATCATTAGCACCCAAACAGGATGGCAGCTCAGCCCCACTGTACGCCGGTACTCTAACAGGAGTTTATTCATCTTTAGATCATGGAGAAAACTGGAACCTGGTCTGGGGTGGACAGGGTGATACCCTGGTCTATGCCCTGGCGGTTTCCAACCCATATATATTTGCTGGAACGTTTCACGGAGGTGTTGTGCGCTCCAGAAACGGGGGTCAAACCTGGAACGCAGTCAACAATGGAATAACATCCAGCCACATCAGAGCCCTTGCTATTCTTACAGATGGTGCAGGAGATACCACCCTTTTTGCAGGAACTTTTGGTGGAGGAATTTTCCGGTCGACCGATTTGGGATCCAGCTGGGGGCCTAGTATTAATGGCGTCTCAAACTTGTATATTATGGCCTTCACAATACTCAATAATGGAAGTCCAACTGCTCGGATATTTGCCGCTTCCAATGGCGGTGGCATATACGCTTCCGATGATGGCGGGATGACCTGGCAAACCAAGAATAATGGATTGTTGAGTCTTGACGTTCGGGCATTTACATTCAGTAAAAATTCCTCCAACACAACTTATCTTTTCGCATCGACTCACAATGGCGGAGTATTTTTATCAACCGACGCAGGAGATAACTGGACCGCGGTCAATAACGGGCTTACCAGCTTGTACATCTGGTCCTTGGCCTCCCTAACCAATTCACAGGATCAGGTTACGATATTTGCCGGATCTGACCAGGGAGGCGTGTATCGTTCCACCAACAGTGGTAGTTCCTGGGAGCTCTATAATCTCGGGCAGCCAACCTATGCAGTCACGCCTGCACTAGCGATCCGGGAACCTTATGTGTTTGCCGGTACCTGGGATGCGGGTGTGTGGAGGAGGCTGATCGACGAAACAACATTTCTGCCCGGAGAAGGAGATTATACTAATCCGCAAGTTTTCCATCTTGGCCAAAATTATCCCAATCCCTTCAACCCTGTGACCCAGATCCGCTATGCTATTCCCCAAGCTTCTCGGGTGACACTGGAAGTATACAATAGTTTGGGTCAGAAAATCGCAGAGCTGGTGAATGAAGAAAAAGCAGCCGGGCAATTTGTGGTGGCATTCGATGCATCACAACTACCCAGTGGGATATATATCTACCGTATAAACGCCGGGAGTTATCAGAAAGTGATGAAAATGATATTGATGAAATAAATAACACCTCCCTGGCCTCCTGCCGGTTTTGAGATCGGTGGGAGGTCAACTAAAACATGATTCAAGTTAACTGGGGAGGAACAGCATTTTGATATTTCAGTTGGTTTTGATTCATTGCAGAAGCTAGAAAGAATTTTAATATGATCAAAATTGTTATTCCTGTATTTCTGGTTTTGTGTACTGTTACTTCCTTATACTCACAGAATCCCACCGTTTTTTCTCGGTTGCTTAACCTGAATTTACCGGATCAATTTATAAAGGAAAGCAATTCATTTGCTCTCTTTGCCGGTCAAACCGTTCTGGAAATGGAAACCCAACCACTGGGGATTACCCTGGAAGAGGTTGAACTATTTACCTGGAAGAATCCCAGCGGAAACCTGGCTGAATCGGAATTGATGTTAAATTCAGTCCTGGAAAATGTAACTCAGGCCGGGTGGAAAGTGACTCTTTCGCCACGGGATAGAGATTACCGCTGGTTGGTCCAAAAGAATGAGTACCTGGTTGGTTATTTTACCATCACTGTCCGAGAAACCGCAGTCTATATAGGGAAAGCCTCGCAGGTTCCGCCATTTGTCAAAACTTTTTCCAATCAGAGCGAACCGCCGCAAATTCTTCGCTCCTCCGCCACACCTGAACCAGATTTACCCATTCCTGCTACTTCATCCAGCGAGATCGCGGGAAACTGGGGTGACTTGAAAGCCAGCCAGATCAATTACTATGATCCGACCGGCATGCAGATCGGTTCCGGACTGAGCCGGGGATACGGTTTCGAATTTAAATCTGATATGGGGTATGCCCAGTCATTTCTGGCTACCTCCTCATTCCCCAACTACAAAATTTTTGTATATACAACCGGTACCTACTCCATAAACGGTGATCAATTGATTCTGACACCCCAGGATCGCCACTATCGAAAATGGGAAAGCAATGTCCTGACCACCGATGAGCACTCCCAGCCGGAAGTAGAACAGTATACCTGGAGTAAAAGGCAGAATTCGGCCACTGGAAACAATTGTCTATACCTGATCAGAGGTGGAGAAACAGAAGCAAGGGAATATTGTCAGGAATAGTCAATAAGTAAGTCCTTCTCAAAAATTTTCTTCATTGACCCAATTTTTCTTTGATTTTCCCAAAAATCATGCTTAAAATTATTTAAAATTATGTAAGTCTAGGCACCAAGCCTAAAACTTGAGAAATTCTCTTGCTCGCTTTCTTCACATTCCAGCGTTTTTCAAAAAGAGTTTACAATTTCCTAACCATAAGAATTTACAACATGACATAAACAATTTTCAGGAGGATGATATGAATTCTTCTAACCGCAACACAATTTTCATACAAGGACACCCAATTGCTCACCGTCTCCAACATTATGGTTTTATTCTCTGGCTATTGATACTCTTTCATTCGATGATCTCATTTGCAGATGAAGCCCCCGGAAGAATGGGAGGCAAATCGTTCAAGGACAACCCACAGAATCCGGTTGAAAATTTCAATTATGTACTGGAATTAATGCCTGGTCAAGTGTTTGACGGCTGGTGGTACTTCTGGACAGCGACCGTACCCCTCAGTGCACAATTGCAGGAATCTCCGGATGTGAGCTGGCTATCGCTCTCTCCCACCACTTTTACTTCCGACACCTGCAGTGATGTGGTCGACGTAAAATATAGTTTCATTGCACCATCTACTCCCGGTACCTATACCACCACTATTGTAGATCTAAACGGGAACTGGGCGAACCTGCCAATCACTTTGTTTGTAACGAACAATCCCACTTCTGCTTATATTGAATACGTGCAAATTAATGCGGGGCAGAATTTCGTCTCCTATGACAGCATCTATTTTACCCCATTCGAAGGTCTGGGTTGTCTGTCAGAATATTACCCCCCTACCCCGGCTGATGTGGTCTACAGTCTGGTTCCTCAGGTGTCCTGGTTAACCATCCAACCTTCCCAGATGACCGTTGGTCCTACGGATACATTTGTGGTCGCAGAAACATTTTCCAATAATTCACCGGGAAATTATTCCTGTTATGAGGTGTTTACCGCAGATTATTTCTCCTGGCCGGAATTTACCCAGTGGAATCTCAGCGTGCTGACTGCTATCGGAGATCCTGCTGGTAACCAGCTTCCTGAAAAATTCGAGTTGTCACAAAATTATCCCAATCCATTCAATCCGGTAACCCGCATTCGTTACACCCTTCCGTTCGCATCCGAGGTGACCATTGAAGTCTTTAATGCGGCCGGACAACGAACGGCAACTTTGGCATCGGGAAGGAAAGCAGCCGGTTCCTATGAGATCCCGTTTGATGGTACTCACCTTCCCAGTGGTCTCTATTATTACCGTATGCAGGTCGGAGATTTTGTGCAAAACCAGAAAATGGTTCTTCTCAAATAGTATCATGGGATACCTTCGTCAGCAAGAGGTAATTATTTTGACAGGATAACAGGATTGACAAATATGATTTTGCGAATTTTCAGACTATCGAGTGATTCAAAATTCGCTCTGCCATAGAGAAGAATACTATAATGTGGTATATGTCAATGAAAACGAAATACACCCGGAATGGTTAAAGCTAGGTAAAATTTTGTAGTGCTGAGTTAAAACAGATTCGTTGATACCCAGCTGGTTTATTATTTAAGTTTGATCCTGCACATCCTGTCAGAAAAAAATTGTATGAGAGTGGATGATACTGACCAGAAATGACAGTTGGATCTCCCCGCAGCATCTTGCACCATACATTATTTACGCACACCTGTGCGCTTTTGGGAGAAGTGCTATTGAATTTATTATAAGTTCATGAGTCCACAATAAGGCCACGTAAAATTTTAAAATCCCCATTATCCAAAAATTATTAGAGTATAAATTTCCCCTGATTTAAATACTATCTGAGTTTTAAAGAATCTGCATGTCTCACCCGAATCAGAGGGCATCTTGGATCGATTCCTTCTTAAATTGCACCCATTAAATCTGGCATTATTTTTGAACCTTGTATTTTAGAACAAAATCAGAAAAATCTTTTTAGGTGATTTTTAGCGTTTATACAGCTGAATCAGGGAGGTGAGGCCTATGCTTGCGGGTATGTAGAATTTTAAGCATGATCCTGAAGGTTCTCTTGACTTTTTTAGTTCCATCGCTATAATTTATGTAAATTCATTTCCGGGGTAATACCATGAAATTTCCTATTTACTTACTTATATTTTTATTATTCCTGAATTTCCTGAACTGCAAAAAAACCAGCACGCCGGATATGTCTCCAGAACTCTCTCTCACCTTGGAATATGTCAGCATCACCGAGGTAGAATTAGGCTTACATCTCAATTCACCCGTTTCACCTCATGATTTTCAATTACTGAGAGACAATGAGACCATTATGGTCGGGCCTTTGAGAATGTCGGATACCACGCTGTACGATACCCTGCTTCTTCCGGCCAGTAACTATACCTATCAGGCGGTGGTGCAACAGACCAATGGTGTAACAGTTCAAAGCCCGGAACTGTCGCTCACCACGATGGATACCACCAATCACAACTACAGCTGGGAAATTTTTACCATAGGGAACAGTCCCATTGAGAATGAACTGTATGATGTTTCAATTATTGATCCTGATGATATCTGGGTCGTGGGATTTATCAATGTACGGTCTTTTTCAAATCCCTCAGAAGATAAATTTTACAATGCGGTACACTGGAATGGATCGGAGTGGGAGTATCATCAGATTTACCTGAAAGATTTCATGGGAAACAATTACCTGGCATTTCTGCAATCTGTTTTTGCTTTAAACTCAGATGACGTATGGGTTTTTGGATACATCGGAGCGTATGGACACTGGGATGGCTCTCATTGGGAAGGTGAGTATGTCTGGGAGATGAGCGGGGATGTTGAACGTATCTGGGGTAACCATTCCCAAAATTTGTATTTCGCCGGTGACCGGGGAAATATCACCCGTTTTGACGGTCAACAGTGGATCAATATGAGCAGTAAAACATCAATAAGGTTGCGTGATATATCCGGATATTCCGATCCACAGAACAGTAATGAAATCGTTTATAGTTGCGGATTTAGCGACGATTTTCTGGATGGTATCATTCTGGTAAAACCGGAAAAAGAATGGATGATTCTGGATGACGGCAACCAGGGTCCCGTCAGTAAACTGGACAATAAAAATTTTGCTTCCCTCTGGGTAACCGGAAGAAATGTTTTTTATGTCACAGCCTTTAATAAAGCATATAAGGTGAAAACTCTTGCCGGAAATCCCCACCGAGTTAAAAATATTTTGAGTGCAGACAGAGGAATTTACCGAATCCGGGGAGATGCCGAAAATAACATGTTCGTGGTGGGAGAAAGAGTCAAGCTTAGACACTACAATGGATATTCCTGGAAGCATTATACCGAGCTGGATAATCTCGTAGTCGTTATGGAGGGTCTGGATGTCAAAGGAGATTTGGTAGTCGCTGCAGGGGGAGATAAAATAATTATGGGAAAACGCCGAAATTAAGGTCATGTTAATATATAACTTCAGTTTCGAAATAATCTTTTTCTTACAGTCAGTTACTTGATTTTAGGTAACCTGCTTAATTGGGAGGTTGAGCAGGATTACTGCAGTATTTTTCCGCCGTTATTTCACATTCAATTTATCATTGCAAATCACTTCATTGGGAGGGAGTATCACATGAAAACGTTATCATGGTTATATTCTTTTATTCTGATTCTATGTTTCATCTCAGTCCTTTGGGGTCATGGCAGTGCGGTACATATGGGCCAGTATGATAAGGTATTGCAATATTATCTGAATCAATACGGACCGCAAAATAGTTATTACCAGATCATGTTGTATTACCCGGAATTCGTCAAATTCGGAGCCAATCTTCCGGATATGAATATGGTTAATTCCGGCAGGCCTACCCTGCAAAAACTGTACGACAGGATTTACCAGGAAACCGGCTACCCCCTGACCTATCAGATCAACCTCGATGAGGTTCCGGATCCCGAAGATCCCTACATTGGCACTCACTCTTTCGGGATCAATACCCATGATCCCCGTTATGCATTTCATTTCGCACAATATTTACTGGAACAGGCCAATTTGGAGGATCCACCAGGAATCGATCCAGGAGGAACAGGAATAGATGCAGTGAGCCGGGCCCAGAAACTGGCACTGGCGATCGGATACTATCTGCATCTTTGCCAGGATATCAGCGCCCATAATTTCTGGATTCCGCGCAAAACCGCCCAGTCCGGATTAGCAGAACTAAGTCTGGCAGAACCCAAGAATCCTGCCACCCAGATCGAGGTGGTCCCCGGTGCACAAACCCATAATGCCATTGAAACTTTGCATGATTTCCGCTACGGTCAGGCAAAATGCCAGGATGTGGCCGACGTTATCTACAGCGATTTCTGGTATTGTGCCGGAAATACCGGTGCCCCGGTTCAGGTCCTCAACGGGGTCACCATCACCGGTCAATTTGAACCACCGGCAGGTCCGATTCCCTATCCGGCAAGCGCCACCGGGCAGCCTGAATTATATGTGGGATTAAATCCGGCACTCCATTTTTTCTATCTGGTGCTGCAAGACTGGCATCAAAATAATCCAATGGGATTACCTGAACATACCAGCGGTCCTTTGATCTCTCTGAAGGGTCTTATTGAGGAATGCCACATGTGGCGCTTTTTAAACCGCTTCTATCCCCAGATTGTGGGCTACGGAGATTTTCCAGCTACATTTGCAGACTGGATATCCAATCATACTCAACCCACAGGATTATTTGGACAGGCAATAATCAATTTCATCGATCTGTTTATCGGTGATGCGCTCAATGAATGGTTCAGAGATCAGGTAATACAAGGGGCAATACCTTCCATCGAATATGGTGCCGGTTCTACCACCCAATCATTCATCGGGATCATGCTGAATGATCCCTCCAAAGCTGAAGTTCTGGCGTCAGATCCCTATACAGACGTGAATTATGCTGAATATTTGCGCTTTAAAAATAATCCCTTGTTCACAGACCCCAACTATTTTAGTGATTTCACTTATTATGAAGATCTGGGGATAAGCTATTTTGATCAGATAGGCCCAGGTGGTTATCTTTATTCAGACTGGTATCCTGAATATTATAATGCCTATTACTGGGGGGTCATTAATTCTTTAAACGGATTTTCTCCTGTCTTTCAACAGCGTACCGATATCGGTGTATTTGACGCCTTTTTCACAGTTAATGGTGAACGATACGGACCGGGCGTCGAAGTGGTGACTTTTGAGGGAAATAGCTTCAGCGCTATTGCTGAACTATATGCTTTCCAGAACATGACCGTGCCCCTCCCGATTACCGCGCAGGTATTTCTAGATCATATCAGCGGGATTAACACCCTGGACTATCTGGTTAAAACCGTATCTCTGCAGATGCATCAGAATCCCGAAGATTATAATTCAGTGCCGCGGATGCGGATTGAGGTTCCGTTTACCGCTGACGACATACAAGGAATATCCATTGAGGATTTCAGAGGGGCCTCTCTGGAACTGAGCATTTCCGGTCAGCCCTTTTACTCAACGGACTGGAAGCAATATGCAGCACTCAGCCAGGTTCAGGGGAACCGTCGTTACGAAGAGTATGATACCTACCTGAGCTCCCCTTACTCATATCCACAGAATTACCTATATTTCAAATTTATAAACATGAATGAAGAGGGTATTGATATCGGGGGAACTGTCAATATCAATGGTGAGGATATCCCTTCAAACCAGACAATTCCGATTTTTTACCTGGAAACCGTAGAGGCTCTGGCCGAGGAAATCATACCATTTCAGGGATCTAATTATAAACACCATCATTGGAATAAGAGATTTGAGGAGTATTACCGTTTCAAAAGTTTTCAGGCCAACCAGACACCTGACTGGGAAGTTCACATTAGATTTATGATTCCTCGAAAAATTTTCTTAAACACCCAGGGTGGGGATATTTTAAAATTAGAGATCAAAGATCCCTGGTGGGTTGAAAAAAGCGGTCCGAATGCCGGGAAACAACTGAACCGCTTTCACTACTTAAGTGAGGAGACTGAATTCCAGGGAGATTATAACGTATTTTTACAGCATACATATAGGCCAAGTTATCCAAACAGACCTTATTACCAAGTCAGAGCATCTGACCATTCCCACGATCAGATTTACTGGTATTTTAAGTCCTGGTCCGGAAGCGATGTGGTACTCGGCGATCATACCGCAAATCAGACCTGGGTATCCTTTGAAAATCAGAACGCTAATCTCACCGCCAATTTTAAAGGACATCTTGCCTCTAACACAACGGCTGCAACTCGCACCAATGGTCAGCGAAAGCTGGTCTATGCCGGAGGAAAATATCATATGGTGTACGAGGATGGCGGCGAGATTTATTATACCTTTTCCTTTGATGATGGGCAAAGCTGGAGCAGAGAGAGTAGACTCAGTGATGATTCGGGTCTGAATGAACTGCCGTGCCTTGCCGCAGGGGATGATGGTACTCTAGCAGTGGTATGGCAAAAACATGAAAAGATCATGTTGAGAATAAAAAATTTCGAAGGTCATTGGGAAAGCCCTATGGAATTTTATGAGATCTTTATGACCAACTATTACCATTCCATTCCGGTGATTACATCCACCCAAGGTTATTTCTATATCCTTTGGAGAGATTATGACCCTTTTTTCCAGAAACATGAACTGAAAATCAGATCTTATGAGCCCATTGAATCAAACCCAGGCCCCGTATGGCTCATTGACAAAACCACCAGTCAATCCATAAATCCCTCACTTGCGGCAGACGGACATGGCATATTGCACCTGGTCTGGCAGGAAGCCGGTCATATTTACTACTCCCTCATCAGTCAGAGTGGAGGTGGACAGAATTATACCTTTCCTATCAGTAAGGAGTGTCTTTCCAAGGGATCTGGATATTATGACCATAAATATCCCAGCGTTGCTTTGAACAACGATTTTCATCCCAACGTCATCTGGCAGGCCTACAGTGGTGAACCCCTGGAGACCGAGATCATCCTTCACCGCAGGCGAACCTTCAGTTATCCCGGGGCTGGCTGGCACAGTTTTACGGCCTTTCTTGGAAACGAAATGTATACTCACCCCTCTATAACCGGTTTTCAAGGCGTTCCTTATAACCAGGAACTGCGAGCCACCTGGGGACGTGGATCAGTATACATCTGGAATGCCCGGTTTGACGGAGAGTCCTGGGAAGAAATCTATTATCCCATCATGAGTGGATTGGAACCAACGCTCAGTATCAACATGACTGACGAACAAGTCTCTAAAATGGTATACAGAAGTCATACCTCACCTTACCGCCTGACCACTACCTCCGAACGACTGGATCCCCAGACGCACTTACCGGTAACTGAAAATATAATAACCTCGACGGGCAACATTCGGTACCGCCGCGGCGTCATATCTGTGGATAGCAGTGAGATCAGTTTGGAACTAGGAGACATTGAACTGGATGGAAAGCAGGTGGCATTTAAAAACTTCAATGACACCCTCACATTAAACAGCTGGGGCGAGGTATTTCTCACCGAATGCTTTGAAATCAAACAGGGATCTACCTTACACTGGCGAACTGACTTCCGGGTAAAGGACCGTATCAATCTCAAGAAAGTGCTGGGGAAAAAAGCAGGAATCACATTGATTCTCGATATCCGCGATGCTGAAAATCATCAGGTGCTGGAAAGTATAGAGATCAAAAAAATAAAACAGATTATTCCCAAGGATACCAGCGACCAACAAACGATGAAATTGAAAGCCAAAAAGCCAGGTCGGGTCTATCTGAAAGCCAGATTTGAAACGACAGCAGGAGTGATGTGTGGGGAATCCGTTGTTAATTGTCGATATGAGAATGAAATCATCCAACTCTTCAAATCCAGCACTCCGGATATTAAAACGACCGAGCCGATGCCGTCAAAATTTGCTCTCTATCAAAATTACCCCAATCCATTTAACCCAAGCACCACGATTACTTTCGATCTTCCCTGGGAATCGAAAGTGACCCTGAGAGTTTATAATACCCTGGGTGAGGAAATCACTACTCTGATATCAGAACGACGTCCGGCCGGAAAGTATGAATGTGTGTGGAATTCAAAATTGATAGCCAGCGGGATATATATTTACCGTCTGGAGGCG
>Ga0209536_100008533_pt1 | contig 15348 bp, 16 predicted proteins | sample DeeMarSeWOR28_12_FD_187461 | JGI IMG/M metagenome (GOLD analysis project Ga0209536, IMG submission 187461) | Marine sediment microbial communities from White Oak River estuary, North Carolina - WOR-2-8_12 (SPAdes) (version 2) | ecosystem: Environmental > Aquatic > Marine > Intertidal zone >...
AGTCGATAAGAAAAGGCATGGTCAGGGTGGCTCGACCGTCGGAGGCTTCGACGATCTCCATGTGCAACAACCGCTCAAAGGGCGCACAACTAATCCAGCCTTCCATGTCAAACGTATGCGGGCCAGTGTATCGATCCATGGTTGCAATCCTATCCACCGTCAAGCCCTAGAAAGTGCAAACGGAGAGAGAAGGTTTCACTTAGGGATACTAACCAGGATAATAGTTTTGTCTTCTTTGGAACCCTTTGCCGTTATGTGCAGGGTCTGATCTCCCTTGGAAAAGATGAGGGTGGAACCACTCTCAAGAGCCATGCCAGTCATGATATTCCAGCCTCTGTAGACCATGGCCTTTCGATAAAAGACCATGACTGCTCTAGAATTATCCTGAGTTTCCATCACTGTCTGGGGACCACCGTTACTATCCTTGGCTGCCACAACCTTTGAGCCGGGGTATTTCGGTATAATGGTGGATAGCTCTTTCGGTAAATCCATCTGACCCCGGGTCGCGGCGGCGATGAAGGCAGTCAGCAATATCACCATAGTCGCAATGGTTTTTGATTTCATGGCCTTCTCCTCAGGTCAGGAAAACAAGTTTTCAACTAAAGGCCCCACGAAGGCTCCATTGTGTTCCTTACTCGGGTCAGAATATCAGTAAAAGGATAGGTGGGATTTCCATGGTAGCCTGGTTACTCTCCCACTACTCTGACCCACAAAGCCGAGCTCCTCCGAATGAGATCCGGCCAGATCTCCGAAGGAGTTTTATCGAAAACACTTTCTTCATCGGCCTGTAAAATATGCCAGCCGCCTCTTGACACTTCCCGGTCCAGTTGACCAGGCGCCCAACCAGCATAACCCGCATAAACACGAAATCTCTCTGGGGTGTCGGGATTGCCGATCATTTTCTCGATTATCGTCTGACTGGAGCTGATGTAGATATCCTTGAATACGAGGCGAGATCCCTCAGGTGGACTATCGGTTCGTATGAGAAGCATCAACTGGTTCTTGGCCACGGGCCCGCCTAGGTAAATAGTATCAGACCGTTTCTGCAACCCCTCTATCTCCGGCAACACTTTTGAAAGTTTGACCGTGGTGGGTCGATTAATTACCAGACCCATGGCACCCTGGCTATCATACTCAATCAGGAGCACGACCGTTTCGAAGAATTGAGGATCTCTAAGCTGTTTACTGGCGACCAGAAATTTTCCTTTTGAAAGCTCCATCTGGGGCCGGGACTGATCCGATATGTGGAAGATGACAGGACCCTCGGAGGGCGGCAACTCGGAGGTGTAGCTGGAAAAAGCCGTATTCATCAACACCATGTCAGCCGCTGGTGAGAGGAGAATCAATATTGCCGTAAGTGCAATAAGCGCCCACCCCTTGGGGATTTGCCTGTTCTTATTCGATGTTGAATGCAGTGTCACACATACCTCTTAAGATCTGCTGGAGGTTTTCTCAAGTCATTGCTGTTTTCCGAGTTTGGATTTTTCATGCATTGCGCTTAGCTCATCCAGAGTTTCCTGATTGAAACCGGTTGGGGTACATATTAGTCGAAACCCTCATATCTAGCAAAAAAAGTACAAATCCCATCTTCCGAGAACCAAACCGGGTCCCATGGCTCGTCTTCCACCAAATTTCTATACCGTTCTTTGCAGACATAAACCCAAGCAGCAATGGTGCCCCCGTCAGACAACCCACATTCGGCCATTTCCTTTTGATAATATTTTTCCTCGAATGTATCCAATGTCTTCACGTCGCTTTTGCTTACATTCAGATAGATAATACCATCAACATAGTCTCCGCTTGTTCCAGGAAGTACCGTTGGATATATCTCGCCCCGTATCTTCCTCCTCTTGTAACCATACAATCTTGCGCCTACCTTTTCATAGTTACCACCCACCACTTTCGACCAAACTCGATAGAACATGAGGGAACCGTATGTAAAAACATGTACACTCATACGTATCAATGTAATCCTAACGACTGAGCTATCCGGAGTGAAGAGGAGGCAAGCGTTTTCCACTTTCATATTCGGCGATGGCTTGAGCTCTGCAAATCGTTCGTGGAGTCATTGTCTTTTTTCATCATACATCGACTAATTAAAATGAAAGCTCCTCTAGTTCCTTTAGTTTGGCAATACCCCATTGTATTTCTTCTGGCTCATAAGCGGGAAAAGTCAAACGCGTAAACAAGCCGTCCTCGCGCTTTCTTTCCCTCAAGTTTGGAGCAACAGCATCCCAGGCCGCGGCGATACCAACGCCTGCTTCTTTGGCAGATTGTATAAATGATTCTTCCTTTTCGAGTGTTATTTTCTGCAAGCTGACACTAGCAAAAAAACCACCGCTGATATCAACAGAAAGGGCTCCCGGAAAATGGGCATTGAGCGAAACATTTAATGCATCCATTTTCGGCCTGTAAAGAGTGCATAAATAGTCTAGGAAGTCTTTATAGGTACCAGATTCTATGAAATCGGCAATGAATGCTTGAGTCGGTAAGTTTGGATTGATCCTGGTGTTGGCAAGAACTTTAGCCATGTGGGCTACATGGTCTCTGGGAAGAATAATGTAACCACACTTCGTTCCCGGAGAAATGGTTTTTGTAAAAGAGCTCATCAAAATAGGTCCCCATTCCGAAACTGTTATGGATGTATTTTTATTTCCATCATAGCGAAGGAGTTCATAACAAATATCCCAAGCGCAAAGGATGCCCTGTTCTCTGCATATCTGCTCAACAGCCTGCCTATTCTCCTCAGAGTAATTGATACCAGTGGGATTTTGATGAAATGGGATCCCGTAAAAAACTGCGGCTGGGATTTTGTTCGCCACCTCTTTTAATTGGTTGATGTCTATTCCAGCCGATGTCAATTCAACTCCGATCAGATTATGCCCGTACTGTTCTGCATCGAACAGTACGCGATCATACGTTGCTTCCTCAACAATAATATTGCTTCCTCGAGGGAGTGACTTGAGAAAAAGCGAGATAACTTCCATGCCGCCATTGCCAACAACAACTCGTTCCGGATCAACGTGATGTGCCTGACCTATAAGGTCTCGCAATGGCTTAAATCCATTAAAATGACCGTACTGAAGCACATCTGTTCCGTATCGTTTTATCGCCTTTTCATAGCCCTCGGATGCAATTGGTATGAGGCGTTCCAGGGCTTCTTCAGCAGGAATACCCCGCAAGAAATTTATTGATTTTTTTTCGGTTGCTTCACCCACCTTACAATCCTCCCCTCTTACCACCATTGTGAAAGGTACTTTTGCTGACCTAAGATGAAAGCTGACAACATGCAAGATGTGAATAGCACAGCATTGGGTCGGTAACAAGGGAAAAGGGGTAAAAGCAGAAAGGTATCAGGGAAATACAGATTGTCATGGTTTTCTCACCGCGCAACGAAGTTGCGCTCTGTTTCCTGCCTGCTATACAAACCGGTGTCCAGACTGCAACAGCTTCTGGACAGCCCTATCCACCTGTGCTTCCTTAACCAGCAGATAGTCGGTATCAAAGGTTGATATTGCCAAGATACTGATTGCCTCTTGAGCCAAAGCTTCTGTCAGCGAGGCGAGGACCCCGACTAAGGTGAAATCTAGTGGCCCCTCTACCTTGATGCTGCGGAAGTCTTTCTCACAATGAGTTCCTTCTGGTACCATCTCCTCGGGACATACAAGTGAGAGTTCTTCCTTGGTCCGGGTAACTGAGAAAAAGTCCCCTGCCAGGGCCCAAGAGGGAATGTCTGCCTTAGGTTCCAGTCTGCAAATGGCAAAGGTATCAGATAGCAACGACAGAGTGAGGTTGGTGTGTCTCATACCGTTCTCCATTTCTACAGGGCTTCATCCCTCGTTGCCGAATCTTTCTGTCGCCTCATCCATTATTTGCCTTTCAAGTTTCTCGGCAAATTCCGGTTCAGCGAAGGCTTTTAACCGTCTAATCGTTGTGTCGTATTCGTCGATCTGTTCCTCTTCCATTGTCGCGGAGTAGTCTGCAGACGGATCGATCTCATCTAACATACTAATTAAGATCCTCCGTTCATCCGTGGTCATAACACTTGGGTCAGTCATAGCTGCAGCCCTGGTATAAATTCCTTCATCTAGCAGGAACTTTAGGGCATTGAAAGGGAGTTTGTAGGATTCTCCGATTGCTCCAGTCCTCATCGTGAAACTCTCAGGGGTTGCTGCCTTAAATGAGACTCGCACATAGAGCTTGTCTTTAAATTCCGCCAGCTGTTTAGCATATCTCCGATCGTATCCGAGAAGTATTCCGTTTGTCTCCAGGATGAAAAGTGGATATTCAGAACTCATTACATAGCGAAGAATACTTAGAAGGTGATCCTTGGCCAGGGTTGGTTCGCAACCAGAGATACGTAGCCTCTCGACTTTGAGGTCTCTAAAGCGTTCCCAGCCTGGGGCGGTTATCCCGTTTCTTGCTGCTTTAAACAAACTTTCTGCTAGTTTCTTCGGCGAGTAGAATTGACCAAACTTCTCGGGGAAATCCCTTGACCAGTTACCCCAACAGTAGATGCAACGCAGACAGCAACCTACAGCATAGCCCGTCGCGATTCCTCCGTATACAGGAGCGGAGTAAATCCTCGCATACTTTCTCTCTAACCCTTCTGGACCCTCCCTTGTGGTGATCTCCTCCGTCTCCCTTGCCAGCTCCACCGGGTCGAAGGGCTGAAACCCCGATGTCAAGAAACGTTGGTAAGGTTTCATACAAATCTCAATAAATTCTACTGTGTCTATTCCCTAATACCCTACCACATACTTAAGCGAGGAGTAATCTCTAACCAATTTCTGGGAAACGGGAATGCTGGAAGACCGAAACTCTTGCTATCTTCAAATGATATCTTGATCGGAGCTTCTGATCAGCTATCTCGATTATCTGCGGGAAAGAATCAAATCAAAACCTGACAGACATACAGGTTAGGCCCCCATCCATTTTGCGCACTTCACTCACGTCCAGCTCAATGATATTAAGATCTGAGGCTAGAAGCTTTTTCCGAGTCTTGGGGAATCCCTTAGGAGTGATGAGAGATTTGTTTATCAGAAGCGTGTTGGCAGCATACTCCTCAGATGTATCCACAACGATCTTATCATATTCTCTGAATTGATCGAGATCCGCGTATCCTTCAGTTATCAATAGAGTGTTCTGGCCAACATAATTGACACTGGATTTGAGGTGTAGGCCTGAGTGGACAGGAACCACTGTCAAAGCCTTGCCGTATGCTTCAAGGATGCTGGCAAGTTGTTCGGCTCCCTCTCTGTTAGTGCGGTCCGAGATACCGATATACAGATCCGTCCCCACCATAAGTACATCCCCGCCGTCAACTGTACCGGGAGGCTGTATACGTAATGTTTCGCGGTATTTGGCAAGGGTAGATTCAATTGTCTCTACTTCGCCTCTTCTGCTCTCAATTCCAGGATTTGTGATTATTGCAACATCAGGTGTTACTACGGCGATGTCCTCCACGAAGTAAGCATCGGGATAACCCAGCAAGGGATCTAGCATAATGACCTCAAGCCCGAAAGATCTCAGCGTCTCAATATAAACGGAGTGCTGTTCTAGTATAAGTTCATAACTGGGTGTTCCCAGATTGGAAGTGGTTATACCCTGAGCAAAGTCTTTTCCAGGTTTTCTAGCTATTGCGTATTCAAACATTGCGGACCCAATGGTTAGTTTCGGTGTTAGTATATGAAGTTCAACCAGAATGGCATAGAATTTCTTTTAGCATAATTCTTAGAAAATTGTAGGCTGGGATTGTGCGACTATATGGTGTGTTATATGCGTCTGGCTTCGGAGTTCACTTCTCTGCCATCAATGTTGAGAGTTTGGTTAGTTTGAAATCTTAACATCTTGAAACCATAACTTCACCCAAGCGACTAAACCCTCCTCATCAAATACTGGCAAGATATTGAGTCCCCCACCGGAAGGATACGCCCCAAGATTTTGAGGCTTACTAGTACAGGACTGGTATGAACGCCCGATATTTTGGAACAAATCAGGTCTACGCACCACTCTTGCTGCAGACAACAAGAGTCAAACTGACCTCATCTCTCAAAAAGCTGATTGGTTGCATTTAGATGAATGTGCCTTTATCATTATTTACCTTCCCCGTGCAAAGCACGGGGCATCCTGGCGATCTTCGTAAATGATCCATCCCAGCTGACGGGATAGGTTCTGAAACTACCAGACAGTATTAAGGATCGGTGGTGAACATCGTCTCTCAAAATCACAAGATGATAATGGCAAGAATTGTGGGAATCATAATTCTTTGGGTGGTTACGTTGTTGCCTGTCAACGGACATTCGCAGGACGCCAGCGTCGCTCCGGGCAAACTTTTGGTGGGAACGATATCTAAGCCGCCCGTTTCTATGAAGTCGGCAGATGGTCAATGGGAGGGTTTGAGCATCGAACTCTGGCACAGAGTTGCTCAAAAGCTGGGGGTCCAATATGAGCTGAGAGAATACAAGAGCATCGGAGAGATTGTGGCCGCGGTTGAAAATGGAGAACTTGATGTGATCACCGCAGTGCCTGTCACACAGCGGACCGAAATGCTTATGGACTTTAGTAATCCCTTCCTAAGGTCGGGAGCTGTCATCGCGGTAGCGGCAGAGAATACTGGTCCCAGCTGGCTTCGCATTACCGGACACCTTGTTTCATTGCATTTTCTGGCAGTGATTGGTCTCTTGATCTTGCTGTGGCTCATAGCCGGCGCATTCTTGTGGCTATTCGAGCGGAGCCGCAACCGTGAGATGTTCGGCGGCGGAACGGCTAGAGGGATCGGACATGGCATCTGGTGGGCTGCAGTAACTATGACCACAGTGGGCTACGGCGACAAAGCACCAAAGACTTTTGGCGGGCGGATTGTTGCCCTTATTTGGATGTTGACCTCGATTATTTTGATCGCTAGCTTCACGGCTACCATCACTACCTCGTTAACCGTTGGCGAGTTGAGCGGCAAGGTCAGAGGCCCACGAGATCTACCCAATGTTCGAGTTGGTTCTTTATTCCAATCGCAAACCCTGGACATTCTCAGTGACCACGGGATTGCTGTGCTGGGCTTTATGAATGAGCGGGATGGTCTGCAGGCGCTCGTTGAAAATCAAATCGATGCTTTCGTTTACGATGAGTTAATATTGAAGTACCTGGTAAAAACTGAGTTCCCCGCCAGAGTCCATGTCCTTGCAGGAACCTTCGATCATTATTACGTGAGCATGGGGATGCCGTCAGGCAGCCCTCTCCGCGAACCGCTTAACAGGGCCTTGCTTGAGATAATGAGCGGGGATGACTGGCTCAGGTTGCTGGAGCGCTACGTGGGTCCTGGCCATTGAGTGCGCTAAATAGGTTTCATACTATGTTAATTCCGCTATATCCCGAAATGTTCTACTTATGCTCATTTTATGTAGATTCTGTTGGCCATTCTCAAGATCAAAAACATCAGGTTCCTTACTGGTCGCAGCAGGTGATTCATGAAATATCCGGGCTAGAAGAAATTCATTCCTGATATTCGTCAAACTGGCCGTAATCAACCTCTTTTCCTTTCCCTGTCAGATCGAATCTGTGCAACTGCAATTAATTTGATCATTAAGATGTACCTTGGTAAGATCGAACTCGTTATAAATCCGAAACAGATTACGAAATTGAGGAGTTGAGGCTGTCCGACAACGTCATTCTGAGGCTTGAGCCGAAGAATCTTGAGCCTGTAAGTACCTGAATCGATGAGATTCTTCGCTTTGCTCAGAATGATAGTACCAGACATTCGGTAGGTTATCGGAGAGCCTCAAGTAGGGGATTAAGAAATTTAGGTTCAATCTTTGACCCTATGCTGGATTGACAACGCCATGGAAATTGTCACCGCATGTACCCTCGATTGCCCGGATGCCTGCTCTCTGCTGGTCAAGGTCATTGCCGACGGGACCATACGGGTCAAGGGTAATCCCAATCACCCTATTACTGCGGGATTCACTTGCAGGAAAATTCGGCGGTTTGGCCAAAGGTTGACAAGCGGGCATCGCATAACCACCCCCCTCTTAAGACAAGGACAGGATTGGAAGTCCCTTGGTTGGGATGAGGCTCTTGAGCTCTGCGCCGAAAAGATTCAGCAGAATCGCTTTGAACCAGAGAGTATCCTGCACGTGAGCGGTGAGGGGGACAAAGGCGTCTTGAGTCAGGCAAGCAAACTCTTTTTTTCGGAACTCGGATCCAGCCAGATGGCAGGTTGTTTGTGTGATATAGCTGGAATTGCAGCCTGTGTTGCAGATTTTGGCTCCCTGGAGACCAATGATGTTTTGGACCTTTCCAATGCATCAGCAATTGTTAACTGGGGTAAAGACCTTTCCCGTAGCTCAAATCATGTGGCGGCGCTAATTCGCAAGGCCCGCCAAGGAGGGGCAAAGGTGTTGACAATTTCCCCCGGCGGGGACGGCAACCTGAGTTTTTCAGACAGAATGATCCGCATCCGCCCAGGAACGGATCGATTCCTGGCGGTAGCGGTTGTCCAGCTTTTGCTTCAGCGAAGAAAAATAGACAAAGATATCCTGGAGCGTACTAAGAACTGGAAACACTTCCAAGAACTTGTCACCCTGAGGTCAGTATCTAAACTCGCCCAAACTTGCGACGTTTCCGAGGATGAAGTGGAAAGCCTCTTCGACTGTTATGCGGGGTCGGAACCGGTGGCCACCCTGATGGGTTGGGGATTGCAGCGCTACAAATATGGCGGAGAAACTGTTCGCTTTATCAACGCACTTGCTCTCCTTTCAGGAAACATAGGCCGGTCTGGTGGGGGATGCTATTTCAACATATTGTCCATGCGAGACTTCAATCTGAGTTGGGCTGCAGGCCCTACCGGTCTGAAGAGGAGAACCCTGCTGGAGCCCACCGTAGGTAAAGACATCCTGGAAGCAAAGGATCCACTAATTAGACTGATCTGGGTGAACGGTTTCAACCTTGTTAATCAGGCTCCTGACAGTGGTACAATTGCCCGGGCATTTGAAGCAACCGATTTCAAGGTGGTGGTAGATGCTTTTATGACTGACACCGCTGCGCGGGCTGACCTGATTCTCCCCTGTCAACTCATGTTCGAGAAAGAAGATATAGTAGGGTCTTTCCTCCATAATTACGTGAATTACGTTCGGCCGGTACTGGCACCACCTAAAGGTGTCCGCAGCGATTTCTGGATCCTTTCAGAACTGGGAAAGAGACTCGATCCCCCCATTTTATTACCTGCGGCAAAGGACTGTATGAAGGCTAGCCTAGATTCGCCCTATCTGGGAATATCCCTCGAAGATCTGCGTCAGCTTGGTTTTGTCCGGGCTAAGCGGCCTGTGATACCTTACACCGGCCTCAAATTCGACCACCCCGACGGTAGGTACCACCTTCCTGCAGAAATCCACGAAGAGCCTCCGCCGCCAGCGGGGTTCCCATTAAGGTTGCTTACACTCGTCCGAAGGAATTTTCTTCACTCCCAGATCCTACCGGAAGAGCATGATCAGGTGCCTCAGGTGTGGGTCTCGGCGAAAGGTGATGCAGGTAGAAGGCTGGATCTGGAGAGAGATGTATATATGGCTTCACCTCTTGGTAGGCTTAAAGTGAGGGTGAAGTATCTTCAAGGGTTGCATCCCGAAGTGGTCATCTACCGGAGGGGAGACTGGATGGAGTTTGGCGGTGGAGTCAATCAACTTGTTGCTGCGGAGCTAACCGACATGGGAGATGGGGCTGCCTATTACAGTCAATACGTCAGGCTTGAGAATTGAGCCACTCTGGACTCGAGAGAAAATCTGTTCACGTTCGCTCTGTGGGCTTTGCTTTCTCTGGGATCTCTCGCCCGTTCCCATTCGCTACGCTCAGGGTTCTAGAGTCCTGAAAAAGAAGTTGATGGATGCACTAAGATCGCTTAAGAGTTCTGAAAAGCAGGGGTCCCGATGTTACTCATCGGGACTAACGAATGGGGAGCCTTTGAGGCCAAGGATAAGCCCGCTTGTCCTTGATCTTCAAAAGCTCCTCATGTACTCTGTAAGCGATCCTTCAGCCGTAATTTACATACATCCACTCTTTTTTGGTTTCCTGAGCTCTCTGAGGACTCTGTGAGCTCTGCGAGAGGCGAAAAAGGTTCTGCAACACCTCAAAATGGTGCCAAATGTAGCGGGGGTTATCGGTTCTGCCATAGCCGCCGGCGTTCTCTGGAGTTTCATTGGTTGATAGACTAAGAGGACATCCCTGGAAAACCACGTCGGTGGGGGACGAGACCGACTCCATCTGTCCCCGGTGTGATGATGAGACCATTCACCGGGTGGTGGCCATGAAGGAGAAGAAGATCCACCTGGTGGTTTGCGGCCGTTGCAATAGCCAGCACCGGTACCGCCCCTCACTGGCCACCATGACCAGGAAGGTTGCTCTTCCATCCGAACGCCAAGCAAAGGTCTTGAAGAAGGTTGAGTCAGCCATGACCTCTCGTCCCCAGTTGTCTTTGAAGGAGTGGCAAGCTCTCAAGGAAGTAGCCGGTGAGATGGAGCCTCTGCCATACGACCCGACCGCTTCTTACAGTGAAAGACAGATCATATCCCATCCAACCTTCGGACTCGGCATCGTGCACAGGGTGATTGACAGATCGAAGATTGAAGTGGTTTTTGAGTACGAGGTCAAGATCCTAGTGATGAATCACCCGAAGTAAGGGCAAGAGTAGATGGTCCATTTAACTCTTGCCAAGCAGGCAGTTGACAGGGGGCAGCTGGCAGAGTAAGTAGCTTATTATCTGCCTGCGGCGCGCTGCTTGCTGCTAGCTAAGCCTTGCCGAGCGTGTTCTACCTCAAGTTTGCTTACCTCTCTAAAGCGGCTGATGGTGGCCAAGAGATGATGAACGGCAAAATGGCCGATACATTCATCAGGGCGAGAAGAATGAGCGTCTGCAGAATTCCCACCGAGGGGATGAAAACAAGGCCCACCAAGAGGCAACCCAAGAAAGATCCCAAGAGATCAACCGCGTAAATCAAACCTGCAACACGGCCAACGCCAATCTGCTCCTTGAGCAGGAGACGATTGGCAAGGGGGAAGTGGGTGCCTCCAATAAAGCCTGCAGCGAAACTCATAAGAGAGAACGTTTCTCGGTATAAGAAGTGGTGCAGATTTAAGGTCGGCCGATTATGGAAGTAGACAACGAGGATTGCCAGAGCAAGGCAAAAGCAGGCGAGGATGGTTTGGAAAGTGACAAGAGCTCTGATTTGAATCGATCTCCTTCTGGGATAGTAGCTGAGAGTGACACTCCCCGCGGCCAATCCAATCATGAAAAGAGCCAGAAGCAGGCCAATCTTATAGTAGACGTAGCCAAAGAACACCTGAAAGGCAAAAACGATGAGGATTTCAAGTGATATTTCAGTGAGACCAAAGATGGAAACAGCGTACATTACCTTGGCCGTGGGAAATGACGAGGATTTAGTCCCGAAATGTTGCCGGAAACTCAATAGTGCAACAAGGCCGCACAGGATAAGTATCCCGGTCCAGACCACGCGCCGACTTAGAGCAGATAAAACCCTTCCTATTATCTGCGAATATTGGGAACTCCACATGAGTAAGTTATAGGAATAGGCCCTGGGGTCTAGATCACTGTTCACCCCAGTCTCACCTGCCTGATCAACCATTGCCAGAAAAGTTTCCTGCCGCAGAGGCGATAGATCCCACAATATGTAATGATCCTGTACATAGAGGAGCTGCAACTTACGCTGCTGCAATCGCTGCACCAGAGTTTCCGGTTGGGTTGTGAGAATTCCGTGGGAGTTGGAACAAAAAAAGCGGACAGTCTGTCCGGGAAAAACGACCACTTCCGGGAAGACTCTCAATGCGGTCAAATAGAGCAACTTTAGGTATCTTGCCTGGATAGGACCGAGTGCGGTTTCTGAACCGCTGGCAGTGAAGAATAATACACCCCCTTCCCGCATCTTGCTGGCAGCAAGCAGATAAAATTCCTCGGTGTAGAATCGATTTATCTGCGCGGTATAAGGCTCGGGAAGGTTCACCAGAATTGCATCATAGAGGTTTGGGCTGCGGGCAAGATATTGTCGGCCGTCCTGGTAATGAACCATTACGCGGGGATCTTCCAAGGCAGCTGTAACATGAACTGGAAGATGGGTTTTTCCCAATTGGATGAGCCTGGGGTCCAACTCTACGTACTCAACGTTACGGACGCTGGGATGTTGGAGCAACTGGCTGAGAGACTCGGAGACTCCCCCTCCGATAAGGAGAACGCTTTTCGGTTCAGGGTGCTGAAGGAGGGCATAGTGGATCGCCCCTTCAGCACTCAGTTGATCGGGCACCGCAAAGTTCCAGAGACCACTTTCAAAAAAAGACAGCTGGTTTTCTTTGGCTACCACAGTGATGTGACCAAAAACGGTTTCTTCGGAGTCTATGAGCCCAAATCCGCTCCATTGCCATTCCCGGCTTATCTTATCCAGTTTTGTGCTTTGGTGCTGGACAAAAAAGAGGCACAGGAAAAGGACAACGAAGGTGGAAAGGTGAAGCCAGCAGCCACGGCTCGCCTGCAGGGTCAAGGTAAGACCCAAACCACAGAGAAGGAGAGCAATTCCACTGGCTATCTGGATGGCATTGAAATAGTGAATGAGCAGGAGGGTAAATAATAGACCACCGATGCCAGCCCCAAGTCCCTCAAGAAAGTAAACCAGACCGGGCGACCTCGTCCAGGCTGGTATTTGTGAAGCCAAAAGAGAGCAAGCCAGACTGAATAGCATACCGGAGATAAGGCAGAAGGAGGCGAGAGAGAGGAAAGAGATGGCCAGCATCTGTCCTAAGGTAACAAGTTCGCCGGCGCCAATTTGGAAAACAAAGCGGGCCACCCGGATGAAAAAGATCGTTGCAGTAAGGATGACACCGCTGAAACTCTGAAGGTATCCGAACAGTGGTTGGCTGAGGCCGTAAGAGCGGGAAATTTTGCCTCCGAGCAGACCTCCAAGCGCCGTCCAAAAGAGCCAGGCGGCAAGAACAATGGCCACTGCCAGTTCACTACCTGAGAAGACGGTTAGTAGTTCTCGAAGTACGAGAATCTGGCCAATAGTAGCCGCAAAGCCAATAAGTATGAAAGCCAGAGTAGTAGTCACTTTCATGTTTTGATCAATACACTATTTTGCCGGGCCAATCCAAGGGTTTTCATAAACGTGGAAGGTAAAGGGCGCAGGGCGCAAACCTCATGGCACAAGGAAAAGATAGAAATTGAATAACATTCGTTACTTTGCTCGGCATTATAACGGCCTGCGGTGGCCTGATTGCAGATTCACCACAGAGACCCAGAGGAGGGTGATTTTTCCCTGGCCGAGAGACCCGCCCGGGCAAAAAAATTCCCTCTGTGCTCTCCGTGTCTTTGTGGTTAGTAAAATCATATATTTCACTCTGTTATTGGCAGTATGCAGAGATAAAGGAATTCTCGTTATTGAATATTCCTTGTGCCCTGAGCCTGATGCCTAAAGCCTTCATTGCTGCTGGCTGACAGCTAAAAAGTTTGCCCTTGACAAAAGCACGTGTCGCAGCTATTATTGCGATCAGTTCTCAATAGGGATTGCCATGAAAAGTGAAATTGAGGTATTCAGGAGATTCATTCGCAATAAGGGTTTGAGAAAAACACCCGAGCGTGAACAGGTAGTCAGAGCGGTATTCTCCATCCATGACCATTTTGACGTGGATGAACTTTACGCGCTGCTCCGGCGTGAGAATGAGAAAATTTCCAAGGCCACGATTTACCGTACCATTCCCCTGTTGCTCGAGAGCGGCCTCATCCAGGAAGCCTACTTCGAGGATGGTCATCTGCACTACGAACATATCTATGGACATGAACACCACTGCCACCTTCGTTGTCTGGATTGTGGCAAGGTGATTGAATTTACCGAAGAAACTGTCCAAGATGTAGAGGGGAAGGTTGGGGAACGTTATGATTTTCTCGTTACTGGACACAAACTCGAAGTGTATGGGCATTGTGGCAAGTGCAAGGTGCACAAGTGACTAACAAAGCAGACGGCAGGGTGTGCAAGAGCTTATGGACGAAATGCTGGTGGTATAAAGGACGCGAAGCTCAATGGAACGGTTACATCAATACGAAAAAGATGAATTCGTCAACATCTGCAAAGAGCATGGCCTGAACTATAGCGATAAGCGGTTGCTGGTGCTCGAGGCATTCTTGGGGACAACGGAGCACCTCACTGTTGCTGCTCTCCAGGAGCAGCTCGAAAGCCAAGGCCAGCGATTGGCCAGCGACTTCATTGACGAGACCTTGGATCTTCTCTGCCGCTATGGATATGCTTACAAGACGGAATTTGAGGGGCAGGAGGTCCAGTATGAACATCGCCACATCGGCTGGCATCATGACCATCTCATATGCGCAGACTGCGGTAGAATTCAGGAGTTCCACAATTCTGAGATTGAAGCATTGCAACGACAAATCGCCCAGGATAGATATTTTACCTTGCTGCATCATAAGATGGAGCTGTACGGTATTTGTGGAGAGTGCCGAAAACAGCGACGGCCGGGTATTCCCTTGTCTTTTGTGCTCCCCGGAGAGGAAGTCGTTATTGAGCGATTGCTGGGTGGGAGACAGGTCCAGCAGCGATTGGCTGACATGGGACTTACCCCCGGAACTACCATAGAAGTTATCAAAGCAAGCGGACCCGGCCCTATCATCGTTGCCTTCCGCGGTAGCAGAGTCGCCCTGGGACACGGCCTTAGCCAGAAAGTGCTCGTCTCGGCCAACCACAACCCTGCCAAAGACATTGGTTGAGGAGTTCCACTCATCTTGGTTCCCGGTTAAAATCTTTGTTATTTCTTCAGACTAGGGTGAATTCGGTCGGGGACCTTATTCTCCGACCTTTGAGATATTTTGATGATTCCATTGAGTGAATTCAGAGAAGGTGAGCGAGGTGTCATCACAAGATTGAACGGCAGTGGCACCTTTCGCAAGCGACTACAGGAGATGGGTTTTATCAGAGGATCTGAGGTATTCGTCGAAAAATATGCTCCTCTTCGAGATCCGATTGAACTGGTGATTAAAGGCTACCACGTCTCGCTGCGGGTGGAAGAAGCGGCGCAGATAATGATGGAAAAGTTGGAGTTAGAACAAGAGTGAAGAAAGAAACCATCACGATTGCCCTGACCGGAAATCCGAACTCTGGCAAGACCACCATCTTTAACAATCTCACAGGGACTCGCCAGCATGTGGGAAACTGGCCGGGGGTGACGGTCGAGAAGAAGATGGGGACCGTGTTTCATAACGGCCACCGATTGCAGGTGGTTGACCTCCCGGGAACCTACAGTCTGACAGCATATTCCATAGAGGAAATCGTGGCCCGCCGTTTTCTGGTT
>Ga0209536_100008534_pt1 | contig 15347 bp, 15 predicted proteins | sample DeeMarSeWOR28_12_FD_187461 | JGI IMG/M metagenome (GOLD analysis project Ga0209536, IMG submission 187461) | Marine sediment microbial communities from White Oak River estuary, North Carolina - WOR-2-8_12 (SPAdes) (version 2) | ecosystem: Environmental > Aquatic > Marine > Intertidal zone >...
TGGAAAGCGTGGCCGCCGCGCTTCTGCATGACGTCATCGAAGACACTCCCGCCACTCCGGAAGAAATCAAGGCGCTGTTTGGCCCGGAAGTGTTGCATATTGTTTCCGGCGTTTCCAAACTCAGCAGCCTGTCCTTTGGCACTTCCCAAGCCCGTCAGGCCGAAAGCATTCGCAAGATGTTCTTGGCCATGGCTGACGATATTCGGGTCATTCTCATTAAACTGGCGGATCGGCTGCACAATATGCGTACCCTGCAATTTCACAGCGCCGACAAAAGAAAGAAGATTGCCCAGGAAACGATTGATATCTATGCGCCCATCGCTGCCCGCCTGGGAATTTATTGGATTAAAAATGAGCTCGAAGAATCATCATTCAAATTCATCCAGCCCGATGAATTTGCTCGAATAGAAAACCTTTTAAGCAATTCCAAAACCGACCGTGAAAAATATATTGAACAGGTAGAAGGCCACATCAAAAAAGCAATGGATGCAGCCAATTTGGAATGCGAACTGCTGGGCCGCAATAAAAATGTTTACAGCATCTATAACAAAATGATTTCCCAGAACCTTCCTTTTGAGGAAATTTATGACATCATTGCGTTTAGAATTATTCTAAAAACCGTACCCCAGTGTTATGAGGCACTGGGCCTCATCCATTCATTGTGGAAACCCATCGATCATAAATTTAAAGATTATATCGGTCGTCCCAAAACCAATATGTACCAGTCGCTTCACACCACCGTAATTGGACCGGTCGGAGAACGCATTGAAATTCAGATCCGCACCTGGGAAATGGACAGAGTGGCTTCATCCGGTATTGCTGCCCACTGGGGATATAAAGAAGGCAAACGCCTTGATGAAAATGTGAGCCGCAAATTTGCATGGATACAGAATCTTGTAGAAAACCAGGAAAATTTTCTGGATCCCGGCGAATTTTTGGAGAATGTCCGCATCGATCTTTTCCCCGATGAAGTCTATGTTTTCAGCCCACGGGGCGAGGTGAAGACACTGCCGCGCGGCGCTACACCGGTTGATTTTGCTTATCTGATCCACACCGAGGTGGGCAACCAGTGTACCGGTGCAAAGGTCAACGGCCGGATGGTACCGCTGCCATACGAGCTCAAAACCGGTGACATCGTAGAAATCATTACCTCCAAAAATCACCACCCGAGCAAGGATTGGCTCAACTTCGTCAAAACGGTTAAGGCCCGTTCAAAAATCAGACACTGGATCAAGCTTCAGGAAAAAGAGCGCAGCCTCACTTTGGGCAGGGAAATGTGTGAAAAGGCTTTCCGCAAGGAACGTCTGAATTTTAATACCCTGGTCAAATCTGAAAAGATGATGGAGATTGTGGAGCAATTTGGTTTCAAGGCCGTTGATGACCTGGTTGCCAATGTGGGTTATGGCAAGATTACACCCCTGCAGGTGCTGCGCAAGTTCGATCCTAAAGTCGATGAAGAGGAAGTTGACGAATCGATTTTTAACAAATTAATAGGGCGGGTCAGAAAGAAAAAACCAAAAGCCGGGGTGCTGGTAAAAGGAGTGGACGACATTCTGATCAAGTTCGGCAAATGCTGCCAGCCCGTACCCGGAGATCCGATTGTGGGTTACATCACTCGGGGCTTTGGCGTAACGGTTCACCGCACCAATTGTGTCAACGCGCTGAGGATGAATCCGGAAAGGCAAATCGAGGTGGCGTGGAGTCAAGAGGTCAGCGAAACCTATCCGGTAAAAATCAGAATCATTTCCCAGGACCGGATGGGTTTGCTGGCCGATTTGGTAGGCAATATCAGCAAGTTGGGTGCCAATATTCTCAACGCAAAAACCGAGACACGGGAAAACAAAGTGGTTGACAGCTTTTTTACGATCGGGGTGGAGGACACCACTCATTTAGAAAAAATTTTGGCTGCTGTCAAAAAGGTCAAACACGTGCAGGAAGTGAAGCGGGTCGGCTAGGGTGCTTTGACAACATTGCCGGATTTAATGCAACTGGTGCAGACCATCATTTTTTTAACTCGGCCGTTTGATACGTTGCGGACGCGCTGCAAATTTGGATTAAATCGACGCTTGGTCACATTATGTGCATGGCTGACATTATTGCCCACCATTGGTTTTTTGCCGCATATTTCACATACTTTTGACATTTCATGTTCTCCTTATGCATAAAGCCGTTGTCTGCAAATTGGCATTTTAGAATTTGTTTTTCAATAAAGTGTGGGTAAGTACACCAAAACAAAGCGCCTGTAAAGCTTTTTTTATGCCGCTTTGCATCCGGCCCGATGCTAATCGGATTCTTCCCTGGCAATGGAGGCTTCACACTTGGCGATGTATTCAAGCGCTTCCTGATGATACCCGACATCCGGGTAATCGGAAATGATCGACATGAATCGATGCAATGCAGCTTTGTAATGTTTGGTTTTGTAATAAAAAACGCCGACGACATAAGCATGACCCGCCAGACTTTTTTGGGCCGTTTTGATGTGCTCGGCGGCTCGGGTCGAATATTGATCCTTGGGAAATTGCTTTACCAAGCGTTGAAACGCTTCAAGCGCTTTTTGGGCGGATACCTGGTCTCGGTCCGGCGTATCGATTTGGTCGTAATAGCATCGGCCGATCTGGTATATGACATAGGGGATCGCCTCGTTGCGCGGGTGGAGCTGTTCAAAATTTTCATAGGCAAATATGGCTTCCTGATATTCATCACGTTGATAATGCGCATCTGCGATCTTTAATTCAGCCAGGATGGCATATTTTGAAAACGGATAATAATCTTTAAGTTTTTGAAACTTTTCAATGGCTTTACCATACTTGCCATTTTCATAAGCATTCATCCCTTCCCAGGCCAATTCCTGGGCGCTGGCACTATCGTCGATCCCAAAAATTTTATTATACTGGTCTTTTAATGTCGTACATCCGGTTGCGAACAGCAGGACAACCAGACAGATGGTAGGAATGCGCCGCATGAATCTTAAGTTTTTTTCAAATATCTGAACTCACGGGGTCGTGTGTATAGATATCAGGTAATTTTGTTTAAGGCTTCTTCCAATTTTGTTTTGGCCACCATTCCGGTGATTTGTTCCACGACATCGCCGTTTTTGAAGAAAATAAGGGTGGGGATCGCCTTAATGCCGTATTTGCTGGGGGTAACCGGACTGTTGTCAACATTGCATTTTGTAAATTTGACTTTATCGCCGAAACTGCTCGCCAGATCTTCTACCATGGGCCCAATTGCTTTGCAGGGACCACACCAGGGTGCCCAAAAGTCAACCATCACCGGTTTATCCGCTTGCAGCACTTCTGATTCAAAATTTCCATCATCTATTTCCATGATACCGTCTGCCATGATTTTTTATCCTTTCCTTGTCGAAATTAAACAATTGCACCATAATAGTGATATGCGGTTATATTGTCAACCTTGGCCAATCTTCAGGCAAGCCGCCGTTCCCGCGAAACCAGACCGCCTGGTTCGCCGGGTTGTTCCATGCCCATGCGATTTTAAAAATGAACACCGGTTATAGTGAAAGTTGGCGCCGGTGTCAAATGAAACTCGAATCCATTGAGATGGATTCTTATATGGTTCTAAAACTTTCGCATTGAATTAAATCGCGTTTTTTGGCAACCTTGACTATTCATTCTTTTTGGTGTTCGCCAATCATTGGTAATCCATCACCGGAAAGGCTTTGAGAATGGGAAACAAGATTCGTATCGGGGCCCTTATTTCAGGGGGCGGATCAAACCTGCAGGCCATTATTGATTCCTGCGAAAATGGCAGAATTAACGCAGAACTGGCATTTGTTGGATCCGATAACCCCCGGGCTGATGGTCTTAAAAGAGCCGCGAACTGCAAAATTCCATCATTTGTCGTTGATTATGCTTCGATTATTGGCAAGTTTAAAGCGGATCCATCGCGGGCACAGCTGCCGGGTGATTTTAACTATGATGATATTCTTGCCAAACAATCCCTTGTCCGGGGGCGGGATGGCTCCGGCAAAGTCAAATTCTTTTTATGCACCCGGGCGATTGCCGAGGACAAGCTGATAGATGAAATGGAACCTTATCCGTTTGACCTGTTGGTGCTGGCGGGATTTATGAGAAATCTGACGCCTTATTTTATTGATCGGGTAAACCGGGACCGCAACAATCCCCGGATCATGAATATTCATCCGGCCTTGCTCCCGGCGTTTCCCGGCGTAGACGGATACGGCGATACGTTTCGTTACGGTTGCAAGGTCGCTGGGTGCACGGTGCATTTTATCGATTACGGTGAAGACACCGGACCGATAATCGGGCAGCGGGCCTTTCCCATTGCTCCTGACGATACCATTGATTCAATCCGCAAAAGAGGGTTAAAGCTGGAATGGGAGCTTTATCCGGAATGCATCCGGATGTTTGCGGAGGGCCGCTTAAGAACGGTTAAGAAGACATTTAGGCTGGGTAATGGGCAAACATTTCGACGCACCATTGTTGAGATTTTACCGAAGTCTAAATAGTCTGTCTGCCTTGTTTAGGTGCCAGATGTCGGGTGTCAGTAAACAGATGACGGAAGACAGAAAACATCACTCAGAAATAGGTCGGGCCGCCGCGCCCGCCTTCAGTGGCCGGCACAGAAGCCGGCCCTACTTCTAGAAGATCTGCGAAGCACCGGACACCCTTTTATGCCGAACGCTTTTCTTAGCATGATGCGACTGGTTATAGAACGAAGAATTAACACCACTAAAGGTAGGATCTGGCACCCACATAACGGGTTTTGAAATATTTATCAGACAACGACGACGATTGAATTCGACGGCCTCTGCTCGGTGCATGCAAAAATTTATTTCCGCCCGTATAGATACCGACATGCGAAACTCGGTTGCCGCCCCTTGTTGCAAAAAATACCAGGTCGCCTTTTTGCAACCGGCTGCGATCAATCCGTCTTCCAACTTTCCATTGTTGCCTGGATGAGCGCGGCAGGTCCAATCCGTTAAGGCGATAAACAACCATTGTCAATCCGCTGCAATCAAACCCGGTCCGGGGGGATTCGCCGCCCCAGCGATACGGCACGCCGACATACCGCCCGGCGGTTCTAACGATTTCTTCCCTGAGGCGCGCATTTCCATCGCGTAGATCGGGTGCATACGCATTCGGTTCAACAATATAAAAACCATCGATGATACCCCTGCGTTGCAGATCAAGCGCTCTGTTGCGGGCGGCCTGTTTGGTTCTGAAGTTTTCAAACCGGACCTTGTACAGCCCTGAGCTGTGAAGAAAATGATAAGCATCCAGACCCTGTCGATCCAGTGACTCCGTCAGGCGCACTGCATTATCGATATTTGAGAAGGCGCCGACCTGGATGGTATAGCGCATGCGCAGCAGAACGGGTCCTTTTGCCCCCGAAGAATCGTCGGGTCGGATGGCCGACTCACCAGCACAGCCGACCACCGCCATAAGCCAGGCAAGGATGAGCGCTAAAGTTGGTTTAAGAGGTGTTTGATGGTCCATCATTTATTTCAGAGGACAGAGGACACAAGTCAGAGGACAGAAATTAAATGACATGACAAGATGAAAAAATTTTCACTATCTGTCTTCTGATCTCTGACACCTGTTTTTTAAGAGGCCCCCAGCAGCACTTTGACAATAACCGGAAAGGCGATGAAGGTTCCCAGAGAGCTTCCCAGATTCGTAAAGACCACCACTAGCAGAATGCGCGTCACATTGTTTTTCCAAAACCCGCGAACAGACATGATGTCTTCCGGCAGGCGTTCCAAATCCTTTACTTTGGGCTTTCTTGAAAAAGCCTCCACCAGCCCAGATACCCACCCGGCAGCGATCATGGGGTTTAGCGAAGTCAACGGCGCCGCCACAATGGATGATATAATCGTGGCCGGGTGAGCCAGCGCGATGATTGCGCCCACACCGGCTAAAAGACCGTTGGCCAGGATCCACCAGACGATCATGTCGGTGCCGGCCTCTTTGCCGCCGTAAAAAAAACCGGCAATAAACAGCGCAACGATGGTCACGGGAATCAACCATTTAAGAATCCCGATGGATTTGCCTTTGGGCGGAAGTTGCTCCAGTGCCCGGGTGTCAATGTCGCTATCCCAGTATTTTTTGATGCCCGGAATATGGCCGGCACCCACTACGGCCACAATTTTATTACCGGGTGCCGTCCGAATTTTTTCCGCCAGATACTGGTCCCTTTCATCAATGAGGATGGACTTCAAGGCCGGGAGGGATTTGCCGACTTCAGCCAGCAGGGTTTCCAGAACGTCCTGCTGTTTCATCTTTTCAATATCTTCCTCTTTGATTTCATCCAGTTGCCCCAGGGACAGCGTCAGTTGGAAAACCAGTTTTATTTTACTCCAAAACCCCATTACCCGCCAAGTCCTGGAAAGGGTGGTGCGGATATCCCGGTCAGCAAGATGAATTTGGGCGCCGGTGGATTCAGCGGTATTTATGGCCGTTATCATTTCCTCGCCAGGCTTAACATCAAACTGTTTTGCAATTCGTTTTTGAAATGATGCCAGCAAAAGATTCGACAGGAGTAAAAATGATTTTTTTTCCTTGATCACTTTGATGATATCGGTATCCTGCCATCGATCCTTTTGTTGGATGGCCTGGAATCGGGACTGGCAGAGTTCGACACAGACGGTCTCCGGCTTTTCTTCCTCGATTACCGATTTTACCAGGCGAGCGCTTTCTTTTGAGACGTGCGCCGTTCCGACGAGGATGAATTCCTTTTCGTTAAACTTAAGGTGAGTTAAATTATGGTTGTTTGCCATGGGTATTCAGTATATATTCCGGTCAATCCGATTCAACGATTCTGTTGGAGGTGAACCTGACTATAGTCTATTATACCCTGTATGGCAACAGCCAAGCAGCCGCATTAGGATGAGCGGGTTTACGCCACAGCATCGCTTTGGAAATTTTACCATGATGATTTATGATGATATTTTTTCCTGGGAAGGATGGGGCGGCCAGCTGCGTTTGGCCAGCGGTGAATGCCGGTTGCGTATATTTGACCTTCGAAATAAAAAAACCGGTGGCCCGGCTCATCTTAGACCGATGATCGTTTTGGTTTCCGATGTCCCGCAAAGCCGAATGTCGGTGCGCAGCTGCACCGGTCATATTGCCACGAATGTCACTCGGCTGTTTAAAATCGAACCGGACCGGATGCTGTATATCGAATACTATCCCGAAGCGGCCTATGGTGAAAATAACGAACATATCATTCCTGAAAAATATGATGTTGTGGATTTCACCTGGCATGAAGGCCGCGCTATCGAGCCCAAATGGCGGACGCTCAAGCCGCCGCTGCTGGATGTCATAAAGGAAATTGTGGAAACGCCTATGCCAAAAGAATAAATTAGCCACGGACCCACACGGACGGTCACAGACTTTTCGGAGGTGCGATTCTCTGCCCTGCGATACTCCCAATACTTAATTTGGCGCTTATGCAATAAGAGGAGTCTCAATATCCATTCAGAGGATTTGAATAAATTAACAATGTACTTTATTCACAGGGCTTACCGGTTTAAGTGATCATTGTCGGCCCAGAAAAAAATGTCTGTGGATGTCCGGGTGAGTCCGTGGCTAAATAAAAATTCAGCGCATTGGAAAGACCGCAAAAATTACCGTACTCCAGACGGAATGGGAGATGATTACCGGCGCCAGGTTATGATATCGCCAGAACATCGCACCCCAGAACGCCCCCGCCACGCCGGCTGCCCCGATTAGCATCAGATTAAACGACCAGATGTGCACCCCGGCATAGATAACGGTTGCCAGCAGCCAGCCCTGCCAGGGGCCATAGCGAGTTGCCAGATTTTTTTGCAAAAAACCGCGCCAGTAAATTTCTTCGCAGGGTCCGGTGATAAAAAAAAGTAAAGCGGCGATAATACCGGTGTGGGCTCCCATACCTTTTTGGTAGATGCCGTTTATTTGGGTGGCGGCAAAAGGCATCAGGGCGCCGGAAATCGTCTTGCCTAACCAGAAAATGGCATACAGCAAGCCGGCTGATGCCAGCCCCAGTAGAATAGCGGTTTTATTGAAGCGGAATTGATCTTTACGATGGGGCTGGATCCACAACGATAAGATTGCCAATGATGCGGCTGAAACGGAAATTTTTATCCAGAATGATGCCCAGCTTAAATAGAAGGTCACAAACCACAGCACACATGCCAGCACAACGGTCATTACGAGCGCTATGGGGCGCGCTTCGCGCTTCAAAACAGGCCCTCAAGCACCAGAGACACGACCAGCAGCACGCCGAAGGCCGTATCCAGTTTCGCCGTTTGAGCATCTGCATTATCCGGGATTTTATCCAGCATCTGGCGCAACAGCTTGAAGGCCAGGGGCATCGATATCAGGACGATTAATGACCATGGATACAGGGGACCGGCAATGGACATGCCGATGATGCCGGCGTAGGCCAGAATCATCAACGCGCTGTATAACCTGAGCCCATTTCGCTGGCCAATCATAATCGGCAAGGTTAAAATACCTTTGCTGCGATCATGGGAGATGTCGCGGATGTTGTTGGCCAGCAATACGAGCGCGACCAGCAGCCCGAACGGCAGGGATATGAGAAGGGCACTAACGCTAAATACCTGGCGTTGAATGAAATAAGAACCCAGTACCATCAACGGCCCCCACATCAAAAATACGGATAGTTCCCCCAGCGCCATATATTTGTATTTAAAGGGTGGTGCCGTATAGGTGACGCTTGCGAGAGCGCCTGCCAGGCCGACCCAGAATAGGGGCCAGCCGCGCACAGCGGCCAGATAAAGGCCAATAGCGATTGCGAACCCGTAGAGCCCGCAAGCTTCGATCAGCACCTGGCGTGGTTTTAACTTGCCTTCTAAAAGCGGATGGGGGCGGTATATCCCCGTGGAAACGCCTTGAAAATCAACGCCGCTATTGACGTCGTAATAGTCATTGATCAGGTTGGTGGCGGCATGCATAAAAATACCGGCTAAAATGGTCAATAGATAAAACAACCAGGAAAAGCTGCCGTCGATAGCGGCCAGGGCTGAGCCGACGCTGACGGAGATAGCGGTCATCGAAAAGGACCACGGCCGGCTGGCCAGAAACCAGTTACGATATAAATTCATGGTATTATTGATTCTGGGCTTCGAGAGCTTCGACTTCTTTTGCTGCGGTTCTGGCCTCTTCCTGCGCCTGTCGGGCATTTTCTGCTGCCTCGGATGCGCGAGCTTGAGCGGCGTCCGCCTGGTCAAAGGCCCTTCTTATGCGATTTTTGAACTTTTTTCTTTTATCTTTGGTTTTGCCATATATATCATAGGTCCGCATGGCATTTTCGTATGCTTCAGCCGCTTTCTGACCGGCTTCCTGTGCCTCCTGATCGGCTTTTGCGGCCCTTTTTGCAGCCGCATCGGCCTGCCGGCGAACAGATTCCTCACGCTTTTGATCTTGCCGGATGTCTTGTTGTTGATTTAGCTCCTGAATCTCTGCGGCGGTTTTTTCCTGATACTCCAGGGTATCTTTGACCTTGGATTTTGGCGGCGGCGGCGTATCGGTAACATGCAAGTTTCCGTCTCCATCCGTCCAGGTGTAGACCTGCCCGGCGATTAGGCCGGAACTCAGAAAGCCGACCAGAAGGATGCCGATGATGATTGCAAAGAATTTCATTTACCCCTCCAGAAAATTTAAGTATATTCTTAATTCCACCCGGTGTCAAACCATACAGGGAACAGATAACTGTCCGGATACACATTGTTTCTTTCCAACCAACCATCGACCACAGGAGGTAAATCATGACACTTGAAATTACCAGTTCGGTATTTTCGGAAGGCGAAATGATACCGACCCGTTATACCTGTGACGGGCCGGACATTTCCCCGGATTTAGCATGGAGCGGCGTCCCCGAGACCGCCCTAAGCCTGGCGTTGATTTGTGATGATCCGGATGCGCCCATGGGGACCTGGGTGCACTGGGTGCTGTTTAATATTCCAACCGGCGCAAGCGGTTTGCCGGCTGAAATACCACCCGATGCCATCCTGGAAAACGGCGCGCGGCACGGCACAAATGATTTTCGCAGACTGGGATACGGCGGGCCCTGCCCTCCGGGCGGCACCCATCGATATTTTTTCAAACTCTATGCGCTGGACACCGAGCTCGACCTGGCCAGCGGTATTACCAAGGCCCAACTGCTCGAAGCCATGGAAGGTCATATCCTGGCCGAAGCCCAGCTGATGGGCAAATACAAACGGTAGCGCAGATCTGGCGATTTGGAAGATAGATTTTTAGTCGATGTGAAAACGATTACGTCAAATCGTGCTATTTAATCGCTAACGTTTGTAGATTGTCCCACCAGAGGTAGAACCCGAGGAGCGTTTTACTTGAAGAGCGCTGCGCTTGAAGCATCAGGTTAATGAAATTTTCTCGCATATGTGTTTCGCATCCACCTAAAGTTCCGAAGGAACGCTCCTCAAGCCCCACAGGGACGCTCCTAATAGTCCCCGGGGCTGCTCCTCGAGGCCCAAACGGCCGCTCTTTACTGTTTCCAGAACTCCCTTAGACCATCGGCCAGCTGCCGGGGGTCCCGCACCCAGACCGGATCCCATTCTTCACGCAACAAGGATTTGTAATGATAGCGGCCATAGCGTTGATCGATTAAGAGCACTACGCCCCGATCCTTTTCCGTGCGAATCACACGACCGGCTGCCTGGAGCACCCGGTTTATGCCCGGGTAAAGATAGGCATACTCAAACCCGCCATTCAAGGTACGGGTAAAATATTCCTTGATTAATTCTCTTTCCAGACTGATGCCGGGCAGGCCCACCCCGACGATGACCGCTCCGACCAGACGGTCGCCGATCAGATCGATGCCCTCACCAAAAATGCCGCCCATCACCGCAAAACCGACCAGTGTTTGCGGGTTGTCATCTGTAAATCGCTTTAAAAACGCTTCTCTGTCAGGTTCCGACATGCCGTATGTTTGCAGGATGGTTTTAATTTGCGGGTTGCGGTCGACAAATGAATGATAGATTTTGCGCATGTATTCATAGGAAGGAAAATACAGCAGATAATTTCCTTTCTTTTGTTCAACCAGGGTGGAAATGGCCTGGGATACCTGGGACACGGTTTGATCCCGCTGACGATAGTAGGTCGAAATCTGATCGGAGATGAACAGGCCCAGGTTTTCACCGGGAAAGGGTGAATGCAGAATCAGGTGGTGAGCCGCTGCGTCACAGCCCAGGATTTGTTTAAAATAGTCAATCGGCGTCATGGTGGCCGAAAATAGCACGGCCGTATTACAGCGGCTCATCGCTTTTGCAAGATGGACCGAGGGATCAATGCAGAACAGTTTAAGTTTCAGATCCTTGCCGATTTTTTCATAACAGCTGGTGTAGCATTCATTATATTGGTCGGCAACTCGGATAAATCCAGATATGGCAAAATACAGGTCCAGCAAACTTTCGCGAAACGCTGTTTTGATATTGCGGGAAAGCCAGCGCTCGGTGATGAAAAGAAACCCTCTCAGGATTGGAATCAGGTCATCCGGCGGGGTTTCTTCCGCCAGCGGATTGCCGGATTCTTCACATTTTTTTCTGGCTTTGACCAGCCAGGCGTTAATCCGCCCGAGGCTTTTGAAAATGTGCGGCAGTTCATTTTTTAGCTGCCGCCGAATGTCCAAAACCGGTTGTTTGAATATCTCCGCCGAAAACATTTCCCGGGAGCGATCGACCAGATTATGGGCTTCATCGATTAAAAAAATATAGTCACCGTTTTCTTCCTGGAAAAATCGGCGCAAATATACCCTTGGATCAAAGACATAATTGTAATCACAGATGATGCAATCCGCCCAGCGGGAAAGGTCCAGGGAAAACTCAAAAGGGCACACGCGATAGGTCCTGGCCGCCTCGACAATCTGCTCGCGGGTAAAAGCGTCTCTGGCAAAGATGGCGTTGACGGCGTCGTTGATGCGGTCATAGTGTCCCCGGGCATATTCACACTCTTCCGGAGTGCAGGCACTATCGGGACAAAAACAAATTTTGTCCTTGGCCGTCAGGGTGACTGATTTTAATCGGAGGCCTTTGGCACGCAATTCATCCAGGGCCTTTTCTGCCGCTATCCGCCCGGTGGTCCTTGCGGTAAGGTAAAAAATTTTCTGACTCACGCTTTCGGCTATGGATTTAACTGCCGGATAGAGCACAGCGATCGTTTTGCCAATACCGGTTGCGGCCTCAACAAGCAATTGACTGCGATCGCGCATCGCGCGGTATGCTTCGACGGCCATCTGGCGCTGGCCGGGTCGATAGGTTGTAAAAGGAAAGTCCAAATCCTGTATGGATTCATCGCGCCTGCGGGACCAATCGATGATTGTTTCGGCCCATTTCAGGTAACGCGCAACGAGATCCTTGAAAAAGACCTCAAGCGCGAATATGTCAAACGTGAGTTGATACTCACGGACATCACCGGTATCGACCTGGTAATAGGTCAGCCGGGTAATAATTTCTTCCAGGCCCTGCTGACGCCCGAAAATATAGGCATATGTTTTGACCTGCGCCCAGTGGACCGGCTGCTGATTTTTTTCAAAATAATTCGGATTTCGCGTCGTGGTTTTTATTTCTTCGATGATGGTTCGACCCGGTTCGTCATAAACACCGTCAATGCGGCCGCCGATAATGAGGCGAAGTCGATCTGTTTCAACCTGGTGGGAAAGCGAAACCTCGGGCTGATAGGTATCGGGACGTGAATTTTGGATTTTTTGATGCGCCCGGATCGCTTCGACCGGGCGGCTGGAACCCAGGAACTCAAAGACCAGGTCTCCTGACCGGAAGACATGTTCGACCAGTTCCCGCACCGCAATTTTCAGTTCGCTTTTCAATCGATTTCCAACTGAATCCTTGAAAGTAGAGAATCGTCTCCATTTTTAAATTTTAAAAATTTGAAACGCTTGACCGAGGTTATCCGATGACGGGATGTTAGCGCACCCTGTGGGCTTATCTGAAGATTGGCAACAAATCAAGGAAGAATCGGCTGAATGTTAGCGATGCGTAATTTATCCCGGAGTGATGGTGTATGGGAGTGATGGGGTATTTAGTGTTGCGCGTTTCGAGTTCCGGGTTGCGGGTTAGGAGCGTACGCTATTAAAACGCGCAACACGTAACCCGCGACACGTAACTTCAAAGTTTGATAAACGAACTTATTCCTGAACCACAAAATGCACCCGTCTGTTTTTTGCGCGGGCCTTTTCGGTCCGGCCTGTATCGAAGGGGCGTTCCTTGCCGAAGCTGACCGCGATGAGGCGATCCCTTTCGATGCCTTCTTTAATCAAAAACGACTTTACGGCACCTGCGCGGCGATCGCCAAAAGCAATGTTGGTTTCCCTGGAACCGCGTTCGTTGGTGTGCCCTTCGATAATAACCGAGACATCCGGGTATTTTTTTAAAAAATCAGCTTTGCGATATAAAATCGTACGGGCTTCCGGCTGCAGACGATAGCTTCCTTTCTGAAAATAGATATCTTCATTCATAAGCTGAGTTTTAGCCGCCCGAAACCGGCGTTCCTCGGCTTCTTTTCTTTGACGCTCTGCCTCCAATTCCTTCTGGCGTTCTAAATCGGCCGTTTCCGCATTTATTTTTGATTCCGCTTTGACAGTCGTTGCTTTTTTTGCGCAGGCCGATAACATAGCCAGGCCCGGGATTACCAGCAAGAGGATCAAGCCCGTTCGCATTGTCTTGTACATGTCCTTCTCCTTGAAATAATTGGCATCTCACCTGATGACAGGTTGATCAACGATCTCTGATCGTTTTAACTCCTAAATCACTTAGATTATAGTATAAATACAGGTGAAAGTAAAATATATTCCTTCGCTGTAAGCAGTGTTCTGTTTGTCAGTCGTGAAAAAAAGGGTATTAAAAAAGAAAAAAAAAGTGAAAAAAAGAACTTGACAGCGCTCTTTTTTCTGTTATAGTTCACGCCATGAACCAAATAATGAATAGAAAATTGATGGCCGATACGGTCGATGTTCCAGAATATCAATTGAAACAATTTCAGGAGCTTATACTCAAATTATTTCAATGCTGTCAGGAGCGGATGCAGTATCAATGCGAGCGCTTCGGGTTACCGGATGCCGAATTCAGGTGTCTGATGCTGTTTGGCGAAGAGCGTTATCTTACGGCCAAAGGAATTGCGCTTAAAATGAACGTGGTCAAGAGCCGCGTATCAAAAATCATTGAAGGCCTGCTTAAAAAGAAATTGGTTCAGCGCATCAAGGACCCGGAGGATTCCCGGGTCAGCCTGCTCAGCCTTACAACCGAAGGTCATGAAAAAGTAAATCATATCAATGCGTTTTTAAATGATGTCCACCACCAGGTACTGCTTCAGATCGCGCCGGACCAGCGCAAAGCCGTCCTGACCAACCTGGACATTCTCAAGGCCTCCATGGAAGCGGTAAAAGAAATGATGGTGTGATTTATTTTTCATGTTCGATTGTTTGGTTAGAATGATTAAGTCAAATTAAATGGCAAAGAGAATATATTTTTCAGGAAAAAGGTTCACAGTATCAACTAAATACATTTAAAATGTCATTTAAGTTTCATCATTAACGGGAAAACAGGGTTAACACCCGAACTAAAGGAGGCAAATTATGGATATGCAAAATATCGAAAACGAATTCACAGAACTTAAATCCCAGCTGGCGGCTCTGGATAAAAAAATCGCTGAAGACAAGCTTTCAATGGTGGTCTTTAGCGGCGATCTTGACAAAATCATTGCCGCATTTGTTATCGCCACCGGTGCCGTCGCCATGGGGATGGAAGCGGTCATGTTTTTCACTTTCTGGGGAACCCCGGTCCTCAGAGACGCCAAAAAGAGCGTGGGCGGCAAGGACACTTTCGGGAAAATGTTCGGCGCCATGCTGCCCAAAGGGCTGGGCCAGGTCAAGCTTTCCCAGATGAATATGGGGGGCATGGGTACGGCCATGATGAAATCTTTGATGAAAAAGAAGAACGTGGCGTCACTGGAGCAATTTTTGGAAATGGCGGAAGAACTCGGGGTGCGGATCTTTGTCTGTGAAATGTCTATGGATCTAATGGGATTTAAAAGAGAAGAAATGATTGATTATAAAAATCTGACGTTTTGCGGAGTTGCTAAATTTTTAGAAGAGGCCGCTAACAGCAAGGTTCAGCTTTTTATTTAGGACCAATGCCATTTGAGTCATTTTTATCTTCTGGGGAAAAATTTTACAAACCACGAAACCTCCGGTTAATCCGGAAGAGGAGGAACAAAATGAGTGATGACATCAAAGTTGATAAGGTATTTGATTTAAAAGGACTGCCGTGCCCCATGCCCGTTGTCAAGGTAAGCAAGGGCATCAAAGAGGTTGAGATCGGTCAGGTA
>Ga0209536_100008535_pt1 | contig 15345 bp, 10 predicted proteins | sample DeeMarSeWOR28_12_FD_187461 | JGI IMG/M metagenome (GOLD analysis project Ga0209536, IMG submission 187461) | Marine sediment microbial communities from White Oak River estuary, North Carolina - WOR-2-8_12 (SPAdes) (version 2) | ecosystem: Environmental > Aquatic > Marine > Intertidal zone >...
TGCCCGCCGCCGTGAATGTCAATAGTATCCCCGAGGTACTTCAATGCCATGGCGCTACACTCTATGTGCCATCCCGGCCTGCCTTTCCCCCATGGACTCTCCCAGAACGGTTCACCCGGCTTTGATGCTTTCCACAAGGCGAAATCCAGCGGATATTCCTTGTTTCTTTCACAGTAGGTATCCTTAGAAATCATATCTTCCAGCTTCCGGTGACTCAGTTTACCGTAGTCGGGGAAGTTCCTGACACGAAAATAAACGCTCCCCTCGGACTCGTAAGCGTACCCTTTGGTAATCAGTCCCTGTATAATTTCGATGATTTTTGGTATTTCCTCTGTTGCCCGGGGATAGATATCGGCTCGTTCTACATTTAATGCGTCCATGTTGGCGAAGTACTGGTCGGAGTATTTACCGGCCAGCTCCTCCGGCGGCATTCCCAACTGGTTGGCACGCTCTATAATCTTATCGTCTATATCGGTAAAGTTTTGAACATGCTTGACTTTATAGCCTCTAAATTTCAGATAGCGCTTGATTACGTCGAAGATTATATAGGTCATGGCGTGCCCGATGTGGCATTCGTCATAGGCGGTAATGCCGCAGACGTACATGGTTACGACTTCGTTGCGGGGGCGAAAATCCTCCTTTTGCCCGGTCAAAGTATTGAATACTTTCATTTCTTTGCCCCCGCAGGGCGAGTAATACCCATCTCGGTCCTATTCAGCGAGTCAGTACTTACGTCGGTCGACTCTGTATATTTGACAAGTTTATCATACCGGGCTATCATTCACTAAGTTGACCAATTTAGTCAACAATTAAGGAGGAGTACATGAAGCTCTCTACTAGAGGACGATATGGAGTCAGGACACTTCTCGATCTGGCTCTTCATCAGGACGAGGGATTAATCCTGTTGAAGGACGTCGCACGGAGGCAGGAGTTCTCACTGCCATATTTGGAGCATTTGATCGCTCCTCTTATAGCTGGAGGTTTGGTGAAGAGCACCCGGGGTGCCGGGGGTGGTGTCTCGCTAACTAAGCCGCCCGAGGAGATCAATCTCGGTGAAGCGGTCCAACTTCTTGAAGGCCCGATTGCCCCCGTGGACTGTGTCAATCACCCTGAATCATGCCACCGCTCTTACTTTTGTGTTGCCCGTGATGTGTGGGTCGAGATGGATGAGGCAATGAGTCATATTTTGGATTCCACGACCTTACAGGACCTGGTCGACCGGCAAAAAAGAAAAGGTCATCCTGAAGAGATAAAGAGAAATCTTTAATAAGGGACTTCGACGTCCTTTGAAGAGTACCGAAACAAATAAACCGAAACAGGAGGTAATGATGTTTGATAAATGTCCCGGAGCAGCGGGTATACGTACACCGACAATTATTGTAAAGGAATGCCCTGAATGTGGCAGGGAAGTGGAGATTTTCTCAAATGAAATGCAGACGAAATGCAGTAAATGCGGCTTCACTATTTACAATGACCTGGAATCATGCGTCCAATGGTGTGAATATGCTGCAGAATGTGTCGGGGAAGAAGTCTACAACAAGTTAAAAAAGAAAAGCGGGTGAGTAGATGGCAAAAATAAAAAGGCAGATTATCAAGATTGATAAGGAGAAATGCGATGGGTGTGGACTCTGCATTCCGTCTTGCCCCGAAGGAGCCCTTCAGATTATTGATGGAAAGGCAAGGCTTGTAAAGGAGAGTTTTTGCGATGGGCTGGGGGCATGTCTCGGCGAGTGTCCACGGGGAGCACTGGTTGTTGAGGCAAAGGAAGTTGAAGAATATGATGAAGAAGGAGTCATAGCACATATTAGGGAGAAATCGCCTGAGCTTCTGGAACAACACTTAAAGCACCTTCAAGCACATGCCCACGAGCTTCCCGAGCATCATTCCCACGCCGGGATAAGCTCCTGTCCTTCCTCCCGGGTATTGCATTGGGAAAGACAAGAAGGACATAAGACGGAAGCGAGGATTAGCTCCGAACTTTGTCAGTGGCCGGTACAGCTTCATCTGGTTCCACCTAATGCGCCTTATTTCCAGAATGCGGATTTAATCTTGGTGGCTGATTGCGTTCCTTTTGCCTATGCTAACTTTCACTCCGATTTCCTGAAGGGGAAAGCGATTGTTATCGGTTGCCCTAAACTTGATGATAGTGGTGCTTATATGAGCAAGATTGCTCATATACTGGAAAGCTCGGACGTTAAAAGTGTGAAAGTTGTGTACATGGAAGTTCCCTGCTGCTATGGTCTCGTCCACATTGCCCGCGAGGCTTTAAGCAAAAGCGGGAAGGATATTCCCTTTGAAGCCACGAAGATTGGAATAAAGGGTGAGATAAAAGATACGTAATGCACGGTCACTATACTGCGTGTGAAGATACACTTGTGCCCGGGTAGCTTTAGATAATGGAAGAGTTGAATTCATGGAGTCGAGGCTTTATAGCACCTGATAAGGAGTATAGAATAGATGGAGACTAATAAAACAACGAAAAGAGAAGGAGAGCTTGAATTGAGCAGGGGCGGAATAAAAAGGAACAGGCTGGTGATAATATCAGCCGTAGTCGTAGTGGCAGTGCTTCTGCCTTTAATCCTGCTCAATACAGTGTTAGCCAACCATGAGCCGACCATCGCCAGCCTCGAAGCTGAGCCGGGGAGAATTCCTATTTCGGGAAGCTGCCAGGTTGTTTGTACTGCTTCAGACAGCGACGGCGACGAGTTAAGCTATGACTGGTCGGCTAGCGGGGGTGAAATAGGCGGGGAAGGAGCTGCGGTTATCTGGACTGCTCCGAACTCTACAGGCTCCTACTATGTTGCAGTCATGGTGACGGACGACCGCGGTGGCGAAGTCACGGACGACGTAACCATTATAGTGAGAGCCAATCAGCCGCCAACCATTACCAACCTGGCAGCCGATACCGTCTGGAGCACTCCTTCCGGTACTATCCAGGTGACTTGTAATGCTTCAGACCTGGACGGCGATGAACTGAGTTATGAGTGGTCAGCCACCGGAGGCAGTATTTCCAGCACAGGACCTGAGGTAACCTGGACTGCTCCCGAAGAAACCGGTACATACCACATCACAGCTGTAGTTATAGACGGGCACGGTGCGGAGGACACGAAGTCGGTAACTCTCAGCGTGGCAACCGGTATTCCGCCGATTATTGAAGACCTGATTGTTAATGCCGACCACAAATACTTGAAAGAGACTGCTACCGGGTACAAAGTTGGGAAAATACAAGAATTCAATATTGAGTGCATTGTTTCAAACACGGACGGTGAACTGGTCTATGAATGGTCATGCGACGGGGGGGAGATTTCCGGGGAGGGCTCTCTGATTAACTGGACTGCTCCGGATGTGGCCGGCAAAGTTACAGTCACGGTAGTAGTGACCGACGTCGCTGACAATATCGTGAGTGAGAGTGTCATTCTCGAGGTAGTGTCTTGTTCACCATGTACTTTTGGATAAATCAACATACAGGGGCACCATATCGATCAGGCACACTTTTAACCACGTATTATTTCCCGAGAATAAGAGCGTACGGGAAAATGCCCGCAGAACCGAGCGTTAGCGTTACTGTATCGTTGAAGGGCCGGTCCTTTTGAAACTTGTCACCCGGGGACTCACCCTTCTTTTTGTCCGGAACGGGTCAGTTTCTCTACGATGCTTCCACACATTACAGACATATCTTCGGTGGAAAGGTAGTCGGCGACAGTACTGTCAAACAGTATACTCGCATTGGGAGGAAACTCGTCATCGCCGCGCCATAACACGATAACCACAGGAACGTTGGGAAAAGCCTTAATGCTTACGGCTGCGTTGCCATAACCCGCCTCGGAGCCTCCCAGATTAACGGCAGCCTCCGCCAGGAGTTCGGGCTTTTTGCCAAAGTGGTCCAGGAGAGGTATCAGGACTTCCCGTGAAAAGCTAGCATACTCAAAGAGTCCTCCCGGCACCTGCTTAAAACCTATCAGCTTGCCGGTATTGGGAGTGCCTTTGGCCGTAATGAGATAATGAAGGATCAATATCCTGTCCTTCAAATCAATATCTTCAGAGCCTGCTTCCCTTTCGCCATGTTTTTGGCTATCACTCAACGAGATTTCCATACCGGGGATGGAAATTACATACGATTGGTTGAGATACTCGATAGTCACTCTATCGGGATGGAGGTAGTGCGCACCGCTCCTGGAGCACTGCTGCTTTATATCCATGGCCGCCAGCTCTTCGCGAGCGAGCCTGTAGGCAAGTTGAAAATTTTTCGGGTGAGAATCACACATCGACTTAATTACCAGCTTCTATTAGCATTGTTATTGACGACCGACCGAACACAATATCACTCTTCGGGGGGTGTCAGTATAAAGAAATCGTCGTCCAGGTCAATATTGGTCTCGATTGTTTCGTCCTCAAAAATAGTCCGGCCTGATTCCTCATTGGTGGAGATTGAGCGCAAAGGAATGCGAATGCCATGCACCTCTTGGAAGTCTTCGAACCAGGTAGTTACCGGGATACCGATACCTCCTTCTTGCATTGAGGTTACTTCGGAAAGGAGCACGTCGCCCGTTAAGGCATCAACATATACGGTCATCGTCGGCAGGTCACCGGATTTTAGCTCCACGACATAGACCTCTTTATCATCAAGGGTATCGGCCCGGACCACTTTTACCGAGTCGAAGTAGTCACGCCAATCACGGTCCAGAACATAGGGATGCCCCCTCTTTGCCTGCTCCAGCAACTGGCCCCGGAGTACCTTGAACGGCCCGAAGCTTGATTCAACCCATGCCTGGTCACCGTTTACCACCGTATGGCTGTAGCCGTATTTACCGTAGTCAGCATCGACACGATATTTATCAGGACCGGCTACATAGATGGAGGCCGTACCGTTGACTCCCGACTGAACGCTGTAAATAGTGCTGTCAATCCTGTAATTGCCCATAGCTTCCAGGGCTGCCTCGTTACCTTGGGCATCGCGCAGGGCCATGATTTCGTCAACTGTCGGCAGGCTCTTACTTTCAACCTGGGGCAGAACCCATTCCTGGCCGGACTGGTACAGGGTCAACGAATCTACCTGCCCGGCGGCTGTTTCGTTGAAACTCACGGCCAGTTCCGGTGTGACGCGAAAGACCCACCTGTCATTCTCATCGGGAGGATACAGCTCATATATCATCGCGTCGGGCACATCGATGGCAAGTCTGTTGTTCTGTATCAGGATGTCGACCGTTAATTGCAGTTCCTCGGAACTATAGGCGCCCAGATATTTCTGCAATTCTTCCAGGGGAATCTCCGGTTCAATCTCGACTCCTTCGCCGGGTAACTCGAAGGTCAGACCCGACTGGTACATATACATAGCGATGACATTATCATCTTCATCCCGTTCAAAAGACACAGCGATGTCACTGCTTATCACAAAATACCATTTGCCTTCTTCGTCGGGATCCTTTAGCTCGTAGACCTGCTGACCCGGTATATCTATGGCAAGCCGACCGTTCTGCACCAGCACTGTGAATATCTCGTCCTTAAACGTGCCGAAGTTGGCAATATAATTACCTAGATACGGTTCGTAATCCTCAGTGGTACCGCCGTCTGCCTGCTCCTCTCCAAGCAGAGCGTCCCAGACAATATTTAAGGCCGACGATGGCAGGGTACTTACCGACGCGTTGGCGAGCAGTACGAAGCCGATGTTGGACTCCGGTAGCATGGCTACCTGTGCCGAGAAGCCATCTACATTACCGCCGTGTTCAACGACAAGCTGGCCTTGCCATTCCCGTATCATCCAGCCCATTCCGTAACCGACGTTAGCGGCAATATCAATCTGGGTCGTCCACGTTTCAATGAGGTTTTCCTCGCTGATGAGGCGATGGCCTTCATATTCACCGCGGTTAAGCTGCAGGCGCAACCATTCTGCCATGTCAATCACATTGGAATTGATAGACCCCGACGGGCCGATGTTATCCACATTACGCATGGGCTTATATTCATAGTCCTGTAAATCCTCGTCCCAAAGGTAGCCCGATGCCAGTCGGGAGTCGTTCTCAGCCTCGGTTATAGACGTTGTCGTGCTGTTCATACCCAAAGGCTCAAAGATACGTTCTGCAACCAGTGTGTGCCAGTCCGTACCCTCTGCCTTGCCGGCTGCTACGCCCGCGGACATATACAGCACATTACTGTAATAGAATTTCTCTCTGAATGATACGTATGGTTCGGCCCCGGTGGCATCGAGCAGCACTTCCTCGATCGGGATTTGCCCGCCGGCAAAGAGCAAACCCATACGGGTAAAACCGGTACGGTGTGAAAGCACATCCCGCAGCGTAATCTCGTCGCTGGCATTAGTGCTTGCGATGTCCATCTGAAAGTAGGGCAGGTATTCGGTTACCGGATCGTCCCAGTCCATCTTGCCTTCATCGACTAGCATGCCGACCAGGGAGGACGTGAAAGCTTTGGTAGCCGAACCGATAGCGAAGATTGTATCGGGCGTAACCGGCGTTTCCTCCTCGACATCGGCAATCCCGAAGCCATGGGTGAGGACCACTTGGTCATCCACGACCACCGCGATGGCCATTCCCGGCACGTGGTGCGTCTGGCGCTGTTGCTCAAGTTCGTCCACCAGAAGGTCAATTCTCTGCTGGAAGTCCGGGGTTGATGGCCGAGTAGCCACTGCAGCATACACGGCTACAGCAATAGCAAGGGCCAGGATTATCGGTAATATTACTTTCTTCATGTTCTACCTCCGGGACAAGTCTCGTGGTTGAATTCTATTCATCTTCTTAATTCCGGGCTTTCCTTAACCTGAAGACGAAGTCAGGCGGATAATCTTTCAATACGTATCTTTATTCGTGGAAATCATTATACTAATGGAAGTCTAACATATCCGAGATTTTTGGTGTTACTCTAAGACCAATGTTGAGCGCTATTGTTAGGTTATTCTTGCATGGAGACAGGCCCCATAGATACGATATCAGCCCACTTACCTTGGAATATTTACAATTGGCTTACAATCTGCACCTTAGTAGATTGCCTTTTCTGCATGGAGGAAGCCCCCGCCACATTGGCGGGGGCTTCCTCTGATATCACTACCGAAATCAGTTTGCACTTCTCGGGTGAACCTGTAAACCGGTCATGGTACCGTGATTACTACCGGCACCTGGAATAGCCCGGGAGCGTCAGCAATCCCAAACAATACTAGGCCGTAGTAGGTACCGGGTGTATAACCACCGGTATCCCAGCCAATGTCGATTGATCCGGTACTGCCTGCTGGAATATCAATAGGCGCCGTTGCCGATACATCATGGCCTTGAACGGCATTTACCGTTAACTCGAATGTATCAGAACCGCTAGGAACATTCCAACCATGGACTGCTATAGTGTAAGTACCATCTGCCGGGAACAGAACGGAAACATGCTCCTGATCGGTCGGAGTGGTGGACTGTCCCACAGGATCACCGTCCGGGTCGAAGAGATACAGGTCGATATCTGAACCATGAGCTGAGTTAGCAGTACTTACTTCCAGCAGACACCCGTGCGCTACATCGACGGTTGTTACAAAGGAAGCGGTCGACGGATCATCCGGATCGTCCTGCCATACAGTCTCTACTGTAGTAACCGGGCTGCCCAGACCGAAGCCTTCGGCAACAAGTCCGTTCAAATCGATCTCACTGATCACATCCAGGGTTGCCGAGCCCGAACCACTCCCGGTGATAGTTGCCGGGTCGAGTGTGACCAGTCCGACCGAGCCATGGAAAGCTTCGTCCAGAACCGACCCGTCGACACGCACCTGGTGCAGCAGGATACCGTGAAGGCCTCCCGCGATCGGAGCCGAAATAACCTCACGTGGGCCTCCCGAGGATGTCTGGAAAACCCAGCGCCCGCTGCCGATGTGAGTATTTATACTCTGGCCGACGGGTGCCAGGGTATATGGCCCATAGATAGGCGACGGACTATATGAGTCTACTGTGGGTCCCAGTATGATAGTATCAATATCGGTCCCGGGATTTGCCCACGAATTGTCCACAACCAGGTAGGATGTACCTGATCCCGGCAGGCTATCCTCAGCGATGTCCGTCCAGAAGAAACGCCAGTCACCGGACTCGGCCCTCCACGCGTAGTCTGTGTAGCCGAAGACATATTCATTATCGTAGACGGGCGTTCTACCGTTCTGATAGTTGGTCTCACCGAAACTGAAGGAAGTACCCGAAGCTGCTACGGCGACGGTAACCGGGACAATCACTTCGCTGTCGCCGCATCTGGCAATCACTTCCCCTTCGTACATACCGTAAGGCGTGTTGCGCGGAACTTTCAAGGTTGCGTCAAACTGGGCGGTGTCGCCTGCGGGTACACCCAGTTTTTTCTTGCCCATCTGGAGCCAGCTCCACTTGCTCCAGGACCAGAAGGACACTTCTATGGTCAGATCCGTAGTTGGTATTTCTGCGGTTCGAGCCCTATGCTGGAGGCTAAGCAGAATACCGTCGGCCATCCGTTCGATCGGATTGGCAATACGTACCTGTTGTGTCGGCCCCACACTGTAGCTATAGGTAAAACGGATATGTTCACCCACCTCCATTTCACCCACATCGACCTTGGTGTTGCCGTTTGTGTCTTCCCAGAATATACCGTCTTCATCCAAATCGGTCCAGTCGTGGAGGCTTACAATCCAGCGGCTGAAGGGCTCCGAAAGGTTCTCGTCCGGATCGAACTGCTCGTGAGGATTCGTTACTCTGACCATTAGAAGGTCGGTCTCGAGCGGGATGTCGGGGTCTATGCGGAATACGTAGTCCGGCGTCGCGAAGTCTCCGTGATCGAGTGACTGGTCCAGCGTGGTGAAAGAGTAGTCTGCCGTATCCAGCAACTTGAGCGTGGTGCTACTTAGATCTACGCGGACTTCCTCATCGCCAGTGTTGTGGATTGTGAACGTCTGCAAATCGGTTTCGCCGGGTCCGATTACATGGGCGAATGCTTCGTATTCCTCGTCGCGATAGTCTCCTGCAGACCATTGCCGCGGCGTTACGTAGATACCACCCAGCCCGGCAGCCACATCTGTACCGGCATCGGCATCAACTAACCCCGCACCTTGTGTCCAGATGTCGTGCTCGGTGTTTTTAGCCGTTCCCATCAGCAATGCGCGGGCTTCATCGAACGTCGGCCAGGAGCCAGTGCGGTCGTGCCAGGCCTGGTACATCAAGGCCAGGTTGCCGGCGGCGACCGGAGCAGACATTGATGTGCCACCAAAGTAATACGTAGCGACTGCGCCCCACAGGATTTCATTCAGTGAGAGCGCGCCGGTACCCCAGGCGCCGGTAGCTACCACATCAGCACCAGCTATGTTGCGGACACCCGGTCCCCGGTTCGACCAGGGCATGATGTCTCCACCTAAGATCTGGTCGGCAGAGGCAATTGGCTCGAATAGACCGATAGTACCGTATAACGTCGATGCGCCTACTCCAATGCCGCTGGGGGGACACGGTGGTGCAACTGTTCCATAACCGGCAGCACCGTTACCTGTGGAGAAAATAACGGCGGTGTTCGGCGCATATGCCCGATTGACCGCATCGATCAATCTGGAATCAAGATCAAAACCATCATTATCAATGGCGCTGTTGCCCCAGGAGTTACTGACAACCTGGACATCATCACCGGTGCCCGGGATGCCATCATAACCGAGACCGGCATAGATGAAGCCATCCTCGGTGAATGCTGACCGATAGAAGTTGCCGTTCTGAGTTGAAGCCACATCTTTGCCCGGTCCGACTACCAGACCATTATAGCCAGCAATCGGATAACCCCCGGGCCCCCAGAGTATGGACCCGGCAACGATTCCCTGTCCCACAGCTACGGAAGTTGTACCCTGGCCGTGAGTGCCTCCTGCTTCCGTGAAGTCCTGTACGTGGAAAGCTACCAGGTCACCATTACCAAAGAACCATCCCGGAATGCCCCAGAACCAGTCCAGGGTCGGCACGGCCGTAACACCGTCGGATATGAAATAGACAAGGCCCCCGGAGACATCGTTCAAGCCATCATAGTCGTAGTCCAGTGCCGCGGTTTCCTGATATGTGAAATCGCGGGTCAGCCTGGCCGGAACATCATCGGTGAAATCATAGTTGTAGTTGAGGTCAACATACACTGTATCGTAGAGGCCAACCGTGTTCTCGTCGGCCACCAATATAGCAGCACATTCTCCACTCACCGCAGTACCATCTCCGAAAGCGCCGCTCAGGATATCTGCATTCCATGCCAACGCTTTGTCGGGATGAAAACCATAGTGGTAGACACCACTGAGGCTTGTACCGGGAACGGTGTAGTCGTGAGCGACAGCAGCTCCGAGTGGCTGGTAAGTGAAATTGCCGGCTGCTGTAGCCGATGTATCGGAGTAATCGGCAAGACCGTCGGCGATTCTGGATGTGCCGAGATAGTAGTCATATGCTGCCATGTAGCTCGAATGCGAATCGAACATCTCGGGCAACCCGTAGTAGGGTGATACCGGGTCATCGATATAGGCCCAGGTACCGTGAAGGTCGGGATGGCAATAATCGGCGCCCGAATCATTAATCATCAACCTGACACCATCGCCGGTATAACCCTTAGCCCAGGCCTCCTGAGACCCGTGTACAGCTCCTGTAGTGCTGTACCAACCTTCGGGCGCAGGTCCGGGGCTCGCATCCATATCCGTATTGATTTTCGGCACAATATTCACGTTCAGGTTGTCCGGCAGATCTGTCTCTTCAAGTACAGGAGCTTCGATCAGTGATTCAGACCGCTGCAACCATATTACGCCAGGATTTGCCGCCATCTTGAGCAAGGCAATCGGTTTGGCAAATCCGGCAGCTACCGTTAGACCCAATGGATCGACAAACGGACGGGCAAACCATTGAGTGCAGTATTTGCTCAGGTCAGTGCCTGGCACGATGCGGGCCGCAAATTGGAGATTATCTTCCGAAAGGGCATTCTGGATATCGGTCGACAGGCCTCTGTGTATCTTGCTTTCAGCCATATTTGACTCCGTAAGAACATTGCAGGCTGCTGCCGAGCCACTTGCGCTCCCCTGAATAATCCCGATTGGGCATAGTGAGATTACGAGAAATAGCGTTACCATAATCATAAACACCTTTTTATTCATACAAGGTCCTCCTTAATTTTTTTATGTGACAGAAATTCTTGGCTGACGTGTTAACATGATTTGTTCATACGAAGTCCTCCTTAGTTACTTCACCCCCGGGACTTGTTTAGCGGATGTATTTACATGATAAATCTGGATACCGATTCTGTTAATGTAACTTATCTTCACTTTTCTTGACTCTTTGCCCAGTGCCAGTTAATGTCCGGCGGGCAACATGAGTTACTCGTCACTTCTGAGCGGATTGTAGGGCCAGGGAGCACGGTCGGAGCCCCCCGGCCCGAAACAATCCTCGTGCAGATCTGTTCCTCTACGGAATAGTTTGTATCACATCGGCCCTGGTAAGTCCTTCAGGGCGACCGACACATTCTTGGCTGTAGTCAGCGACTCCAGTCGGAAAGATCTCATTCAGCCGCTCTATCTCTGCCGGGGTGAGGACAACAGGGTGGTAGAAGCCTCTGGCTATCGCTTCTTCTACCGGTATGAGATGAGTCTTGAATATATCGCCCTTGATGTCACCGCCAGCCACCATGCGAGGTGAAGAGAACGGTGGGAAAGCCATGGTCCCGGGACCGGGTGGATCGTCATTCAGAATGCCATCCCACACATCAGGTCCAAGAGCCTCGGTCCCATCAGCGAAATATGCCATATCCGTAGCAGACATCGGCTTGTTGCCGACGACACCCAGTTCAGGATTGGCCTGTATGTTGGTTATCCATTCATGGAGAAGCTCGAAAGCCTCCCCTATCACGTCCCTCGGGGGAGCAAAACGATCTGAAACCCAAATGAGCTGGTTGTCTGCGTGGCCCTGGGCATCGATCATCCTTGCCCGAGCAGAAAAAGACTGCCGCGCATTGTGCATATCCAACCAGGGATCCATGTAGACACGCATGTCGATGATGGGGACGTCGTCCAGTTCACCTAGAAATATGATACCTGACTCCCATGCCGCCTCTATCGCTTCGATATTGCCTTCCGTTCTTGGGGCAACGCCAAGTTCATTCAGAGCTCTATTAGCATTACGAATACTCCAGGGATCAAAATTAAACGGGTCAAATCCCCCGAAGAAAGGATAGCCTTCCTGCACCATGTCAACGGGAGCCTTCCAGCCGCCGATTCTGGCGTTAATATCGAGGAACTGATCCACGGCAATGTGTCCGTCTTTTAGTGCCTGTAAGCCGTACTGCACTCCCACATTGTCCCAGCTCGTTCGTGCATAGCCATCTTCGTCCACACCGAAGATATTTACCAAATCTTCAAAGTGGGTCCATTTGGTATTATCCACCTGTTCTTGAGGATACCAGAGATCAACGCCCGAGACTGTATGCCACAACGGGTTCAGGCACATCGGCGTAAGTCCAAGCCACCCGTTGACCATCTCGGTGCTCCCCAGGTGTCCGGTCATCGGATAATAGACAGGGTGAGGCACCGTATCGGATGAGCTCGTCCCCTCGATCCATGTCCTGGGTAATATGGAGCCCGTCCAAGCAGGCATAACAAATGGCCACCCTGAAAGGTCGAAGCCACCGTATGTATAGTCTCCCTGCCCCGGAGCAAGAACGTCGAAGTAATGCTCCAGGAGCATTCCATCTCCAACCGGGATAGTTTGTGTATGCATATCTGGGTAGCATGCTTGAGGAATGATCCCGTCGAGCAGGCCCGGATGATTCTGAGCATAGACATACTGCTGGATGCCGCCTCCTGAGCCTCCTATGCTGATGGTGTAGCATGGTTCTCCGTATCTGGTAACAAAATGGTCTTTGACCATCACGGCCGTTTCCCCGCCTAGCTGAAGATTATAATGGACACCGGTTACGGTACCTGATGAGTACGCCACAGCGTATCCCATTGAAAGTGCATGGTTGTCCAGAACAGACCCGACGCCCAATCCTCCTTGAGAGTGTCCTATACCCACACCGCCGCTAAACTTGTAGAGCAATCTGCCACTCCAAGCCGACATGTCCCAGGTATCCCAGGGAGATTCCAGGTCGTCATAGGGCGCCAGCATAGCGAGTCCATAGATAAACCGGTTGATTGTCCCTCTTTCCAGACGGACAATGTAGTCCACCGTGAGGCCTTCAGTCGTAGTAGTCTGTGCCAAATCTGCCGGACGGTCTGTAGGATCATCCAGGCGTACCCATGCTCCAGATGTTGATCGATAGAAATAGTCCACCCGGGTGGGCATACTGCCATCCTTAGAGTATCCGATCATCACCTCTGTTTTCGTTCCGGTCTCATCTACTTCGTAAATGGGTATACCCATTTCGTGGTTATCAACAAGTGGTTGTCCTAATCCGGATTGTTCGGTCCTAGGGATAAATGGATATTGGTGGGGACCTGACCAGATCGGACCGGTCGGGCCTGTCTCATAGTCGACCTGAACCGTGAGGTAACTTCCCGGTTTACCCCTGATTACTACAATAATATCGTTATCCTGTTCTAATTTTACGGGTAGTACAATCACGTCGACTGCTTCGCTGATGTCGGTCGAATCCAGAACTTCGCATCCGTTAAGTATAATGGTGGCATCGCGAGCCCGGGTGGGATCTGACCTCTCTTTCTCCCCGTTGTACACAATGAGTTTCCCCATAGTGATCGTGGCATCGTAGTCGCCCCTGATAGAGAAGCTGTCGATATAGACATCAGGTAGGCCGGTAGTTCGCAAATACATCTCCGGCCCGAAAACGGTCGCTTCAATCCCAGAAGCAGTAATAGCAGGTTGGGCTGCTACTATACCTCCTCCAACCAGAGCCATCGTCAAGAGTACAGCTGTAATTAAAGTAAGCAACTTCTTCATAATTAATTAACCTCCTTGTGTCTCTACGTTAGATATGTCTTCTAGACAGAAGATACCGGCTGATTACCAGTTACCTCCGGCAAGCCAATACTCTCAATTTCATCACCCCCTTTTGTTCGCGGCCTTAATAACATCGCTCAATGTCAAGATGGCTGCGATTGTCTGACCTATGGTGCCATGTTGTTCCGGGAAGTACGGACGACGGGTTCTCAACAAATCTGGGAGTCTGACGGCAATGGATTATTGTGCTGTGGTAACAAAGAAGCGTTGAAGCTAGAATTTTGAATCTGTGAAGTTGAGAGTTATTAGAACCAACGAAGTCCTCTAACACACACATCTAGCCGCCTACCGCACCTGTTGCGTGCAACATATTATTGTAGCACTTTTCGCAGGACTCTGTCAAATGAAGAACATTCGCATATCGTTCTACTTTGACCATTGTGAGGGGCCACAGGCGACGTGACAATCTCGCGCGGGTTCAGGGTTCTCTAGAAGTGATCATCGAGTCCCGCAGGTGGTAGGCGTTGCTTTGCCTTTTACTGGCTTTGTTTAGATGTCGCCCTCGAAAATCTGGGTTATATATATGTAGTTCCAATCGTCTGAAAACGAAACGCCCACACCTGTCTCAGTGTAGCAGGATTTTTCTATATTTGTTTTATGTGTAGGACTACCCATCCAGTCGGAGACCGCCCACTCGCATACTTCCTGTAGAGAAAGATAAGGACCCGGAATCACCTGTCTGGTCGGAATCTTTGCCAGGTTCTCTCCTCGCGTAGTCCCGTAAGGCTGCTCATAGGTAAAATCCCGTTCCCCCGGATATCGTTCGTGGCCGAAGAAATCGTTCTCGACCATACTAATGCTGTGCTCCCAGGCCAGACCGGTTAAGAGAGCGTCTTGGCTGAGAGTAGGTAGGCTAAGCGGTTGTCTCTCGTCATTGATCAGGTCGATTATTAGTTCCTCGGCTTCCGCCTCGGTATAGTTTAGCCCGACAGGGCACGATGTATTTCCCGCAAAGCTAGCCCGTATCGAGCAGTGGGAGTTCGTTGTGATGGCCGTTGAAGTAGCGGTAACATTGGCAACGGTAACCACACTGCCGGTCCAGTTGACAAACTCGCAGCCCTCCTCAGCCTCAGCTAACAGGTTGACAACTGTTCCCACGTCGTGGGTAGAATATCCCTCCCCGGGGGTGGTTACCGACCCTCCGGCGGTACTGATGATAGTGAGCGTATATGATTCTCCATCATCTCCGTTACCATCACCATCGCCACCGTTGAAACTACAGCCCGCCATTACGGCAATCAGCGCTGCTACAATCAAGAAACTGCTAATTCTTTTCATATGTATCCCTTCGCATTGCTATTGTAACAGTGTCGAAGGAGGAGTCAATCACCCTTTTGAGCCAGTACAGATAGACTAGTTGCACAGAAGTTACAATATTGTCATTGCAGGTGGAACGCGG
>Ga0209536_100008536_pt1 | contig 15345 bp, 11 predicted proteins | sample DeeMarSeWOR28_12_FD_187461 | JGI IMG/M metagenome (GOLD analysis project Ga0209536, IMG submission 187461) | Marine sediment microbial communities from White Oak River estuary, North Carolina - WOR-2-8_12 (SPAdes) (version 2) | ecosystem: Environmental > Aquatic > Marine > Intertidal zone >...
GACAGGAGGGTATTCGACAAGTTCCGCAAGCCCGGCTTACGGGGGGATGTATGGGTGGGGAAGTCAGCCAGACTTCTGGGGCCGTGGTGCGGAGAGCGTCTGGGGGAGTGGGTGGGCCAGCCGGGACTGGGGGCGCAAGTTCCTGGCGAACGGCGGCAGTGTTTACATAGATCTCGAGCACCTGGAAGTGTGTATTCCCGAAGTACTGAGCGCCTGGGATCATGTGGCCTGTTGGCATGCCATGTTGCGGATGGCCAACCAAGCCCGGAGCCTGGCGAACGAAAAACTCACCGAGGGCAGGAAAATCCAGGTACTGGCCAACAACAGCGATGGGCTGGGTCATTCCTATGGCAGCCATACGAATTTCCTGATCACCCGCGGCTGCTACAACAACATCTTCAAACGCAAACTCCATCAATTGCTTTTCTTCGCGAGCTATTTGACGAGTTCGATTGTCTTTAGCGGTGCCGGAAAGGTGGGCAGCGAAAACGGACAGAAGAGGATAGCGTATCAGATTGCACAACGGGCGGACTTTTTCGAGACCCTGACGGGATCGCAAACCACTTTCAACAGGCCCATCGTGAACAGCAGGGACGAAGCCCTGTGCGGGGATGCAGGCGGCTGCTCGGATGAAATGGCACGCCTGCACGTGATCTTCTTCGACAACACCCTGTGTCATGTCTCGAGCCTGCTCAAGGTCGGCGTAACCCAGATCGTTCTGACAATGATCGAACAGGACCAGTTGGCTCCACAGCTCATCGTTGAGGACCCTGTGGATGCGGTCGTCACGTGGAGCCACGACCCTAGCCTGGAGGTAACGGTCCGCAGTGTGTCAGGATCTTTCTACACAGCGGTAGAACTCCAGCTCGAGTTCCTGGAGAGAGCGCGGAGGTTCGTGGAAGCCGGCAGGGCAGACGGGTTTGTCCCGCGGGCCCGTGAGATCGTGGCTATCTGGGAAGACACGTTGCTCAAACTGAAGAAACGCGACTTGGAGGGCCTCGCACTCCGGCTGGACTGGGTTCTGAAACACAAGACGCTGGAACGGGCAATGAGCCAGTATCCGGAGTTGACGTGGGATGCCCCGCAGATGAAGTATCTCGATCTTCTCTATTCCAGCCTGGATCCGGAGGAAGGTCTGTACTGGTCCTACGAACGGGGCGGCGAGGTGCAGAGGTTGGTTTCGGATCGAGAAATCGACCGCTTCGTCCGCGAACCGCCTCAGGACACGAGGGCGTGGTTGCGCGCCAGGGTTTTACGACAAACCGAGGTCGACCTGGACGGAGAGGTCTACGGCGTGGACTGGGACTCCATCCGATTTAGAACCCGGGACGACCAAGAACGGCCGTGGCGTACTCACACCTATCATACGATGCGGATGCCGGACCCACTGCGATTCACTCGGCAGGAATGCGAGGCCGTCATGGAGAGTGCTCCCTCTCTCATGGAGGCCTTGGTTTCCCTCGGCATGGAAGAGACGGACCGCAATGGCAAGCCGGTAGTTCAAACGGATGATTCCCCTTACAGACACTGAAAGAGAGGTGATCGTATGGATCAGAGAACAAGAGACAGAGACCACTTGTTGCCGCCACTGGAGGCCGCACCCGGTGATGGGACCCCTGACAGCACCCACCTTAGAGAGGCACAGCGTGAAGGCGACCGTTTCTTGAGTGCCGGTGACGATGCCATCAGGAGGGCCCTTTCCGGAAGCAGTCAGGATTTCCTCCTTCACAGCAGACAGAGGGGTGGTCAATAGTCCATGACAGACCGAATGCTGGGGCTGGAAACCGAATATGCCCTGACCGTCCTCGATCGCAAGGGTAAGGGCCTCAACAGGGGAAAGGCGATTCAGCGCCTCTTCAAGCTGGCACGAAAGAAGTTTTCGCATCTCGTGGCCATGCATCATAGGGGAATATTCCTCGCGAATGGATCGTTGCTCTATCTCGACTGCGGGCAGCATGTTGAGTTTGCGACCCCGGAATGTCTGGACCCCTATGAAGTGGTGCGTTATCAGACTGCTGGAGACCGCATACTGGCCGGCCTGGTCAGGGACCTTGCTGCAGAGGACGGGGACATCTCGGAGGCAATCTTTTCAAAATGCAACGTGGATTATGCGTATAACTCCCGGACTACATGGGGATGCCATGAATCCTATCTGCACCGCGGTGAACCGCCGGAATTCCCGGCGCAGATCATTCCACACCTTGTCAGCCGTATCGTCTACACCGGCGCCGGAGGCTGGAACTCTGTCTCACCGGACCTCGAGTTCCTGCTTTCTCCCCGGGTGGTACATCTGGTGACGGAAGTGTCTCGCGAGAGCACTCACGAAAGGGGCTTGTTCCACACAAAGGACGAACCCCTGTCGGGCAGGGATTACCACCGCCTGCATCTCCTCTGCGGTGAAAGCCTCTGTTCCGAAACAGCGTCCTGGCTGAAACTGGGCACGACGGCACTGATCGTAGCCCTGATCGAGGCCGGCCTGAAGCCGGGTGAAGCGATCATGCCGCGATCCCCCCGGGAGGCCATGAAGATTTTCGCCTGTGATCCGGCGTGCAGGGCGGTCGTGAGGGGCAGGAGCGGCACATCCTTCACGGCGATCGAGATGCAGCGACACTACCTCGCCGAGGTGCGGTCCCACCTTCACGATCCTTTCATGCCGCCCTGGGCCGAAGCCGTCTGTCACAAATGGCAGGAAACCCTCGACAGGCTCGAAGAGGGCGGCCCTGAGTCCATGCAGGGTACGCTGGATTGGGCAATGAAGCTTGCGCTCTTCAAGAATCATGCTCACCATTCCGGCTTCGAGTGGGACAAGATCTCCCGCTGGAACTATGCACTCAGGAGGTTGCGTCAGGGGCTCGATGCCAGAGGCTATGAAGCCCCGGACGCGCCCATACGAGCAGAAATCGTCCTTCACTCCTCCACGCCGGTCTCGCAGGAAATTGCCAACCTGAACCCCTTCATGAAACAGAACGGGCTCGAGTGGGACAGCCTCAAGCGGTTCCTGCTGATGCGTGACGAGCTCTTTGAGGCGGATTTCCGATTCAGTCAAATCGGTGAGGCGAGCATCTTTGCCTCCCTTGATCGCAGTGGTTTGCTGGACCACCGGCTCCCCGGGGCAGACAGGGTCGAGGAGGCCCTGGCGAAGCCACCCAAGGCAGGCAGAGCCCATCTCCGCGGGCAGGTGATCAGCCGGCTGGCGCCAAAGGCTTCTGGGTGCCGGTGTGACTGGTCGGCGATACTCGATCCAGATTCAGGGAACATGCTCGACCTTTCGGATCCCTTCGAAGAAGAAGAGCACTGGGTACCCTCACCCATACTGCGGAGGAGAAGGTTAGCAATGCGACGCAACCTGTTTGATGCTGACATACCGTTTTGACGAAGATCGGGCAGAGCGGCTGCGCCGAATCCTATGGTAGCCTCAACGACTCTTCTGATGGTAGAATCAATTTCGTTGAGGTCCTGGTTGGATTGCCAATGGATGCGCAGGATTGGTGTTGCTTTCTGCTGCACGAGACCATTCGCGTGCGTCGTGGGTGGGGTTCTGTCCTCACGAGCATAGAGGAGGATGCTCGATGCTCCAAAAGCTCGCCGAGAATATCTGGGTGGCTGCTGCCCCGCAACGTTTTCTCGGACTACAGATAGGAACCCGAATGACCATTGTCAGATGCAAGGGTGAAAAGCTGTTTCTTCACTCTCCGGTGCCACTCACGCAAGAACTGCGTGAGAGTCTTCCTGCTCTCGGTGAGGTAGGCGCCATCGTTGCCCCCAACCGCTATCACCATCTACATGTGAAAGACTATATCGAGAAGTATCCCGAGGCCTTGGTCTGCGCGGCACCCGGCCTTCCGGAAAAACGAAAGGACCTTCGATTTCACGATGTACTCCGTGAAGAACCCCCGGAAGCTTGGGAAGGCAACTTGGAGCAGACCTTGGTGAGAGGGATGCCAGCGCTGAACGAAGTCGTATTCTTCCACCCGGCGAGCCGGACGCTCATACTCACTGATCTCTGCTTCAATTACCCGCCATCAGAGTCTTCTTTGCTGCGCCTCTACCGACGATGGATTCAGGATTACGAAGCGAAGTTCGCCATGGCTCGGCTGATCAAGCTTATGGTGCGAGACCGCCAGGCACTTGAGTCTTCCTGCGAACGGATCCTCCGGTGGGATTTCGATCGTGTTACCGTTACGCACGGCGAGGTACTGGAATCCGGCGGGAAAGAGGCGTTTCGAAATGCCGTCCGCTGGCTGTAGGACTTGAGTATTACACTCAACGCAGGAAGCGACTGCCGGAAAAACTACAGGCAAACCCCCTTCTTGCTGCACCTGTCAGAGCAACAGTCGCTGTTTAGATCGCATGGTGTCTTCTTCGCCCCACACCTGCACAGCGGATCATCAACGCACCCCGGGTCGTTGCAGTCGATAAGATCGTTACAGTCATCGTCAATCCCGTTGTTGCAGTCGATTTCGCTCGATGGCGGCTGACCACAGTCTATTGGGCAGTTGCACGGGGCCTCTGCCCCCTCGCAGGTTCCGTCACCGCAGCAGTATAGGAGTTCAGATACGCCGCCACAGGAACTGCTGCACAGCATATCTTCGCAGCCAACCGTGTCACCACAGCAATAGCGGTTCGAAGGTTTCCCTGTCAGTCGACCCGGGCAATCGCCGGGGCATGACACACAGTCTTCCCCGTAGTTCGGCTCGCAAACACCGTTACCGCAACTCCCGACACCACCACCGCTGATGCAGTCGCTCGGGCAGTTGTCGCAATCTTCGCCAAACTCACACGTACCGTCGCCGTCACAGACCGAGGCCTCGCATGTGTCCGTATTCTCATTGCACGTCTCGGTTCCTGTGCACGGATCGCCGCTCGATACACAATCAGACACGGTGTCGCAACTTTCTGTGCCGTTGCAGAACTGGCCGTCGTCAGGACAGTTGGTGTCCTTCGGTGTATTGTCGCACGAATCCGTGAGTTCGTTGCACGAATCATCGGTGCAGCCAACACCGTCGTCACAGCTCGGCCAGGTGCCTGCTTGGCAACCAAGAGCTGGGTCGCACGTTTCCTCACCGTTACAGAACACTCCGTCGTCACAGTCAACAGGAGTATTTGTGCAACTTCCGCCCACACAGTCGTCAGTCGTGCAGTTGTTGCTGTCGTCGCAGTCGTCGGGGTCACTGCACCCAGGGCCGAGGAGGCTCAACGAGTTGATGGCATCGATCCGTCCATAGCCGTAGCTACGATCAAAGCCCGGAACACCTAGGTCAATGGCTCCATCGCGAATAAGCTGACGGACTTCGGCCGGGGTCAGACCAGGGTCAGCGTCAAGCAACAGTGCGGCCAAGCCCGCCACATGCGGGCTCGCCATGCTCGTGCCGGACATACCGATAATGAGATGTCCGCCAGGGTCGTTACTTGCCGACCATATGTTCAGGCCAGGTGCCGTAACATCCAGATGATCACTTTCATTGCTGAAACAGCTCACTTGGTCGGTTTCAGGACGAAAGTCGGTGCAAACGCCCCAGTTCCAAACCGTGTTGTCATCCTCGCATGTCGGATAATCCGCCTTCCAGGTGGCACCCACGGCAATTACGTCCGCACCGCACGCCGGTGAACACATTGCATTGCTGTAGTTTTCGTTCCCTGAAGCGGCGACGACCACCACCCCGTTGGCGACCGCATTGTTGGCCGCAATCGCCCAACTGTGTGAGCAGGGTGCGATGAACTCCCCAATCCCAATACTCAGATTGATCACATCCGCCCGCCCTCCGGAAGGTGATTGGTCAGCACAGTAATCGATTCCCGCTATGATGTCGCTATCAAATCCACCGCCAAAAAAGTTCAGAATCTTGACGCCAATAAGCGTTGCCTCCGGTGCGACACCCTGGAAGGGGATCGAACCGGTGCCGCAAGGATCCCAACTCAATCCCGTTCCACCAACGGCAATGCCCGACACGTGTGAACCATGCCCATGGTCATCTTCGGGATCGTTGTCGTCGTTATAGAAGTCATAGCCGGCCGCGGTATCGATTCGATCTGAATACATGATATGATCCGAATCGATACCTGTATCGCAGACGCAAACGCGTACACCGGTTCCGTCGACAGGCAGGCCCGCGCCGGAGAGCTGACTCTGCAGCGCGTTGATCAGTGGTGTGCTGTCGTGGAGCCGAAGCAGATTGGGGTGATACTCATCCTTTTCGACCTTGATCACGCCCGGCATGGATTGAAGAGCGTTGAGCGCCGATTCCGGGAAGTCCCGCAGATTGAGCACATTCGGCAGCACTGTATCGTATTCGTGTTTGACAACGGCACCCTTCTGACCCGCAAAAGCTCGCACCTCGGTTCGCTGCGCTGCCCCGCGATTCAACTCCGGGCTCATATGTACCAATACGTTTACTCGGCCCTGCCTCAGAGCATGTGGATCCCCAGGGGGGAGCGACTCAGCAGCAACCGGCGCGCCGACAATTCTTCCGGGTTGGAACGGCTCAAGGGATTCATAGTAGATTGGATCGCTTTCCAGGCTCGGGGTTGCTGGTCCCTCGTCTCCATGAGCCACGTTCGTTGTGAGCATGCCCAACAGAACAATCGCGAAAATCCGCCAGACGTCCCTTCTCATAGCCAGCGCCCGTTTCACAATGTGTTACCTCCTTGACAAGTTATGACTTTGTATCGCCTCACACGACCAGCATGAGGAATTTTGGACTCTGCAGAAAGTAAGGCCCTTTTTGTTTGCTCTGGGTTGACTAGCAAAGTGCTCCGGCGAATCCATGTTCCGACCCCTTCTAAGGGCAGGGAGTACACCAAAGGAGTTGACTCGCCGTCCTGTTGACTCCTGCAAAACAAAGGTCCCATTCAGAAAGCGTCGACCGACCTAGAGGGCACTGTTCTGTTCGATCCATGCGGGACATTACTTTAGTCTGTAATTTGCAAGAACTGTGCAAAACAGCGGGAAATATCGTTACCCTATTGGATTCAACCGGTTAAAGCCGGAATGAGGGGTTACAAACCCCTGTGGATTGGGTCTCGCTGGTTGGTGATTAGGAAAAGAATTGCCACCTCTTGGAGCCTATCGTGGATACCCCGACAGGGGTAGGGTTGTAAGGGTCGGTTGCAAGTCTGCGTTCAAGGTCTTCCGGAGGCATGGAACCTTGTCATTGGTTAGGGAATGGATCAGTAAAACCGATGGGCAATCATAACCCCAATTTGCAGGATTGTACGAGGTATTTTTGAAGGCTACCGAGTTGTTATAAAATGGGGACAATAAGGCCTTTTTCGCAGTTGGGAGTCCTCGCGGACTGGCCTTCGGACTTCACTGATTCGAGTACAACCCAGAATGCCGGGGATCGTGTTGGTACATGGGCCATTGGGTTGTGGCTGGTATCTCGTAGGGGAGATCAAGGGCATGGACTTGAAAGAAATAACCTGGAACGGAATGGTCCCTGCACTTCAAAACAGCAACCAGCTCAAGCATACCGTCTCCGTCCGGTTCGCCCAATGAGGGCTGGCCCACACGGTTATCAATACCGATCAGGACTTCGTCTTTGCGGTCGCCATCCATGTCAGCTAGGTTGGCATCATATCGAGTAAACGAACCCGTGATGGTACGAGACCAGCCGCCGCTCGAACCAAGGCCAGTTCCTTCAAGGACGTTTTCATCACCAAAGTCACACCCGGGGGAGTGTAGCCAAATAGCCAAGCCGAAGGCTAGAAACGTCGTGTGGATCCCTCTGTGATGCGCCATGTTCTCTAATGTCCTTTCGTGGGCACACAAATTGATCCTCTTTTTCCCCTCTCCATCAATGGCGACGGAAGATGGTCACCCTGGATAATCGAATATTATAATCTGATTAGTTTATCAATAAAAGCTTCCGCCGACGAAGGACGAGATGATCGGCCTTGCCTCCTTGGCGTGTTTGAGAGGGATCGTTTTTCAGGGGAGGTCAACGGATGTTAAATCTGTTGTCCCTTTGAGTTGGGGATCGTTGATTAGGAGGTGAATTTGCAGCAATCCGCGGCCCGGGCGTTGGATCAACCCCCGGGCCGTGACGGTTCAAGATCCTGCCAATACCCGTCTTTGCGAGTCTTTACCGGAAAGCACTTCCGATCCAGATCCGGAATGCAAATTCCGCTTCGGATCCGAAGTCCCCAAAGGCCATTGCCGGCCCAAGTTCGAACAGGAGCCAGGGCGTAATTGTATCCGTCGCCTCGACCTCAGCACCGATCCGCGCCAAGAGCGGGAGCACGACGAAATCGTCAGAATCCTCCACGAATAAGATGGAGAAGGGGATGGTTCCCCCAGTGATCAAGTTGACCTTCGGATGCACGTCGATGTTGATGGGAAAACTCATTTCTCCCCGCAAACCGAATACAAAGCGATCATCTCGCCCCGCTTTGGCGTTTGCAAGCAGAATTCCAGGTGTCAGTCGAAAGGCTATGTGTGCCGCCCCGACCCTATTCATGTGCCATCGTAAGGGCACATTGACGGCCCCTCCGATCTCCACATCCGAGAATCCTCCTGACCAATCCCCGTAAACCAACTCCCCTCCGATCGCCCACTCTGTAGTGCCGGAGTGCCACCACTCATAGAAAAGACTCGGCCACCCCACCCCAACCTGGTGGGCCGTCCCGCTGGGAATCCGTTGTCCGCCGAGCAGGGATGGCGGACCGGCGAAAGCCGTGCCGGCCCATAGTGTAAGAAACAAGACGGCAAGCCTGATCTTCATCGCTAGACCTCCCTTCATGAAGAAGTACCGTGAATACCTGACGAATCCACTACCCCGCCCACCGAGTGGTTTTGTCACGGACGAAAGGAGAATGCACGAAAGGCAATGGGCTGTCAAGAGGCGTGTTCAGTCCTAGCCCGCATATTGCACGAAGCCTTCTACTGCGAGCGGCGCAAGCACAGAATCTTCGGGTCGATTCTCGTGGTTCGGACCTGGATGTACTTCAGTACGATCCGACCCCAAACCGCAAGAATCAACTTCGCCCTTCGGGCCCGAACCTTCCGCACTTCCACCGCTCTCGCTACGAAATTTCGTGGAATATGCGGGCTAGGACAAAAGTTCCCTCGAGACCAAGACCTCCGAGAGTCACCCCTGCCCCATTGCGGACCCTCCATTCGCATCTTCTTCGTGATCATTGCAAAGATACCTGGTCTGTGTTAACTCTTTGTACGATTGCACGGTGTCGCTCCTTTCACCCATTTGGAGTTGACAACCATCAGGAGGATGACGAAAGGGAGAGAAATCAATGGATGAAGAAGTGGACATAGAACTGAATCCGACTGTCAAAGCCGTTGATTCGTACCTGCATAAAGAGTCGCGAAGTGAGACGCCAAAAGAATCCGGCGAAACACTGGTCGCGAAAATTCAAAGAACCATGAGAATTCTTGGAGGCCTGGTCCTCTTGCTTCTCATTATCCTTTTCGCTCACATTTACCGAGGTGGGGACAACCTTTCCCCTGATGATTTGAAGGACGTCAGGGCCGATCTCGCACATCTTGAAAAAAGATTTTTGACGCTTGAGCAAAAGATCACCTTCTTGGAAGAGAGTGAAAAAGGCCTGCAACAATCTATGCTTGGGGCAGAGCGCTCTCGGGAGATTATCTCCTCAAACCTGGAAGAACTCAACCAAGAGATGGGTCGGTTTGAGAAAAGAATAGAATCCATAGAGGGAAGAAGGAGAGCTCAAACAACAAGAGAGTACTACGAGGTGCAGCCAGGGGATACGCTATACGGGATCAGCCAGAAACACGGCATCTCGCTGGATGAACTTCGTCGACTGAATGGGCTTGCCCCTGATCATCTTATTCGCCCCGGCGAAAAACTCATTATCTCCAAAGATAGTATGCGCTGACAGAGAAATGGAGCCTCCGACGCTAAATTCTTTCCTGGAGGTTTGGCTCGATTCCCCCGGGGAACTCACTCTGAGTTTAGAAAAGAAAAAAGCGTCACCACGATGAGGACGGTTCCGCTTATCAGATAAAGACCAAGAAATGTGCTTGAGCTTTCAAGATTCACAAAGAAGACATCCTTGCTTTCAATGAATCCCCAAAAGAAGGCCAGAGACAATGTAATGGAAAGCCCCAGCCTGAAGCGGGCAAGGAAGAGAGAAATGCTGGCCAAACCTAAACAGATGAGTAACAGACTATTAGGGATTGTGATTTCCATGAACTCTCATTCCTCCGGCTGAAAGCAAGTTAGGCAATTCCTGCGGTTTTCCAACAATCTACTCTATTCGGGTTGCATGCACATTCAGTCTTCAGACAAAAGCAATATGCATGCCAAGACCAGCTCCTTGTCCTTTTGAACTCTTCAGGTACCCAGCACATCGAAATACGGTACCATTTTTGTGAATTCTCTATGCAGCAGCTATGGGTTGCTGAAAATAGATAGAGAATCTAACTGCGAGAGTTTCTGTCCATTGCCTCGAGTAGATTGACAAGCTAGAAGAGAGTTACAATCTTGGACGCGCTGATTGCAATTCTAGCACGCCCGTCTCGACTTCACAGCAATCCGTCAGCGTTCCCTCGGAGACCAGGGCGCCTAATTTGAATTGTCAAGTGTATGCAACAAGTAAGGATGCGACCAGGGGCGGCGGGGAGACGGAAATCCCGAGGTTTACTGCGGATATCCTTGATTGAATTTGAAGAGCGTACGCACTCTCATCAATTCATTGAGCACTTCATAGACGATTTCATCCAAAACGTTCGTTTCCAGACCGAGCTGTGCCATCACGTGACGTGAAGGCCGGTAGCTTAGAGCGTCGACACTCGTTCCTACCCCGGCCATTAAGCATATCACATCCGCTACATGGACCAGATTTACGGTTAAAGGATCCGTGGCAATCTTCTCCGGCTGATGATGCCATCGCACAACTTCTATGAGACTCTCAGGCAGATTCCAGTGCCCCAGGAGAAAAGCCCCTACCTCTGCGTGATCAATTCCCAGAACCCTTTGCTCAGCCTTTTCAAAGGAAATCTTCTCTTCAAGGGCAAGTGCAAGAATCGTCTCCGCATTCACCTCCACAAACGTTCCGAGTACAACCTTTCCGATGTCGTGTGTTAGAGCGGCCGTGAATGTGTGTTCAGGGGGACGAATGTCCAGGGCTTGCGCTATTCTCCTTGAAGCGATGGCACTTCCAATGAGGTGCTCCCAGAGCTCGGCGCTCGACACTTCATACCCGTTACATGGTATTTCAGCTATCTTGCCGATCGTAGCATCAAGAACAGACTGGAAGCCCTTCTTGGGCCCGAGTCTAAAGAACGCTTCTTTCACCGTGCTGACCGATTGCGGAAAACCGAAAGAGGTGGAGTTGGCTAGGCGAAGGATATTCATGGTCAAGGAGGGGTCGTACTCGATCGCTTGCGCGACCTTCGAACTCGGCGCTTCAGGATCACGAAGAAGCCGGATTACCTCTGTCGAAGCGCTGGGCAGGGGAGGGACCGAGGCAATCCTGGCAATAATCTCTTCTCTTTGCGTCATTGCCCCTGTTCCGTAAAAGTTCTTATGGGTTCAGCCTCTTGACGACGACCCTTGGTATCCGATCCCGGCTGACAAAGAGTGCACCAATACAAACCCCGCCCCTGTTAGAAAATTCTTGGTTCAGGCCAGAAGATCGGTCAGTCGGTCGAACAATTCGTGGGCTATCTTCTCTTCTTTCCGGCCCTTGAGCGCCCTGGCAAGGGCCGTAGCCATCAGAATGCACTCCTGAATCTTGGACTTAGCTCTTAACCGCTCTTTCGGTCCGAACCTTCTCGATCTGCTTTTCAATACATTCACAAATAACGTTCCCTCATCAACCAGGTCCTCCAGTAAGTGCGATCCTCCAAACCTGCGGACCAGAACCTCCGGGCTTTCATCAAACAGATTGCATAGAGCGTAAAGAAAGGCCAGGGCAGAGGCATCGCTTTCCACCGAAAGAGCAGCTCGAAATCGCCTGACCAGCTTTTCGGGGTCTCTGATTCGGTATGCGAGCCGGCGTGCGCGCAAATAGGTCCGATCCGGGTCGTTGGCGATTTCGCAACGTTGAACCCTCAGAATGTCCTCAGGAGTAGCTTCGATTCTCGTCAGGTCAACGCTGTCTATGCGCGGGGCCACTGGGTTATCTCTCATCCCGAGCATGGGTTTTGCGGCTCACGGGACAGGATTCTACTGGAGACGGCATCATCCGGTAGCTGCGGGACCACCCATAATCCCCCTGACGCCCATTGAATAACACAGGACGCTTACGTTTGAATCCTCTGATGATCCCGTTCCCTTCTCGTTCTTGTCTCCAAGGCACGTCGTCGGTGATAGCACGTCTCATGCCAGGGGGTGACTCGAAAGGCGGATATTTTCTATAGAGATTGCAGAGAGTTACACGGGTTCCCCGCGGGGGTTCAAAAGCTCACGCCAGAAATGGCTGATGAGCGTCACTCTCTCAGACAAAAACTGTCACAATCCTTGTTTCCGTCCGATTGAAAATGCCCTACACCTTCTCTCGTGTCTGCCGCCAACGGTAACAATTACTGTCAGATTTGATCATACCCTCCTCGCCAGCGGATCGATCATTCGCTCGCCTCACTGTTTCCAAGTGATGCGGTAGCGTTATATCCATTGCCAAGATTCCAAACCACATTCGTGCCTTACAAAACAATGAACACACGCACAGCAAGCGTAACGTCCTTGCAACTGAGGCCCTTTCAAACAGAACGGACTGGGCCGAAGGAAGACGCTGCCAAGACCCTATTCGACCGTAACGAAATTGTGACAGAAGAGAACCATTTCAAATGTGCTCTGGTCCATTTTTTGCAGAAAGTAATATACGGAACAAGAGGGGAGGAGAAAGTGCGGCTTCATCAGTTCCACAGAGATATGGAGGCCGACATGCAATCTCTCTTTGAAAAAGGCATTGGCAAGAAGATCTCTTTCCTCACAACCGTCCTCGTACTAATGGGCAGTCATTTGTTACATGCGCAAGATGACCTGAAGACACAAACCCTGGTGAGCACCTCTACCGGAGGTGTGTACGTTCTGTCTGTGGACGAGCAGGGGATCATTGATTCCGTCACTGAACCTGATCGCCTGACAGGCATACAAGGCGGCTCTTATGGAGTCGCACTCGGCGATTTTAACAATGACGGCTTCATCGATTACTTGCTGGGTGGACGTTCAAGTGCATATCGCAATGCCTGCATTGAATTTCAGAAGGGTGTGGAGACGGCACATCGATTCGAATTAGGCGAAGTCATCTTCCCAAGCAATTGGACGGGTTGCACTTCTGTCATGGATTTTGCGGTAGCCGACTACGATAATGACGACAACTTAGATTTTGCTGTAAACAATTTCTGCAATAAGAAGATACACGTATTCTTGGGCAACGGAGACGGCACCTTCGAATGCGTGCAAGTCTTCGATCTACCATTCTATGCCCTTGGGATTGACAGTGAAGATCTAGACGGAGATGGTAACGCTGATTTCATAGCTGTGAGTTGGATGAGCGGGGATTTCTATTACGACCTCCCATTGGAAGTGTACTTTGGAGACGGAGCGGGCGGTTTTCAGCAAGAAACCATGTTGCTTGATTCGCCATATACCAGTAATTATCCATACGTGGGGAGCAGGGGGATCGCTCTTGGGGATTTTGACGGGGATGGTGCAGCGGATGTGGTGGTCAATTGTGAAAGGGCAGATTACAGTGATGGCAAACTGCTGAGTTTTTACAGAGGTTGGGGGGATGGATCCTTTGAGAAAGTGCCTCTGGTCAGTGGTAAAATGTTAGAAGGCAGTCTTTCAGGAACTTCGTGTCTCTCAGCCTTGGGTGCCGCGGATTTCAATATTGACGGATACATAGACATAGCTGGGGCGCATAACGATAGACCCGAGACCGTGGTCTACCTGGGCAGGGGAGACGGCTCGTTCACGCTGTCTTCTCAAATGCCGGTCGCGCCGCTTCTAACCGGAATTTCCACGCCTCCCCTCGTGAACTCCAATACACCGCCAGTTGCAGTAGCGGGTGAGCCGTCTGTGTTTTTCACCGAGGACGTATTGCTCGATGTCGATCCCGACACCTTCAACAAGAACGCTAACGGGAGGTGGGTGACTGCCTATATCAAGGCAGATCTTGAGGGCAAAGCCCAAGTTGCCCTTGACGGGACGGGGTCTTCTGATGCAGATGGTGACGCGCTGACATACCTTTGGACCGTTATCGATGAAGCGGGAAATAGATTCACTCGCGAAGGCCCAGAACCGACCGTGACACTCTCACCGGGGCAGTACACTGTGACACTCGTTGTGAATGACGGGAAAGTTGATTCCGAGGTGTCGAGCACAGGGATTGAGGTAAAGTTGGTGGAAATCTCAAGCCTCGTTGGATCGGAGTTCTTCCTGAACGGCGTGGCTGCCAGTTGGAGCGTAAGTAATGAGCCGTACCTCGTGATCAAGTTTGACCGAAAAGAATTCGGGGAAACTCTTGCTGTCGGGAGGAATGTCCGGGTATCTTTGACTGGAAGTGCAACGAGCGTGGACATGACTCGGGGCGTAGACGTGGTTCGGGGCGTTGACGTGATTCAAGTCATCGATACCTCCAGGCATGGAAGACGGAGGTAATCGCCTGGATCTCAAACAATCTGCAGACTGCCTGCAAGAGAACTGCTCGGAACGGAGCTCTTCCATTCCTCGATTTGGCTGGGCTCGTGGGATTCAATTTCGTTGTGCAGCCGCGGCAAAGCGCTCCTCTTTCAGAACGGCTGTTCCTGTTCCACAAGCTCAGTCATTCATCTTGTATGCGCCCTTCAGTGCATAAATGTGGTCGCGCAGAACGCGTTCAAACCTCGCTTCGTTCACAACCGGTTTTTGGATCATCTTCTGACACAGATCCATCTGCTGGCTCGTACTGCTCGTCTTGAGGTAGAGCTGCAGGGCGAATTTCGAGAAGTCTCGCACCATGACGTCGAAAATCTGGTCGATTACCTCACTTTCTATATTGTAGATCTCTTTGTTTTCAAGGATGAGTTGCCCGTAAGGAACCAGTGTAAAGAGCTCTCCAAGCGTGAGAAGGAAATCCAGATCCCTTGCCTGTTCTTCCGTGGGCGTTGCATTCATGAGGAATTCCTGGAAGGCCTGTATCTGATTCCTGAAGACAGTCACGTTGGGAATGTCCACGCTGTTGTAAGCGATGTTGAAGTCGTGAAACTGTATCTTTCCCAATCCTTTGGTAGGGCCCTGGTTGAAGAGAAAATCATCGTTCTCCGGACCGTCTCTCTTCCCTATCTCCGGAAACTTGCCCGGGTTGAAGAAGTAGTTGCTCATGAATTTGATGATGAGGGCCATGTTCACGTGAACCGTGCCTTCCAGTTTGGGCAGGGCG
>Ga0209536_100008537_pt1 | contig 15345 bp, 7 predicted proteins | sample DeeMarSeWOR28_12_FD_187461 | JGI IMG/M metagenome (GOLD analysis project Ga0209536, IMG submission 187461) | Marine sediment microbial communities from White Oak River estuary, North Carolina - WOR-2-8_12 (SPAdes) (version 2) | ecosystem: Environmental > Aquatic > Marine > Intertidal zone >...
TCCTGGAATAGCCTTGCTTTGCCGCCCCACAGGGCAAACTCGCCCAAATTGCTCTTGGCCTCGTTAACTATGCGATAGCTGACCGGAATACCCACATTTTGATTCTCCAGCTTCTCCGGGTCCCACGGCAGCAAGGCGGCGTCGAACTTCCAGACTTTTGTAATCGGCACTTTTGGAGCCTTTAGGAACAGCATCTGCTTGGTTTCCTCGTGAGCGATGCCCTGCTCGAAAGCCTCGCCGTAATCCAGCAGCACGCGGGCCTTGTCGAAATCTTCGCCGGAGAAGTTCCGAAGCACGAGATAGCTTTTTAAATCCACAAGTGTCTCGGCCTTGTCGGCGATGGCCTTGTAAGTAATCAGCCTGTCGATATTGCTCAGAAGGTAGCTGATTCGTACCGTCTCGGCGTAATCGCTGTCGCTGCTTATGTCCCAGACAAGAGCAGCTTCATTGGGAGGATAACTGACGCTGAGTAGCGTTACCTTGTCTGGATGATCGAGTGCTCTGAGCCGAATCGAATCGGCGTCTATAGCAACACTTTTCCAGGAGAAATCCACCTTGTTGAGGCCTTTCTGTAGAGTCAGCACGCGCTCTTCCTCAATCAGCGTTGCCTGGGGATTATCCAATCGAATCACCGTCGCCGCCCGTTCAGGTAGTGCTACGAGCTTGATTCTGCCGTGAGAGATTGCGCTGCAAACGAGCAGCAGCACAATTACCATCAGTTTGTTTCTTTTGCGGTTCATAATTTAAGTCTCCTAAATATTGTTTTCGATTTTATTGTCTAAACGATTCTTCTCTCGTACCATGATATGTTCTGACTGTATATTCGAGTGTCTGCTTGCTACGAGGCTCAAGTTCCAGCATAAAACGAGCATGCGAAGCATCATGTTTCTCGTATGGTGTTTCGGATTGCAAGGTCCAGTACGCCGTGCCAAAGCCGCGAGTGATTTCGATATCTATCGGCAGCGTTCGCGTGTTGGTAATTTCGATCTTCCAGGTACGTATCTCATCCCAGCCTGAAACATTGCCTCTGTTGTCGAAAGTGTAATTTTCCGTCTTGAAATCCATCAATTTGGGCTTGATCTCAACCAACCTTGCTGGCCCGAGATTCAGTTCAACCTCTTCATCCACCGGAATGTACTTAATACTCGTACCGCCGACATAAGACAAATAGCCTTGTTCATCGGCGTGGCCGTATATCTTTACATCTCCGTTCGGGATCGGCGTCTGGCCAAGATTGTGCTCTTCTTCGTTTGCGAACTTAACGAATCTGATTGCCTGGTTGCCCCAGCGCTGCTCGTCATATTTATACAAACTCTCGACGGAAATATCCTCTGCCTCAAACGAAAGCAGTCTTTTGCCCCATTCGTTCGGGACGGTTTCTGTTCCCTCGATTGTATAGAGGAAGTATTCACTCAAGCCTTCTTTTTTGATGTCTTTACGGCTCAATTCTTCGGGAGACTTTGCCCATGCAGCATAGACCCCTTTGACAGCTCCATTTATGATATCTGCGTCACGCTCGTTCAGAGATACACCGTATTTCATCATTCCAGGCCTGTCATAAGGATATTGGCGTCTTGCTAATTGGGCAATTTCGTCGAGTATATGGACTTGGCCAACGATAAGCCGGGTCTGGGCGTTTTCGTAATCTTCGCCGGAATTGTTGCCGATACGAACGTAGCCCTGCATTTTCATCGTTTTTTCATCCTGCGAGAGCGTGCCCATATAAAACGCCCGCCACGACAGGCCGCTCGTGAAATACGTTATCTCGAACGGTACCTGGCCGCTGATCTCCGAATGAATGAGCCAGCGGCCAAGCTCCCGCAGCCTCGCTGGAAACACTAATTGCTGTATGTCGATTTTGCCGGCCTGCTCGAGCGGCTCAAGACTCAGCGAGGTCGGATCAATCAAAGTATTTGCCCACATGAACTGCAGCCAGTTCCAGCCTTTTTTGAGCGTCAGATTCCGCCGCTCTCTCACTAAGGTCAAATCCGCGGAATTATAAATCGTAAGCTGCACCTTGTCTCTTCTCGGCATTGTCACTAATTCGATAGCGCTTGCCGGTGCAAAAGGCGGCTGCTCGGGTATCGGTTTTGAAGTAGGTGCTATTACAGCTTCGACGGCAGTGACATCTCGAGCCGATCCCTTAGTCGGATCTGTCAAGTCTGATGTTTCTTTGGCGACGATTCTTGTTGGAGCTTCTTCTTGAGCCAGCTTGTCGGCTGGCGGCAATCCCATTTTTGCATCGGCGTCTTGTGCTAACATTCTCGTTGGTAAAGCCGTTTCGGCTTCGCGTTTGGCTCCTGATTCTTTTCTTACTGTCCTGCCCTTTGGTTCTGGTTCTTCTGCCAATTGCTGCTTTGTCGATATGTCTGTATCCGGATTACTAATAAGCAGCACAAAGCCGATTATCAATACCGCAGCAACGGCTCCGAACCAGGATGATTTATAGAATGGAACGACCTTTTGCCGTGCCGGTTGTTTGGCTTGTGCCATAACCTGAGAAATCAGCTCCTCAGAGACGTGTGCATCTTCGCGCAGCAAATCGAGGGTGGCGAACCTTTTATTCAGCTTTTCCAGACGCTGCCGGCATTCGGCACAGCCGGCCAGATGCTCGCTGCTTGCGTTTTGCTGCTCTTGCGAACCCAACTTGAACTGGTATTCGATTAGTTCATTTTCTGTAAGATGATTTTCCATATTATTTCTGCTTAAATCTCAGGCAATTTGTCCGCCAGTGATCTAAGTGCCCTGAACATATGTGTTTTAACAGTTCCGATTGAGCAGCCCAGAACTTCCGCCACATCGGTGTAACTGAGCTGCTGATAATATGCTAGGACAAGCGTTGCCCGCTGTCTTGAAGGCAATGACCTGATTGCCCGCCTGACCTGCTCGGTCTGCTCGGCCTTCGACGCCTGCTCGGATGGATTACAGGAATTATCCGCCGTAACGACCTCGCCTAATTGCTCACTGTTCGGATTGTCATAATCGAGTTGTTGATTCAGGGATATTGCTTTATTATGTTTACTCCGGCGAATCCCGTCCAAAGCCACATTGGTAGCAATCCTGAACAGCCAGCCCTTGAACTGAGGGCCTCGAAATGTATGGGCTTTTTCATGCACTCGTTTGAATGTCTCCTGAAAAAGGTCCTCGGCTTGTTCTCGATTTCCGCTCATTCGTATCAAATATCCCAAAATCCCATCCCCATATCGGCGTACAAGCTCACCGAACGCTGCAGGGTCGCCCTTACGATGTGCGTCGATTAAGCTTTTGTCCGTGTTTTCCATCGAGGCCATTAACTCCATCTACCCTTATAGACGCCTATGGCATCCCTCCGGTTGACAAAGAAAAAATATTCCAGCGTAATTTACTATATGATAATTCACTTTATAGCCTTGCCCTAATTTTCCATTCGACTATCTCATTATCATTACATTAAACTATATGTTTCACCCGCCAGTATAGACGTCTATCGTATATCAGCGGTTGACGAAGAGGAAAGTAAAGTTTGTGTAAAATCTAATTTGGTGGGCGGTGTGCTAAATTGCAACGGCCGATAAGAACAGATTTTTCTGGTCTGTTATTCAGCCTCTTAATTGTCGGTGTATCATTTCACCTTCGGAACAGGTTTATCCATCGCCCAGAATACGGCGTTAATCAGCATTCGGCGAAACGGCTCGTTCTTAAAATCATCCAGGTGCCCGAGCGAGGTGTAGAAAATGCGGGATTGCTTGTATTGGTTGATCCATGCTACCGGTTCGGGCTCCTTGTCGGGAATTGTGCCGACAAGCAGCCGTTTTGTCGAATCGGCCAGGGGCCTGACCTCGTAAAGCGAGCCGTTGCTTGTTAGCGGAAGTTTCACGCTGGCAAGGATCGGATGTCCAGCCGCTCCGGCGGCCATTGTAACGGTACATTTCGGTCCGCTGCCGTGATGACCGTGGTAGTTACCGCCCAAGACTTCCGGATCGAGTTTAGGCCATTCGGCGTAGTCTTCAGGGGCGTTGCCGCGGGTATCGAAAGCATGACTTGCAGTGCGCAGTCCAATTAATGGTCCACCCCTGTCGAGATATTCACGGAAGTATTTCATCTGGTCGGGTGGCAATGCTCTGCGTCTGGCGAACAATACTGCTAAATCCGCATTTGTCAACGCTTCCAGTCCGGCCAGTTCGTGGCGGTCTTTACTGTTCTTTTCCGGGCTGCCCTGGAGTATCTCACAATACAGCCCATATTTTGTTTTTAATTCGTGTGCAAATTCCGGCAGCGTTTCTACAGCACCGTATTCACTTTCTGCCGAGATAAAGACCACTCGTGGGCGTTTGTCGTTTTTGAAGCAGAACTGCGGCTTGCCGGTTATGACTGTCGAGGTTATTGTCGAACAGACGTATTTCTCGGTGTGCTCGACGACTAAATCCGTGCCGGTGAAATGGTTAACGACCGGGTGCATCTTCGAGTTGTACATCGTATCGGTCAGGTCGCGCATCAGCACGACGTTCTTGCCGGATTTTGCCATGTTGCGCAGCCCGAAAGGCCTGCCGAGCACGCACATATTCGTATGAACACCCATCAGAATAACGTTTTTGATGCCGTGCTCCTCCAGCAGGTTCCAGATTTCAATGCCCGAGTCGCTGATAGCATCTTTATCTCGGATTTCAATCGTGTCTATCTGGCTTTTCCATGGCCAAGGTGGGCCCTGTTTGCACTTCGGCTCGCAATCGCAGCCGCCGTCTGAATGATCGATTGGATAGCCTATAGTCTTTTCGTTCTCGTCAATCCAGTTGCACCATTTTTCAATACCGTCCGGCAGATCGTTAACTTCCAGCGCATCCTGCGCCTTCTTACGTGCGGGATGGTCAGCGTAAGCCTTAACCGTGCCGCTCGGGGCATGGATTATCAGCACACCTTTATTCCGTGCTTTGGAGACCACTTTATTCATATACGGTGCAAGTTCAGCTACCCGGTCGGTAGCTCCTTTGCACCAGTGCTGGTCCCACATGTCACAGATAATAATTGCGGTTTGTTTGGATTCCCATTCGACTTTGTTTTGCACGACCCTGAACCGGCCCGAATCATTGGCCAGCGGAGCACGACTTCGCGTTATAAGTACTAGTGGTTTGTCGCTCGATATACCATATGCGGCGTACGACATACAAGAAAATAAACCTGCAAGCACAATGGCGGTTACAGCTAAAATTCTGAATTGGCGGCTGTTCATAATTATGGGCTCCTGGAAAAATCAATTGCGATACATCCCTGCTGACAACATCACAAGGTTATCAGAGTTTTTATCAACCAGCAGGATAACACAGAAACAATCCCATGACAAGAACATTGCTATTCATAATAGTTTTAGATTGTCATGCTGAACGAAGTGAAGCATCTGGGATTAGAACAGGACTTACGATGAGCAACGTTTGAGATTCTTCGCGTTGCTCAGAATGACATGCTTCATATGTTTGTTTCAGAAATACACTTATGACAAAGTAAGTCGACTTGTAAAGATTACTAATATGCTACTTCCATCGGAGTTGCTGGAGTTCTTCTCTGGTGCGAATAAACTTGACCGTGCCGTCATTTAAGAGGACACAGCCGCCTTTTGGATCATGGTTGTCAAAAGTGAAAAGCTCAGGTCCACCGTGTTGATTCCAGCCGGCTTTGGTCTCGAATAAAAGCACCATATCACCTGGCGAATCCGGCTCACAGTTCGGATTCATCGCATAAGTAGATTTGCCTTCACCAATACTCGGGCAAACATGTGGTTTCCTAAATCTCTTGGAAGTTATAAATACTTTAATAACCGACTTAGGGAAATAGCCGAATGAGATTAGAGAATCAATCCAATCGGTCGATTCTGGATATATTACAATGTCTCTCACAGGTTCATTCTTTTGTTGTTTCGCCAAGAGCAGATTATAGAGACGCAATCTATAATATAGATTTCTTAAATTAATTGCACATTGTACTCGGTACTCAAGTTTCTGTATCTCCGGTGTGAGCATTCCAACATTCAGGGAATCTTTTGGGTAACATAATCGCGTCTTTTCCTCTGTTTCGACAATCATACTACCATAAATGGTAAAGGATTTTAGATGGTCGTTATTGTCATAACAATCGAAATGTGCTGTGTTATTCTCATGGGTAATTTCATGAAATGGATATCCATCTATTATTTTTTTTGCAAAAGATTTAACTAAATTCTGATCTTCTACAAAAAAAGTTTTTTCAGATTGCAAATATTTAATTTCTTCATGATTTAACTGGTTCTGATTGATAACAAACGGAAAGAAATACTCAAGCGCCGAAGGTTTATAACAAACCTCAAGTTTTGTACATGTTTTCAGATCGGCAAAAAAGTCAGACTTGGGCCATATATACCTTCGAATTTCAAAATTACGTAGTTGTCTTTGTTTACACGGAATGCGTAGACCATCGATTGCGGTTCGTAATACCTTTTCACCTTTGAATTGTTGATAAGTGTAGGGAATTACAATCTCTTGGTCTCTATCTCTTAATTGTTCGCGAAAATAATTGAAGGTTAATGCATCTCCAAAAATCGTTAATATTTGTGGTCTGCTTTCTTTATCATTGTAAATCTTTTCTGCTTCTAAGAGCTTATTATGAATTTTCTCTGGAAGGTTACCTACAAAATAACCGATCTCAATAGCCAGTCGCGAAACATAAAAAAGATTTTTGGGGATCTGGTCGTATCTTCGAGGGCCCAGAATATAATGTTGGCCAAATGGTAAATTGGCAGATAAAGATTCATATCTTTTTTGGCCTGGACACAAACGGACATATTTAGCGAGAGGTCTCCTTGCCCAAACAAAATCTGACGGAACAAATATATCAAGTCGTTTTCTAATCGTTAAGAGTTGATTTTCTTCTGAAAAGCATATTTCAGCATCACGTGACTCATAAAATCCTAATTTTTCACAGATCCAAACCTCTTCATCCAAATTGTTTTCTAACTCATAGCTTAACCTGAAAATCTTATCTTTTATATCCAATTTGGTGACTGAGATTGTTAGCATGTCCGAATTGTCAGCGGACTTTGCATCTGCTTTGGTCGACGGAATAAGACAAAACAATAATGTTGTGATTAGAATTGTTTGTTTATTCATTTGTTGTTCCTCTCCATATTCGCAAGGCTTGCGCCTATTTGGCGCTGCTCATAGGAAAAATTCGAATGAGTGATACGCCGTGTCTTGGGACTTTTGCTTCGAAACGGTTGTTGTATGTGCCCTGATTCTTTTGACGCCACAGGTCGCGCAGCCGGCGGGGGCCTTTTATACCGAGGTCTTTCCATGAGACGGCAATATTTATAGCAATCTCGGTGGTGTTGAACAGGCCGACTGCCTTCGAGCCGTCTTCCATGTCTTTCGCCATGATGAAATATTCGTCCGTCTGGGCAATAATCGGGGCCTGTTTTCCGAACGGGTCCTGATCGACCTCTATAACCTCGGCGTTACACAGGATGTTGAGCGTGAAGTCATCGAGCTTGTCCATATCGCCCGAGAAAACCAGAGGGGCGGCCATCAAACACCACATAGACATGTACGAATATTGCTCGTTAGGTGTTAGGGTGGTGGGTTTGCCCTCGCCCATACCGCGGGCATTGCCGACCCAACCGATAAGGATATAGTCGGGATCGTTCCATTGCCCCGGCTTTGTATACTTGAAGTGTCGGGCGTTGCTGAAGGCGATATGATAGAATCCCGGCAGGTCGGCGCCGCCGGCCAGGCCAAGGTCGCCGGTCGTGCGCCAGCAGTGCCCGCCGACTTCGCCTCCCCATTGCCAGACATCGCTCATACCATACTGGCACAGATTCAGCAGAATGTCCCGGTCGAGCTGCTTTAAGATGTCGCCCATTTGCTGGTAAGGTCGCTTTTTTTCCAGCAGGTCGTCTTTGGTCTGCTTCATAAGTTTTTGGTAAACCTGTCCGTAGCTGCACCAGTCATACTTGAGAAAATCGAATCCCCACTCAGCGAATTTCTCGGCTTCGATCTGCTCGTGTAGATAGCTGCCCACGTAGCCCGCACACGTCCACGGTCCGGGTGATATATATGTACCGGCGCGCAGCCCCTTGCCGTGAATGTAGTTCACCATCCCTTTGATGTCCGGAAATTTGTCATTGGTCAAAACTGCCTCGTCGTCATCTCGGTAAGGCTCATCGTCTTGTTTCTTCATCCAGCAGTCATCGATGTTGACATACATATATCCGACATCCGCCATGCCCGATTCGATCATGGAGTCTGCCGCGTTGCGCATGTGCTGCTCGGTAACGCGATTATAATGGATGTACCAGCTATTCCAGCCCATCGGTGGAGTAAGAGCCAGGGTATCGCCGACAACGATTTTGAAAGTTCGCTGTGACGAGCCGCGGCGGTTAGATGCCTTAAGATTAACGGCGTATTCTCCTGGCTTAGCAGGAGTGGTGCCGTTGATTATGCCGGTTGTTGTATCCAGCTTGAGCGTTGGCGGCAAATTTTCTGCAGTGAAGCGAATGGGCCGTGTGCCTGTGCATGGGATACGGTAAATAAAAGGTTTGCCGGGCCGGCAGCCGTATACTTTTGGGCCGTTGATTCGCGGCTCTGGTCCGGGCTTTGGCGTTAAAATGACTTTTTCTTCTTTATATATGGGCGCATCGATGGCCACGGGATCTTTTCCTGCGACAACAAAAGCCGCATCGGCCCAGTCGGCGTGGTCAAAGCTCGTATTATCCCCGGCAGGATCGACTGACAATGTCAAAGTCTTGCATTCTTTCAGGTCGATATCGACTTTTTTTGCCTGTTCGCCTGCCTTCAGAACGCCGCTGTTATATAAAAGCCTACCGTCGCTGTAGATGCGAAAACGGGCACTACCGATATTGTTATTGACTTCATCATCGATGCCTACATAGGCGGAGAAGCTCCGGCACGATTTTTTCAAATCGATATACATCAAGCTGGCGGCGTGAGTGCCGACACCTTTATCGAACGTACGGCCGGCGATTGTCAGCGGTTTACTTTGGATGGATTTGTCCTTCTGAGGCGTGCCCCATCCGGCCGTCATTTTATCCAGATTCAAGGATGACAACCATACCTTCCTTGCCGGCTTGTCGGATTTCACAACTGAACTGCAGCCTGAAAGTTGTGCCGTAAGAACAGCAGAGATAAAAAGCAAAATACTGGTTGATACGTGGCAATGTTTGCGAATTCTGTTCATTGTGTTTCTCCTTAAATCATAATTAGCCACTCGCAATTTGGCCCTAAAGCAGAGCGAGCCAGCCGCCATCAACGTAGATGATTTGCCCGGTGATAAATTCGCCCGCCTGTGAGGCGAGTAAAACTGCTGTACCTATCAGGTCATCAGGCTGCCCCCACCTTGCGAGCGGTGTTTTCGAGAGGACCCACTTATTGAAATCCTCATCGGTCCAGAGCGGCTCGGTCAGCTCCGTGGCGATATAGCCCGGCCCGATTGCGTTGACGTTGATATTGTACCTGGCCCATTCGACGGCCAGCGTTCTTGTGAGCGACAGCAGGCCGCCTTTGCTGCTGGCATAAGCGGCGGTTGTCGGCCGGGCGCCATGACATGTCAGCGAGCCGATATTGATAATCCTGCCGGCTTTACTTGATTGTTTTCGATGCCGGCAGAATGCCTGTGACAATACGAACGTGGCAGTAAGATTGACTTCAATTACCTGGTTCCATGTCTTGAGATCGACATCTTCAGCCTGTCCGCGAATGGTTGTGCCGGCACAATTGACGAGAATATCAATGCCTTTCGTTTCGGCTATTACACTTTTGAAAAAATCGTCTATGCTTTCAATGCTGCATAGGTCGAATGGGAAGAGCCAGATTTTCCTGTCGGTCTCGGCATGAATCTGCCGAGCGGTTGTTTCGAGCTGCTCTTTCGAGCGGGCGGCGATTGCAACGTCCGCTCCATGCTGGGCCAGGCCTTTGGCAATGGCAAACCCAATGCCCCTACCGCCGCCGGTGACCATCGCCGTTTTTCCAGCTAAGCTAAAAAGATTGCATTCCATGGCTGCTTAATAAAGCAGAAAAGCAATCAAATAGCAAGAGAAGAAAACGACAAGCAAATAAACAGGGCCTATGCCAAACTGACTGGCATAGGCCCCGAATTCATGCAAGTACTGCTGTGGTTTCCGCAGGAGCAGTCTTATTCAGCAGCTTCAGCTTCTCTCGTCCTGTACAGGCGGATATCGTCGAAGAACATCTTGCCTGAACCACCGGGTACTGTCATGTTGCCTCGTGTACCAAGACCGATTGCTATCCTGTCGACATTAGTCAAAACTATGCCTTGATCGGCAAAGGCCGACAGTGGGATGACCCACTCTGTCCAGATGTCGATTTGTGCTGCAGCCGGATCGTCATGGACTACAATCGCGGGTGCGCCGGAAGTGTTGGAAACCGCCACATAAAGCGGCTCGGCATCGTTGCTGAGGATGCCGATGTCCTGATGTGCCCACTGCCCGGTGACATTACCGGTAGTCGTTACATTGGAGAATACGGCCTGGCATGTCAAAGCGGCATCATGGCTTGTCACCGCCAAACCGATATAGACATTAGCGCCCATTTGGACGTTCTGTGGCGTAGCGCCTGTTACCGGCACCCAGGTCGAACCGTTCGTCGAATGCGAAACCGTAAAGAGGCCTGAAATACTACGTTCCAATTTCACCCAGTGTGGTGCGTTAATTCCGCCTTCGTTCGTATTGACGCTTGTGCCGCCTGTTGAAGGTCGGCCCTGTGCGGCGACACCGTTAGCAGGAGTGACACAGGCAAAGGCGTGTGCCGAGTCAGGATCCAGAGTCTCACGAATCATCACGCCGGCCTTTGCCCAGTCATTCGTATTTTCGACGCTTTCGATTCTCGCGATAATCGAGCCTGCGCCGGCAAGCATCTTGTAGGCAAAGTGGAACTCATCGGCCTCCACGCCGTTGACTGCCCAGATATCCGCGCCTGAACCGGTCATTGTGTAAGTGCCGACCGGACCTTCGACGAAGCTGCCGGTGGACGCCGGATAACCCATGAACCACAGCGACAATGCGGCAACGTCTTCCTCAGTCCAGTCACGCGGAGCGATTAATGTCAGCTCTGTCTCGGAATACCTGGCATAGCCCTGCTTATTGTTGTCGTATGACAGGGGCATCGCCTGGCCGCCGCCGTGAACGATAGTTTCCTCGGTATAAGAAGGAGAGTTTTCGTCACCTACGGCAGAGCCTGTGCCGTTACCCGGATTATACGGATCGCTTCCCGGAGCGCCAAAGCCAAGACCATCAATCCACGAATACCAAATCTGGTTCTCGCCCGCGTCATAGTCTTCGAAGTCGTCCACAACGATGAAATCACCTGTTGTGAAGCTCCAGAGATTGCCAATCCACGGGCTGTCCGGGTTGAGATCATTGACTTCATCGATACGCCAGTAATAGGTTGTGAACCATGCAAGTTTGCCCGGATCGAAGCTTTCTTCACCAAGTGTGTTGGTGCCCTTGTACTCCGGCGAGGACTTGTCGGCATTTGCAACGGCGTCAGCATCAGTACCGAAGTAAACCTCATGCGAAGTGGCTGACACACCGGCGCCCCATTTTAGAATCGGCGTCATTTTTGTGCCGGTTGCTCCATTGGCAGGTCTCGGACCCATAGCCCTTACTGGTGGCGACAGAGCGGCCTGTGGAATAATCTGTTTGGGCGTACTGGGACTCAACCAGCGTAGTTCGCAGCCGGCGCCTCCACCGTGCTCATACATCCAAAGTTCAATAGAGTATCTCTGACCGGCAACAAGGTCAATTGTTCCACGATGCTCAACCATTCCTTGTTGTACCCACATATCTATGATGGGTTGGCCGTCTACCCACAACCGCTGGCCGTCATCTGTCGTTACACAGAATGTGTAGGTCTCAGTGAATGCGGCCTCGACCTCACCAGTGAATCTGCAGACGAAGTCGTCGTTATTAACGAGAGGATTAGGTGAGCCTTCGCCCCAGTTCCAGTTGATTTCGGGTACGATTTCAGTTGTTACAAAAACCTGGAACGGCTCTGGTGGAGGAAAATCACCACTCCAGTGATAATACTCGGCTCGCAGGCCACCACCTACTTTCGCGGTTGTAAAACTCCAGACGTCGCCTTTATGGGTACCCCCAGCTTCGAATTCATCGACCCGCCAGTAGTAGGTCTTCTCAGTTTCCAGCGGCCCGGGAATGAAAGTTGTAGATCCTTGTGATGTACCTCCGGCAGCATTTGCTATGGTGTCATAATCGTCACCGAAGTACACAGTATGTAACATTGCACCGAAACCGGGTGTCCATTTAAGAATAAGGTTTTCAGAGTCTATAAATTTGCTCCCGTTGCTTGGAACCGGTTCGTAGGCCTTTTTCGGTGGAATCGAAAAACTCCAGACTTTACCCTTCCATGGACTGTTCGGGTCCGCATCATTGACCTCGTCGATTCGCCAATAATAGGTTGTTCCCGAAACAAGGCCATCAGGATAAGGGTATCCGAAAAAGCCGGCAATAAAATACGTCGCAGTTAAATCCTGGTTTCCACGGAATACTTCAGAATCCTTGGTTGCGTCGTTCACATCGTCAAAATTATCGCCGAAGTACACATCGTGCGAGACAGCAAAATCTCCCGCCCGCCAGTTAATGCTCACCCATGTATCCCCATAAAGCTCACCATCCGCCGGGCTTGGGTTTGAGGCGTACGGATACTCTGGCCCCACCATTACGATATAAATCTCCTCCTGCGTCAGCGCCCGGTTGTAGATACGAGCATCATCCAGCATTCCATTAAGTGGCTCTGGTGTGTTACTTAGTCTCACACCGGAAGTAGTGCCTAAAACACCACCAGGTACTTGGCTGGCGATTTCTACACCGTCGAGATACAAGCGCTGTGTGGTCCCATCCCATGTGCCTGCCACATGGTACCACTGACCTTCCGTAAGTACATCGCTGACACGGAGGTGCTGGAGAGATCCTCCTGCATTGATATAGAAATGTAGTCGGCCATCTGATTCCTTACGAATCACCGCGATTTCCGGTTCTGCGGTTACATATCGCTCGACTTGGTTAGCCACGAATGCTTCGTGCCACACCCATGTGCATACCGTGATAGCGTTGTCGCTATAGACAAAGCCTCCTCTCTGTCCCTGCCCCTGACCGGGAAAGACTACCGCACCTCCAAACACTCCATCTGCCCACAGGTTATCTACTAAAGGTATATCGAATTCACTTCCTGAGGAATCAATGGCTGTATCCCCGGATCCTTCATCGAACTTCCACCAGCCGATGAGATCTTCGTCTGCGGCATTGGCTTCGTTCATTATAACTGTTCCGAGCAATAGAACAAAACAAACTGAACAAATTAACTTCTTATACATAATGGTCCTCCTGCAAAAAGAAATAGCATGAAATGAGTAGTTGTTGTCCTGTCATTATTAATGTTTTCTATACATCTGTAGAGGATAATATCTCTTCGATTTGCTTGTTGCCTCCTTCGCCATATAGTCGGAAAATAATAGTGATTCACCAATCCTTATAATGATACTTATACCGTATTTACCCCCTTCCCGTCAAGGGAAATTATTTTTTATCCAGTTAAATAGACGGGGCCTATACCAAATTGACTGGTATAGGCCCCGAAATCATACAAATACTGCTGTCATTTCCGCAAGAGCGGTTTTATTCAGCAGCTTCAGCTTCCCTCGACCTGTACAGACGGATATCATCGAAGAACATCTTGCCCGAACCACCGGGTACTGTCACGTTGCCCTTGGTTCCCAGGCCGAGCGCTATACTATCAACGTCGGTCAGAACTATGCCCTGATCGGAAAAAGCCGACAGCGGGATAGTCCACTCTGTCCAGGTATCGATTTGTGCCGCTGCCGGATCATCATGGACCACGACCGCAGGTGCTCCGGAAGTGTTGACAACCGCCACATAAAGCGATTCGGCATCGTTGCTGAGTATGCCGATGTCCTGATGCGACCACTGTCCCGTGATATTACCGGTAGTCGATACATTGGAGAATACAGCCTGGCACGTCAACGTCGCATCATGGGCGGTTAGGGCCAGGCCGATATGGACATTAGCGCCCATCGGGACGTTCTGCGGCGTAGAACCCGTTACCGGCTGCCAGGTTGTACCGTTCGCCGAATGTGAAACCGTAAACATGCCGGAAATGCTGCGTTCCAGCTTCACCCAATATGGTGCGGCTACACCAGTCTGGTTATAGTTTACACTTGTGCCGCCCGTGCTGGGACGATACTGCATGGCGACTCCATTAGCTGGTGTAACACATGCAAAGGCATGTGCCGAGTCGGGATCCAGAGTCTCACGAATCATGACGCCGGCCTTTGCCCAGTCGTTCGTGTTTTCGACGCTGTCAATTCTAGCTATAATCGAGCCTGCACCGGATAGCATCTTATAAGCGAAGTGGAATTCATCGGCTTCAATGCCGTTGACTACCCAGATATCCGCGCCGGAGGCGGACATGGTATAGGTGCCGACCGGGCCTTCGACGAAGTCGCCGACGGAGGCAGGATAGCCTCTGAACCAGATCGACAATTCGGCAACGTCTTCCTCTGTCCAATCACGCGTATCAACTAACGTCTTTTCCACTTCTGAATAGAATGCGTATCCCAGCTTGTTGTTGTTAAATTCCATTGGCATTGACTTACGGCCGCTGTGTACGATGGTCTCCTCGGTGTAAGATGGAGAGTTTTCGTCGCCGACGGCAGAGCCTGTGCCGTTGCCCGGATTATACGGATCACTTCCCGGAGCGCCAAAGCCAAGACCATCAATCCACGAATACCATATCTGGTTATCGCCGGTATCATAGTCCTCGAAGTCATCCACAACGATGAAATCACCAGTTGTGAAATTCCAGAGGTTGCCAGTCCACGGACTGTCGGGATTAAGATCGTTGACTTCATCGATACGCCAGAAATACTGTGTAAACCAGGCGAGCTTGCCCGGATCAAAGCTCTCATCTCCTACCGCTTTAGTGCCCTTATACTCCGGCGAATTCTTGTCGGCGTTTGCAACGGCATCCGGATCAGTGCCGAAATAAACCTCATGCGAAGCGGCATAATCACCTGCGCCCCACTTTAGAGTCGGCGTCATTTTCGTGCCGGTCGCTCCGTTGAATGGGCTCGGACTGCTGGCTTTGACCGGAGGGGCCAATGCCGCCTGCGGAATTATCTGCTTTGGCGTGCTGGGACTCGACCAGCGGAGATATGCCGTTGCACCGCCACCGTTCTCGTACTGCTCCATGACAACGCTGTAAGAGTTACCGGCGATAAGATCAATAGTTCCACGGTACTCGGTTGTGCCCTGATCTATCCAGGCATCAACAAGCT
>Ga0209536_100008539_pt1 | contig 15344 bp, 11 predicted proteins | sample DeeMarSeWOR28_12_FD_187461 | JGI IMG/M metagenome (GOLD analysis project Ga0209536, IMG submission 187461) | Marine sediment microbial communities from White Oak River estuary, North Carolina - WOR-2-8_12 (SPAdes) (version 2) | ecosystem: Environmental > Aquatic > Marine > Intertidal zone >...
ATGACGGTCAGCGGCTGATTTTTTGCGATTTTTAGTTTATTTATCATTACCATATTAGCAGCTCAAAATTAAAATGATCATAACTTTCGGAATCTACCCTTCCGAATTATTCTTTTCCTTCTCTAAGGATTCTTTCCCTGACTTTTTCCTGTTCCAGTCTTCTTTGCTTAAACGAATCATACCATGTTTCCAGGGTCTCTGTAGACCACCGTTCCGGTAAATAAAATTCCAGGATATCCCCTGTCGGCTCTAAAAAATCATTTTTAAAGCTGTATTTTTTCAAATATTCATTACATAATACACAGTATAATTTTTTTTCTTTATTCTCTGAAGATTCCAGGATGGTTCCACCGGTCCAGCAGGCATCACACATGTGTTCACTGAACCGATAACTTTCACCACCGGGCAATATAAAAATGTCCGAGGTGGCATCTACCATTAAAAAATCAATCTCCGCAAAATCTTTAATTTTATAGATGGCCAAATTCCGATCCTGTCTTAAGAAATACAATAATTTAGGGCAGCCTTTACAAAATTTACAAAGAGGGGATGAGGTTCGGTGATCCGACTTCTTAGTTCAGGATGAAACTGGCATCCCACAAAAAAAGGATGATTTTCAATTTCGATCATCTCAACCAGATTCCCATCCGGAGACAATCCGCTTAAAACCATGCCATTTTCCTGTAAAACCCGGCGGTAATCATTATTCACCTCATAGCGATGCCGATGCCTTTCACTGATATAATTTGTCCCATATGATTTTAGTGCCTGCGATTTTTCTTTAAGAATGCAGGCATACGCGCCCAATCTCATGGTTCCGCCCATATCTTTGATATTTTTTTGTGATTCCATAATGTGAATCACCGGATGCGGGGTATCCTTATCGAATTCAATACTGTTGGCATTTTTCAAGTTGCATTTATTCCGGGCAAATTCGATAACCGCACATTGTAAGCCCAGACAGATGCCGAAAAAGGGGATCGACTTATCTCGGGAGTACTGGATCGCCTTGAGTTTACCTTCAATACCCCGATCTCCGAATCCTCCCGGAATGAGAATACCACAGACATCGGAGAAGAATTTTTCCGGACCCTCTTTTTCCACCTCCTCAGAATCCACCCATTTCAGGGTAACCCGGGTGTTATTCACCACCCCCGCATGAACGAAAGCTTCGGAAATGCTTTTATACGCATCTTTCAGCTTAACATACTTCCCACATATGGCGATTTTTATCTTGTGCTCAGGTTGTTTGATCTTCTTAACAATCCGCTTTAGATTATTGAGATCAGGAGATTTCAGTTCCAGATCGAGCAGTTCTGCGACCTGATTATCTAATTTTTGTTCGGCAAATTTCAACGGGACTTCGTAGATTGTGGAAACATCGATGGCTTCAATGACTTTTTCCGGCTGGACATTGCAAAATAAAGCAATTTTTTCTTTCAGGGACTTGTTCAGATGGAGATCCGTCCGGCAGAGCAGAAAATTAGGTTGAATTCCAATTTCGCGCAATCGCATCACGGAATGCTGCGTAGGTTTGGTTTTTGGTTCTCCAGCTGATTCGATATAGGGGACCAGCGTCAGATGCATGGTAACGGTATTCCGAATACCCGCTTCAAGGCTGAACTGCCGGATGGCCTCGAGGAAAGGTAAACTTTCAATATCCCCAACCGTTCCTCCCACTTCAACAATAACAACATCCGCCTGGGTTTCCCGGGCCAATACCAGAATACGCTGCTTGATTTCATCCGTGATATGGGGGATCACCTGCACCGTTGCACCCAGATAGACACCCCGCCGTTCTTTAGAAATAACCGTATTATAAATTTGACCGGTGGTAACATTGTTCACCTGAGACATATTTTCGGCAATAAATCTTTCGTAATGTCCGAGATCCAAATCTGTCTCTGCCCCATCGTCAGTGACATAAACTTCCCCATGCTGATATGGACTCATGGTTCCCGGATCCACATTCAGGTAAGGATCCATCTTCATGATTGTTACTTTCAATCCTCTACTTTTTAACAGAAATCCCAAAGAGGCACAGGCAATTCCTTTTCCCAGCGAGGAAACCACTCCGCCTGTTACAAAAATAAATTTTGTTTTCTCAGGTATCTTTTTACTCAACTTACCATCCTTTTTGTTTTAACATTTCTTCAACTTTTACCAGATCGTCCGGTGTATCTACACCGAAAGAGGGCGATTGGGTGGGAACCACCCTGATTTTATATCCCTTGTACATAATCCGAAGCTGTTCTAATTTTTCGACCTCCTCAAGATAGGATTTTTCCCACTCCAGAAACTTAAGTAGAAAGTTACGCCGATAGACATACACGCCTAAATGCTGAAATAAACCCGGAAACGGTAGAAAATTACCATCTCTAAAGAAGGGAATTGGTTGTCTTGAAAAATAAAGGGCATTCTGATATTCATCCGTAATCACTTTAACAATATTTTGGTCCTGCCAGGCTTTTCTCTTACTCAGCGGATACCCCAGGGTTGCTACCTGCAGATTCCGATCCGATTTCAAGGTATCGATGGCTTGTTGCACGGCTAACGCATCAATCAACGGTTCATCGCCCTGCAAATTTACCACAATATCACAATTTTGATTTTTGGCGACCCAACCGACACGGTCACTGCCACTGACTAGACTCTCCGGTGTCATGATCGCTTCCTCGCCTGCCTGTTCTACGGCTTGTACAATCCGTTCATCATCCGTAGCTACAATAACACGATCCACGCCCTGAATCTCTTTGGCTCGTTCCAATACGTGCAGGATTAACGGCCTGCCCACTAAAGAAATCAGGGGCTTTCCCGGCAAGCGCTTGGAGCCATATCTGGCGGGAATAATTACAAATACTGTTTCATTCACATTTGTCAATTATCAGGATCCCGGATACTCAATAAATTTTTTTACTTAAAATAAATTATGGCCCCTCTGCATTTAACTAACAACATTCACAAAGCAGAGTCAGCATCAGGAATAATCATTGTTAAAATGAGATGGCGAATATTCATTCAAGATTGGCAAAACAAAATAATTGCCTGGCTAAAATAAAAAATATAGCAAATAAAAACAATACCTAAAAGTAATATCACCGGGATGGGGGAATGAAATGGAAAGATCTTATCTCAGTTAATATAAACACCCAAACATGAAGGGAATTCGTTGGTATCAGTGGTGGCAGAGAAGTGAGGTATTATCCCTCGGTATGCTCCTTACAGCGACCAAAAATCTGTAGTTGATGCCGGATCATCACCATACCATTATTTTCGCAAATTTCACGTTGACGCTTTTCAATAGTCTCATCGGCAAATTCCACCACCTTTCCACAGACTTCACATAGTAAGTGGTCGTGGTGTGGCATCTTGTAATCCAGCTCGTAGCTGGCATAATCTTTCCCGAGATTTTCCTTCTTGATGATTCCGATTTGAGAAAGGAGATCCAGTGTCCGGTACACGGTGGCTCGGGAAATATGGTTATGCTTTTTACGGATATGGATAAAAAGCTGTTCTGCATCAAAGTGAGGTGGAAACTGGAAAATCTCTTCCAGAATGGTCAGACGTTCGTTGGTAAACCTTAGATCATTTTTCTTCAGGTGATTGCGAAGTTTTTGGAGAGCAGCGTGAAAATCTAACATAAAGTGTGACTCAGTCTCAATTTAACATCATAATTATAAAAGAACGATGACTCATCCCAGGTTATTATTCAAACTTAATATCGTTAAAGTAGTAATCGGTGGGATTTACGGGTTTATTTTTGTAATGAACCTCGTAATGCAAATGCGGCGCTGTTGAAATGCCGGTATTGCCGACCTCCCCAATCTTATCGCCGCGTTTGACGAACTGTCCGCGTCTCACATATATTTTTTGCAGATGGCCATATTTGGTATCGAAACCGTATTTATGATTGATGGCGACGAACAATCCATAACCGCCATTCGTACCGGTAAAGGTCACATAACCGTCTCCAGAGGCGAAAACCGGGGTACCGCGGTTGGCGGCCAAATCAATTCCATGATGGTCCATAATCCGTTTATAGATAGGATGCCTTCTTCTTCCAAAACCATCTGTTATCCGTCCCGAAGCAACCGGTTTAATCGCGGGCAGATAGCGGAGTGAATCTTCCTTACGTTCCATGGTTGAAAGAAGTTTTTTGAAACTTTCGCTCTCCAGCTTAATTTCGCGTTCTAATTTGGCCAGAGTATTCTGATTATTCAAAATAACCGATTGTAATTTAAGATCTTCTAATTTTAAGCTGGCCATATTGGTTAAATCCGACCCTCCGATACCGACCTGCCGGACATCATCTCCAATTGGAGGAACATCCAGACGGGCACGGATCTTATCGTCCAGTTCCTCGATGTCATCAATATGTTGCCTGATAATCGTTATTCTTTCACCCATCAGTTTTAATTGCTGCTGCAGAATGGTATTTTCACTTTGAAGCTGATCGATCTGTGAGTTGTGGTTGAATTTAATACCCAGGTCAACTGCAACTTTTACCGAAACCCCGATAAAGACAAACAGAAAAAAGAAACCAAGCACAAATTTGGTAAGGGAAACATGAATTTGCTTTACCGTGGTAGTTTTCGGATTTATAAAGACAAAATGTGGCTTATTTTTCATTTTCTATTATCCTTAGGAGGTCAAATTCATCAACGCTTAAAATAAAAACATTTGTGATTTTTGTCAATAATTAATAATAATGTTTTTTGTGGATTGCTCATATGTACAGTGACCAAGTCCATTTGCCACCTTAAAAAGGACGTAATTCTATATTTTACAACCTTCTAAAAATACTATCGACCTGTTATTTATTTCTTTAATACAAAAAATTGATTTTTTTGAATATTTATAATAAGTATTAGGAATGAAAAAAGATAAAAAAAACGTATTATAGACCATGCTTAAACCAATTCAGTAAGGCTTCAGTCTCCCAGGGACAGTTAATCCAGCACTTTCAGAACATTTTAACGCTGCGATCTTCATACTGTAAGATTTAACAGGTGCAGATCTAAATCACCTGCATAAATCTTGTGCTGACAAGAATCAGAATTCAAAAGGGATATTACAACACACAAAAATTAGCGGAATAGCGCCTTGATGCTACCCCAGCTACGTGAGATGCTACTGATATTGGGAATGACCTGCAAGGATTCACTATGTTGGAAAGTTCCGTTTTCATTGACAATGCGAAGTCGATAAAAGAACAGGCTATTTGTCATTCCCAAATTTTCATCTTCAAAATGATACTGGAATCCAGGACCTCGGGCGGTGACTTCCCCAATATCGCTGAAGTGTGCGTTATCAGTCGATCTTTCGACAACAAATTTCGTGACGTTCTCTTCCTGAGAGGTCTTCCATTGTAACACAATCTTACTCTGCTCAGGTTCCGCTTTCCATTCAACAATAACCGCGTTTGCGAAGACAAATACCACGAATGATAGGAGAATGAATGTGATTTGTGAAATTCTCATTACTTACCCAACTTACAGTAGTATAATATAATATTTTTTTACTGAAAATCAAGAAGCAACTTTAAATTTAATAAAAACATATTAGTTTTTAGAATTCATACCCAATTGAAAAATAAATCAGGTCACGCACTCTTGATAAATGACCGTACGCCAATTTAATTGGACCTGCAATCGAGTTCAAGGCTAGATAGGCTCCCCAGCTAGTAATAAAGTCAGAAGGTTTAATGGGGTCTTCCGCTGATTCCCAGGTGGAACCCACATTGAAGCTTCCTCCCAGATACATTTCTACCGGAAGGTCCCAGGAAAATTTATAGCGTAATTCATTTTTCAGAGAAAGAATCTGGCGGCCCAGGTGCTCCCGTTCATACAATCCCGGGAAATCATCGATGCCCCCTAGAGCATAAAATTCCGAAAAAGGCACTGTTAAATCACCGCTTCCACCTCTCCCTTTGATTCTGTAAACAATAGAATGCAAAAAAGGATAATACCCCTCCAGTGCAATATAGAAACGGGTAAAAGAGGTAGATCCCCCTAAAATACTTTTATTTCCGGTTTCCCAAAACCAGCGATTATAAATGCCTCGCTCGGGAAACGGCAATTTATCCCGCTTGTCAACCACGGAACGTATCGCAACAGATCGAATCCGATAATTGTCGCCATACGGGAAGTTCGTTCCCTCTGGAAATACACTGACATTATCCCAGCGAAACTCGCCCGTAATCGATCCCAACCTGGCAATTTGCTGTCCCAGTTCAAAATTCAAACCCCTTCGGATGGTAACATAGTCATCCAATTGTGTGAAATCATCAAAGTAGCGGTCCCAGCGATCATGATAATAAAGGGAAAAGCGATAAGTCAGGAAGGTACTGAATAAGCGAACGCTATAAATTTTAAATTCGGCACGCCTTTCAAGATTACCAATCAGTCCCAGGAGTGAAAGTTTTATCTCTCTGCCAAACAGATTATCCTCGGCAATTTCCAGAAATGCCTTGGCACCTCTCTCCAAAGAAGCATTTAATCCCAGGCGAGTTAAAAAATACTTTTTCTCTTTCACCCTGATCAGAATAATATTTGAAGAATCACCTCTGATCACATTGAGAGTAACCCGGTCAAAAAGACCTGTGGCGTAAATATTGTGAATACTGGAAATAGCCTTTTGTGCTTCAAATAACTGATCTTTGGCAAGTGCCAATTCTCTCGAAATAATGGCATCTTTAGTGATGCGGTTACCTTCATATTTGAAACCCTGTATCAGTCCTTCATCAATTTGTACCCTTATGTTTTGACTTTTGGGCTCATACGAGATGTCAATTACCCTGGCCAGGGATTGTCCTTTTTCAAAATAACCATTCAGGCGGGTACTAATTTCAGAAAATAAAGTATGAAAATTTAATGGTGCATCCGAATTTAGTTTATCAGTGTACCATGAGAGCGTATCAATCGTCCCTGAATTTATCTCAAAAATGACATATTTTTCAATTACATTTTCTGTGACCCTATATTCTATTTCCAATGCAGTGGTTGTCCCCTGGAGAATTATTTCCGCATGACTGACTAAACCCGATTCGTATAATTCCGCCAGATCCCGGTAAAGGTCATAGCTGTTTAAATTACTTCCCCCTCTTTGGTAAAATTTCTCGACCAGCTCAGCTAATTCAGGGCTTTTGGTTTGCGGGATGATGATCGTCAATATTTCTCCCAGGTAAATATCTTCTCCCCACAGATTTTCCTGATAGATCGAAATTAGTTTTTTTATAGAATCAATTTTTTGCAGAGTGATTTGATATCCGATATCTATCAGTGAGTCAATATTTGAAAAATCGCCTGCCCCGTGTCTACCCAGGGAAGGGGCGATTAAAATATCCGATTTGCTCTGGCTTTCCAGGGTCGGGCTCTGCATCATGATGGTCGTAACCTGATCTGCCAGTTGCCAAGGAGATTTAATTTGATTTGCGGAACGAAGAGGCGAACTGACATCCACTGCGATAGTCAAATCCGCATTATTTTCCAGAGCAACATCTACCGGCAGGTTATCCTGGATACCGCCATCAGCTAACCACATACCGTCCAATTGAACGGGCGCAAAAAGCAGCGGTACTGCCATACTGGCACTAATGGCCTCTGCCAGATCGCCTCGGGAGAGCACAATTTTTTTGCCGCTGATGAGATCGGTTGCCACGGCCCGAAAGGGAATCTTCAGGTTATCAAAATCATTCGCGGATTGAAAATTTGCATATAGTAACCGGGAATAGATGATATCAAATATTTTCTGGCCGGGAGAAAGGGCTGGTGGAATATAGGGGATTCCTCTATCAAAACGCAATTCCAGAAAATGCTGACGCGGAGTAGATTTTTGTGACCAAAACAGATTGGTTCTATTGGTCTGATCACTGAACAGATTATCCCAGTCAATTTCCTTGAGAAGCTGAATTAAGTCATCTGCACCATAACCCGCTGCATAAAATCCCCCAACCACACTTCCAATGCTGCTCCCTACAATCAGATCGATAGGAATCTGGTTTTCCTCCAGGGCTTTTAATACACCCAGATGGGTAAATCCCCTGGCACCACCACCGCTTAAAACCAGCGCAACCTTAAGCAATTTCGGTGAATAATGAGAGAAGTTGTTCAATGGATAGGGCGTAGTGCTATCGGTGGGAAGAACGAATCTTTCTCGGACAAAGGTGTCCTGGGCAATTAGGGTGCCCGCAAGCAGAAATAAAAACAGACCGATAAGCCGACATTGGTATAAGATCATTGAGAAAGCTGTTTTAACCAAGCTAAAATTACAGCAAAAAAATACCTAATTCAACCCGGGATTCATCCCGCATATTTTATAATCACATTTTAGCTATTTATGAAATTCATAAAAGGTATATTCAGCAAGATGAGATTCAGTATCTGTCATAAGCAGTTGATCGGGATACAGGAAATTTAGTATGATTCAGGGCATTGTGATGTTTCGCCGTGACAATCCTTCAAAATAACGCTTTATAAATTCCCGATATTCCTGTGAATAACCCTCATCCAGTGCATTCATCAGTTCCTTGCGCAGAAAATCCTCCCGGTTCAGCAGTTCCTGGCGAAGTTCGGGCGGGGATTTAACGATACGGACGGTCTCTCTCTCGGCTTCGCGTTTCCGTGAGTATTCTTTTTCCCGAATCGATTTTTGGGCATCCAGCAAACGTGATAATATTCGCTCCTGCCGCTCAATGACCTTGCGATCCATCTGATTGGCTTTTAACTTTTTGATGACCTCATCCATCTCGGTCCCCATATCGTCCAGTCTGCCCAGAATATCGCGCCGGGACCCGGAGCCTTCACTAAGCTGTTCCAGAGAATTACGGATCATCTGTTGCTGAGCAGCCAAACGGGCCATTGCCTCGGATGATAATTGCATCTTCCCCTGGTTACCAGCTTGAAACATCGCCATGCTTTCCTGATTGAGCTGACCTTGTTGGCCGGCCATCTTCTGTAGCTGTTCCATGAAATTCTGAAAACCGGAAGGGGATCCAGATTGTGACATCTGGTTCATACTGTTCTGAAGCGAAAGTAGGGCTCCGTTAAAAGCAGCCATTGCCTGTTTTTGATGGGCAGAGGCTTGTCTGGGATTGCGATTTTCCAATTGCTCGATCGCCTGATCCATATTGGAATTAGCCTTGGCCATCTGCTGATTTAAATCCGGCGAGAGAAAAAAAGTCTGATTTCCGATTTCAATCATCTGATTTATAATTTGATGGGTATTATTCTGCAAGCGAGCTTGCCCCCGAGCAATATCATTTATCTGTGGGGAAGCAGGATTAAGATTTTCAGACCTTCCGGCCAGAGATTCCTGCTCAAAAGAGGCATTTAAAACATCCTGCATGGCCTTCTGCATGGCGTCCGCCACCTGATTCAGCTGTTGCTCCATCATTTGCTGTTTGGCCATCTGAAGCATACTCTGCAGCATTTCAAAATTACGTTTTAATTGCTGACCCGTTTGCTGGGCAGATTCCTGCTGGCTCTCTGCCAGTTGTTGTTGCATATTTTGAAGGGATTCCCCCATATTTTGTTCATTCATATAAGATTGAGCTTCCTGCAAAGACTGCGACAATTCATTCATCAGTTCCTGATACTGTTCCTGGGTAATCCCCATCTTCTCCGCCAGGAATTCGGTATTTTCTTCAATATTTTTTTCCATCTCAGTGAGACGTTCAAAGGGAATCTCCTGCGAATTTTCGGTCTTCAATTTTTCATTGATTTGTTCCTGTTCCTGATTTAGCATTTCGCTCAGTTTGACCAGTTCGTCCATCCTTTGTTCCAACTGAGCACGTTTGAAAAGTTCGTGAAATCGTTCAATGTTTTTTTCAAACTGTTCCGCCGAGAATTGAAAATTCTCCAATGCTTTCTGTACCTTATTCATATCCATCTGTTCAATCGCACTCTGGAGTTTTTCCATAACTTCTTGAAATTCTGGAGTTACCAATTCCTGCATCATTTTCTGTAATTCCATATACTTCTGCAGCGTTTCCGGACTCAGGACCTGCTGGTCATCCATTTCATTAATCATATTTTCTAAATTTTTTTGGATTTCAGAGAGCTTTTCCGATATTTCCTTTTCTCGCATCAACTGCTTCTTCAATTCCTGCTGCTGTTCCCACTTTATTTCATCCTCCTTCATGAGCTCCCGTTTAATCTCCTCAAGTTTTTCCCGGATTTCCTGAGAAGACTGCACCAAATCCTCCACATCCTCCAGTTGTTCCTGCTGATTTTCATTGTTTTGGGTGAGGATATCCAGTAAGGAGGGCAACCGGGCTACATAAACCGCTGTACGATATATTTTCGGACCCTGAATCCGGTCATTATCATGAACTTCAACATAGTACTGCACATAATCATCAGGAATCAAATAAAAAGGTGTCAGATCCCAACTAAACTCACTGATCCCCCTCCCCTTTTCCAAAATCGAGTAAGGCATTTTCATTTCAAAGGTACTGCTGTCCTTCACCATACCCTGCCGGAAAACAGTTCCTTTAAGCCATAGCCCTGAAAATCCATAGTCATCTTTGATTTCAGTTATCAAAGGGAAAGAGAGATTGTCCTGCAAATCGACATCCGCACCAGGCTGTTTAATTTCCGCAAAAGGGTATTCATCCTGCAAAAGATATATCCCATATCGGATTGGATCATGATTATCAATGCTATCGGTATCGAAGATTTGAATAGAATAGTGACTTCCCTCACGGATGCTGAAGGAGGTCTTTGCGGTATGCCCGGCAATATCCATGGAGACCGAAGTTGAGTCAGCAAATTTTATCTGAGCGGTAGACAGTTGTTTATCGGCCTCAATATTGATCTGGACCCGAGTTCCCGTAAGCGCGAAGATCTCACCCTCATTCGGTGAGAGCAATATAGGATCGAGTTGCGTGTAGGTGGGTGGAGAAATCTTTACGCGTAATTCCCGGATAATGGGCCTCTCCTGAACTTCCACCCGACCCCGTGATGATTCGGTTTGCTTGTTTCTAAAGCGCGGTCTATCGAGTTCTGCCAGAAAGTAATAGGAAAATGAGCTGTTGACATGAGGAATCGTATATTTATAATTGCCTACCGGATTGATGGAAAGTTCTATTTTGTTGACTGTGGAAGATTCCGGAGGCTCCTGCAGGTCAGTCTCTTTTTCTACTACCAGATAAATTTTATCAGGTAAAACCCCCTGAGATTCTGCGGATAAAATCACCGGATCATTTTTCAAGACTTTCAGATTTCCAGAGTTATTGACCAGGCGAACCGGAAAAGATTCTTTAAAATTCTTCCAGGGAATAAGTATTTTTTTAAGCGCAATTCCCGATTGAGTTGGTAATATAAAACCGATAATGATCAGGACGAGAACCGGAATAATCGCCATGCGGGCAGGTTGCTTCAGTATTTTAAACCGCTCCGGTTCATCAAAAATAAAATTCACAAAGCGCTGGTATAGCTGCTTCAGTGCCATATTTTTCAGGACGGCCGAACCGATACTCCCCTCATCATTGTAAATCTGCAGATAGTCCAGTATGGCATCCTGCACGCCTGGATCCCTCCGTCCAATTCTCTGAGCCGTCTGAAACAATCCCTGCTGAGAGGGAACAAAAACTTGACGGAGGGCCGGATATACCTTGAGGAATGAATAGATAATAAACCAAGCCAGAAAAAATCCCCAAAACAGTCCCCGCAGAACCGCCGGCACGTCGAAAAGCAAATTAATAAACAAGAAGATGACAATAGCGATGAGGGAAACCGAGAGAAAATACAGCGTATATTTCAGTATGTCGAAAATAAAATATTTACGATGACTGCGGATAATTTTATCAAAGATACTTTTGTATTCCTGGTTCAATCCGTTTAAAGACATGAAAAACCTTCGTCATTTTTCAAAGTGTAATAAATCAGAACCGTGCGTTTTCCTCTTCTCAATGAGTCAATGCCCACAGCAAAATATTTGTTCCCATCTGCAGGGCCATTTCTCGCAGGTCTGTGGGATCACCATGAATATCAGGATCCTCACAGCCGTCACTGATATCAGTATTCCAGCTGTAAAACACCACCAATTCACCTTCATAAAACAGTGCCAAACCTTTCGGAGGTCCTCCATCGTGTTTGTGGATTTTCGGTAAACCGTTGGGAAAGGAATAATACATATGATAAATCGGGTGGGAAAAGGGTAATTCTACCCATTCGGCATCCGGAAACACCCTCTCCATTTCGCGCCGGAATGAAAAATCCATACCATAATCATCATCAGCCCAGAGGAACCCACCACTGCTTAAATATTTTCTCAGTCGGGTTATCTCCTCCTCTGTAAACCGAATATTGCCATGTCCGGCGATATAGGAGATAGGATATTTGAATAATTCCCGGTCCTGGATCTCGATGGAGACTTCCCGCTCGGCAGCTTGAATATTAGTATATTGATTAATGTATTGAAAGAGATTTGCAAAGGTAGTCCGGTTGCCATACCAGTCTCCCCCACCCTGATACTTAATGCGTGCCACGGTGATTGGCTGGGCAGTCCAGGCTTGATTCATGCATATCAGAAGAAAAACAATGAGAGAATATTTTTTCATTCATCCTTACTCAGTAGTATTATTGTCAATTTTTAACTCAAAAGAACGATTAAAGATTCTGAATTTTCTGAGATAATACAAGTCAAATTTAGAGAAGTTCGAGGATAATCTTTATGACGATTGTTTCAATGACGGAAAAATATGATTATAAAATCATTCCTCAACCTGTGAAATTATGAGAAGAGAAAGAAATTTTGTCATTTATGTATTGTCTGGTAATTCCTGGACAGGATTTCCATAATTTGGAATGATTACATTTGTTGTAATAAAATTATCCGGTCCTACATTTTATATTTAATGAAATGTGGTTAATGCCCAAAGTCGAATATTACAATATTATTCTCAATATGTCACCTCTACGAGGTTTAAAATCTAGTGAATATAATTCCTGCTATTAAGATGTCACCGCTACGCAGTTGTTATCTAAAAGAGATTTGATTTTAGAAAAACCCCGTCAGGCCTGCCTGCTGCAGGTAGGGGTGATATATAAATAGGAACAGTATGTCAGGCAGGGATTTCAGAAGAATATTTTGTTGGCCACAATTACCACCAGGGTGACGGTTCCGATGGCCTTGATGGAAAGTCCTCCCACTCTTCCCAGCAGAGCACCGTAGGTGGCATACATGGCATCTCTTACGGCCTTTCCGCGGATTAATTCAATGGCCATGGTACCAAGCATGACGCCCACAAAACCGCCAATGATCGCGCCCAGTACCGGACTGAAGAAGAATCCGCTGATACTGCCTCCGATACCCCCGGCAATGGCGGCCACCACTCCCAGTTTGGATGCCCCGTATTTGCGGGCACCGAAAGCAATGATGAGATACTCCAGAAATTCTACGGAAACCGCCACAATAAAAACAATTAGAAAAAAGGAAAATGACAGATTATAAAAATCAGTGGCAATTCCGTAGAAGAGAGTATTCAGGAAAACGATAAAATTTCCCGGAATACTTAAAAATATGGAAACGATGCTGAATAGCAGCATCGCTACGAATACAATTTGAATAAAATCCATATAATTTTTTGATAAGGTTACTGATTCGATTTCAACATTTTCTGTGCAAATGCTTTGCGGCGTTTCCGGCTTTTCAAATTCAGATCGCTCAATACGGATCGAACGCTGAACCAACCAACTTTTGAGAATCCATATTTATTGGAGTTCAATATCTTCTTGATTTTGTAAGCCCCAATAGTGGGGTTTCGGGCAATAATATGTTGTACCTTCTCTTCAAGACTCGCGCCGGATATCTGAACTTCTTGAGATTTTACATCAGCCACTTCGGAAAGTTCCTCTTCAAAGGTATCTTCGGAGGTATCGAATTCCGACTCTTTCTGCATCAAAGGGGAAGTGCTGGAGGGTGTTGGCCCAACCGGAGATTTCGTGACATCTGCAAATTCCCGGGCGACGGTTGCGGCGGTCGGTTTTTGTACACCTTCCTCAAATTTTCGAACCGCTTCCTCGGTGGAATCGTAGACATCTAAAATGTGATGGAATTCAAGCAGTTCAAAGATCTCATAAACATCGGGAATCATCCGGACCAGTTTCAGATCACCGTTTTGTTCACGGATGGATTTGATTTCACTGATAAAGATACCCCATCCGGCTGAACTGATATAATCCACATTTCCCAGATCGATGATAATATTAAACCGGTTTTGCTTCAACAGATTGTGAAGGGCTCTTTCAACCTCAGATGAGGTCGTGGTGTCAATAAATCCGCCAACCTTGATCAGAGATACCTGATTCTGGTTGCCTCTCATTTCTGTTGATACTTGAATGCCTTCCATTCCACCCTCCGTTTCAAGACGGGAGATTTATGATTGCATGAATTTATTTAATTACAAGCTAATATACAACGTATCTCTATTTTTTATCCGCTTCTTCCGGAATAATGTTAATATTATCGTCAGCAGCCTCCCGATCTGAAGTAATTTTTGCATCATTTGAAGAATCAGTATCATTACCCGACTCATCCGATTTATTGGATGGCTGATTTCCGTTCTTGTTACTTTTTACAGATATTATTTTTTCTTTATAAGCAGAACCACGTACAACCTGTTGGGGCGCAAATACTTTCGGGATGGTGTCGAATTCTTCACTGCGGTAACCGCCTACCATTACCTCACCGTCCAGGGTAAGCAGCGGGGTTCCCGGAGGCTTCAGACGACGTTTTCCGCCGCGTTGTACAAACCTTTCGCGTTGTTTGCGATGATTCAGTTTGGCTCTTTTCAGTTCCTCATAAATCAGACGGGGATTAATTTCAACGAAGGCATATTTTTCGGTTAACAGTTCATCACTGATACGCTTGGGACCATACTCCGGATGTTCGCGGATAATATCGTACAATTTGGTTTTAATTTCGATACTCAGATGCCGGAGTCCCACATTAGTATATCCATGGAGCATCTCCCGGAGATAATCATATCCCCCCTCTTCATAGATCTTTTTGTATTTGTAATAGGTGGAGGGTGATACATCCATCTCCTTGCAGGCCTGGAGAATGGTGGTGTCATTTTTTTCGGCCAGTTCAAATAAGTCCTTAAACATATCGATTTTTACATCCACCGCTTCCATATTTTCCCTCACAGCCACCAGCGTGATATCATCACTTTGTTCATATCCGCCGCTAAAATTCGAGATATCCTGCTTGATATTACTCACACATTCAACCACATCCAGTTGGCCATTTTTCCGGATGGCTGCCAGGAAACGCTCGTCCCCGTAAAGTTGTCGCTGGTGATTCATGGCTTCGGTAATCCCGTCCGTATAGCAGATAAG
>Ga0209536_100008540_pt1 | contig 15343 bp, 9 predicted proteins | sample DeeMarSeWOR28_12_FD_187461 | JGI IMG/M metagenome (GOLD analysis project Ga0209536, IMG submission 187461) | Marine sediment microbial communities from White Oak River estuary, North Carolina - WOR-2-8_12 (SPAdes) (version 2) | ecosystem: Environmental > Aquatic > Marine > Intertidal zone >...
TCAAGCAATTTATCAAAAATACTTTTGTTTTCCGGATTGATACTAATCGCTATTTCTTGGGCAATCTGCTGTGATACCTCACTTTGCACCTCAAAAACATCTGTCCATTCCCTATCATATTCATTGGACCACACAAGACTCCCTTCTTTAGCGCTATATATTTGAATAAACAGTCTTGCCTGGTTACCCTCCAATTGAAAACTGCTTCCAACGATATACCTAACGTTCAGCTCTTTTCCAATATCTCTTACATCCTTTTTTTGCTCTCTATACCGTTGAACTGAAGGTCCGGCAATAATGTTAAGCTCCTCAATCTTTGCCAGATTACTTGTGATAGCATTTATAACACCGTCTGCAAAATATTGCTTATCCTCTTCCTGACTTAGATATTTAATGGGAAGTATGGCAATTGATGGATCGATTTCCTTTTCGTTCTCTGAAGCGGTCGTGAGATTTAGCGCTTCAGGAATCAGATGCCTTCCCAGTATAATCGTTACTACAATCAATAAAATCCCAGTACTTGCCAGGAGGAACCTCCGGTTTACTTTTGAAAGTTTGGGCGTAGAATCATTTGACGTTATCCTGGAAACACTTGATCTATATTTTGCCTCACTCGGCGGATATCCAAAATAATCATGAAAGCACTTGGTAAAATAGGCAGGACTGCTAAATCCAACTCGATAGGATATTTCAGCTGCAGTGCCTACTTCCCTGCTGAGCAGATCATGAGCTACATCAAGCCTGGTTTCACGGATAAATTGTGTAATCGATTTGCCATTGATCTTTTGAAGCTTTCTGTGGACCTGTGATCTGCTCAATCCTATCTCGCTACTTAGATCCTCTGCGCCAAACTGTTCGTTTTGCAGGTTGGACAACACAATTTCTTTAAAGGATTGTAGAAAGGCCTGGTCCATGGAGAGCTCTTGTGATCTTTCCATAGTAGTGATGTTTATGAAAGTCTGGCTTCCGGTTGTTTGATATTTAAAAGGTCATTTGCGTGATCAATGATAACCTAAAAGTAAGATATCCATTTTTTTTAATAAAGTAAAACATTATCGGCTAGAATCAAGGTTTGGGGTGATTGAAAAAAATTTATTTTCTTGTATGAACTTTGGAACGGCTGAAATAAAAAACGGTATCCTGCATCAGGCAAAATTAATTGAATGCGTTTGGTAAAATAGTTTTCAATGTTTGAAAGCACACGAATTGATTTTAAATTGTATCCGTTCAAACACATGTGTACATGAATATTGCAAGGAATTCTACAGTATTAATTTTGTTCATGCTCATCTTAGTTAATTCATCTTGTTATGAAAAAAAGAAACAGGATAAAAGATCCGGATCGAACGACATTCCCAATTTTGTCCTGTTGATGGGGGATGATCACGGATGGGATGAGGTAGGATATAATGGTCATCCTCATGTTAAAACGCCGGTGTTGGATGAGATGGCCAGCCAGGGATTGCGATTTGACCGGTTTTATTCCGGACATCCTTCGTGCTCGCCGACACGGGGTAGTTATATGACGGGGCGGCACCCAAACCGTTACGGTACATTTGCTCCCAATTGGTCCATCCGGCCAGAAGAGATCAGCATTGCGCATATTTTAAGTGAAGCTGGCTATGCATGCGGTCATTATGGCAAATGGCACCTTGGGCCGGTGAAAGGTGATTCACCAACCAGCCCTGGGGCGATGGGCTTCCAGGAATGGCTTTCGCATGATAATTTCTTTGAGCTCGATCCTGTGCTTTCACGAAATGGAGAAACACCGCAAAAGTTTGAAGGTGAAAGTTCCCAAATCATCATTGATCAAGCGATTAAATTTATTAAAAAAGCAGTGGATAATTCTCAGCCTTTTTTTGTCGTGGTCTGGTATGGCTCTCCCCACGAGCCCTACAGTGGATTACCGGAGGATCTGGCTCTATATGATGATCTTCCAGCGGAATATGCTGAAAAAACAGTAGGGCTCACCTCAAATGAAACTGGAGAAAGAGTGGAACGTCCATTGCGGAAGGTACTTCGGGAACGGTATGCAGAGATTACCGCCATGGACCGATCTATTGGTTTGATGCGTAATTTCCTCATGGAGGCAGAACTTCGGGATAATACCCTGCTGTGGTATTGCGGGGATAATGGTACTCCTCCCAGTGCTGCCCGAACCGGCATGACACTGCGTGGGGAGAAAGCGACGATGTATGAAGGAGGTATACGGGTTCCCGGTGTAATGGAATGGCCCAATCGACTCAGACAATCCGCCGTAACTCAGGTCATTTCAGTGACCAGTGATATCCTTCCTACACTATGTGAGCTGGCGGGGGCACCTCTACCAACTAGGCCGTTGGATGGCATCAGTCTCGTGCCTGTGATTGACAGAACCATGCAGATCAGATCGCATCCTGTTTTCTTTTGGAGTTTTGAAGCCAATAAAGTTTTCAATGAGGAATCCGTACCCTATATCGATCCGCAGCTCCAGGAGGGAACAACACCGTTGATTAAAATGATGGACGGCAAATACACACGTTCTTTCCGAAATTACAGGTATCCAGGAATTTCAGAAAGTCATTTCGGGGGTACCCGTGTGATGATGGACAATCAATATAAGTTGATTATTGATGAGCAATTATCGGATCCATCCAACATCGAATTGTTTGATCTGAATAGCGATCCGTCGGAAAGTAAAAATCTGGCAACGGTGAATCCGGATATTGTCGAATCGATGCAGCGTCAATTATATGAATGGCAGCAATCGGTCCTGAATAGCCTGACCGGTGCAGATTATTAGTGATAGTTATATGTCCGATCAGGTGAATATGGATATAAGCTGTCACGATTATCCCATCGCAGAGGTGTACTAAAGGTGTTGATGAAGCCTACCTCGCTATAACTTCGGACAAAAGACATGATGGACGTTAACCAACGTTTTTGCCTACAAATTATTTCAGCAGTTGAATGACTCTTTCACATTTTAAGTTATACGCATTGGCTTCATAAAAAATTCAATTCATCTTAAATCAAATTTTTAATATTAATATAAAGAAAAAACCCAGCTGAATATTAATTGATTGCTGGGCCTTCGGTTATTTACTATAGTAAACCCAAATTAATTTATTGGTTAAATAAAATGAATATTATGAAAAAAAGTGTCCTGCACTGTAAGGAGAAAAAACAAAAAAGCTCAAAACCTTTCAGGTCCTGAGCTTTATTTTTCATAAGTTGATTAACATTAAATTAATATTTCAATTTACATATAATCACAAAAAAAACCAACTGGTTCATAGTTGGTTTTTCGGTAGGTTAATATGTGTAACCTAAATTTTATCCTAAGTAATATATTAAAAATAAATCAGTTACACCAATTCATCTTTTTATTATGAGTGCTCTGTACTATTTTAACTATTCATAACGTAATGCCTCGACCGGATTTTTAGTGGCTGCACGATACGTTTGCCATCCAACGGTCAGCAGTGCAATCACTAATGCAATTACTCCAGCTAATATAAAAGTCCATCCACTGATTGAGGTTTTATAGGCAAAATTTTGGAGCCATTGCTGCATGGTATACAGGCTAATTGGAGTTGCAAGCAACAGTCCTAAAAGTATCCAGGTTACGAATGCTTTAAAGATCAGGACAAGAATATCCGAATAGTTTGCTCCATTTACTTTTCGTATCCCGATCTCCTTTGTTCTTCTTGTCACGATCAGCAGGGTTAAACCTAACAGGCCCAGTGATGAAATTAGAATGCTGAATCCAGCCCCATAACCAACGATTTTACTCCACCGCTCTTCCCTGCTATATTGCTCATCCAGGCTTTCGTCCAGGAAAGTATAATTTAGCGGACGGTCCGGCGCGACCGCATTCCATGATTCCTTAATATTATCCAATGATCCAGGGATATTTGATCCGTTGATGCGCACAAACAGGCTCCATATGCTATTTCTGTTGGGATTCATATGCAGGATCAGTGGCATGATCTCATCTTCCATGCTATCGAAATGAAAATCTTGTACAACTCCTACTACCGTCGGGTTTTTCTCATCATTTTCATCTTCGGGAATTTTCATACCCAATGGATCATCCCATTGCATTTCTTTAATAAATTTTTCATTGACAAACACTGCATTAAAGGTGTCGGATGCGGCCCACGACAGATTGCGTCCCATGATCAATGGAATTTCGAGGGTCTCAATATAATCCGGATCCACGCGCAGGAATCTTGTCAATACTGTTTGTTCATCTGCCCTCTTTATGATGTTTGAACTGCTGCCGGATACAAAATTACGGTCACTGCCAGTTACCTGGTTGATATTTGCATAAGTGATCAGTTGCTGTTTCAATCGGTTAATCTGATCATCACTAAAATCATCCGGCAGGCTGATCACCGCCACATTGTCCCGGTTAAAGCCAGTATCTTTTTCACGGATATAATGCAGCTGACTGAGGATGACAAATGTTGAAATGATTAATCCAATGGCCATGGTGTACTGTGCCACCACAAATATGCTTGAATATCGCCCTCCCTTATATCGGGTCCTGCTTTGAAAAATGTCCTGGGGATTCATACGGTTCACATTTACGGCGGGTACGATTCCGATGAGGAGACTTATCGCGATAACCAGGATCATGATAAACGTGATCATGACAGGTTCGAAAAGGAAAATATCCAGTTCACGTTCACTCAATTGATTGAAAACCGGAAGCAACAGCGAAGCAAGAAAGATAGCGAGTAGCAGGGATAGCAAAGAATTCAGAAGTGCCTCAGACATAAACTGGTTAGCTATGTGCCGTGTACCCGCACCGAGTACTTTTCGCATGCCCACTTCGCGCAACCGTTGTATCGTGCGGCCGGTCGTCAGCATGATGTAATTAATACAGGAAATGATCAATACCAGTACGGCAATGGAAGATAGAACGTACGCATATTTAATGTTTCCATGTTTTTCGTATTGATTCCAGATTTCTTCATTGAGGTAAATATCGGTCAATGGCTGTAATATGAATTCGAAAAACGGCTGCTCATCATCCTTAAAATATCGACGTGCAATTTCAAATTTATCCGACAGGTGGGTTTCCACCAGGCTATTGGCCACTTCCGTGGCATTGGCTTGATCCACGGGCGATTGAAGTTCAATATAAATTGAACAATTGCCGAAGAAATTATTGCTTTCCGGGTAAGGTTCATTGTTTGCATAGGGAGTTAAGATGGTAAACTGGATGCTTGAGGTTTTAGGTATCGATTCCAACACACCCGTCACCATAAAATTGCGCTCCTCTCCTTTTGGGAATGTGAGCATCTTTCCAAGTATTTTCTGGTAATCTCCATCTGTGGTATCAAAGAATTTATCTGCTACTTCTCTGGTAATGACCGCACTTTGACGATCGAGTAACGCAGTAGACGGATTACCTGCAATCAGTGGAAAGTGGAATAATTCCAGAAATGTAGAATCCACAAAAGCAATATCTTCAAAAAATATCTTATCGTCCTTACGGATCCATGCGCCAGTTTTTTGCAGAGCTGATGCACGTAAAATAGAAGGGATGTTTTCGCTGAATACCTGGACGAATTTATGGTCCTGAAGGGGTGATTTTTCTGTACCGCCTTCGGTATTGGAATAATGATTAACTACCCGGAATACACGATTCTTGTTAGGATGGAATGCATCGTGGGTCGTCTCGTTTTTGATGAAAGTAAAAATAAGCAGGCAAAACATAATGCCCGTTGAAAGACTCAGCAAGTTGATGATCGCAAAAGTTTTATTGCGCCACATAATACGTAGGGCAATCAGGAAATATTGTTTGATCATGAATTTGTTTAATTGTTTTTGATTGGTGAATATAACCTTTCCCATAAAATTGAAAATAAATTTTTTAAAATTGGTAATGACCAGTGATAGCCGGAGGATAGAAAAGATATGGCCATCAGAAATTTCAGATTGTTTTTATTGATATTTTATTTTACTATCCAGATAAAAAGGATTAAATATATCCTTCGAAACAGAATCAGAAATTCAACATTCATGAAAAAACTTTTATATTCCATTGGTCTTCTCATCTCCATTCAGACATTGGCCCAGAAAAATCCGGACGAAATCCTGTTAAAGAATTTTCGGCCAGAATCCATCTACATGGTGCAAATCTCGGAGGTAAAAAAAGCTGCCTACCCAGTGATTGACATGCATAGTCATGCCTACGCCAGAACGGAAGAGCAGCTTGATCAATGGGTGCAAAATATGGATAAGGCAGGTATTGAGAAAAGTATCATTTTATCATATGCCTATGGAGACAGATTTGATTCATTGGTGAATGCTTATTCAAAATACAAAGGTCGATTTGAATTATGGTGTGGTTTTGATTATTCCGGTTATGACCAACCTGGATTTCCTGATAATGCCATAAAGGAACTGGAACGGTGCTATAAAGCAGGTGCAAAAGGGGTAGGTGAACTTGGTGATAAGGGGAAAGGATTGTTTTATTGTAGGCCTTCAGCCCTGGGAATGCATAGCGATGATGACCGGATGATCGCTTTATTTGCAAAATGTGCGGAATTGAATCTTCCCATCAATATTCATCTTGCCGAACCGAAATGGATGTATGAAAAAATGGATGAAACCAATGATGGATTAATGAATGCATTTAATTGGAGATTGGATAACCAGGAAGGTATTGTGGATCATGCCGGGATGATGAGAATTCTTGATAACACCCTTAGAAAAAATCCGAAGACAACATTTATTGCCTGTCACCTGGCCAATTGCTGTTATGATTTATCTATTGTTGGCAATCTCATGGATAAATACCCGAATTTATATATCGATATCGGTGCGCGTTATGGTGAATTTTCCCCGATTCCGAGAACTGCCAGCGCATTTTTTATTAAGTACCGGGATCGAATAGTTTATGGTACGGATATGGGATATAACCTGGACATGTACCAGTCCACATTCCGTATTTTGGAAACGGCCGATGAACATTTTTATGATCAACGATTTGGCTACCATTGGCCATTGTACGGTCTTGACTTACCAAAAGAGGTCCTGGAAAACATATATCGTAAAAACGCGATTCAAATCATGAGGGATTAGGAAATACGCTCTATTGGTTTTTGCGATTTTTCCATTAAAGTTTTATTCTGAAATTAGTTTTGCACATTCAAGCCAGAATGGAGCATAGTGTTTCCAGTAAACAAAATTGCAACCCCAATGAGGAGCAGGATCACTCATGTAGGCCAGAACTTTCCCTTTCCCATAGGGGCGCATGACCAATAGCGGATCCCCAGTTTCTTTAATCACGAGAATAGTTCTGGAATCAGGTTTTGACACGGTTTTATTATATCCAAGAATAGGAGGGAAGGTATTAATATTGACATTTCCCAGGGTAGTTTCCTCCTTGTTTACTGGCGTTGGATGAAATCCCTCGGTACTTTCAACAAGGTCTTCAACATCCAGGCAAACGACAGGTAGAATTTCTTTCAGCCTTGTTCTTCCCCAACCTCCTTTGCCATTTTCACCATTGAAAGAAAGCCAACCGCCGAGGAACATAGCTTTTTTCCCATTGTCGACGGCCTCAATTGTCAATCGGATTCTGTCAGGAAAGGTTAAAACTTTTGTGCCGAACTTCTCACGATTGAAAAAATGAGGATTTAGTTGAAAAACTTTGGCTTCGACATCGCTGAAAATTATGATGTCATAGGAATCAAGCACAGTTTCATATTCTCCGGGGCGCATATTATAAAAATCCCAGGTTGGGATTGAGGTCACTTCATGAGTTCCATCTGATTCCAGTGCTTCTTTCAGCCATTTACCATAGTTGAATATTTCTGTCCCTTTATGCGCGTAATTGAAGGGTGATTCTGCGAAAACGGGGCCCGTCAGTACGGCCCAATCTCCAATGTAAAATATTTTTGCCACAACGAGTCCTAATTGAATGAGATATAAGAATTAAATAAGATTTCAATCAGCATAAATTTCCAGCCATTTCAAAGAATAATCATTTTCTTTCCCATATCAAGGATATGATACCTCTCCTGTAAAGATTTTGATAATCGTAGTTTCACCTCATAAGGATAAGCGCTGGTCCAGAAGCGATTTTCGGGAGTTACTTTAAATGTATTCCGGTGTTGAGGAAGTATATATTTCGGTTCGAGCGTGTTGATCAATATTACTGACTGGTCTATATAGGTGTTGTGTTCCGTTGGTGAGAAAAAAAGCACATCCACATCTTTGAGGAAAAGCTGATCTTCCAGTAATACCGAATCACCCATCTGCAAAAATCGTTTGTCCCCCATGGTAATCACGTAGCCGCAATCCTGCAGGTTGGCCTGGTAATATACGGCATAATTTGAATTGCCATGAATGGCCCGAATCGGCTCGATATGCACCTCGCCAATATCAAATGGTTTCCTCGGTTCAGCTACCCTGATCCGATCTTCCGGAATATTCGCTTCATTCCGGGCTGCTTCAAGGCAACTTGCCGGCATTACAAAGAGGCAATCACCATGTTCGGTCAGTATCCGGGATGTTTCCCGCTCAAAATGATCACTGTGTTCATGGGTGACAAATGAAATGTCGAGCTCACCTGCCAGTTCCTTTGCCGTGATTGGTGAAGGTACTTCTCTTGCCTGAGTTTCCAAGGGCAGGTCAGTACCGATAAGGGTGTTGTCCGATTTGATCAACCAACCATTATGTCCAACCCACCATACGGCAATACCTTTATTGTGCGCCCGAATTTCATCCAATAGACCGCCGTTGATAGAAGATCGACTTTTGGGAATTGGTGCTAGCATTCCCAGCGATAGAAAAAAGGTATTTCTTAAAAATGATCGTCGAGGTAATTTCATAATATTTAATGCATTCTAATTATTTACTGTCACCTATATTTTTGACGGAGCATCCGATATCACTTCATTTTTGCGATCCCAATATAATTTCTTGCCTTCCCAATAAGCCCGGGTAGCCATGATGATTCCGATGGAATGCCAGTATCCAGTCATAATATGTCCATTCGTCATTTGATTTCTGTCCCGAATGCAGTCGATCCAATTATCCAGGTGAGGTTTGCTGTCATCACTCAAAACAGTTGGGGGGAGTTTGCCATTATATTCCGGCACGGTAATCAATTCGGCAACGTCCTTCTTCACGGCATCTTCAAATCCTTTATAAAAATCAAATCCGGCAGGAAGTTCCTGATGTTCAGGAACGAAAAACCACCTCGGACCACTTTCACCTGCATGTGCGTAGAGCGTTCCATCCTTACCTCTAATGATTGTCTGGTCCCCGAATTTATTGGCATAGCTGGAAGAATAGGAATACAACATTTTTTGTGCTTCATATGTGGCCAATGCCTGGAAGGTATCCGGGTTTTCCCGTACATCCGGCCAGCCAAAAATACCACCATTGGCGACCATGGTGTCCGGGATAGCCGTATCCGTATAAAAATGGACGAGGCCTATCCCATGACTCATCCACTGGGAGGTGATACCTCCGGAATATTTTCGGAATATCCTGAATTCAAAATATTTTCGGGGATCGAAAGGTTCCCAGGGCTTTCCAAGTAACCATCTGTTCCAGTCTGTATCTTCTTCACGAATTGCCGCAACATCCGGATCATCCGGCACATACCATCGGTGATTGTTATCATTCCAGGATTGCTCTATTTTTGTGATTTGTCCCAGCCTGCCTGACCGTACAATTTCCCTGATCTTGCGGTGGATTGGTTCACTTACCCATTGAGAACCCATTTGTATAACCTGTTTCGATCCCAGAACGGTATCCCTGGCTAATTTTGCTTCCTCAATATCCTGTGCCATGGGTTTTTCGCAATAACAATCCTTCCCTGCATTTACTACTTCTGCCAGAATTTTAGCATGTTGATGATCACCGGTAGCAATCATCACAGCGTCCACATCTTTTTGGTTGAGGAGATCTTCTGAATATTTAAAAGCTTTGACCGGTGCATCAAATTCTTTTTCACAATTAGCTTTTGCTTTTTCCCTGTTGAGTTTCCAGATATCACATACAGCCACCACCTGTAGATTCTTGTCTTTATAAGAACCTTTTACCATACGCACGTGTCCGCGACTTCTGGCGCCACAGCCCAAAAAGGCAATATTTATTCGGTCATTAGCGCCAGGAATTCTGGCATATGATTTCGTACTCAATCCAATACTCAGGCCTGCCAACGTTGATGTGGAAGTGCCAATAAACTTGCGCCGCGTTATACCTGTTTTTTGTTTCGCCTTTTGTTGATTCATTTTTGTTTTATTGTCTGTCAACATAATTGAATTTATGAAATGGCTATAAATGTGTGCCTCGATTTAAAAATCACGTACGTTTATAATCATTCTGTTGTATCATTTAATTCATCCTCATTTTATCTCGTACTCAAGATATTGGTCCGGATCCAGCTTGTTTATCTCATCGAACAAGGTTTTGAATGCTTCTACCCAGTTACCACCACGACTGGAATTTACTTCTTCCCTGCCATAAAACTGATTAATAAAATTTTCAGAACCTGTCCAGATGGTGTGCAACATTCCCTGGTAGTTATCTTTTACTGCAGGGGTTGCATATTTCTTTAAATTGACCATTATATCAAGTTGCGTTTTAGTGACATCCGGAAATCTCCATGGACAGGTGATGACTTTAAATCCTTTCAGCGCAAAATAAACAGCCGTTGGATCGGGACGCTCATAGTGCCAGTCATTGATGACCACATCTTTTGGGATCATATCGATGGCGCGATACGTGTTGTTATAACTCGCTTCCCAGAGGCCAATGCCTGTGGTCCTGCCATCCAGGAGACGATCTCCCCATATCCATAATTCTATATTGTTTTGGGCAAGGTGATTTCGGATTTTAGAGACTTCCCCGGCAAACAATTCAGCTTTATCTCTTCCCTGGCATCTTGGGCATTTGTCGTCTCCTAAGTAAAAAACTTCGTCCATACCAGCGTGGAAAGCATCCGCTTTGAACGCTTTCACGATCTCATCGACCACATCAAAGACTACCTTATGAACTTCCGGGTGCAATGGGCAATAACTTTTACAATAGAGATTATCAGGATTTGGCCATACATATTCTTCGGGCATGTTGATATGCGGGGTCTCATCAAATTGTGGATAGGCTTTAAGCAGGTTGCCCAACCTATTCCTGCTGGATTGATGGCCCAGTAAATTTATTTGCGGAATGATCCTGATATTTCCTTTTTCACAGGCTTTGACAATTTTCTTCACATCACTTTTTGATAAGGCATTTTCACTTGCCAGTTCGGGATGGGATTTATACTGATATTTATTTCCGATGCGGATGACAAGGGTATTTGCTTTCCTGGGCACCAGTTCATCATTGATGAAATCAATAAACTGGTCAAGACCATCAGGATCTGGAGCTGACATACATATACCACGAACCGGCAAAACTTTGTCCAGGTTTTCCTGCGCTAATACATTTTGATTGATGAACAGGGTAATCGATAAAATAAAAAATGGATTTTTCATGTCGATAAGATTATTCATTTAATTTATTGATTTCCTCAAACAGTACTTTGAAAGCTTCCACGTAGTTGCCGCCACGTCCAGTATTCACTTCTTTCCTGCCATAATATTCCTCAATGAAATTGTCTGCGCTGGTCCATGTAGTGTGCAACATGCCGTGATAATTATCCTTCACTGCTGGTGTTGCATCTTTTTTGAGATTGACCATCATGTGGAGTTGAGTTTTAGTAATTTCAGGGAATCTCCATGGACAGGTGATAACTTTAAATCCTTTCAGCGCGAAATAAGCAGCCGTTGGATCGGGACGCTCATAGTGCCAGTCATTGATGACCACATCCTTTGGGATCATATCGATGGCCCGGTGTGTATTGTTATAACTCGCCTCCCAGAAGCCAATGCCTGTGGTTCTGCCATCCAATAAGCGATCTCCCCATATCCATAACTCGACATTCTTTTGAGCCAGGTGGTTCCTGATTTTCGTGACTTCTCCGGCAAACAATTCGGCTTTGTCTCTGCCCTGGCATCTTGGGCATTTATCATCTCCGAGGTAAAATACCTCATCCATCCCTGCATGAAAGGCATTCGCTTCAAATACTTCTACTATTTCATCGACTGCATCAAATACCACATCGTGAACCTCCGGGTGGAGCGGGCAGTAGCTCAGGCAATACAATCCCCACTCATTTGGCCACTTCAGGTCTGTTGATCCACCTTCCATTGGCACATGCGGCGTTTCGTTGAATTCCGGGTAGGCTTTAAGAAGCTGTCCAATACTTTGAAACCATGATTGATGCCCCAACAGGTTGATCTGTGGAATAATCCGAATACCACCTTCCCTGCACACCTGTACTATTTTTTTCACATCTTCCGTGGAAAGTGCATTTTCGTCGGTTAGTTCTGGATGGGACTTGAATTGATAACCGTAATCAATCAGTATCACCAGTGTATTTACCTTTAATGGTACAAGTTCGTCCTTGATAAAATTGACAAATTTGTCAACTCCATCCGGATTTGGGGATGAGAGGCATATGCCTCGTATCGGCAAAATTTCATCAAGTTTTTCCTGTCCCAGTAAAGGGAAACTTGCGAACAGAGCAATAAAAATTGAGGTGATTAAATTTTTCATGAGTTTAAAAATATAGTTAAAAAATCAGATGGATAAGTTACAATTTTTTATGAAACTATCATGTATTTGGGAAGCGCATCACGAATTAAATTTGCCTTGGGTTTTTCTTTGATTAAGACAAAAGAAAATTACCGAAAATTTCAAATAGGAGAAATACATGGTATTTATCTAAAAGATTCAATGCTTCCTTATTGCAGTTAACAAAAAGATGATGAGTTTGTTGATGTATGTAATTTCATTGCTCAAGTACTTATGATTAATTGCCGTCCTATACCAACGCGTATTTGAGTAGTTCAGCGATTTTTACGACCTTTTCTTAATATCGGATTTATCTTTTTAATGCAGAACCCATGATCTTCCAGGATACTCTACCCGAAATGTCTCGATGCAACCCCTATCCTGAAGGGTTACAAAGCAGGTTTTCCCATCATTACCCCCAAATGCGATATTTGATGGTTTGGTCCCCTTAAGTTTTATTTCCCTGATCAATTGACCTTCAGGTGAAACCATCGCCACTGTGCCTTTGCCATGCCTGGTGATATATAGGTTCCCTTTCACATCACACCTCATACCATCCATGCCGAAGTCCGGAAAGGTAATAAACTCGCGTTTGTTGCTAATTTTTCCATCAGGGGATAAATCGTAAACCCAAACTACACGTTGTACACTTTCGTTCACGTATAGTAAATTTTCATTTGGGCCAACTTCTATACCATTGGTTGTTCCCATTTTTTCCTCCAGCAGTGTTACTGTCCCGTTTGCATCTATTCTCCAGATATTTCCTGTTGACTCTTTCCAATTGGGATCACTGGCATACAGGATGTTATTTTTTCCAATAGCAATATCATTGGGTTGATTCATTTTTTTCTCATGAGCATAAACGTCAATTTGTTTTGTAGACATATTTACGCGAAGAATATTATGATTTGTATAATCAGCAACAAGCATGAATCCTAGACTATGAAACCTTATGCCATTACCAATACTTCCATTTGGAAGCGTCACAAACAGTTCGCTCTTTCCCTGACCATCGACTTTACCAATTGTTCCCTGGTTTTGATAGTTTACGACATATAAATTTCCATCCTCGTCACAAGCAGGTCCTTCTATACCAGACGTAAATTCGTTCGGTGGAGTAAAGTCAGCACTGATATATAATTTGTCAATTTTGCCGATTTGATGGATGTCATTTTGCTCCTTTAATCCTGACAGAAAAATCGATAAGCATAAGAGGGAAATAAAAGTTAGTTTCATAATAAGAAGGTTAATGACACTTATTTGGAAAGATAATAATCCTAAGGTGAAGAATTAAACATTAATTTCATAATCATAAAGAACGCTGTCATTGAGAGAATTTTAATAACCATTAACATTATGTATACTTTGAGCTGACGATGGATTTCTGTACATTTAAAATATTCCGATTATCCTTTTATTAAAACCTTGATTATGACAATGAATCGCAGAGAAATCATAAAACAATTGGCAGTCTTACCATTGGTAGGAACAGCCTTTCCACATGAACATACGTTGAATTCTTCTGTAAGTAAAGCTGGCGGAATATTATCGGGTGAACAGAATATCTATAGTTCCATTGGTGTAGAAACAATTATCAACTGCCGGGGAACTTTTACTATCATTGGAGGATCGATCGAACGGCCTGAGGTTTTAAAAGCGATGGAAGCTGCATCGGGACATTTTGTGCAGTATGACGAACTGGCTTTCGGTATTGGTAGCCGGCTTGCAGACCTGACCGGAGCTGAGTGGGGAATGGTATCTTCAGGATGTGCTGCAGGGATTAAGCACGTTACAGCTGCATGCGTCACTGGTGGTAATCCTGAAAAACTTATTCGCATTCCGGATCTTGCGGGTTTTCAAAAGTCGGAGGTCATCATTCCAGGGTATTCCAGAAATGTCTATGATCACGCAGTCAGGAATATTGGCGTAGATGTTATCACGGTAGATACACCAGAGGAGCTTCAGCAGGCAATATCTCCCAAAACGGCAATGATTTATATCATGACAGGCAATGACTCTGACCAGGGGAAACCTCTTTCCCTGGAAGCAATCGCTCAGATTGCTCAACCGCACAACATCCCTATACTGGCTGATGCGGCAGCTGAAAATCTTACCCTACCTCCTGTACATTTGAAACGCGGCGCCACCATAGTAGCCTATAGTGGAGGCAAGGCTATTTGTGGGCCACAGTGTGCTGGATTGTTACTTGGCGACAAAGATATTTTAATGGCCGCATGGCAGGCCAGCTCACCACACCATGGGCCAGGTCGGGACGATAAAGTAGGAAAAGAAGAAATGTTGGGTATGCTGGCTGCTGTAGAGGCCTGGAAATCCCGCGATCATGAAGCTGAATGGGACAGGTGGCTTAATTGGCTGGATGAGATATCCAAAAAGATGACGAAAATTAAGGGTATTACAACAAATATTACTGAACCATCAGGACTATCAAATCTTGCACCCACGCTACATATCAATTGGGATCCGGACGAACTTCACATTTCTGGTGAAGAAGTAGCTGAGGAAGTGGGCCGAAATGCGCCGAGAATAGCCATAGGCGATCGTTTTAAAGATGGCATTACCTCGGTCACCATCACACCAAACCAAATGCAAGTTGGCGAAGCTAAAATTGTTGCGGATCGTTTATATGGGATTCTTTCAAAAAAGCGCAAACCAAAAACCGATGAATTAATTAGTCCAAAAGCGAATATAA
>Ga0209536_100008541_pt1 | contig 15343 bp, 12 predicted proteins | sample DeeMarSeWOR28_12_FD_187461 | JGI IMG/M metagenome (GOLD analysis project Ga0209536, IMG submission 187461) | Marine sediment microbial communities from White Oak River estuary, North Carolina - WOR-2-8_12 (SPAdes) (version 2) | ecosystem: Environmental > Aquatic > Marine > Intertidal zone >...
AGTTTTTGAATATTCGAAAATCAGTGCTGGCGATGTTCTCATATCGTTGTCGTTGAATGAAACTGAAGGAGTCACCAGTTATTACTGGGAGCTGGTGGACATGCCTCGTGATGCCACGGCCATTCTCGACAATCCAACTTCGGCTACGCCCACTTTTTCTGCTACCCAGGCAAAACCAGGAACGTATCTGATTCGGTGTACCATCAATGGGGGACAGTCTCTGGGAACCAATGGCTTGGGTTTTACCACTGAGTATTCAGATTTACGCCCTTTAGCATACGGGGAGTCCGTCGAGTTCGGGACTGATGGCTGGTTGGAAGCACTGAATGATCTGGTTTTTGCTGTCGATGGAGTATCAATTTCGGTAGGCGCGGTTGCGCTGAATACTGCCCATCGTCTGGGTGATGGTTCGGATCACAGTTTCATTGACCAAGATGTGACCTCGGGGTCGAGCCCGATACTTGACGGCACCAATTTTACCGGAATTCCAGCCACCGCGATTCCGGATGCGGACGATGATGGGGTTACCAAGGGAGTGTCGACGTACGATAACTCAGACTTCAACGTTGTTTCAGGGCTCGTGACAATTGAGGACGGTGGCGTTGATCACAATTCCACCGCCGGTACTCAAGGAGGAATCTCCGGTCAGAAGTATCATCTGACCGAAGACGAGTATACTGGCATCTCAAATTTCGGCGGCGACATTTCTGGCATGGGCGACATCGGATTTGAGAACCACACTGATTCGACGATTGCTTTCAATGATTCGACCTATCAGTTTACGCTTGGTGATGTCGGGAGTGGTTGGTCGTACTGGCGGAATGGCAAGCGTCTCACCATTACGGGAGACAAAACGGCTACGTTGGCCGGATCACCGCCCACAAAAGGTACCTACTATATCACCATCAATTCGGATGACGGGACGCTCATTGCTTCCGGCAGTCCGTGGACGTTGAATGACGCCAGTCTTCCAGTAGCGCTGATTCTTTGGGATTCGGCAGCAACTCCAAAGTATCATCTGGAAAACGAGCGGCATCAGGTTACGATGCCCCGAGCTGTACATCGCTACTTGCACACGACTCGCGGGACGCAGTGGAAGTCTGGCGGTGAACTTAGTGGTTATGTAGTTCCTTCTGGAGGTCCTTCTGGTGACGGTGACAACACTTTTGGTATTGCTGCTGTTGAACTTCTTGATGAGGACATCCCACACACTTTGGCGGAACTGACCGATCCCGACGGAACAACCCTTTCGTACATGCTGTACTATCGTACGGCAGCGTCCGAGTGGTCGTGGGCGAAGAGCGAGGTACCCTTCAAGTATTTGGGAGCCGGATTTCTTCAGTGGGACAGTTCTGGTTCGATGATTCAGGGTGTGGCCAATAAGTACTACAATTGGTACTTGTGTTTTACCGGCTATGAAGGTGATGGTCGTTTTCTGTGCGTTCCTGGGCAGGGAGAATTCGATAGTGCGAACGATGCGTATGGTGAAGAAATTAGCGAGCTGACACTCGATGGTTTCGAGCCTGCCGAGTTGGTGTTTGCCTATCAGATGACCTTTGTGACCAACAATTCGTACAGCACAAAAGGTAAGTGCAAGCTCACTCGCGATCCTGTGCGAGTTTCTGTTTCGCGGTCCACCGCTTCTGTTGGTGGGGGTATCATTGACCACAACACTCTCGGCGGTCTTCAGGGTGGCCTTGTTGGCGTGACTCCTGAGTACTACCATGTGTCGGAAGCAGAGCATATCGATCTGACTGGCGGCGGTGACGCAAGTGCTCAGCATCATCATGATGGTCGATATTTCACCGAGACGGAGTTGGGGTCGACAACGGGCGGTAGTGAAGGTGCTTTGCTTATTGGTACCGACACCAAGTCCAATCTTGGCAACGCAACAGATGTTGAAACAGCATTGACGGCTGCTGACAGCCATGTTGGGAATACGAGCAATCCACATGCAGTGGATGTTTCCCAGACGGGTGGTATTGCCGAAGCCATTGGCGATGCCAAGGGTGATCTTATTGGCTTTACTGCTGCAGACACTCCCGCTCGACTTGGTGTTGGAGCCGACGGTCAAATACTCAGTGCTGATTCCGGTGAATCCACGGGTCTGAAGTGGATCAACAATACGCCCACATTTTTGGCGCTGACGGATACCCCGAGTAGTTATACGACGACGAATGCATTACTGACAACAAACGGAACTCCTGATGCGCTGATCGAAACAGCGGTGCAGTTGACCGAGGGTACGAACACGTTCAATATTACCAAAGGAACTGCATCGTTGGATATAGCTGCTGGGGCTGCGTTGGACGTCAATGCCAACCTTACGGTCAGCGGGGTATCGGCAATAAACCAAGATGTGAGTACGACTGGTTCCCCAACATTTGCGTCGATGTATCCGGGTCATACAATCCAATTTCCAGATGGCGGAACGATCAAGGAAAATACTTCTAACAGTGATATTGAAATTCAGCCAATAGGGAATACCGATTACATTCGGCTGAAACAGTACAATGTATATGTTCAAAACCCAGGCACAACCTACAATAGCACTCGATTTCATGTTGAGAATGGTGTTGATACTAGTGGATATGCGGGCATCGATTTTTCGATGGGCACGTTCACTCCTGCACTATCGAGTATTTACCAATACGGGACTGCTTATGGTACGTCTGAATATGCTGGTAGATTGGTTTTTATCGGTGGTTCAAATCCACATTACGGAATGGCCTTCCACACAAAGACGGGGAATGACATCAAGTATTATATTGGTGGATCAACGCCAGGGTCAGCAGTTTTCACGATAGCAGCAACCGCAATTACAGCCGATCAACGGATTTTTGCAAATGCCGGGATGACGGTTGGAGACGATCAATCAATTAGAACAGCCACATGGGCAACTGATGGAGCGTTGGTTTGTAAAACGACAACCCAATCCAATCCGACCATGGCGTTGTTCACAGGCACTAATTCAAATTCCATTATGGTCAGTCGTGCTGCTGATTCTGCGACAGACCACAATCACGGTGTTCCTACGCATCCTACGATGTGGTTTGAGGCTGCTGGTGCCGATACTGATGACTGGCTGTCAATCTCGTATGCTGGCATTGAGACTGGGAGCACACATCTGAATCTTGATCCGGCCTCTGGATATGATGTGCAGTGTTCGAGTGGTTTGTTGGTCGGCACCACTTCCACAACGAATGAAGGTACGATCAGGTATGCTGCCGGTGACTTTGAAGGCTATACCGGAAGTGGGTGGGTATCGCTCACGTTGACCACGGCTGAAATTGCACATAACGACACGACGAGTAAGCAGGGTGGTACTACGGGCGAGTATTACCACCTGACTTCTGCTCAGCATACCGGTTTAACCGGTGGTGGGGATGGAAGTACATACCACCATCATGATGGTAGGTATTATACGGAAACAGAGTTGGGGTCTACGACAGGTGGATCGGAAGGCGCAAGTCTTATTGGCACGGATACGAAAACCAATCTTGGGAGCGCCACGGATGTTGAAACGGCTCTGACCGCTGCTGACACGCATGTTGGCAGTGATGGAACAGACCATACGTACATCAATCAGGATGTGAGGTCATCAGCCGCTCCGACATTCAGTGGATTGTATCCAGGCACGCCAATTACTTTTCCCAATGGTGGAGTGATTCGGGAGGATGGTACCTCTCACGATATTGAAATTGAGCCAAGTACAGATACTGATTATGTTTCTATAAAGTCATTCACTACAAATATAGATAATCCAAGCGGAACTTACGCAGCTACCAACTTTTATCTTAAGAACGATGCGTACGATTCTGGTTATGGTAGAATTCGTATTTCTGCAGGTAATACTACGGTTACTCGTGGTTTCATCTGTCATTTTGCCACTGGTCACGCAACTACTGTTAAGTATGCAGGCCGATTGGTTCTTTACACGGATGACACTGAGTCAAGCGGTATTGTTCTTGACGCTAGGAATTCGGGCGGAGACATAGATTTTTATGCTGGGGCGTCCACTCCAGGAACTCCGGTGTTAACTATAGCCGCTTCAAGCTTGACCGCGAGTCAGAAGATTGTAGCCAATGAAGGTGTTGTATTTGCGGACACTGCGGCAACAACTGAAGGAACAGTTCGATACAATAGCGGTGACTTTCAAGGATATATTTCTGGTGGATACGTATCCTTAACCTCGATCACTCCCGGTGATTATGACCACAATGATTGGGCAAATAAGCAGGGCGGGACTACCGATGAATATTACCATCTGACTTCTGCTCAGCATTCTGGGTTGACCGGGGCTGGCGATGGTTCGAGCTACCACCATCATGATGGAAGGTACTTTACTGAAACTGAGCTTGGGTCAACTACAGGTGGGTCTGAAGGCGCATCTCTTATTGGTACAGACACGAAGACCAATCTCAATAGTGCCACTGATGTGGAAACAGCATTAACGCAACTTGATTCGTGGCTGAATCAAAGTGTGCAGTCTACTGCCTCCCCATCGTTTGTGAATTTAAGTGCTACTGGTTGGCTCAAGGTTGGGGGTGGAACTCCGGATAAGGTTACTCCTTCTACTGGGCAAGCGTATGTGACGGATGCCTTAGAAGTTGACGGAAAAATTTACGCCGACGATGGGATTGAGTCTGGCAACTATATTTCTATCCCTAGTGACAAGGTGATACGTGGGACATCCCTAGGTTCATACGGTGGATTGTTTTTCAACAATACAAGTCAGACGAGTGCTCCTTGTGGTTACTTTGGGACCGGTTCAAGCTCAAACATTTTGATGATCGGTGAGATTGGTGACTATACGGATGACGCTGGTTTTAACGCTCAAACGAATCCCACACTGGTTATCCGAGCTGCTGCGGCTGGAACAAGTGCTTGGACGAAATTTCTTCATGGCGAAATAGGAACTGGTGCTGGGCATCTTTCTTTGAATCCGGCCAGCGGGTCTGATGTGCAGTGTTCCAGTGGGTTGCAAGTTGGGACTACTGCAACCGCGAATGCCGGAACAATTAGGTATGATGGTGGGAAGTTTGAGGCTCGATACGCTTCATCCTGGGAAAGTTTTGTTAAGGAAAGTCTTGGGACTACCAAGGGCGACCTTCTTGTTTTCACAAGTAGTGGTGTGGTTACTCGTTTGGGTGCCGGTACTGATGGGTTGTACTTAAAAGCAGATTCCGGTGCTTCCGAGGGGCTGTCTTGGGATTCTCCTTCTGGGGCTGGTGATGTCAACGGTCCTGCCAGTAGTGTTGATGGCAATATTGTCAGTTTCAATGGAACTTCAGGAAAAGTCATCAAAGATTCCGGGGTTGCCGTTGCTGGTGGAACGAATACATTCAATATCGCCAATGGTACGGCAAGTCTGGATATTGCAGCTGGCTCTGCTCTGGATGTCAATGCCAACCTCACAGTTAGTGGTGTATCGTCGATAAACCAGAACGTCACTACTTCAGGTACTCCCAGTTTTTCTACAGCCACTGCTACAACATTTTATGGTTCTTTGGATACCAATAATGCAGCAGCTGGTCTTACTATTTCAGGAACGTCAATCACAGCAGATGGAACAGATTCAAATATTTCAATTACGCTTACCCCAAAGGGCACCTACAATATTGTTCTTGAAGGCGATGTAAGAACAGATCATTTTACAACATCTTCGACAACTAACACATTACTTGGGATTGGCGTTGTTGGGTCTGAAAATATCACACATGGTAGTGGCGATGAAGGGTATTACAACTCTGCCTATGGATACCTAACTTTAGAGGACATTACCACAGGCAATCATCTAGTTGCAGTTGGAGCCAATGCACTTAAAAACGCCACAACCTGCTATCATTCTGTTGCGGTAGGAAGTGGTGCGCTGGAAACACAAGTTGTTGGGTACGGACAAGTTGCCGTTGGCTATCAAGCTTGCAATGCTTCTTCAACTAATAGTTTCTGCACAGGAATTGGATACCAGGCCTTGGCTTTGGCGACAGGCATTGGAAACACGGCGCTCGGAAAATTTGCTGGTGATAATATTACGAGCGGCACATACAACATATGTATCGGAGCTAATGTTGATGCAGACTCCGCTACGGCTGATTACCAACTCAATATTGGGAATGTAATTAAGCATTCTAGTATGAATGGGGACGGCGATTTCGGGGTTTATACCGCTACTAGTACTCTTTGTTTTGAATTAGACGGCGCAACAGGAATTCATAGTTTTCCCGAAACTAGTCAAGTTCGAGCTTTTACTTGGACTTCGATGACAATGACTTCGGGTACATGGAATACAATAACAGCCTGGAGCCACGAAGCACTCGACGTCCAAGGGGAATTTACTTCTGGCGTATTTACCGCGACTGTAGATGGATTTTATCAGTTTACTTGGGCTGCCAGGTCGGAATCTGTTGCTTGGTCTAGTGGCGATGTTTGGTTGACCAAAATTGTTAAAAACAATAACCAAGCGTCGGGTTATGAATGGTATGGTTTCCGCCAAGTCTTTGAAAATAGCATAACGACTTACGCGACATCTAACGGATCGTTTGGAATTGAGCTAGCAGCAACAGATACTATACGGATTATGGTTTATCACACCCGTGGATCGGATACAGATATAGATACGGCGTCAACAGGTCTTAGAGGCACATATTTTACAGCAGTAAAAGTAGCCTAGAAAAGGAGGTTTAATATGGCATTGGTAAATAGAGGAGCCCGCGTTCAGGCAACCATTGTTTTGCACATGGCTTCTGAAGCGGCTGCAGATACAGCAAAGACCCAGCTAGAAACTTTTGTTTCTAATCAGATTACAGCTGGTAATTTGACTTCAGACACGAAAGTAAGTCGAACGGTTGATGTCGATCCGGGCGGTGTAACTCCGTATTTGTTTAAGGCTAGGCTGAATTTTGCGTTGACTTCTGTGAGTAAGTTTCTTGATCTGCGGTCAGCCATTATCACAGCGCTCGATGGGCTTAGTAACGTTGCGAGTTGTGAATTCCAATCCAGGGAATTTTGGCGTCCGGAAACAGAGTAGTTTCTACATGTCGTTGATTGCTTTTAATTACTTTTGTTGAGATAGTTGTGAGGAAATGAGTCGCAAAAAGATAAGGAAGCGCGGTAACAAACACCGCCGGAAAAAGGAGCAGATAATGCAAGACCTACGAATCGATCATGTGCTGGAAACGTTTGATGGTGCCCCAATCAAAGACATGGATGAAGAGGGAAATTCGAAAGAACTGACCCTTCAACGTGTGTTGGTCAATGCTGTTGCCAAACCAGAACCGAATCTCTCCGGAGAAGAGGCAACGAAGCGTTTCGATCTTTCGATGCGTATCCACAAGTCTGAAGGAACAGTCTCTGTTTCACTCGAAGAGCTGGGGCTCATAAAAAAACTGATCCCCAAAGCATACAATGCTCCGCTCATCATTGGTCAGGCCTATCATCTGATAGACCCACCGAAACTTGAGGCGGTGCCTGAGCAAAAATCAGAAACACAGCCCGAAGCGTAGGTTTCATGACAACCACGTAGAGGCGTGGTAGGGTGGACACATGCCAGGATTAGGCGTTAGTTTTCTAGGTTCGGGTTACGTCGGGTCAGCATCCGGTCCCGCCGGTAATCGAAGTCTCGGTGATTTCAATTTTCAGATCAGTGCCAATAGCATTGGTTTCAAAATCGACATTTCGATTGATATTCCTGGACTAGCCGAAGCCCCAGAATGGGATCGTGAGCTACGTGTTCTCCGCAAGATCGGTGAGTGGCCACAAGGTTATGACGATGCCGATGCCGAAATTGTTGTGGCCAAGACCTACGCTACCACTGGCGATTTTACGGACACCTTCGAGGACAGCGATCTTCTTGCTGGCCAGATCTATTATTATGCGCTGTATGAGAAACGAACTGATGATTACTGGTTGCACGACAGTTTCTTAGGTCGAGGATCGGCCTATCCGTATGATCGATGGGGAGCTGGCGAGTACTTGTTCAAATCCATGCCGCATGGATGGCAACGGCAGGACGTAGACCAGGGCGACGCACTTCAGAATTTTCTCATGATTTTTGGGGCGCTTGTCGACGACATCAAAACCGATGCCGAGAATCTGAGGACACTGTTTGAGATCGACAGCATTCATGCCGATCTTCTTCCGTATTTGGATGCCAAGATTGCGTGGCCAACGTGGTTGGCAAACAATGGTTTGTCTCGGCGGCAAGAAACAAAGAATGCTGTCGATGCGTACAAGCTTATCGGTCGTGAGCAGGCGTATGAGGTGCTCATCGAGGGTGTCTCTGGTTGGGATGCCGAGATTGAGGAAGGGTGGCGGTATGTCATGTTTTCTAATGGTTTGTACGGCTGTACAACACCAGACACGACCGATCCCAATTTGCTTCCCAATGTTGGATTGACTTCCGATTTGCTCAAGTACACGAACGATGATAATTCATGGCACTCTCTTTCAGGCATTGTTTTCATGCTGTCAGAAATTCCGGGGGTGTCTGGTGAATTTACACAGGCCATGGTTTATCGGTACCACGAGTTGATTGAGCTGGTGAGTGCTACCTTCGTCAACTACAACCTGTATCTCATTCCAATTACCGAAGAGTTGTTTCCCATGACTGGCGTTGTCGACGACTGGGATCATGGCGACGATGTGTACACGTACTCCGAGATCTTACCTGGTGCTCCTCTCGATGAGGATGTGGGGGCGACTACGACTTCGTTGACACTGTTTGAAAGTAACGACACGTCGGCTACGACAACAACTGCGACAGACAGAACATTCCACAGTGCGCTGACGTACTTGTGAGGTAAAACATGGATTTAGAAAAACACATGCCGAAAATAATTGGTAGGTGGTTCGACACTTACCGGTACACCGACGGTCGGGTTGTTGCGGGTGAGCACGGTGAGTTCGAATGGGGCTGGAATCAAATCCAGAATACGTTTGCGACGTTGCTGGCTGCCTGGTGTCGTGGGGAGTCCGGGTACGATCGCATCACGTATTTGGCTGTCGGTTCTGGCCAATCTTCGTGGGATACCACGCCACCGACGAAGTCCTACGACGCCACGACGTTGGAGACCGAGTCTTTCCGCAAAGCTGTTGGTCAGGTCGATATTGTGTATCTCGATCCGGATACAGATATTCCCACTGGTGGAACTCCGGATGCGAAGATCGAGATCACGGTCACGCTGTTGACGTCTGAGGCCAATGGTACCCTGCGTGAATTTGGGTTGTTTGGCGGTACCGCAACGGCTTCAGCGGACAGTGGGCAAATGGTTAATTGGATCTCTCATTCTAGAATAGATAAAGATTCAAGCTTCGAAATTGAGCGAAAAATTCGCATCGAATTCGTCGAACAATAGGAGGCGCTCTCATGCCAGGTAATATTCCAAATGTAAGTCGCAATACGTTCGACTTCGCAAAACAGTACGGTCCAGTTATTCTCCAGCAGGGCGTTCCTATTCACGACAGCGATTGGAACGAAATGATGGACAACATCTGGATTCGTGGAACGCATGTTGTCAATCACGCTACGGTCGGTGAGTGTCGTCTCAAGCACACACAGCTTGATGGCACAACGAATTCGGATTCTGGTATGCAGGTCATCCAGCATCCATCGACGCCGACGAATGATTTCACTGTCACTGACGGTGGAGCCATTGTGGCCGGGGTATTTGTTCCGTCGACTGCCGCATCGCCGCCACAGGATTTTGACTACAACGATCAGGTGATGTTCACCGGTGCTGTGACGGCTGTCGGCGGCGGCGACATGACTGACTCCATCAAGAACTGGAGTGCTTCGCATTCGTTGACCAACTGCCGGGTTAAAATGACCAGCGGTACCGAGAGTGGAAACTGGTTTACGATTACGGCTTTGGTTAGCGCAACCTCGGTCACGCTGTCGGGTGGTACGGGTGCGATTGCGGCCACCGATACGTATGAGATCTATCCACCGGCATTGACCACGCCGAGCGGAAGTGATCGTGATGACCTCGTGTACCTGCACGTCTTCTTTGACGACATTGCGACCGAGGAAGATTCGACGATCACGCATCCTGGAACTTCGGTCGAGGCCGTACACAAGTCGAAGATTGTGGCAGTAGTCCGTGTGCTTGAAGGTAGCACGACGATGCCGACACCGACCGAGGCCAATCTCTTGAGCTATGGCCATCGGTATCTGGAAATGGCGACGCTCGAACGTCTCGACGGCAATTCGAGCATCACGACGGCCATGATTACGAATGCCGACAACATTCGTCGGGCTCTTACGCATGTTGAGGCAGATACCGTGGCCTTTGACGACACGGTGATGACCGGCAAGGGATATGCGGCTTCGACGTATGTCCAGGATGCCGTCGACAATATTCTCAATTATCTCGATTCTTCCGATGGTGCCGGGGTTGTTCGGGGCGCTACGATTTCCGATTCACCAAATTCGTGTTCCGGTGGAACTCTGCAGGCCATGCTGACCACACTCCTCGGACACATAAACGATCGGGTTGAGACTTATCACCCATCGACATCTCCTTCGAACCCCGTACTTGTGTGGAGATCACACAACATCACGTCGAATGCCAATGTCACTGGCGATACGGTGAGTCTCTACATCTCAAACGTTGGTTTGGTTTTGATTCGCGGGGCATACTTGGACAGCACCTATGCGTATGAGGCACCAGTATCTCCAGAAGCTTATGCCTGGGCACTCCTGATCAACTCCCAAATTGGGTTTTATAGAAAGACGTTGACTGGTAGTACGCAATGGGGTTGGAATACCAATGGGGCTTGGGACTTCAATTTCCGTCTATCTGGCGGTGCTTCATATTACGCTAGTTCATATGCTTCCGGTAATTTCGTGTCGTACGAGGCTGAAGTTTACAATTGGTATTACGCACCGTCGACCGTATCCAACGCTATGTACGTTGATCGGTACTATGATTTTGGCGAGGGCGACCATATGCTCTCTGTCATTCAGAAAGGACCAACTCTTCATTACATTACGAATGCGTATCTTGACACTCCTGGGTCCGGAGACACAGTCAAACCGAATTCGACATCTATCGCCATGGCATCACTCCAGTTGGACGGTGATTCTGGGCTGATACGATTCTTACGCACCACTACTTTTAGGGGTTCGTACGCTTCCGGTCACGGACTGGCATCGAGTGATTTTTCGGCGAAGCTGATTCCTTTGAGGACGGCTCAGGATAAAGGTGCTTCTGAGGACTACTGCTACAGTTGTTTCGAAGCGCAAGGATATTGTTACGAAGAAATCAAAGTCGACAATTCGTTCAAAATGACTCGCCACAGTAGTTCTGGTGCGTCATACATGGATCAGTGTGAAGTCAGTACAGGCTATAATTTCCGTAGTCGTTGGTTTGTCGCACCGACTACAGTGGATGTTACTGGGTTGACGACTAGCGGTCTTTCGGGATCGAACACTGTTGTTGTTAGTGGTGTCGATAATTGGGGATTCAGGCTTCTAATCCGAACAACTCCTGTTTTTGAAACGACAGAACTTGTTGATATGGTTGCCTATGGTAATGTTGAGGTCTACAACTAAAGGAGAGCGAAATGAGTCTATTGAAAGTCTCACCGGATGAATTGGTGTATGTCTGTGCCTGTGGTGCAGAAAACAATATTCCAATGTCCAAAGTTGTTCTGATAGGCGACGCAGTGTCACTGCCGATGTGCGAAGAATGTAACGACTGTGCGTCTTCCATCATACCTCCGCATTACAGTGATGGTTGGGAAGAACTTGATGACATGACAATCAAGCGCCAAGTGATGGCTCAGTACGCTCACTACTTCGCTGTCAAAAGTGGGCAGAGTAAAGTGCGGCAGGATTATCGCGATGGAAAGTGGGAAGACGTTGAATCGAAGGAAAGCATATTTCAGCGTATTTCCGAACAAGGCAGATATGATTTTGTCGATGCGGCGATCACCAAGCTGGAGGCCGATGTTCATCCGTTGAAGCGAAAGGTGTGGAAGAACTTCAAAGAAACGGGCAAGCCGACTCCGAAGGTCAAACGCCATTTGTTGGATGCCACGAAGTCTCCGTCATTTCGTCGAAGCATCAAAGGAGCGGTTGTCGGAGGTGAACTCGATCGGTCGGAATTGGTGAAGCCTATTCCTGAGCCGAAGTATCCACCAGAATATGAGAAGCGCGAGAAACCCGAGAAGCCCGAGAAAGAACCAAAATAGAATATTTCAATCAGTGTGGTAGACTGATGTAGAGATCAGTCTCGTAAAACGTCGTTGCCTCGGGCGAGAAGACGAGGCGGAAGGAGGTAGTCGGGATGAGCGATATGCGAAAGCTCGACCTACTGGCGATTTCAGCCAGTAAGAAAGCCGTGGACAAGCTTCATGACTATTTGAAGAATCTGCGGGAGGATGTGGCCGATGCCATTGCTGGCACGACTGCAATTTACCACAAGGGAACGATCAGCGGATCGACAATTCTGTCTGCGAATGCGACGGATTTGGACTCGGTAATCACGCTGGCAAACGAACTGAAAGCTGCCATAGCCGCTCACCTGGCGTCAACGGGCATTCAGGGCGTACATGCCGCAGCGTCCGCCGAATCCATTGCCGCTGCCGATGCGGAAGATCAGGGTACGGCCAACACTCTGCTCAATGAGCTAAAGGCCGACTATAACACGCATCGCACGGAATCCGGTGTGCATCTCAACAACGACAGCACGAATGCGGTGTCGTCAATCAACGCCTCGGATTTGGCGTCGTCGATCACGTTGGCGAACGAAATCAAGACCGACTTCGGTGCCCACATCCTGGGTGCGATGTCCGCAGGATTCATCGCGGACATGTAGTCCGTTGAGAAAAGGAGAGAAAAACAATGACGCTGAAAATTGGTTATGACCTATTCGCAGGCGCTTCCCAGGCAGGCACCAACAGTGGTGTGCCGGGAGTGATTCAAATTGAAACCGCCAAGGCTCTGGCCTACCGGCTGAAGGTGCAACGCGCCTCCGACAGCTACTACTGGAATGCCACTTCCGGTGCTTTCCAATCAGGCGCTGTCGCCGAAGCCGACGAGATCCTGGTACCCGGTTCGAACGAGCTACGACCGGGGGCGATTCGTCGCCTGATGTGCCGACTGCCGGCGGAGTGCATCGCGGGGATCACGGCGGCAGGATTCACGGTGACCGCGTATGCCGCTGGCGACACGCCGTCGTCTGCCGGGGTTGACATGACCCTCGAATTCCAGCCGTAAACAACGGCCTGGGACCACAGTTGTCCGATGTGAACAGAACGCGCCCGTCATGTATTTGGCGGGCGTTTTTATTTGGAGGACGGCATGGATGGAGTACTCAGTACGTTGAACTCCGTGGTCGACAGCGTTTATCCGCACTGGCCGGGACTGGCATTTATCGTCGTAGTTTCGGCCCTAGCCCAGACGCTGAAGTCCAGGGTGTTTACTCGTGAGCTGGCGATAAAGAACAGTCTTGTGTTTTGGAGTCGTCGTGTCTTTCCTGTCTTACTCTTGGTGCTCGGGGTTATTCCCGGACTTACTTGGCCTGGCGAGGTGTATCCGGGTATTGATACGACGGTAGAAAAAATCTGGTACTTCATCGCCTGTGCCGGAATATCTATTCTTGGGTTCAACATTTTTAAACAGTGGGTCAAGCGCAAATACGATGTGGATTTTGATGCCACGTCCATAGCTCCACCACCGAGAAAGGTCGACTGATGGCAAAGTTTCGAAGGAAGCCAGCGATTGTGGATGCTATCCGTATCAAGCAAGAAATGCTCATTGAAACTCCGAATGGTATTGTAAAGGCAAAAGCTGGTGAATGGTTGATTACGGGTATCAAAGGCGAACAGTATCCGTGCGATGATTCTATTTTTCGTGAGATTTACGAACCAGCGGACGATGCAGCAGAAGAAATTTTTCGGAGGCGGGATGAAAGTATTGACGTGGCTGAAGAATAATTTTTTGTGGGTCCTCGGGGGCATCGCGGCGTTGTTCGCTGTTATTTTTGCGATCAAATATGAGCGTGATAAAGTGGGAGTGTACAAAGCCAAACGCCTGATGTCCAAGCATCTGGGAGCTGCCGAAGGCCTTCGTGACGCAGTTTCCAATTACGATGAGGAAGACACAGAATTGGTGGAGGCAGAGCGAAAAATTGACACCGTAATCGTTGATCTCGAATCCGAGATGAAGGAGGTCGAACGCGATGTTAAAGATCGTGATGCGCAGGAAGTGGCCGATCGTTTTAACGAGCTGGATACTCTTTCTGGGTGGACTAAGCCCGAGTGAGGTGCTGGCTGATGAAGACGAGCAACCGATGGTTCCGGTTGGGGCTCGCGTCCTCAAGCTCCAATCCGAGACTGGTGTATGGATGCCGTTGGATATGGCCAGACGTGTTCAGCTCGATGTGGAACGCTCGAGATTGAGAGAGCTCACAATTGGCGAGTTGCAACTCAAGCTTGATGTTCGCCAGGAGCGTGTGGACAAATGTCGCGAAGCCCTGGCAACCACTGAAAAGTCCCGTGATCACGCTTTGAAGTCGGCGGAAAAAGCCGATGAAGTGATTCGCGCATACGAAAAACAGAAAGACGCTTGGTTTCGTAAACCAGTGGTATGGTTCGGAGTTGGGGTGGCGGCGACCGTTGTGTTGGAAGTTGCCGCCATCGCAATTCTGGGCGCGATCTGATTTTTCGTTGACAAAACTCACCCGCTCGTTGTAATCAATCCTCACATCGCAACAACTAGGTGAAACCACAGAGGTTTTCTGGAGGACGACCATGAAAGAAATCGAGGACATGACGCAGGACGAGATCATAGCTTTGAACGATAACGACTTGGAATTCTTAGTGAAACGTCGATTGGCTGAGAACGGGGTAAAGATGATGCCCGCTGTCGAAAGTCCAACATACCCCGAGCTTCCGTCAAAGGAATTGAAGCTGTTTCGGTGCGATCTTTTTGGCTTCGAATCTGACGACGAGACCTTCATTCACGCGCTGATAAAAACAATTGATGAGCATGCACCCAAGATTTTCTTTGTCGACCACGACTACGGGTTCGACCAGGATTTTGCGCAAACATTGGGTCAGAAGATCGACTCTGCTTACAACCATCCGTATGACGTGAAGACCCGGCGGGTGTATCCGAAATCGATAGAGCCCGACATTCGCGAGAAGTTGCAGGAAGTCAAGAGCTTGAAAAAAGAGTATGAGGAGCTGAAGAAGGACTACGAGGCAAATGCCCGAGCTGCTCAAGCATATCGGGAAGACATCATGAACGTCTATCGCGAGGCTCAAGCTGTCGAGTACTACCGCAAGCGATATCTCCAGCTACTCGAAAAAGATTATTTGCCCCTGGCCGAAGAAA
>Ga0209536_100008542_pt1 | contig 15339 bp, 12 predicted proteins | sample DeeMarSeWOR28_12_FD_187461 | JGI IMG/M metagenome (GOLD analysis project Ga0209536, IMG submission 187461) | Marine sediment microbial communities from White Oak River estuary, North Carolina - WOR-2-8_12 (SPAdes) (version 2) | ecosystem: Environmental > Aquatic > Marine > Intertidal zone >...
CATATGCACGCGTTCTCCGTTTGTCTAGATTCCTTTGTGGGTTGGATGGAACTTTTCTATGATTGAAGGGTCGATACGTGTGAGTTCTGCTTCTGGAAGTATAGATAAGAGATTCCAGCCGATATTCAGGGTTTCTTCTATGTCTCGGTTTTCATTAAATCCTTGATTAATGAATTCTTTTTCAAACCTATCCATGAACTTAAGGTAAAGCTTGTCGGTGCTGGTCAACGCCTTCTCTCCAGAAACCATGGCTGTTCCTTGGACAATTTTTCCTTCAGCATAAGCATAGTAGAGCTGATCTGAAAGTTGTTTATGGTCTTCTCTTGTTTTGTTTGGACCAATCCCTTTATCCATTAACCGGGATAAACAGGGTGAGGGATCAATTGGTGGATAAGTCCCCCTCTTGAACAAATCCCTATCCAGAATTATTTGTCCTTCTGTAATGTAATTTGTTAGATCCGCGATTGGATGAGTCACGTCGTCATCAGGCATTGTTAAGATTGGTATTTGCGTGATCGACCCTCTTTTCCCACTTATTATGCCTGCACGCTCGTAAAGCGTAGCCAAATCAGTGTACATGTAACCTGGGTAACCACGTCTACCGGGAATCTCCAAACGTGCAGCTGAGATTTCACGTAATGCTTCACAGTAATTAGTCATATCAACGAGTATAACTAGAACGTGAAGCCCCTGTTGAAATGCAAAATACTCTGCTGCTGTCAATGCTAACCTAGGAGTCAGAATTCTTTCAATCGTAGGGTCTTCGGCTAGATTGACAAACATCACCACTCTGCTCATAGCACCCATCTTGAGAAAATTATCTCTGAAGAATCGAACTTCATCAGCGGTTATACCCATGGCAGCAAAAACTATTGTGAAGCCCTCTTCTTCTTCGGTAACTTTTGCTTGACTTACTATTTGCGAAGCCAACTGCTTATGAGGCATTCCTGTTCCTGAGAGAATTGGAAGTTTTTGTCCAAGTAATAGTGTGTTTAACCCATCAATGACTGAGATGCCTGTTTGAATAAACTTTGAAGGGTGTAACCTTGAATAGGGATTAATCGTTGCTACGTGAACGTCTAGATTGTCATCAGGTATTATACGTGGACCGCCATCAGCGGGATTTCCGCCTCCACTGAAGATTCTTCCAAACATATCTGTTGACACGGGTAGTTTTACGGTTTCACCAGTAAAGCGAACTGCTGTTGAATTTACGTCTAAACCTGAGGTTTCTTCAAATATTTGGATAACTGTTACGGCGTCGCTGACATCAATAACTTGCCCTACTTTTTCGTCTCCATCATGAGCAATAACTCTAACAACTTCACCATAGCTAATGCCTTTCACAGACTCACAGAGAAGCAGAGAACCCGCAATCTCTTTAGTCGTGAAAAACTTCAGACCTGGATCAGGTGAGGTGATCATTCAGTTTCACTCCCATCTTCTTTTGCAGAATTAAGCTGATCGAATTGCTCGGCAATTTCCTTGTTTATTCGCTTGTTCACCCCGTCAAACTTTTCCATAGGAATTATTTTCAATCGCCCCAGGTTCTCCCGTACTGGCAAGGATAATATCTTTGTTAATGGTACTCCCGATTCTATTGCAGTTTTCGTTTTCTCATAAAACCTCAAAATAGTACCAAGCATCTTGTAGGTTTTCTCAATAGGACAGTAAGCATCAACCGGATGAAAAGCGTTCTGCAGCAAAAAGTATTCCTTCAGCATCTTCGCAGCTTCAAATACGCAACGCTGTTTGTCGCCTAGAATTTCTGCTCCAATAAGCGCTACGATTTCTCTTAACTCCTCTTCTTCTTTCAGCAGAGTTCTAGCATCTCCACAAAGTTTTTGCCAATCCTGCTCTACTGTCGCAAACCAAGATTCAAGTGAAGTGAGATATTCGGAGTAGCTCATGAACCAGTTAATTGCTGGAAAATGCCTACGGTGAGCCAAAGCGAAATCCAATGCCCAAAACACTTTGGTGAGCCGAAGAGTGTTTGTTGTAACTGGTTCCGAGAAGTCGCCTCCTGGAGGTGAAATGGCAGCTAGCACTGTGATGGATCCATTTCGCTCTTCACTGCCGATTGGTTGAACATTTCCGGCTCTTGCATAAAACTCAGCTAGTCTTGATGCGAGATAGGCGGGATACCCCTCTTCACCGGGCATTTCTTCTAGCCTCCCAGAAATTTCGCGGAGAGCTTCCGCCCATCGAGAAGTAGAATCAGCCATTATTGCTACATTGTAACCCATATCTCTGTAATACTCAGCTAGCGTTATACCGCTGTAGATGCTAGCTTCTCTTGCAATTATCGGCATGTTTGAAACATTTGCAATAAAAACGGTCCGGCTCATTAGGGGTTGGTTATAGCGAGGAACGTTCATCTTAGTGAATCTTTCTAGAACATCGGCCATTTCGTTTCCACGTTCGCCGCAACCAATGTAAATCACTATATCTGCATCAATCCAAACTGCAAGTGTCTGCAACACAACAGTTTTTCCGGTTCCAAAGCCACCTGTGATTGCGGCTATTCCCCCCTTCGCTACAGGGAAAAAAGAATCAATTATTCGCTGACCAGACAATAATGGTGTGTCTATCGGCAGGGTCTTTTTGTATGGTCGAGATTGTCTTATTGGCCACGTGTGCATCAAAAATAAGGGTTCTACACCTTTGACCGTTTTAGCTTCGGCAATTTGGTCGGTGATTGTATATTTGCCTCCGGAGCATATATCACTTAAAACTCCTGTCACCTTGGGCGGAACTAGGATTTTATGCTCAATTAATGGGGTTTCCTGCACTATGCCGAGAGAGTCTCCACCAGTAATCTTTGCTCCTTTTTTCATTGATGGCTGAAAAGACCATTTCTTCCTTCGGTCAAGTGATTGAACTTCGATTCCACGTTTAATAAACGCTCCAGTTTTTTCTGATATCACGGGAAGAGGACGCTGAACTCCATCGAATATTTGTCCAAGAAGTCCGGGACCTAGTTCCACTGATAAGGGCTTGCCGGTTCCAACAACTTTCTCCCCTAATCTCAGCCCTTCGGTTTCTTCGTAAGCCTGAATAATTCCAGAATTCCCTTGCAGGCGGATAATTTCACCGATTATCCCTGCGTCACCTATTTTAACAAGCTCAAACATACGAGCACCGGTCATATGCTTAGCAGTTATAAATGATCCAGCTATTCGGGAAACAGTGCCAAATATTGTTTTAGACAACCTAAATCACCTTCTGTCATGAAACTACCAAACTGATCATAACTTAAGTTCTATTCCTGTTTTACGTTTAATAAGTTCATTTATTGGGTCAACCGCAAGTATAGAAGAACCGCCAACACTTGGAACTGAAACGATCAAAGGAAAATTTTTTTCTTCAGTAACCTCGTTTATTAATGCGCGAATTCGATTTGCGATTTGAACCGTCACAATTATCAGGGCAAAATCAGGCATTTCAAGTAATTCGCGTACCTGTTTTTCAGCTTCCTTAATATCTTTAACAGCATAAGCATGTTTCAATCCAGCTAGTTTAAAGCAGTTCACAGTGTCGAAATCCGCTACAATAGCAATCTTCATTGAGACCACAAGTCTAACATTTTCTATAATCTCTACTGCTGTTTAAGTAGAAAACATGTTCGCTTAAATTACATCGTCACCTCCCAAATTTTAGAGCAATTTAAACCTCCAAAAGCGAGTTTTTTCTCAAAAATTCTTTTTTGTCTAATTATGGTAAAATACCTCAACAAAGTGGCGCCGGGAATGGGATTCGAACCCATGCGGACCTGAAGGTCCACGGGCTCTCAAGGCCCGCGCGTTATCCACTCTGCCATCCCGGCTCTTTTATCTAACTGGAGTTTCCTAGCTATTTCTGTTTTTCCTTTCCTTATCGAAGTTTTGCCTTTAATTGACATTGGATTTCTTGGTTGAAGATGCAGACAATTCTTATCCTCCAAGCAACTCTACTCTATTAGAAGTAGACCTAAGTCACCTTTTTAGCATATATTAATGATAGGTGGCTTTCCGTTCTACAGCATCCACAATATGGCCGCATGTAACACTGTTGGTGAAGAATTGCGGTTGGACCAAGAATATGAGCAATAATAAACTGAGTGCTAACCTTGCGTATTAACTAATGAATTATATGCTTCAATGAAGTCTCTAGCGAATCGGTTAGCCTTTTTTTCTGTACCTTTGTGTTTTCCGTTTATTGAAGTACGAATGTGATGGTAAAATTCGTGAAGAATAACAAAGGGGTTCACCATTACGTCACTGTTGAGCACGGATATGGTAGCGTCCTTAGTAGTATAACAGCCAAGAGCTTTTGTCTTATGCCCTTTGGGCAAACCAACTTTGATCTTCGGCGTACTCACATTTTGTTTCTTTGCTAGTAGTTCAAGAGCTTTCTCCGCTTGCCCCTCTATAATTAGTGAGACTATCAGTGATTTAAAGTCGGTTTTCAACGTGTGTCACTTTCAATTGCCGAGGCAAGAATTGGTTAGAGAAAATTAAAAGGATTTTGGGTTTTCTGAAGTTAAAGAGCACTGATGACAATAAGGTTGTTAAGTATTGCAAACAAAAGGATCATAGTAACTATAACATATGCAGCTCTGAGGACTATTCGAGCATATTTGAATGATCTTGTACTCTTATCTACTATTCTTAGAAGTATCTGTTCTGCATTATAGAATAATAAGCCTATCATTACTGTTGTGAAAAGCTTGATTATTGTAAACAAAGGTAGACTTGTTTGGGCTATGTCTGCTAGTAACGGATTACTCTCTATGGCTCCAAAAAAAGTTATTCCAACGATGGTTGTTAACCAATCCATGGAGCCCATCAAAATAAGCGCCAAACTAGGAACCGCATTAATTCTGAGCATGACTGCCTTCTCCTCTTCTCTCCTGAACTGTTTTCTATTAGGATGAAGCCCTTTAAGAATTGAACTATAAGTTACGACATATTCTAAAATTGAACTAAACAACACAGAAGCTAGAGTATAGACTTGAATAATGCGCAAAACCCATAAATAACTCGAATACCGAAACTTTCAGTGCAAAAACATAAGTGGGCCGGTCGTCTAGCCTGGTTAGGACATCTGCTTGACGTGCAGAAGGTCGCTGGTTCGAATCCGGTCCGGCCCACCACTTACCATCTTTGCTTGTTGAATAGAAGTTATTTTGTGGATTACACGTTGAGAATTGCGTTATTAGGTGTTTTAAGTGGTTTTCGAAGGTTTTACTGAGATTGAAGCCGAGAGCTTTGGACTTTTCAACTAATTCCCTATCCAAATATAATACAACATTCCTCTTGTTTCTCATTGCGAATGCATCCGCGGGCAGGCATTGGCACTTTCCCTGTTATATGTTTGGTCTTTTCTGTTTGCGTTTCTTGAAGTAGACCAAAAAACTTGCACCTGCTAAAACAACTAAGACTACAGAAACAACCGCGACTATTGCTATTGTTGAAGCGGGTGTGACGCTAGAAGTGTCAATGGAGAAATATGCTTCAGCGCGGCCAAAGGTTCTCTTCCAGTATGCACTTACATTTTCAGGAAAACATTCCACTGAAACCAATATGTGTCGTTGCCCATCGTTCAGGTTATGCAAGACTGTGCTGTAATATATTTCAGGGGTGCAGTCATTATTTACTACGTCCTGATCAACTTGGATAGGATAATCCGAACTAATCTCCAAGGTGTACGTGTAGAATTGGCTAACTTCCATTGGATCTGGAGTTTCTGTTTTGGTTATTTTTATTGTGAGGTTTATGTCGCTGCTTGAGTATGTGGTGTTTTTTGGGCTTAGAATTGTCAGTTCCAGTGGGACTACGACTGTGTTATAATTTTCCCAATATCCCCCTACAGTGGGATTTGCTTCCACCAAACCAACAGACTGCACTCTAAAGACTATTGAAATAACTAATCCAGAAACAATTGCTAGTGCAAATGCTGTTCTCTTCATTGACAACACCAATAATACTTGCTCATTTCATCCTAAAAGGCGTATTTGTAAAGATTAGTTGACTCAAAAATTATTGACAAAACTTGGAATACTAATGTGGTAAACTAATTTTCTAATTTCTAATACTAGGAAAGTTAGTAGAATTTTCAAATTTCTAAATTCTAACCGGGTATCCAAAATAGAAAATAAATTCTAAGAAATTACTTAGTTTAGAAATAGAATTTAAAAAAATACGTTCTAGTGTTTGCGTTTCTTGAAGTAGAGCAGAAGACCTACGCAAACAATAGCTATTGTGATTACTAAAGCTACGACCAGTGTTGTTGGAAAAGCCTCTGTGGTGAAACTTCGGAATTGGAGACTTCTGAGGACACACTCTTTATAGCTAGAGCCAGACTTGCTAGAAGGAGGGTTTCTTCGGTCTCAGAAAAAGTCATGGTTTTCCTGAAAAAAGATGGATGCGATAGGTTGAAGGAGTGTTCAAGGTGTTACGTTGAGGATTGGGTTTACTATTTTAATCATTTGGGGCGTGAAGGACAGAGGATTGGAATGTACTGTAAAGCGGTTGATTTCTTGGAATCTTAAGAAAAACGAATTTTTTTACATGGCGATGGTTTCGCCTTTTTCTGGAATCCAGACTTCTGTCATTTCCTCGATTTCTTCGGAAAGTGCTTGGGCTTGTTCCAAGTCTCCGTGGACAAGAATTGTTCTTTCCGGCTTCAACTTTTCCACCATTTGAATGAGTTCAAGTTGATCCGCATGCCCAGAAAGTTCAATTTGTTCAATTTCCGCCTTAACCGAAATCATATCGCCATTATTTCTGAACCGTCTTTCCTCTTTAGCAGATTTCAATGGGCTGTCCGGAGGAAGATATCCCGAGGTTAAAATGACAGAGTTGTTTTCGTCTTCCGCCCAATTCTTCAGCAGATGCAAACTGGCGCCGGCGTGACCAAAACCTGAAGTGCAGATGACTACGGCGGGTTCCTTGATTTGGCTTGTTCTGTAAAGGTGTTTAATGTGAGTATAGTTGAACGGTAGTTTTTGTCGCTGTATTTTCTTCGTGAAACACTCTTTGTTTTCGTTGAAGTGCCCAGTGATTCTGTTGGCTAAATTAGATATTGTGTAAACATTGTAGCGTGGGAGCAAACCATCCTTCATGGCATTGTCAATTCTTTTTGCCATCTCTTGACTTCTATGAAAGGCGAAGGTGGGAATCAAAACGTTTCCTTTCCGATCCATCGCAGCAAGCATTTGCCCAAAGAATTTTTCAACTAGTTCATTTCTTGGCGATCTAACTTTTCCGCCATAGGTTGATTCAGCAATCAAAACATCAGGTTTCTTTGGAAGAGCGTTGATATTGCATCCCTCCAAGATTTCACTATCATGAACGCAAAAGTCTCCAGTGTACAAAACGTCCTTGTTCTCTGAATGGACGCTAATCATTCTAGCTCCTGCAACGTGCCCTGCTGAATGCAGTTTAATCGTCATTCCAGGTAGTGCAACATAATCGCGCACCCACCAATGTTCCCTGATTGCGTCTGCATTATGCCTAAAGTAGGGATAGTTGTAGTCGTTTTGGCTTTGAACTTTCACCATGTCCTTCAAAAGATCCACCGTGACTTCACGCGTGATTTTAGAGCCAACTATTACCGGCTTCTTCCTGGATAAACTCAACAGTTGTCCAGAATGGTCCAAATGAGCGTGACTGATTATTACTGCGTCAAAATCTTCTGGGAACGGATTACTTGAGCTTTCTTCAAATCTTGTTCCGTAATCTAACGCAACTTTGCAGTCTTCAGTTTGGACTCCTATGCAAGAGCCGCCTATTTCCCTGGCGCCTCCATGTATCGTAATTTTCAAATATTCATCTCCTTATGTAATTCAAAACGTTAATCTTCAAAAATCGGACGAAACACTCCAACTTTAAGATGCTACACCTAAAAACAGTGCTAGCTCCACGTTTTAATAGCGCACAACACTATAGCGAGGAATATTAAGGTATTGATGGTTTTATCCAATACTAATATTGCCACTGAAAGCAAACTAAATTTGAATGCTTCAATTTCTAAGAAGTTTTGGTTCACTTCTTCGTGGTCATCGTTTCTTGTTCGGTTTTTAGTTAGTGCGAAGAGTTGATTGTTTGGTTTGTGAAAAGGCTTAAAGCTGAAAAGGTCTGAGATTTTTCGTTGAGGGGATAGTATGCTGAAATTGTCTTTGTTTTTTGTGTTGATTATAGGTATTTCAATCGGTTTAGTAGTTGGATATTACTTGCCTCATGAGCCAAGCTCCACTGTTATCGATGATGATGTTCCTCCAGAGGGCGGGCATTACCCCTTTTACGAAGAAATATATGAAATAAAGAACCGAATAGTCATCAACATCACTGATCCTGAATTCCCAGAAACAGGTATACGCGAGTGCATCTGGTTTGAACTGCGCGAAGAAGATGCTGATGAATATAATCAAACAACTGTTAACTTCTGGGTGTTCCAAGATGGAAAAGGCAAACATGGTGACATAGAAGCTTTCGTTGAAATCTACAATGTAAAGGATAGAACTGACATGTTTACAATTGAAATTACCCGCAACTGCTGGTTTGAACTAACAGCATACTATAACGGTGAACCCTTTGCAGAATTCCCTAAAGTAACTGAAAACGAATTGAGCCTCGGCTACAAGACCTATACAGTACCTCTTTGACACAGCAATCAAAAAGAACACTAATGGCACGAAGAATCAGCTTTTCTCTTCGTCTTTCTCAGTTATTGACCTCCAAGCAGAGTTCTTTCTTGGTCTATGGCATCACGCATATTGGGTTCTTAATGTAATCTTGATTTCTCAGCTTCTTAATGAGAAGTGACTTCTTACAGTCTGGCGGAACACCAGTTTGTGTTAGGTTGATTTCGCCATCAAACAAATTGATAATTGCTTTAGAATGATCAGCAGGATGCATCTCTGGATCCAAAACAGCCAAAACAGTGAAACCCTTAGAAACAAGATCTGTCGTCAACTCTGCAATCCACTTCCTAGTGGTCTTAACTCCGTGATCCACAAGAACATCAGAAACAATCCCAATGCAGACTCTTTTGTTTGAAGATTGCTTCACGTTTCTGTAAGCCTTCAAAAGAGCAATATTAAGATTGGTCAAATCAGTTTTGCTTCTCAGTTTGGTTATGTTCGGCAAATCAGGAACTTCAACTTTAGGTTTAGGATTACACAAAAATAGATAGAAACCAGACTTCTCAAGGAGATAATCCATTCCAACTGCTTCGGTAGTAGCATAGAAACTGGTTTGTCCTTCTTTGGTTCCAGCTTCCAAGAAATTTCTAATCAGCAATTCTCTTTCATCGCTAGGCGATCCAGTCAAAACAACAGCATACTCCTTGGGAATGCCACCGAGCAGAAGAGAATCCAGCTCCTTTGTTCCAGTAGAAACTCGATCTGCCAGAATGACTTCTTCTACTTTGATTTCTACAGATTTCAATTGAAGTGATTTTTTCTGTCCAAGTTCATCTAAATAGTGAACTGTAGGTTTGAGCTTGTAATCGCCCTTTTTTAATGGTTGAAGGACAAGCTTCGCTTCGACTAGTTTCAATGGAGCAATCTGCTTGCCTTTCATGTTAAGGCAAGACTCTTCAAGACGGTAAATCTCAGGCTTCTTTACTACTATGAAATCTGGAGGAACAAAATCCTCCACTCTAGTCAGTAATGCTGGTTCTTTGCCGGCGTTAACAAATTCTACTGATAGGCAGAATGATTCTCCAACTTTGACTTCTCTAAGACCAGCAATGAGATTCGCTTGGACATTAGCATGTTGAAACTGCTCCAGACCAACAGAAACCTCATTTGTAGGAGATGGAGCCGTAAAAGACATAGTGCTAGAAGTTATTGTGGGTGCATGCATAACCTCATTCAAAGAAACAGCAAGAGCCTTCTCCGCCCTAACACTCTTAAGCATTTGCTGCACCTGACTTGTCTTTTCAGGCTGCTTAGCCTTCATAAACGAACCTGCTGAAATTTGAAGCAAATTCTCAGCCATCTGATACTGCTTAGCTCTACTATCAGGGTTAACTTCCTTCTCTGCCTGATTCATGAAAACATAAGCATCAAACAAACGCTGAGTACCCATAGCATATTCAGAAGCACTCTTAAATCCCGCCTGCAAATAGCAGGAAGCAGCACTCTTCAAATAACTCTTAGCCAACGCATTCTCTTTCAAATCCATTGTACTCTGGTATCTTGCTCCAGCAGCCAAACCTTTACAAAAGTTACTATTACCTAATGCCCAGAGACTAGCCTTTTTCGTGTAACAACGTTCTTTAGCTTGCTCAAAAAGACCTGCAGCTTCCACATATGACTTAGAGGAGGCTGTCTCCTCCGCGTTTTCCATCTTCTCCCAGGCTCGACACAGAATCGAAATATATTCAAACTCTTTACGTTCAGCCTCAGACTCCACCTTTTGAACTATTGACAGAATGTTTTGCGCTGCCTTCTGATAACTTTTTGAGCTCTGAAGATACTTGCCTTCTCTATCCAAAAGCCTAGCTTCTTCCATCAAAATTCGAGCTTGACAATATTTCCTTCTAAGACCAGAAGTATCAAACAGCTTCTGCGCCATTTCTTTTTGATCTGAAAATGTGATTTCTTCAAGTTTTTGTTTGATAGATTCTTCTGCCTTACAGAACTTTTCACGTGCTTTTTGGAATACTTCTTTGGCTTGCTGAGGATTCTCTTTTCTGCTTAGATTCTCTGCTTCTTCCATATTAGCTAAAGCAAAATAGTTCGGAGCAAGATAACTCCAAACATCAACTACTTCATGTAAATTTGCAGCCTTTTCGTATTGTTGTCTGGCTTTGGCATATTCCTCGATTGAATGGAAGTATCTTCCCTGCTCAATCTTACTCCACGCTTGCATGTACAGCGAATAGTCTTTATAGAAATCTGATAATTGAGGAATCTTTTCGCCAGCTGAATTGTAAGCTTCAGATGCTAATTCATAATTTTTAGAGGCTTCCCGGTGATCATTCTGTAAATCATTAAGTTGAGCTATATGCCAATGTGATTCAGCCAAATGAGAAAACAAATTTGCTCTCTTAAAAATAGTTGATGCCTTCCGATAGGATTCAAGAGCTTTAACGAGACTCTTTTCTTCTTCAGTTATAGAGTATTCTTGCTGAAGGACTCCAGCAAGTTCATTGTAGTATTCCCCACAAAGGGTACTACCAAATGGAGACATAACAAAGTCTTTCAGTCTTGTTACAATATTGATGGCTTCTTCAAAATTGCCTATTGCTGCTTTCAGGTGTTTAATTTTCTTAGTTTTTTTCGTTTCGATCCGAGCTAAATCGGTTTCTACCCAAGCAAGGCCACGATAAAAAAAACTCTGTGTACTGTGTGTAGATTCCCCAGCATAAAATGTGCTTAAACTAAGGCCTTTTCTAAAGTGCAATCTAGCTTCAACAAGAAAATCTCTTTGTTCTTTTTCTCCTTTTTTAAATTTTGAAACTTTAAAAAGATTTTCAGCTAAAGAAAAAAAGAGGGTTGCAACCAATACCCCTTTTAGACCAAATATCTTTCTGCAACGTTCTATACCTTCATTGATAATTTTTGTTGCTTTTTCAAGCAATTCCAATCTTGCTTTAAGATTAGTTTCTAATTCTGATAAAGAGGTCAGTGCTTGACTACAGAATGAATTATTAAGGACGTTAACGGAATTGACAATTTTGTCATAGTATATAGCTTGCTGTGCAATTTCTACTATTTTTGCCAAACTTTTTTTAGCTTTCTCAGGATCGTCTAATGCTTTTGCCGGAGCTGTTAAATGCATGCCTAATAGCGAATTTGTAACAGCTATGGAATGTTTATCTTTCGAAATTTTTGCGTATTTTACAGCTTTTTCTGCGTATGGGATAGCACGCGCGCTAAATAATTCTGCTGCAAGGGATGCTGCAAAGTACGACAGAGAAATAGTCGCCGCATCAGAAGTCTTTTTGGCAATTTTCAATGCTTTTTTGGCATATTGGCGAGTTTTTTCAGGAAACTTCCCAGAAAAAACTTGACTATAATACCAACTCGCACAAGCATATGCCCTAGCTAACTCACAGTTATCCTCTAGCTTCGAGTATATCTTTATGGCTTTTTCAGCAAGTTCAATACATTCATTGCCAATCTTTTCAGTTTCCGTAGGACTGGAGGCTAACCAGAACCGCCACCCCATAAAGTAAATTAAATCATTGCATATCTTACCAACTAAATCAAGCTTGCCTATATTCTCGTACGATGTTAATACTTCGTTTTCAAGAATCCACCATTTAGTTGTTAACTTTTTCTTTTCTTTAAAACCTTCTACAAGCCCAGCCCTAGCGTATTCAATCAACGCATTAACATGTTTGATTCTTAATTCGTTATTTTCTGTCTTAGCTTCCAAAAGATATTTCCGTTCTTTCCTATAAGCCAGAATAGATCTTTTCAAGTGTTTTTTAAAAACAATGTTTGTTGGAGCCTGAAAAGCAGCTTTATAATAACAAAAACCAATCTTTTCATACATTTCAGCTGCCATAGAAAGTTGTTTCATTTTTAATGCTAAATCAACTGCTTTCTTGTAGTAATCTGAAGCTTGGAGCCACTCATACTTCTTCTCTAGTCCTTTTGCTTTTTCCAAAAGAGGGACCAAGTCACTATTTTGCAAAGCTATCCACTAATCATTATTACTCTTGCAGTATTGAAATAATTTTTTACATCTTTTGCCTTAGAAAGTGTTAAAACCATTTTCAACAGATTAATATTTGCTAGGGAGATTGGATTATTGGATTCTAAGGCCATAACCAAGATTCAATCAATAATTCTAATTGCCATAATCATTGTTGCTGCGGTAGGTGGAGGAGTAGCTTATTTTCTGTTGAGAGGAGAAGGGCAATCTTCTCAAACCATAAAGATTGGTGTCCTTGCGGATCTGGATGGATTTATTGGAAAGTCAATTTTGCAGGGTGCCGTGTTGGCTTCTGAACAAATAAACGCTGAAGGTGGCATAATGGGGAAGCAAGTCGAAGTGATTGGCGAAGATACCGACATTGAAAGTGCAATCGCAGATCCAACCGTAATCAATTCAGCCCTAACTAGATTAATAACATTTCACAATGTTGACTTCATTGTTGGAATGGCAGCAGACCAAGGATTCATGGTTCAAGAGAGTATTGCTCAACACAAGAAAATCTTCTTTGAAATAGGCTCAACAGATGAAGCATACACTCAAAGAGTACTAGATGATTATGACAGCGGCAAATATTTTTTCAGAGTTACCCACAACGCAACCTCAGCAATTCCAGGAATAACAGGTGCCCTATTGCACTTAAAGGAACTGACAAGCTTAAACAAAATTGGTTTTCTATCAGAAGATCTTGCTTGGACCGAAGGAATCCCAGAATTTATGGATGTTGTTTTGCCTGAATTAGGTTTTAACATTGTCTATAAAGGCAAATTTCCTCCTTTTGAAACAATTGACTTCTCCAGTTATTTTGCTGCTGCAGAAGCAGCTGGAGTAGAAGTACTCATGCCGCTAATAGCTGTTGGCAATGAAATAGTATTTGTCAAGGAGTATCATGATCGTCAATCACCACTTTTGATTTACGGTGGAATTCTTGGTGGAATCGGAGGTGTGGAAGCTTGGGTTAACACAGATGGAAAATGTGAATACGTTGCTGTTTCTTCATCGGCAGTAGATGCAAATTATCCTTTAACCAGCAAAACGTTACCATTCGGGGAAGCATACATGGAAAGATGGAGCGAAATTCCAGATTCAACTGCGTCTATTTCGTATACTGTATTGCGTTATATAATAACTGATGCGGTTAGAAGGGCTGGAACTCTTGAAGTTAATGCAGTTATAGCTGCATTAGAAAATACCAGTGTGGAAACACCAAATGCAAGGGATTTTGCTTTCACGTCATCTCATGATCTGATGACTGGAGATCCTAGTGATCCGGATACAGATTATACTATATTGCCAATATTTCAATGGCAAAATGGAGAGATGGTTCCAGTCTTTCCGAAGAAGATTATGGAGGAGGCTGGAGCAACCTACATGTTTCCTGACTGGCCTGGACCCTGGGATTAATAGTGAATTCAACACATTCAGTTTATTCTTGCGTGCAAATCAACGGGAGCTAATTAGAAACAGTAATTTCAGACATAACATAGGCTTCACTTAGCTTCTCAGGAGAAAAATCAGTGTAATGCCTAGCTAAGACAGACTTTGGTACTCGCCCACAGAAAGCATCAACGTAAGTCTCAGAAACTCCAAGTCTCAGCATTTCAGAGCAAAACCACTGTCGAAGCTTCTGAGGAGTAATATTCAATTCAGTCTTCTCCTTAGCAGACTTCCACAAATCAACAACTTCATACCTCTGCATAGGAAAAATTCTCTTGCTCCTAGACTGCTTCTTCGTGGCTAAGTACTCGTTCAAAGCTTCTTCTGCTTCTTCATTATAGAAGCTGCACCAAGACTTCTTCGTCTCTCCCCAATGATTATTCGGAGTGATCATTCTCTTTTCAAAATCAATGTCTTCGCGTGTTAGGGATAGTATTTCTTGTCTTCTAAGTCCAGAAGTTGCATAAAGCAAGAACAATGCTTTCTCCTTTGTTGTTTCAATAGTCAAATAAAATCTTCTCAAGTCTTCTTTACTCACAATATGCTTTGGCTTATACACTTGATGAGGAAACCTGAAGCTCTCAACAACTTCAGGATGCTTCAGGAAATCTCTGAAAAAGACCTTGAGAGCCATCAAGATATTTTTGTACTGAGCAGAACTCACATTCAAACCCTTCAAGTACTCACGAATATCCTCAGAAGTTGCCGATTCTAAATGAACATTAGACTCTTTCAGGAACCTTCTAATGTAGTAAGTGTGCTCATAGGCTGTCTTTCTTGAACGCCTCAAATCAACAATCAAAAACTCCCTAAACGTAGAAAGCATTTCTTCAATGGGTATTCCAGAGGCTTGACGTGCAGAAGGTCGCTGGTTCGAATCCGGTCCGGCCCACCATTCACCATTTTTGCTTGTTGAATAGAAGTTATTTTGTGGATTGTACTGTGAAAATTGATTTATGAGATGTTTTAAGTAGTTTTCGAATGTTTTACTGAGATTGAAGCCGAGAGCTTTGGACTTTTCAACTAATTCTCTGTCCAGATACAAAACAACATTTCTTTTGTTTGACACTGCGAATGCATCCGAGGGCGCGTATTGGCATTCTCTATGTTATATGTTTGGTGATTACTTTTTAATTGTCAAGACATGGAGTGTTTTATTCTACGCCGAACAAGAAATGTTTGCATTAAAACCCAAGCAAAATAGCCATAAAGAACGATAGTCTGAAGAAAGGCTACATATGAAGCA
>Ga0209536_100008544_pt1 | contig 15336 bp, 14 predicted proteins | sample DeeMarSeWOR28_12_FD_187461 | JGI IMG/M metagenome (GOLD analysis project Ga0209536, IMG submission 187461) | Marine sediment microbial communities from White Oak River estuary, North Carolina - WOR-2-8_12 (SPAdes) (version 2) | ecosystem: Environmental > Aquatic > Marine > Intertidal zone >...
AAAGGGAGACCTAATCGTCTTCATGATAGCTGCCGTTGGGGGATAGACTCCCTCAATCATTTGGAAAATAGTCCGACTCAAGAATTTCTGGATCAACTATTCCTGCTGACACAGCCATTATCTCAGCTATGTCAAGCACCCTTGTTTCTATATCAGCCATGTGCGTTCCAGTTGTAAGGTTCATCTCGCAAGCAGGACAGATGGTAGAAATCAGCTCAGCGCCAGTCTCAACAAAGTCCTTCATTCTCTCTGCTGCCACATTGTCGGAATGGTTGGGATACATGATCTTACAACCTCCACCGCCGCCGCAACAGAAAGCGTGTTCTCTGTTTCTGGACATCTCGATGAACTCGACCCCAGGAATCGCTTCGAGAACCTTACGTGGTGGGTCATAGATGTTCTTGTAGCGACCAATCTCGCAGGGATCATGGTATGAAACCTTTTTGTTTACAGGGACCTTGAGATTCAGTTTCTTCTTCTCAACAATCTCAAGCAGAACCTCACTGGTGTGACGAACCTTGATAGGTAGTTCTTCTACCCCGAGCAGATGAGGATACTCCTCATCAAATGCCCTATAGCAGCTAGGACAGGGAGTGATTATCTCCTTCACGCCACGGTCCTGTAGTTTTTTGAGGTAGTCCTTTGCATATTCCACTGCATTTTCCATCTTCCCAGTAACCCAGTAGGGTGTTCCACAACAGGTCTGGTCATCTCCAAGAAAGTCCAGGTCATAACCTGCAGCCTGAAGGAGTTGGACGAGTATGTTTGTCTTCTCCTTGAATCTATGGCTTGCAAGGCAACCTGGATAGAACAGAGTTCCAGAGCCCTTATTGAATTCAAGTCCTTCAGTCCATTTGGTATGTGCTTTGGGCTGCTCACCAAAGATGTTACCAGATGAGGAAACCGTTTCAGCCATGTTCGCACCGCCCTCAGGGATCTTGATACCCTTGTCAACAAAGTCCTGGCGCATCGCCTTTGTGATCTCAATCACGTCTATCTGTGCGGCCTTCTTACACTCTTCCCTGCATCTTCCACACATGAAGCATCCAAATATCCGTTCTGCGAGTTCCTCAGAGTAGTCCAGTTTCCCCTCGAGGATTGCTCTGGCAATTGCCATACGACCCCTTGCAGTCGATGACTCCCAGTGTTGTGTGAATATCTCCGGGCACCTGTCGTTGTAGTCAATACCCCTGCAGAACTCGCAACGTCCACAGGCATAGATCATGTCCCTGTACTCTTCGATCTTCATCTTAGCTCCTCCTCTGGAATGAATATGCCACGTTGTAGTATGTTCTTAGGGTCGAGTGTCTTCTTGAGCGTCTTGAGAAGTCGATAGTAACCTGTGTCGCGTTCTGCAACAAATCTTCTGAGACCATCTCGACCTCCAATACCATAAGGTACAACGGGACCCCTGAGGGTTATCTCATCAATCTCATCAGCAATCTTCACTAGCTCTTTCCATTCTTCTGGTTCCTTGTAGTTAGTCACCATGAATGCCAGCCAGTCTCTAGGGAGGATCTGTCCGCCAAACCCAGCCTTAGTATAGCCTCTCTTCTCTATGAGCTCCTCCTTCCAGACCTTGTAGAGGAAAGTGATGTCATCAATGCGAAGAGAACCAGCCCCAAAGAAGTGCCAGACTCCAGCATTGAAAAGGTCTGTCAGTCCAGTGAGTATTCTGCCAAAGTAGTCGTCAGCAGGTTCACGGTCTCCAATCTCCCCGCCTAGCTCCTTGATCTTCTCTACTATCTTCTGCTTTCTATGGTCGACTATCTCCTTTTCATATCCGAATATGTCCATCATCAGGAAGAAGACGTTAGGAGCAGTTGGATCACACCAGAGGTAGATGCCCTGCATGTATTCATCACCCACATGTTGGTTGATGAAGTGACCAAATTCAATCACATCTTCGAGAGTTGGCATGGTCGCTGTTAGGCGTTCAGAGATGTCTGTTGTTGGTCGAATTCTCACTGAGAGCTCTGTGCAGACTCCTAAGATTCCTTCAGCCCCAATGAACATACCTGCTAGGTCTGGTCCAAGACACTGGCGTTTGAATTTCCCAGCACTCGGCCATGCAGCAGAACCGGTCTCTACGACATCCCCGTTTGGTAGGACCATCTCGAGTGTGACGATATCGTCCTTCCCATGAAAGCCAAACTTAGCAGTTGAGTGAGGTCCTCCACCAGCTTTCATGACTGAGCCACCAATGGTCATTGCAGGACCTCCTGCTTCACTACACAAGTATGTAAGACCCTGCTTCCTCAGTTCTCGATCTAGCTTTGCCCATGTGCAGTTGGGTTGTACAGTAGCAACGAGGTCTCGCGCATTGATCTCTACAATTTTGTTCATCCGGCCCATGTCAAGCATTATTCCTGGTTCTTGTGGCAAGTATGCATCCCAGTGAGATGTCCCGCCTCCACGAATATACACAGGAGTGTTCTGCTCATTTGCAATCTTAAGGATAGCCTGAATCTCTTCACGAGTTTCGGGAAGGACTACATGAGTAGGCATCTTCTGATCAGCTGGACTGAGGTCACGACTATAGGGGATCATATCGAAGTCCCTGTCTGTCACTCGACTTGGGGATACGACTTCTTGGAGAAGTTTGGTGACCTTCTTTACATCGACCATGATTATCTCTCCATTGACTACTGGAAACGAGGAATGACCCACCGATTAATTAAAGACTGCGGTTCAGTCCCAATTTAACAACCATTAAGGAGAGCATCGAATGAAACCGAGAGAACGATTTCATGCCACTGTGAATCATGAGGAACCTGACCGAGTGCCACTGGACTATTGGACAACTCCACAGGCATATGAGAACCTCAGAGACCATCTTGGTATCACAGCACCAGAGACTCAGGACTGGGGCATCATGTCGGAGTGGAAGACCTCAGAAGAGCTATTGCAGAGACTGAGTGTGGATTTCAGGCGGGTATACATGAAGACCTCTTCAGGTTTCAAACCAAGTCCTCTCCCAGATGGCTCAATAGAAACTGAGTTCAAGTGTGGTATGAAACTCATCGGAGAATACTACGAAGTGACCTACTATCCCTGGGCAGAGTTCACGGAAGTTGAACAGGTTGAAGAGTTTGAATGGATTGACCCTGATGATCCATCAAAGATGGATGGAGTTGCAGAGTGGGCGAAGCATCTTCATGAGGAAACAGACTATGCTGTTGTTGGAATGGTCGGAGGGCCATGGGGTGTTTTCGAAGTTGTAGCGCACTATATGAGAGGTTTCGACAAGTTTCTAGTCGACCTGCTTAAGAGACCAGACCTTGCTGAAGCGATGATGGACAAGAGCATGGACCTCGCTCTCGAATTGAATCGAGTCCTCTTAGATGAAGCCGGAGACTATCTTGACATCGTTCAAGTCGGTGATGATTTGGGTCACCAGGATGGTTTGCTACTCAGTCCGAGAATCTATCGGAAGATGATCAAACACAGACACAAAAAGCTCTATTCAGACATCCACCGCAGAGCTCCACATGTTAAGATCCTCTATCATTCATGCGGCGCGATCGAGCCCATGATTAATGATTTAATCGATGTCGATGTGGACATCCTCAATCCGATCCAACCATTAGCGAAGGGAATGGACTCTGCTGGTCTAAAAGAGAAGTACGGGGATAGACTCACATTTCATGGAGGTATCGACCTACAGCATGCAATGTCAGCAAAAGGCACCATGGAAGAGGTTCATCAGGAGGTTGACACCAGGCTGAGAGCTCTTGCGCCAGGTGGGGGATACATTCTTGCTCCTGCACATAACATCCAGCCAGAGTCTACTCCAGAGAAGATCCTCACACTCTATGACTATGCAAAGAAGAAGGGTGTCTACCCCATCTCATGACTATGGAATTGGTTTCTCCTTGTGAAGGTCATATGGGTCGTCACCATCATCCAGCTTCTCAGACCACCAGTCGTCAGTCCTTACGACCTCCTCAGCATGCTTGAGAACATCTTCGACCTTATCAAGTGGGATAACGACAACTCCATCACCATCCCCAAAAACAAGATCACCAGGATTCACAGTCACGCCCCCACAGACGATAGCCTTCTGAACAGACTCCATGTCTAGTCTACCACGCATTGTACCGGGATGCCGACCTCGGGCAAACACAGGGAAATCCATCTTGTCGATGTCATAGATGTCTCTTGAGGTTCCATCGACCAAAGCACCTCGGACTCCCTTTGACATTCCTATCTTTGTAAGAATCTGACCCCACGTGGAGCAATCTGTCGCACCAGCTTGGTCAATCACGAGGATATCTCCATCAGTTGCTCCGGTTCCAAGACTCATGAAGACCTCTAGCTGTTTTTCATCGTAAGGTGTATTCGCAGGCGAACGGACCATCTTTCCCGTTCTCGCAAATCCTGCCATCCTATTATTCTTTGTAAGAGGGACAATCTCTCTGTCCACACACACTCTGCCCAATCCTATCTCATCAGCAGCATCTGACAACGCGGCTACATAGAGCTTTAGCGTCCGTTCGATTATTGCACTTCTATCAATTGTCATTGTCAATCTTTCTCCCATCGGTAGATACAGTGATCATCCCCTCTCATCATGCACTTGGGAATGATCATTCTGAACTCAGGATCAACTGCCTGTCCTATGCCTTCATCGATCTTGGTCACCCACTCACAGATATCCGGACTTGCTCCTTTCCCTCTAAAGCCGTCTAACCAAGGACAGTACGTGACCTTGAGGTCGAAACTTTTGTCAGTCATGCCGCTGATTGAAAGTTCAAAACCAAAATACGGATGAGCACCATCAAAGAACTCAAACAGCGACCTGTAGTCTCCGAGCCTCAGACCACCCTGTTCGACAGCTGCTTTGCCTAGCTCCAAGCCATGAAGCCTATTGGCCTCACCAAGGATCCTGAGACCTTCCTCACCCCATGACTTTCGAACTGTTTCAACATACACAGTGTGGGTCTCAGCTAGTGTTGTCATACTAGCTCTTCGAACATCATCAGCACTAGGACCGGGCATGAGGCACAGAATTGTACAGCTCTCTTAAAACTCCTCTTAATATTGGAATGGTTTTCTTAAAGTGATGAGCCCTTTCGAGAGACTATTAACGGGGTCTGATTCCGAAAGGATTCAGGTGGTACTGTTGCTCGCAGAGAGAAACGTCGATGTCCCAGCTAGTGAAATCCGAAAGATCTTCAACAAGATCATTGGAAGGACAGATGTCTATGACATGACTGTCGGAATCCCTGATTTTGACACACCGCAACACATCAAGGACGCTGCAAAGAAAGCCATTGATGAAGGATTCACGAAATATACGCACAATGCAGGATACATTGAAACAAGAGAAGCTGTCGTGAAGAAGCTAAAGCGTGATAACAGCATCACTGCAGATCCCGAATCAGAGATTATACTGACAGCAGGAGGAATGGGAGCGCTAGTTTTGGCTAATCTAGTCATGGTGAATCCTGGAGATGAGGTAATCTACCCCGACCCAGGTTTTGTCAGCCACTTTGCACATATCAAACTGGCTGAGGGAGTTCCAGTTCCGATTCAACTGAAGAGAGAGAATGGATTTGGTATCACCGCAGAGGATGTAGCATCCAAGATCACTCCCAAGACAAAATTGATTGTTCTCAACTTCCCCAATAATCCCACCGGGGGTATAATCTCAAACAGTGAGCTTCGAAAGATTGCTGAAGTCTGCATAGAGAAGGACATCTATGTTATCGCGGATGAGGCATATGAAAGGTTCAGGTATGGGAAAGAGGAACCGGAGTTCATGGGAGCACTCCCAGGAATGAAAGAACGAACTGTATCAGTCTTCTCACTGTCAAAGACTTATGCGATGACTGGTTGGAGAATCGCAGCTGCGACAGGTGCGAGTGATCTGATTGGTGCCATGACAAAGATGCAGGAGCACGTCATTGCTATGCCAACCACTATTGCACAAAAGGCAGCTGAAGCTGCTGCAGTTGGTCCACAGGAGTGCGTCACAGACATGCTCAAGACCTTCAAGAAACGAAGAGACCTCATCACCAAGGGTCTCAACGACATCGAGGGGGTCGAACTGGACCCGCCAGGTGGAGCATTCTATGCCTTTCCTGATGTGTCTGCTTATGGTATCAAGTCATTTGATTTGGTCAATCAGATCCTCAAGGAAACCAACGTCGTGACAGTTCATGGTACAGCGTTCGGAGAGTTTGGAGAGGGATTCCTAAGGTTGTGCTATGCTGTTTCAACTGAGAGGATCAATGAGGCTCTGAGTAGATTGGATTCATACCTTCCAAAGCTATTGTAATTCTGCCCTATGGGAAAAGTAAAGAATACAGGTGGGAATGAGATGAGAATGACTTCCCGCAGCCAGCGACTCAAGCAACATATGCTTGACGCAGAGCCTACGATCTCTTCAGAGAGAGCAGTCTTATTCACCGAGTATATCAAAGAACACTGGTCAGAGCCTACGATGGGCCGTCTTGCGGGAGGATTTGCTTATGTCTTGGATAACATGACCATTCGGATTGAACAGGATGAATTGATTGTTGGGAACATGGGACCCACACCGAGATCCTGCCAGGTCTTTCCTGAATATAGTTGGAAATGGATAGAGGATGAGCTGGACCGCTTCGATAAACGAAGGACTGAGAAGTTTGTCATCGCTGATGATGACAAGTCCAAATTGAGAGAAGTGTTCAAGTTCTGGGAAGGTAAGAGCACTTCGGAAATAGCCTATGAGAGAATTCCAGATGAGCCTGTAGCTGCCTCAAAAGCAGGGCTTTTCACGATTGGAGCACCTGGTACAGGAATTGGCCATGTCATTGTAGACTATGAAACTGTGTTAACAAAGGGTCTCAAGAGCATCCTCAAACAGATAACGACCAGAGACTCGGTATTCTACAATTCAGTGAGAGTCGAGATTGAGGCAGTGATTAGGTTTGCTGAGAGATTCTCTGCACTTGCAGCAGAGAAGGCAGAGAAGGAAGCAAATCCAACGAGGAAGGCTGAACTTCAAGAGATTGCCAGAATCTGTGCTAAGGTGCCAGCTGAACCTGCTGAGTCGTTCCATGAGGCACTTCAGTCATTCTGGTTTATCCACCTTCTCATTCAGACAGAATCGAACGGCCACTCGATGTCGACTGGGCGGTTTGACCAGTACATGTTTCCCTTCTATGAAAAGGACATCAAATCTGGGAAACTCAAACGAGAGGACGCACTTGAGCTCATAGAACTACTTTGGGTAAAGTTCACGTCGCTCATCAAACTACGTAATGAATACTATAGCATCGCTTTTGCTGGTCATCCAATGTTTCAGAACCTCACAATAGGAGGGCAAGATAAGAAGGGAAAGGATGCATCTAATGATCTTACTAGGCTTATTCTCGAAGCAACTGGGAACATAAGAGTCACACAACCCAGTGTTTCATACAGATGGCACAAGTACACACCTGAAGACATCAGACTACAGATTGTAGATGTAATTTCCAAGGGTCTTGGGATGCCAGGTCTCTTCAATGATGACGCAATCATACCTATGATGCTGGAGAAGAAGACTGAGCCCTCAGATGCGAGGGATTACTCGATACTTGGGTGTGTTGAGCCCATAGTTGGTGGAAAATCAGATCCTCGTCAGAACATCGGATATGTCAACCTACCCAAAATCCTTGAAGTCACCTTGAACAATGGTAGAAACCCCAAGAACGGAGAACTTGTGGGGAGAGAAACAGGAGACGCGAGAGAGTTCAAATCATTCGATGAGTTGTGGACAGCTTTCACAGAACAGGTTGACTATACGATCGAACTCCTCACTCAAGCAGACAGAGTCGCTGCTGGTGTACACATTGATCATGCTCCGACACCATTCATCTCCTCTCTCCTTGAAGGGAGCCTAGACTCGGGAAAGCCCATGCAAGAGGGTGGTGTTAGGTACAACTCGGGAGGCATCATGGGTGTCGGAATCGCCATCGTTGCAGACTCTTTGGAAGTCCTCAGAAAGTACGTGTTCGAGGAGCAAGAGATTTCCATGGATGAATTGCTCCATATTTTGGCAGATGACTGGAAGGGACACGACGAACTAAGAGTGAAGTTTGAGAACTATCCAGGGAAGTATGGAAACGATATAGAACATGTCGACAACCTTGCCAGAGATACTGGGAGGACATTCTGCGAATCAATTCAGAGTAGGATGACGACTCGTGGTGGTCCATACCATGGCGCCCTGTTTTCAGTATCCATGTATATCCCTCAGGGAGAAGTGCTCGGAGCCACACCCGATGGTCGGAAAGCGGGATACATGCTATCGGATGGTGTTTCGCCGACCCAAAATAGGGACATCAATGGGCCAACGGCTGCAATGAAGTCAGTAGCTAGGCTTGACCATTCCAAGTGCTATAACGGAACATTGTACAATATGAAGTTCTCTCCTGACTTCTTCGACACTGAGTCTCGTCGACGAAAGTTCGTCGGGATGATCGATGCGTTCTTCGAAATGGGAGGATTCCATCTCCAGTTCAATGTTGTTTCGAAAGAAACCCTTGAGGATGCGAAGGTAAACCCATTACAGCACAGAGACCTCATTGTACGAGTTGCAGGATATAGCGCATACTTCATCGAGCTTGACCCATTTGTCCAAGATGAGGTCATTGCTAGGACAGAGTTTTCGAGCACTCATGTTTAAACTCCAGTTGTGGATTAACGGTAGATTTAACATTTCCAGAGAACTTTCTATTCACTGTTAAACTAAGGATGAGTTGTGACAGATGGGTTACGACGTAGTCACCTTCGGAGAAGTGATGCTTCGCCTCTCCCCACCGGACTTTATGCGCTTCGAACAGACATACAGCTTCAACGCTCATGCTGGAGGAGCTGAGATGAACGTGGCTGTTGCATGTGCTCGATTGGAACTCAACTCTGCATATGTGACCAAACTTGGGGATAATTCAATTGGACACTTCATTCGGAACAAAGCGAGGGAACATGGGGTAGACACTTCACACATATTGTGGGACCCGGACAGTAGATGCGGTGTCTATTTCGTAGAGTTTGGAGCAGCTCCCAGAACGAACCGTGTCATCTACGACCGCAAGGAGTCAGCGATAAGCAAGATAAAGCCTGGAGAAGTTGACTGGAAGAAGATCCTGAAAGGAACCAAGTTATTCCATACTAGCGGAATCACTCCTGCTCTGAGTAACAGCTGTGCTGAGGCAACCAATGAGGTCCTCTCTATCGCTCAAGAACAGGGAGCCAAGGTCTCATATGATGTCAACTATCGAGGGAAACTCTGGACCCCAAAGGAGGCTCAGAAGTGGACTGAACCTGCATCTGAGAACATTGACATTCTCATCACAACCGAAGAGGACACAAAGGTTGTCTATGGGATAGAAGGCAATGACTACGAGGATGTTGCAGCCAAGCTCATCGACAAGTTTGGGTTTGAGGTAGTCGTCATCACACTCAGAGAAACACCTAGTGTATTGCAGAACAAGTGGTCGGTCTTTGCCTATTCAGACGGGAAGATCTACAGGAGCCCAACCTACGATGTTGAGGTCATCGATCGGCTGGGTGGAGGCGACTCTTGCAGTGCAGGATTCATCTATGGATACCTTGAACTAAAGAACCTGCAGAAAGCAGTTGATTTTGGCTCTGCGTTCTCCGCACTGAAGCATTCAGTACCCGGAGACCTGGCATTTGTCTACAAATCAGAGGTTGAGAAACTCATCAAAGGCCGTGAACGAGGCCTCCGCATTGATAGGTGAATTCAGATGTGGACAAAAGAAAAAGCAATGAAGCTGATCTATGACACAGCACTCATTCCTATCATCCGAGTGGAATCGGCTGATGTTGCATTCAAGGTTGCAGATGCATTCCTCGCTGCAGATGTTAACATCATCGAGGTCACCATGAGTGTCCTAGGTGCTATCGACGTTGTAAAGGAACTCGTCGAGAAATTCGGCGACAAGGTCCTGATTGGCACAGGGACTGTTGTAGATGGGAAGATGGCAGAGGAGGTCATAGCTGCTGGAAGTCATTTCATCGTGAGTCCGAACTATTCTCGAGACCTTATTGAAACTGCAAACAAACATAATATCCCAATCATTCCAGGTGCACTTACACCAACCGAGATCTTTGACGCCTATGCAATGGGAGCAGATGCTGTGAAGGTGTTTCCATGTGGCAATGTTGGCGGAGCTGCATACATCAAGGCAATCAGAGGACCTTTACCAGACATCCCTCTTGTCCCAACAGGCGGAGTGGACCTAGGTACTGCGGGACCAATGCTCGAAGCTGGAGCATATGCTCTAGGGGTTGGTGGAGCAATCACAGACAAGAAGGCCATCAAAGAGGGCAGGTTTGAAGTAATCACTGATAATGTTAGAAAGTTCCTTGATATTGTGAAACCGTACAGAAGCTAGGACTGCTTCCTCAAGATGGCAATCATGTGAGTCCCCCCATCAATCACCCCTGGCTCTTTACAGAAATCGAGTTCCCACTTAAGGAACATATTCCATTTCTCCGAGTCCTTTGAGAGCTCGTTGAGATATTCCTCGTTGTACAAACCGTTTGAAAGATAGTTTGCGGCTGAGACCTCTAGAATGTCAACCGGATGTCTAGAGAGAACATCTCGATATTCACTCCAGCGAAACATATGACACTGATGTGAACCTTCTGCAGCCAGGTCACCAATCACATCTCCAGTCCTGGTTAGCTCGTCAAATTTCTCCATTCCAAGTTCCACAAACTCCTCGAAGACATTCCTGATGAGATGGTGATAAGTACCAAGACAGGACATCACACTTGTGAAGATGATTCCTCTGGGTTTTGTGACCCTGATGACCTCATCTAATGCATCATCAACATATTCTAGGACATAACTGAGTGGACCACCATATACCACGGTAGAATCAAACTCGTTGTCAGGGATTCCTTCCAAATCGAGAATATCTAGTCTTCTTCTCCAGTTGATGCTGCCTTCGAACCCAACCTCTCTGACCTTTTCCTCGTTGAGTTTGAGTTGTTCGTTTGAGATATCAACTATGGAGATATTAGCACCAAGTTTTGCTAGTTCGATTGTGAAGCGTCCCGGTCCTGGACCAATCTCGAGTATTCTATCACCTTTCTTGATATACTTCTGAAGAAAGTGCTGATGAATATGAAACTGGACCTTCCCCTTTGGTGTTCTATCAAGGCGTTCCCACTCACTTTCAGTAAACTTGTCAAAGTATCCTTGGATAATCTTTGGATCGTACATCGGCATTTGTATCGTCTCCCAACCACTCGTCGACATTCTGATTCCTTGCACTAAAAGAATGTGGTCAACATGGGTCGTCCTTCTCAAAGGAAACAACTAAATCCTAGACTGAGTCAGCACCTAGGCACTGGAGTGCTAAGAGATGACTCAAGACTTACTAGAACTCATGCGAGAGAGAATCGCAATCGGACTCGAACGAGAGAAGACCATGGAAGCCATCGAGGGATGGGAACGAACAGCACACCTTGCACTGAAGGAAGGATCAGAATACCACTTCATTGTGAAAGACAACACCATCACAGTTCATGAAGGACCCATCGATGAACCAGACATGAGAATCCAAAGTGACGAGGACACAATTCGGAAGCTGTTCCTTGAAGAGATGAGTGCAGCATCGGCACTCCTGAAGCGAAAGTTAAAGGTCAAGGGTTCAGCGTCCGATCTAATGAAAATCAGACACATCTTCTAGACCCAATCCACCCCCGGAGGACAGAGAGTGGACAAGAAGATATTGAGAGAGCTAACCAATATTGTTGGAGAGGAGTACGTCTCCACACGGAAGGACGTCCTTCTCACCTACTCAGCTTCTGCATCTACGAGTTATGAGAGAGTTTTCCCAGGAGCAGTTATACGACCAAAGACAACAGAAGAAGTTTCACAGATACTCAAAGTTGCTAGCAAACACAAGTTGCCTATAACTCCGCGTGGAGGAGGGTCGAGTCTTCAAGGAGAAGTAATCCCTCAGCCCGATGGACTCGTTATCGACCTAATGCGTCTTGATGAGATCAGACTATACGAAGACCTACAATCAGTCACTGTTGGAGCTGGGATTACATTTGCAGTGTTGGACAAGTATCTGAACAAACATGACATCTGGATTCCGTACTATCCAGGCTCCTCAATGGCTGCCACAATTGCTGGTAACGTGGCAGTGAATGGAGCAGGTTTTGGTTCACCTATCTATGGCTGTGTTGCAGAACATGTCCTTGGTGTGGAGGTGGTGCTCCCAGATGGTAATGTCATACAGACAGGTTCGGAAGCAAATCCAAATTCACCAGGACCGTTTCTCCGCTATGCCTTTGGTCCAGATCTGACAGGGTTATTCATCGGTTCCCTCGGTAGTTTTGGAATAATTACCAAGGTGTCCTTAAAGACTCAAAAACGGATGAAGTTCTTCGACTACAATACGTATGGCTTTGAAACCGTTGAACAGGCACAGCAGTTCCTCATAGAGATGCGTCAGAATGACATCAACTCATTGTGGGTAGCACTCTATGAAGGTCGAATTCTAGACTTCTTTCTGGACATGGTTGGTGAGGAATATGGTGTCCCCCAACATGAATGGCCCAACTATACTGTCTCGGCCGCATTCGGGAGAGTCAGGGAGGACCAACTCCAAAGTGATGTTAATGCAGCAAAAGATGTCTGTGAACAACTAGGCGGTCATGTCATTGGAATCAAGGAGCTACCCAGAGGTGAGTGGGAGGATCGACTACGGGAGTTCGTTCGGTCTTCATACGTCCATGGATGGCATTGGAGAATTTTGTATCATCATCAACCATTGATACAGTGGCATAAATCAATGAATGAGCTTTGGGCAATTATGGACCAGTATGGAATACTCGGACACACTGCAGGGTTTCAGTCTCAGCGGTCATACAACTTCTACCCTCAACTCTACTATGATCCGCAGGACAAGGAAGAAGAGGAGAAAGTCATTGAGGCTCATAGAGACCTGTCAAAGCGACTCTTCAAGACAGGGGCAGTCCCGTTCAAGCTGGCGGAGTACTGGAAAGACGCTATTGAAGGAATGGATGATTACATGGCATTCCTCAAACAGATCAAAAGCATGATTGACCCAAACAACATATTGAACCCAGGACTCTTAGAAGGAGCCGAAAAATGACAGAGATTGACCTAGAAGATCTCATTGAGAACTTGATGCAATGTCGCAGATGCGGAACCTGTAGAAATGCTGTCTACGAGAATAAAGGATTTGATGGTGTCTGTCCGGTATGGAGAAACTCAGCAGGTTTCGAAACTAGCTTCATGCGTGGTAGAATACAGGTCGCTCTCGCCCTTCTTGATGGAACCCTTGAGAAGACACCAGAGAATGCTGAAGCACTCTTCACATGCACACTCTGTGGCAGTTGTACTGAGATCTGTGCGGCTGAGTTTGATCCGATGGAGTGTCTTGAGAAGGTCAGGGCAGTCCTGAGTGACATTCCGAATGATGTGCGCGATGCTCTTGCTGAGAAGATCATGCAGTATGATAACCCGTATGAAGAGGACGAGGGAATCAAACGAAACTGGATCAAGGAAGTGGGATTCGATGTTCCATCAGTCGGAAAAGTTCTCTACTACACAGGTTGTACTGCAGGTATCCGACTTCCTAACATTGCCAAGTCAACAGCGAAAATCCTAAAGACCGCAGGTATTGATTTCGCTGTTCTTCAGAATGAACCCTGTTGCGGTAGCGTGATGATACGAACAGGACGAGTAGAGGATGCCAAGAAGAATGCAGAGAAGTTAGCAGAGGTCATCAAGAGTGCAGGCGTAGAGAGAATCATCGTGACCTGTGCAGGATGTCTTAAGACAATCCGAAACGATTATCCTAAACTTGGAATCGAACTTCCAGAAGTCCTTCATGTGACAGAGCTCGTACAGGAAGTCATCAAGGATAAGAAACTCAAACTGAAGTCGTTGGAAGGAGTCAAGATCACATATCATGACCCCTGTCATCTGTCTAGAGCGGCAGGAGTCTATGATGCTCCGAGAGAGGTCATCAAAGCCATTCCGGAAGTGGAATTTGTGGAAATGGAAACGAACCGAGAGGCAGCCATGTGCTGTGGTGCTGGTGGAGGTGTCCGTTCATACAACCCTGAGCTCTCAAAGAAGATGGCTGCAGACCGTGTGAGGTCAGCCATTGAGGTGGGTGCAGAGATCATTGCCACTGCCTGCCCGTTCTGTGAAAACAACCTTCTAGCTGGCGTTAAGATTGAAGGCAGTAAAACAAGGGTTTTCGATGTAGTCGACCTTGTTGCAGAAAGCTTGGAAAAATAGGAGACAGGGTGACTTAGCCAGTGGCAATGTCACCCGAAATATTGCAATTCAGTGACTAGTATCCACGACTGAAGTCACGACCGCCACGACGATCTCTATCTCTATCTCTGTAGCCGCCGCCTCCACGCCCACGACCACCGCCTCCACCGCCGCGGTATCCACCGCCGCCTCGATAGCGTGGTCTTTGTTCATGTTCTTCCTCAGACATGTCGACTCCGTCATTGACCTCTGAGATCTCTTCTTCAGCTGGTTTGATAGTGCCATAACGACCTATGTTGAGTCGGAGATGACCCTGAAACAGCGTTGTATATCCGTTCTCAAGGCGGTATGTCTTTTCAACTTCAACCTCATCAATTGAAGCATCCCACAAGGGTAAGGTGACCTTACCAGAACTGTCTCCGACAATTGTGTCGCAAACCCTGTGCTGTTCACCATCAGCGCGAGATGTCACTTCTCTGACCTCACCTTTCTCGATGATTTTGAATGAAATGTTGACACTCTTCATCCTCGGTTTAAGCTCGGAAATGACTGCTTCAATTGGTTCTCTCTCTTGGTAACCCATGATAATTCACGTTCACTGTATTATGCAGGCGTTCAAAAGTAGAATCTTCTTCAGTGATCGCAAAGCTGTGCCTGGAACTCTGGAGCTATTGATTCAATTTGAGGGCACTGCTATCTTTGGAATATTCTGAAATGCCTATAAAGTCATCCACTCTAGATTTTTCTAGAAAGAGGGGGACGATGGCCAACGCCAAAGACTTGGTGCCCGTTTTTGGGCTCGAGGTCCACCTCGTTTTCTTTTAAACATAAAGTGGTTGCTCCAATGCACTACGTTGGATCAGCATCTCCCTGAACCCAGATGGGTGAGAGCCGAATCTCCTTGCAGATGGACATTCGTATTGCTTCATCAACGAGCTTGCTTCATGTCCACGACTTTCAATGAAGCGGGAGCGACTTCGCGCAAGCCAATCGTCCATACTCTGTATGACATTTTCCTTAGATAAGTGCTTTGGACATGCATTGCATAGACCTATTCTATACTCATA
>Ga0209536_100008545_pt1 | contig 15335 bp, 6 predicted proteins | sample DeeMarSeWOR28_12_FD_187461 | JGI IMG/M metagenome (GOLD analysis project Ga0209536, IMG submission 187461) | Marine sediment microbial communities from White Oak River estuary, North Carolina - WOR-2-8_12 (SPAdes) (version 2) | ecosystem: Environmental > Aquatic > Marine > Intertidal zone >...
TAAACACAGATCGACATCCTCGTAACAAAAATGATATATAGGATCAAACTTATCAACCGTGTCAAAATCTTGCCTGCTGATCAATAGACAGGCACCAGTAACGGCTTGATAATATCTGTCACGATCCGCAAAACCTTTTGGAAATGAGCTAAGAACAGCTTTACCTAAATTTGCTGGACCCTGTGGAATAAAGGCAATACCAGCATGCTGTATTTTTTCTTTTGAGTATAAAAGCTTTGCACCAACTATACCGACCTTTGGATCTCTATGTATTTTGGACATCATTTCGAACAACCAAAACGGTTGCGGTTCTGTGTCATCATTTAAAAACAAAAGATATTCGCCATCGGCATATTCGACAAGCTCGTTGTTAATAGTAGAAAATGATCCATCGGTACCACGTTCAATTAATTTAATTCTTGGGTCTTGTAGTTCCTTTATGTAATCGGCTGTGCCGTCAGAAGACGCACTGTCCCCAACTATCCACTCCCAATTTGGATAACAAGTGTTCTCATTTAATGCCTTATAACACTTTTTAATAAGTTCAATACCATCTCGTGTTGGAGTAATAATACTTACTTTTGGTACATCTTCCGCATTACGAATAAGCACATTGTCAACAACACTTATGCTCTTTTTGAGTTTGTATGGTCTGAACTTCATTTCTCTGTTTTCCTTTGGTTTTATTATTGGTGGCGCTTTCTTTTTGTCTTTAAGCTTTCTTGGCAATGGCTTTGGGTGCTTAACACTTGTGCGCGATTTAGTTTTTGGAAGCCTTGGTTCTCTTGGTATATTAACGTCACCACTAATAAGATTGTATACTACTGTTTTAACAAATACATTTCCTGATGCATTATTTGGTCGCCATATGCGCAAATACATAGGAATATTTTTTGGAGCTGACGGAGCAGTAATTGCTACAGTATATTCTCGCATTTCTGCATTTTTTATATTAATTGATATATGTTCGCCGTCGTAATGTTTTCCGCCAAAAAAATTAATTAAAATTGCTCCGTTACCGCTGTTTCTTGAGGCAGTTACAGTAACCTTATATTGTGCCCCAGACACTATCGCGCCCGGCGCCATCACAATCGAGTCTTTGCGTGGCATAGATACGCAGGTGGCATGATCCTTTCGAACTGTACGAATTGATCTTCCGCGCCACCTATATCCATTCCCCCCTACAACAGTCGGAGCGGCCATTCATAATCTCCTCCATTACTCATCATCTTCATTCTCTACTGGTAATTGTTTTGTTTTGTAAACCATAAAATTTGGGTTCTGAAGATAGAATTGATGGTCATTGAAAATTTTCTCGCCCCATCTTTCGCGGAAGAGTTTCATGTTATTTTTTAAATGTGGGTGTTGTTTAAATTTTCCAGATATTCCTTCATGATGAATAAGCTGGGCACCAGCACAATAAATAACATTTTTGCCGAGACTATGTTTTAGCCTCAGACATAAATCAACATCCTCGTATCCATAAATATATTGCTCATTAAAACCATTCAGTTTTTCAAAATCTTCGCGACGCACCAACATGCATGCTGCGGTAACTGATTGGTAATGTCTATTGACTTGCATAAATTTTGTGTACGGCTGACGATAAAATATATGAAATGGTAAACCATTGGTTCGCTGATCAAACATAACGCCACAATGCTGAACAGTTTTGTTTGGATACAACAAAAGCGCCCCAACAACTCCAACCTTAGGATCCGAGTCTAGTATCTGTGTCATACTAAGAAGCCATGAATCATTGATTGGTTCAATGTCATCGTTCATAAATAAAATATATTCCGAATCGCCCTCTGCTGCTGCCTCATTGTTGTTAGATGAAAATGATCCATCATTTGTGTCGTTAAAAATCGGTTCAATGCGATCATTAAAAAGGATATCATCCACGAACATAGATTCGTGGATTGCCTTTTTGACATCGTCATCTGGATCGTTTGCCCATACATACCATTTGTAATCTACATACTTGGTATTCTCAACTATAGAGGTTAAACAAATCTTTAATTTGTCTACATTCCTATAAGTAGTTGTTACTATATCTACCTTTGCCATCTCATCATGCCTGCCAAAACCCATTGTTTGCTTTCTGGGTTTCTTAATAGTTTTCCTTTCACTGCTGTATTGGAGAAAATTCCTCCAACTAATCTTTCTAAATGATATGATGTTCTTTCATCTTTAGGCAACTTTGGTGCCAGACGTTCTATTTCAGAACATACATGTTTAAATAATTCTGGAGATAAATCATCGTCAAAATAAATATCTACATTTCCTGAATTAAAATCCCAATCCTCGCTTACATAAAATTTTGGTAGCATTCTAGCCTTCCTTTCTTAAGATATCAAGAAATATCTTTCTCTTTGCCTGATACTCTTCGGCCAAATTAAAACCCTCTGCTTTAAATGTTGTGTGATATGCGTGCTGAACTTGGGTCCCTTCAGTGATTCCCATTTTAAATCCAGCTTTTTTCGCTCTGTGGCAAAAGAGAACATCTTCAAAGAACCCTTTACCAAAATCTTCTGGAATTAGTCCGATAGTATCAAAAACTTCCTTACGAACTAATATACACCATCCGACCAAATATGCAAAGCTGTCTGTACTTTTTTTTGCTTCTCCAGGAATATAATTGAACTTTTTATCCATCCTTCCACCAGCTGGAGCGGTTAGGTCATACTTGTCCAACGACTCAACCATTGTCTTAAGCCAACCTGGATTTGGTAACTGTATGTCATTATTAAGTAAACAGATTAGATCATGAGAAGCTTCTTGAATCCCATGATTACAAGTGCGTGCGAACCCTACATTATGCTCGTTTATTAGTAGTTTAATATCAGGGAATAATTTAGGAATTGCCTTTGAAATCGGCTCTTTAGATCCATCATCAACCACAATTATTTCGGTCTCTACACCATATGTTTTAATGACATCCCGCAAACATTCAATGGTCATTTTTAATTGATTATATACTGGTATTACAATACTTACTTTTTCCATAGCTTACCTCGGCAATTTATATGTGCCTGGGATATAATGTTCTTTATTTCCCTTTGTCGCATCTATAATCATTTGAGACGCAGCAGTCCAGCTAAATTCCTCAACAGTTTTTTTCATATTGGGGCCGAACTTTTTCATCAACTCATCGTACTCATCATAAGCCTTGCGAAACATCTCTACCGTATGTTTCAGATTAGCCTCACCAATTTTACTTTTTGGATTAAATGTCCAATACTGTTCGAACTGTTTTGCCTTTCGCATGTGACAATCAATTAATAATGAATTATCATCATTCATAAAATCAAGTTGCCCACTGTATCTAGGGGCAACACTAAGTAGCCCGCATGCCATTGATTCAAGTAGAGGCATCCCAAATCCTTCTGAACCTGTGGTGGTAATATGACAATCGCATGCATTATAAATGCTTGCGACATTTTCAACATGACCATTTAATAATTCTATCTCTGGCATGTTTTTGCCATATTTTTTATACAACTCTCTAAACACATCTCCAACAATAATCTCAAAAGCCTTTCGCCCTTTTGGATTATTCTGCATGTGATACATTCCATCACCGTGCTTATACATTTTGGTCTTTAATACAAGGCACACGTCATCCTTGGCAGTAAAGGCTCTGCAATATGCATCAAGCATGAGTGGGATGTTCTTACGATAGTGAGGAGCAACAACCGAAACAAATTTAAACTTCTTTTTAGTCTTAAGTTTAATCTTTGGAATATTTGGGTTGAATACTTTTGTGTCTATACCGTGTGGAATAACAAAGATTTTTTCTGGCGGAATATCATTGATATAAAAAACCTCGGCAGAAAACTCTGAACTTGGGAAATAATAATCCACAAGGCCATAGAATTTCTTCCACTGAGGGTGCCAGTATGTTACTTCATAGTTATAAATCGCACACTTATACTTGGAGTTAGCAAGAAATCGTTTTGGAAAATTCTGTGGAACAGTATAAGTGATATCGATATCGATAGCTTTCTTGCCTGGACCGAACTTTTGTAGGCCCAACACAGATTCCAACATTTTCTGTTCGCTTACAAATGTTGTATTATTTTCCAACCCATTTGTGGAACAAACATAAGTATTATGCCCAAGTTCCTCAAAGGCTGTCATGAGCCGATCCATCACATAGGCCCAACTCAATCCTCCCTGCATCCAAGTGTAGGTGCGTATATTTAGTTTTTCGTCTGTCATTCAGTTCTTCCTTCTTAAAATAAGCGTTATACTTCAGTTATACACCATTTGTCCCAGTTTTTATACTGGGTTTAATAATTCTGTAACCCTGGCCTCTTCGACCAATTCGTCAACATTTTGGAAACCCGCCTTTTTCAAATGTACAACAAGAACAATTTTAGTGCGCATTTCTGGCCTCGTAATTAAATTACGAATATTCGCTGCTCTTATTCTAAGTATTCCTGATGACTGCATATATAATAATGAAACTGTCTCTTGAATTTCCGAATATCCATCAACAGAAGCAAAATCATATCCATCTGTATCTTTTGTGAATGAAGCTATACTTGCCGATACCCTGACCTGATTGTCGTCCAGTGCTGATCCACCGACATATGTACCATCCGCAAACTTCATTTGACCACGAATAAAGTTGTTAAATATATCGATCTCGCCCTGTGTTGATCCCTCTGGCAGATCAAGAATAACATTGGCAACCTCTAGATCAACAGAGTGCTGTGTTCCGTCTAAATCTAAAAGCTGTCCTCCAAACAAAATATCTCCTGGGATAAACGATATATTCTTTCCACCATTTTTTGTTGTTGATGTAATATCGGTTGTTTCTAACGAGGTAAATGTCTTTGGAACAAATCTTCGTAAATCAGTAAACACCAAGTTTTCTGGGAACCACAAAGGAACAAAATCAATTCTATATGTAACTGGAGTATACGGAACATCATTAAACACACTGTCAGTTCCAATCATATTTGGTGTAACTGTTAGTGGATTAAACAAATCTTCTACTGTAAGAACCACACGCTTAAACGCGCTTCCAACATCAAAAGAAGTTCCAAGAGCTATATGTTGCTGGATTGCCTGTGGATCATATATATTAATATATCCATTGCCTGTTACATCTGCTCTAATAATCTCTTCCATTGTAACGGTTCCATTAACTATTGCCCTTTCTTGATGCACCGACAGCATAGTTCCGTCAACAAGTGTTTTTGAATATCCATCTAGTGCCTGTCCCCTTGCAACATCATTTAGATCGATTGTTCCATCTCCACCAATATCACCATAAGCATCATCAAAAATCTCTTGTTTAACAATTCTGTATTTATAATCTGGCTCGTTTACATTTGGAACTAATATAGAGCCAACAAGATTGTTTACTATTATATCTGATGATGGAGCTATAAGTGTAAATGTATTTGTTCTTACGAGTCCTGGAAAATCTGTCGTTCCTACAATAGGAGGATTGTCTACTGGATTAGTATCTCTAGATGCACCAAGAACAATTGTATCATTACCAGATCCAATTAATGTAGTTAATGTGGTTTCAGAAACAACAGCAACATCTGGTATATCTTCAATGCGTGTAAACACTGGATTGCCAGTTGATGGGTGTGGTATTGACGTAGTAAAATTATTTGCCTTCTGAACTATTACATAATTTTCAGACGTTTGGCTAACATCAACAAAACTATGTTTTCCTTCAATATATGATTCATCTACCCCTGTGGCTGTATTTTCTTTAGTTTTTGGAGAAATAATTTGTACTCCGGAATCAAATGCTATGCCATTAGTAATTCTTACAGAATCAGAATAAACTCTAAACCATAGATCACTTTCAGGAACATCTGTCCATATGTTCTGCGAAAACACAGACATGCGCATTTTATCTGTTACGTCTGGCTCTGCATCTGTATTAGCTGCCTCTTGCAATACTATTGTCCCTTCACTGATATTTCCAGATCTGCGAACAGTTATCATGTAATATTGTCCAACCTCTATAGCTGGCTCAACTGATGGATTCGCTAACAACGATTGTGTAAAAACAAAATCAACTACCTGTTTAGAGTCATCTAATATTATACCAAGCTCTTCAAGGCCGTCTTGATCAAATGACACTTCTGCCAGCGTTGATGGCTCAGGCTCAAACTCAATTGATGTTCCTGGAATTGTGTCTGTCGGGCACCTTGTTGTTGTTTGTAATTTTCTAATACCAACTACAATATCGCCAGACCAATCAAATTCATGTCCTGGTACTGCTAAAGTATTTTCTTTAACTGAAAGGAGAATAGAAACTTTTTGTATATTATTTGTTGTCGCCTCAAATTTTTGGCTAATAATGAGTCCGCTAACATTTTGTGGTAATTCACGAGTACTTGTTGACGTAGTATTAATCTCAAGGTCATCAACATTTAAATCATCAACTTCTGCTATCTCTTCAAGTAAGTTGTCAAGTGTCTTTGACATAGTTGCTGGTTTAAATCCAGCAAAATCCATATTTGGTTCAACCACCTGTTCTGCCATAATTACATCTCGTGTAACCAACATTGGCGTTGCTTCAAGTATTTCTACCCTTCCACCAGCATCTCGGCATCCAGTTCCATCCACGATTGTATTTTGGTTTCCCTGAAAATCTTGGGTCATAATAGAAATTATCTCCGTAAAATAATTTCTTGTTATTTGAGATTCGTTCTGATCAAATGTTAAAACCTCGTATACAAATTTGTTACCAAAAGCTATTCCAAACAAATATATGCGAAGCTTAAATGCACCTAATAAGCTTGCGTCCGTAACCCGAACTTCAAGTTGAACTCCCTCGTCGGTATCTGATGGTTGTTCAAAAACAGTTAATCCAAACGAATCCGTTTCAAAAATTGGCTCTCCATCAAAATTTAAATTAGTCATTAAACTTTGTATAGATGCTGGAACATCATCAGAGTCAAAAAGAGTTCTTTGTACAGCGAACTCCTGTTCAACGCCACTTCCTACCAAAAAATTTACACTGTTCGCCAAGCTGTCATGCCATGCTGTTTGTTCGACATCGAGATCCGACTCACTAACTTGTTGGCCATCAAAAAAGTTATTGCGTGGCAATATCGGTCTACTCATTATATTCTCCTTCTATTTCAATAGAAAAAATCATTTGATGATCTTTTTTCATTTTTTCACTTGACATTTTCTAAAATTTTGTTATAAACATTTACATGTGAATCAATCACCGGAAAATCATTATTCCGTGAGAGTAATAATTGATTCGGTATGAGCTGGTTTTATCGTATCAATTAATTCAGCAAGTAAATTCTCAAGATCAGTATTCCCTATTACTTTATCAAAAGAATCTATTACTTCCACCTCAAATCTAAATATCCCTCTCTCTTGGTCTATTAATGTGGCAAGATAATCTACCGGATCACTTGCTGTATCAAAATTGTACAAAGCAGTAGTAGTTATATCTTCAACTACAGGAATTGCAAATTCTGCTACGTTATAATTAATATCAATTGTTTGATTGTATGCATATCTAACTGTAGTTAACCTTTGTTCGTCTGAAAACCTAAGGTTGTCCATAATAGCTCTTGCTCCATTGAAACTAAATGTATCTGCTCCAACATAGATTCTCGCAAATGTATCTCGCAGATCTATATTGTCAACGAGAAATCTGTTTACACCAGGACGAACTTCCGCTTGTCCATATATTATTCCCGTTCCATAGATTAATCCTGTTCCATACTTAATCGTCCCCCGCTCACTTCCATCAACAAATAGTCTCATTCTATCCCTATTATTCACACTGTTTGTTGACCACATTGCCATAATTCTATGCCAGGTATGTCTTTGCCAATCAACATGTACACTTATCACATGCTCTACACCAGAAGCTTTAACAAAGAAATTAACAAACCCATGTGGATCTCTAAATATACTTACCTGATCACCATAACTGTTTATTGGAACGTATGTTACTTTTACATCAACATTTTGACCCGGCAGTGGTATACCAAGAGTTATTGTTTTGTTATCAATATTTGATATACTTCCCCCAGTATAATAATTTGTTCCTGTATTATATACATCACTAACCAGGCGAACGCTTTCAATGGTTCTTATACTTTGACTAGCAATTACGGTTATGCTTGTAACTGATTCGATTTCTTCTTCAAACACAGATGTCATATCAACATAATAATGATAATTTGGATCACCCCTTACATCGTCCAAAGGACTAACCCAAAACTCTATTGAACCCTCTGTGTTATTGAAAATAGCATCAGCGTTATTTATTATATATGGTTTATTGGTTGCAAACTTAATTCCTGTTCCAAAATCAGAATTAACACTTGGTGCTACCTCAAACCCTTCTCCAAATCTATCAATGAAATCTGAAGAATCGGTAGAAACATCGTTGTAATGCAATAGTAATAGTGTATTATTATCTTCTTCAAACGGAACCTCTGTAGTATAATCGGTTGTTATAGATGTTTGTCCGGACACCAAGCTTTCACCAGGTCTTGTATCTGTTGCCATATTGTCAATGATTCTGAACTCATCAATAACCGCATCCACTATATTTTCGCCATTATAATCGCTTCCAATAAAAAATGTGTCCGGTTGTTTATCCAGCCTAATTCTTAAGAACGATGGATAGTCAACTTCATATTTACATGAATTAAGTATGAATGGGATTCCACCAGCACCATATGTTTCTAGTCTTATTATTCCATTTGAATATTCAACAACCTCTGCAAAATCGCCATTATTTTCTGATACAGTTATTGGACTATTTTCTTTTATCTCTATAGTTCCTGCTGGTTGAGTTGCATCGATTGGAATAATAGATACAACAATTGAATCAATCTCGGTCCAATATTCATCTGTTACTATTGATCCATTTTCTGTAAATAATATTGTTTCAGATATAGCGCCAGAATAAGTCTTTCCTGAAATTATTACTTGGTTGCCAGGAATATCATAATTTATATTATCACCAGTCAGCCTGACGGCTAATTTTCTACCAGCAGATGAATTACTTGGTTGACATGGATTGTCAAAATGTGATTGTAAAAGTGTAACAAGTTGTGCACCTATAACTGTACCAACAATACCAAATCCTCCGCCAGTCTCGATTAATGTTTTCTCTAATATTAGAGCTGTTATATTTACATCATCCAACGTAACTGGTGCTGCAGAATTTACTCTCAGTTCGCTGTACCCTCCGCCATATACATATACACGTTCTCTACAACGTTTAAACACAAGTCCAATTGGATGAATGACTACGGCATCACCAACATCTATACCATTATTTAATGTTATCACATGTGAATAGTCACTTCCGCGCCTTATAGTGTAGTCTGGAGAATCAGCGTCTACGCCATTCAGCTCTGTCTCGTTTCCATCGCCATCAATTGTTACAACTATAAAATCTTGGAAATTAAGTGGTATAGTAACAGTTGCAGTAATTTGATTAATACTAAAGCTTATATCTCCAAGCGTTTGGGTTGGCGCACGGTCAAGTGTTAGTGTAGTTGTTCCTACACCAGTAATTGTATACGGTAGACCAAAATTAGGATCACCAGTTCCGTCTGGTATATCTTCTAAAATGTATAATGAGTCTCCAACTTCTATACCAGCAGCATCAAAATCGCCATCCTCGATTCTAAATATTAACGACCCAGCCGTTGTTAAACCGTCTGAGGCATGAATGATAGGTCGTGAAGCAGAAGTTATTATTGTCTCTTCTGCTACATCTCCGAAATCAAACAAATTGCTTGCTTTCGGGTTGCCACCATACTTAAATAGGTTTTTAACTTCATAGCCATTAACAAAAAGATGCATTTCATCTCGTTCATCAGCAGAATTAAATTTCCACGCCACGGCAATGTGGTGTAGTTGGTTTTCTTCCCAATCTCGTATATTGGTAGACAAATTATAAAATCCGGCAGGCAAATTAAAATCGTTACTATTGTCAAATACCTGAAAGTTTAAATATCCTGTGCCATCCTTAAATAAGGACATTCTATTTGAAGATGGTGTGTATGCCATGTCAAACAAATAATGTACGTCGCCAGAGGCAAATGAAACGCCATCTAGTGCATACATTTCTTCATCTCGTTCAGCATCATACCCATCTATAAATGCATCGAACGATATCTGATGTATCGTGCTAGTAATAACATCGGTAGATTCATTTATACTGTATCCATCCGGACCGGTTGGTTGCACGATATTAAAAAATTCTCCAGATGTACTAATCGTTCCAGTAAATTCATGTACTTCATCACGTAACTCTCTCCAACGCAAGTGCCATAAATTATCAGTGTCGTCGTACCAAATAAAGAAGCCTGTATCGGTGTCAATATTTATCGGCTCACTAATTGTCTCTATACTGTCGTCATCCTTACTTATACTAAACGGAATCTGCGTTGGATTTGTTCCAGAAAATCCAATGTATACTTTTGTTGGATCGGAATACCCATCTATTGCAACATCAAATGTTAAAGTCGCATCGTTGGCAGAACCACTCCATTGTGGACGAATCCACGTCTCAATTGTCCCTTCATCTAATTTTAAATGAGAAATTGCAGGAACCTGTATTGTTTGATCAGCAGAAACTACTAGTCCATTTTTAAACTTACCAGTATCATATATAGGGGTGCTTCCATAAACAATATCGCGTAAGTGCAAATAATCTCTTCCAAGTACCCAATTGGAAAATGCAGTTTCTGTAATATTAGGTACAACATCCGTAAATGCTTCAACCAATCTTTCAATCGACGGAATAGTTGGTCCTTCAACAAATGATTGTAGCGTTCCAGATAAGATTGATCTATACAATTCTCTATTCAAATTTGGAGAGAAATTTGTTAATTGGGAAATTTGTGTAAGTGAGCCAAAGTTTAACAAAAGCGAATCACGTAGGGCACCATACTTGTAAGTTACAAAATATTCTTGTCCAGCGCTTAAGGTATCACTAATACTCCAATCCAAACTATTATTACCATACTCATATGATATTACTATTTCATCTTTTACGTAACTGTAATCAGCATACACATTTCCGTAATTGTAATTAACAATTACTGCATCACCAACATTAAGACCGTTGGTTGCACCTAAAGTAATAACATTGCCATAGACAGTATCACGATTAATATCATAATAGCCATCCAGACTTGTAGCAGGAAGCGCTCCGACCTGCCCAACTAGATATATGTCTCTAACAGATATTATATCATAATTTAGTGTTAATGTTTTAGGCGCCCCAGTTGATAAATCTAACACAGTCCATGCTCTTCCACTTTTTGTATATGTAAAGTCTGGAGAGACAAGTACTTCGTGTGCGCTAACAATATCTGTGATGGTTACATCTTGAACTGGTGGACTAAGTGTAGATCCGACACGTATAGTTCGACCTACATCCTCACTAGTAAAAACGGCAGTATTTGATGTAAAAAGATTATCACCATTCGTAGTAATACCGTCCTCACCATTTTGGTGAGTCCCAACTACAAGCACACGAGATGTGTTGTTGTTTATAAATCGCTCACCGACACTTTCGAGGCCGACTGGATTAATTGTAGTATCTGTTATATCTCCGACAGAATATGTTACAACGTTTGGTTGCAAGGCACTATAACTACGATAAAGATCATCTACACCTATTATGTGTGGGTGTCGCGTTTGAATTTTTTTGTGTTGATAACTTATATCTCCAATGTCTGGCCCTTGACCACTTGTTACAGCAACATATACGATGCCGTTTGTATAGTCAACTATATAGTCACCAACTTGCTGTAGACGATCTAGATTATCAGAAACACTGTCAAAAATTCTATCTTCATAGAAAAACTCACGAATAAATACATCAGAATCAGAAAATAAAATAGATGTATCAAAGTTTGCCCCTATAGATCTACTTTGACTGTCAGTTATTCCACTATTCTCAAGCTCTATTTTAAATATTCTAAGACCGTGTGTGTTAGTAGATTCTTCAGCAATCAGTAAAACCTCTTGAGGAATCTGTGAAAAAGAAATCCGTTCACGCTCAACTCCCACTTGTCTTGGCGCCTGGCGACCAGAAAAAACTACAGACGTATCATTAAATCGTTCAGTCGCATATAGTTCGCCTGTAGTTTCGTTCAAAATACGAAAAACATTGGTCACTGGAAAGTTCTCGGTTTGTATAGTATACTCTCCAAGAAGCCTATTATTTACGCGCTCGTTTAAAACTTCAACATGCGATCTTACTTTATAATCTTCATTTACAGCAAACACGTCCTCATAATTAAATGTAATTTTTGCCTCAATTCCAGATACACTTCTTATAGAACTAAGTGCCAACTCATCACGGTCACTATTAAAAGTAAAATCTAAATCCTCCACAAAATACTGTCTATATGTATAATTTATAGCAGGAGGGTTTTCGCCAGTACCATTATTTGCATCGTCTTCGCCAAATACAACTACTTCCCCTGTTTCATAGTTGATTGTATATTCGCCAATCCGTGCAGGAAACCTCGTTACATCATATTTAACTTCCTTAATAAATGCTGGATGTGTAGATGAAAATGCCTGCAACGTATCTGTCGATAAAGTGCTTAGAAACTCAATTCCATTAGAAACTGCAATTTCGTCCAATGATGTTACTACCGGAGCATGATCTACATTGAATTTATTGATTATAGCAGGAGTCGTTTCTCGTACTACATTTTTAACTGTAGTAAGTGCAATACTATCTGGATCAATATTTCTACCAAGATTTTTATATACATAAGAGACTCTGATTTCATCACCAGCGCGTGGTCGAGTAAATCCTCCTTCAAACCCGGTCAAAGAACTTGATGAAAGCTCAATTTCATTATCGGCTAAATTTACATTAATACCAGCGAGATTTGTATCATACCTATTACTCTGCAAAACATAACCGAATTCTTCTATATTGTATTCGGTCCACTCTCCATCTCGTTTAAGTGAAACCGATATTACTTGTATAACAGGATGTTTGGAAACCTTTATTGTAAGACCATCGAAATAATTGTTAAGACTTGTGTCGTCTGTTACTTTCTCATTTATTACATCCACAGACTGTAAGCTAATTGGATCAGATGTTATATTGCTAAGTATCGGATTTATAATAACACCAGATCTTACATTAAAAGAATTATATCGAGTAGAATTAAACTCTAAATAAGTGGTTCTATCCACAGTAGTTGGAACAGATGCTACTCGTAATATTTCATATGCTCCACCGTTTGCTAATCTATCTATAGGTCCGCTGTCTCTTGTTACACGTTCATCTTCTACCAAAACAGACAGATAATTTCCTGCTCTCGTTGTTTGTATGGCATCATCCGCTCTCTGCAAGGTATCGGCAGCCGCAGTTATTAATGTTCTAGTTAATGTTTGTTCATCGGTTTCATATATCGGCGATATACTATCTAACATCGAATCACGGATAGCGTTTTCATCTTCTCCAGGGCTAGTTACAAAAATAGAATTACGATTTCCGTCCTCTGTAATTCTTTCACCATTAACAGTACTAAAAGGAACAGTTGATGTACTTGCAAAAACAACTTGATATTTGACACCTGGAAACAGAGGTCGGTAACTTAACTTTACGGTTTCGTTTTCTACCTCTACCGATATAACTTCGGGATCCGGAATATTACCAGAACCTGATAATATTGACACATTTGTAATTCCAACATTTGGATCTACATCGTCGTTGAACAAAATCTGCATATCTGAAACAGTTATATTTGTTATACGAACAATAGAAAACGCCATCTTATCTCTCCTCTGTCTGTATATCAATGGTTCCGGCATTTAAATATTCATTTCTTTCTGCCGAAATACTTGCTAGATTTCCACTATCGCCATAACTAAAATTAAAAATACGAACACGGTCTATTCCAGCAACAGAATATAGAATATTAATAACATCAGATGCATCAATAGTTGTTCCCATGCTTCCAGATGTTAGGAAAGAAATAACAGCATCAGTTGCATCTTGTAAAACAGTTTGTTCTTGTTCTATATATTCTGGTAACAAGACTACTCTTATAGAAACATCGATATCTTTTGCTATAGCCTCTTTGATAAGTACATCTGCTGTAATCGGTCTCACATCTTCAATAGACTTGGTTATAGTATTAATTAGCGAGTTATAGTTAAATGTTACGGTAATTCGTTCATTCTCTTTCGGAGCGATGTAATCATAGCCAACAGCATAAGTTGTGTTATCAACTGGCTGATTAAAATTCTTCACCTTAATATTACCAGTAACATCTCCAGCAGGATTTTTAAATCCATGACTCACATATATCTTACTAACAGATGAAAACATCTTATCGGTTACCTGTTCGCCGTTTTTCGAAAAATATAGTAATTCACTATCACTTGTATTTGCATAATAAAATGTAACTCTTACAACATCGCCTGTATTTAAGACTCCGGCCACATTATCTTGTGTACGAGGTAACTCAATTTTAGTAGAATTCAATGAGTCGTTTGAAAGAGCAAGATTCATGTCATATGTGTTGTCTCGCATTTTATAATTAACAATATCATATACATTATCTACCGAACTAACATTATTCCATGCATCCAGATTGACTCTCTCCATACCGTATAGCTTGACAACCTTGATTGAGGATGGTAATGACGATACTCCAAGATCAGTTAATATAGCGGCTTGTAGATCAACTTCATATCCAGAGCCAGATGTAACAACAACAAGCGCATCAGTAACTTTCTTTATCGATGTTCCAAGTACAGTAACACTTCCCCCATCTGCTATCGAACCAACCTCCAGTCTTAAATTAGAAGCAGATCGACGAATGTTATTTGTAATATTATCATTAGCGTCAAGTAAATTAGAAGTGGGCTGTGTTCCTACTTCAACATTGTCTACAACAAACACATTGTCTCTTTTTGTTGCTGGCAAAGATGACATATTCGCTTCCGGTAATAGTATTGAAACATTTGCGACATAGTTTACAATTACCTCTGTTCCATCAACGGACACTCCAGCTGGCAATGTAATAACATTGCTACTAAATGTTCCAGACTCATATCCATCTGGAGCAAATATATCAGCAGAATTAAATCTTATAGTTGCCATGTCTCCATCGACAGCAAGTGTGTCGGGCGGAAGAATAACGCTACTTGTTCCAGAAAGCGTGCCTCCCATAGAGTCCGTGTTATATAGTTCTGCACCATCTTCTATTCGTCTAATATCAACAACATTTGTTACATTTTTGTTGGCAGAAATAGTACCACTACTAACAGTAGAAACATCTGTATCAAAAACATTTACTGATATAACTTTAAAAACC
>Ga0209536_100008547_pt1 | contig 15330 bp, 13 predicted proteins | sample DeeMarSeWOR28_12_FD_187461 | JGI IMG/M metagenome (GOLD analysis project Ga0209536, IMG submission 187461) | Marine sediment microbial communities from White Oak River estuary, North Carolina - WOR-2-8_12 (SPAdes) (version 2) | ecosystem: Environmental > Aquatic > Marine > Intertidal zone >...
CGGTACCACCTATGCAAACAACGTCTTTGTCTACTCGAACAAGACCGGCATCCGCCGCCATCATCGCAATCTCTGCACACACTTTTGTCCCCTGACCGAATGTCTTCAGTGCAACTGCGACAAGTTCAGTTGGCATCCATGTTCCATACTCTTTCCTGAAACTCCTTGGAACCCCAGCAAAGACATGGGTAGCTGTGAGTAATTTCCCGCCATGTTTCTCAATCTCAGTACGGTTTTCTTCGCTGAGCTCGTTTTCATTCTCTTTAGCAAATCCAGACTGGTGCGAAACAACTACCACGTTCTTGTTCGAGAACTCCTTTGCGGCAGCCACTCCAGTCGATCCCTCAGTAGTTGCAACAACAACATCTGTGATTTCCGGATTGTCTTCCAAATACTCCTTTACAAGTGAGAGCACTGATGCAGTGTGCTCACGCGATGCCTGTTCGAAATAGTGTGTTTTCATGATCTATGCATCCTTCGTCTGTTGAGCCCTCACCAATGATTCAAGGACGGCCAGAGCAAGAAGTGTAATCACAGCCAGGTTGAAATCCACTACGCCCTCGGTGAGAGTTGATGCCACCCATGAAGCAAGAACGACAACCAGAACTACAGCAGTCAGCCTCATCGCATATCTTGTCCATTTGTCAGTAGTGTCCTTTTCGTCTCTCTCCTGCATCTGCTCCTTCCCATACTCTTCAGCAATTTCCTCAGGAGTTCCCAATTCGTCTAAGACTTCTCTGATTAGCAGTTTCGGGTCTTCTCCTGACCTCCTTGCTAGTTTATCAGAGTATGACTGATCAATGTGAGCCCTCAGGTCCTCCAGTAGGTCTTCTGTTTCGAATCCATCTGGCAGTAAACTACCCGTCTTCTTGATATAATCTCTAATGATCTTCTTAACATCATTACTCATTTGAGCGCCTCCAACTTCTCAAAAATATCATCAACAATGACAGTCAGTTGCCTATACACACGGTCTCCTTCTCCTGTCAGGACGTAGACCTTACGTCTGGGTCCAGACTCGGACTTCTCTGTGTGCACATTCAATAGTCGTTCTTTGCGTAGTCTGTGTAGGATTGGATATAACGTGCCTTCTTTGACTTGCAAAAGTCCATCAGTTCTCTCTTCAAGCTCCCGAGCTATTCCATATCCATGGATACCTTCGTCATGCATCTTCACGATGGCAAGAACCGCATACTGAAGAATACCCCTTCTGATTTCTATCTTCCAGGTCTCTTCAAAACTCGGGCTCTTCTCCAAGTGAGTCAATCCTCTCGTTAATTCGGAGCATAGACTTTGTGTACATCTCCTTAAGTATGTCTATTCTAGACGTGGTCTGCATCATGACGTCTACTAGGAAGAATCGCTCGTAACTCGAGCCAAAGAGTGGAAGAATATTCTCTGGGTTCACGAATCAGTAGATAGAAGAATGATGCGACAAATCTTAGGCATCCACTGAGAATAAGCATGATGAAAACTGAGAGATACTCACTACCAAATGTCAGTCTGATGATTTCACCGAAAATCCCAGCCAGTAGTGAACCAAAGAGATACATAATCCCTGTGAAGGTGTTATACACGGCGAGATGCGATCCTCTCTCATCCTCTGGGGAGATGTCGTAGATGTACGCAGTGATCGCATTCATCCCAGACGCAACACAGAACCCAGCTAGGATGTTGGCAGCGTAGACCATGAATACATGAGTGGCAAACGCGTACATTAGTGGAACTAGGAACAAGAGACCTCTCCCGAGGAGGATTAGAGGTTTCCTCCCAACTCGGTCACTCAGTTTTCCAAATGGGATAGTAAACAATACTATTGACATTGTCATAACAGCTGAGGCTATGGCGATTTCGAGATTCGAATTGTTTAGCCAGACCTTCTGAACCACTATGAAGTACGGCCATGCCATTGACATAGCAAATGAGAAGAAAACAGCGACAAAACTGAATCTTCGAAAATCGCCAGGTTGTGAAAGTAGACGGAGAATTGGTGGAAACTTTCTTGGTCCATCTCTGTCCCTTGGTTTCTCTCTCATTCTGATTGCAAGTATCGAGGTGACTATCCCAACCAATGCTGCAAAGAAGAATGCACCGTAGTATGCTTCTCGCCACACTTCAGCTGGTGTCTGTATAGGGAGAAGAAACTCTCCAAACATGCCCCTTAGGAATGGAACTAGAGCTGGTAGGACTGCGATGAATCCTGATATCAAGGTCGCTGAGAATGAGGCGATATTTGTTACTAGTCCGAGTTTCCCTAGTTCAGTACCTCGATTCTCTTCATCCATCAGTCCTCCAACAAGTGAAAGCCAGGTTGGAACTTGGATGCTGAACAACACTGATTGAATTGCGTACAGGAAGATCAGTTCTATCGGCGTGGCTGCGAAGAGGAACATGTACACTATGAGAAGACCAGTCAGTGTTCCAAATGCGACGAATGCCTTTGTATGACCAACCCGATCGGAGGTCCCACCCCACAATGGTTGCAGCAGTGTATTCCCAATATTGCCAACACTTCTGAAGGCTCCCTGTTCTGCAAAGTTCTGAGCACCGTAGAGATACTCCTGCATGTCAATGAGGTATGCCGAAAGGAAAGGAGAGTGGAGACCTACCGCAAACTGAGTGAGTGCTCCAACAAGATATGCACTCGCTGGGAGCTTTTGAAGCTCATAACTTACTATATCAGGTGCTTCCTCAGTATCGGCCATTCTCCAACGGCGGCTATCTGCCTTCCTATTAACTCTAGTTCTTCTATAATGTGGTGACCGTCATTGTTAATTACAAAGCTGGGTATACCAGCATTGGTTGTGAGAGCTAGAATTGCTCGATGTAACTGTCTACAAGGAAAGAATGGCTCGGGTCCAGAAACATGTTGAGAACTCTGGAGCAGATTTCGCATTCCTGACCCCTGCCCCAAGCTTCCAATACTTGGTGGGCTTTGAGTATCAGATGCGAGAACGTCTACTCGCTCTCATCGTCAGGAAGGACGAGGACCCAATTATCATATCTCCTGCATTTGAGATGGCTGATCATCAGTCCCATACATGGATCAAGGAGTTCCTACCTTGGGCTGAAGACGAAAATCCATTCTCCAAAGTTGCCAATTTAGTCGGAAACAACAAAGTCGTGCTGTTTGATGACTCAACACCTCTTGGTGTGTATTGGTCTCTGGGGAAAGAAATGGGGGGATTCAAGGACACTGCATCGATTACGCCAGTGATTGAAGAGATGAGAATATCAAAGTCGCAGACAGAGATAGAGTTAATGAAGAAAGCAGGTCGTGTCATTAATAATGCTGTTTCAAAGGCTTTCTCTGAAGCACAATTAGGAATGACAGAGTTGGACATTCAGGACATAGTGCAGAAAGAAATCCGATCACTTGGTGCTGTCCCAACATTCGCCATTGTCCAGTTTGGAGAGAACAGTGCGCTCCCGCACGCATCCCCCAGTTATAGAGAATTGAAGAGGGGTGATTTGGTGTTGATGGACTGTGGATGTTCAGTGGATGGATACAACACCGACATGACCCGAGTTGGCGTTGCTGGAGATCCTACGGAGGAGATGTTGAGGGTCCATTCTACAGTACTTCAGGCTGCTGAGACCGCCTTGGACAAGATTAAGCCTGGGATGACCTGTGGTGTCGCAGACGGTATAGCACGAAGGATCATTGATGATGCAGGCTATGGTGAGTACTTCACTCATCGTCTTGGTCATGGCGTTGGACTTGAGGTTCATGAACAACCATATGTGGTCCGTGGAAGTTCCCAGATTCTGGAATCCGGGATGTGTCATAGTGTAGAACCTGGAATATACTTGGAAGGTATTTTTGGAATTCGAATTGAGGACTTGGTCTGTATTCGTGATGATGGTCCTGAGCTTCTCACATTCACATCTCGAGATCTCATTCAGATGGGTCTTTAGACGACTCTTCTGTTGTGTCTACATCCTCGGAGCCTCTTCCGAGAATCTCATCCATCTTCTTCCTATCCTCCTCAGATAGGTTCTGCATTGCCTCTGCTGACTGCCTCATCATCTGGTTCATGATGATTGTGTACACAACAGGCAGAGCAGAGATTGTTTCGATTCTTTCATTGAATTCTTGTTCAGCGAGTGCCCGAGATTCTTGGAGTGTTTCTTTGCTGACCTCGCCCTGACCCACACCTGGACAATCCTTTGAACTGAGGACATACTTTTCTCCATTGAATTCCAATGGGAATGTTTGACATGATATTGGTCGAGCGTATCTGATCTCACAAGCGTTTGCTTCTTCGTTATAGAAAACACATGATGTGTTTTCAGAGTCATCCTCAAGCGGTTTGCGAAGCATCTCGATACCAATGAGGTCCTGTTCTGATTGAGGTAGTCTCAGCGTGAGACCTCCCAAGATGTTCATTAGATATCCTTGCCTTGTCCACCGCGCAATGTCTCCATGTGTGACATTGATGCTTGGCCTGATATGACATGCCTTTGTTTCGCACTTGCTTTCCAAACACTTGAAACTGTATTTTGCCTTCTCCGTTTCTGTCAAGTCCTCACCTTTGGATGTTCAACGGCGGTCTTCTTATTCGACCTCTCTTTAACGTTTTCGAACCTGCTAAAATACTCATGACGTCAGGTTTTTATTCAGACCCAAGTTGGAATAACCAACTCTCCGGAGCAGGCTTTTGTAGCACTCGGAGTATTCAAAATGACTGAGTGGTATAGTAACGACACTGAGCACGTCTTGGCAAAACTAGAGTCCTCCATGGAGGGTCTCTCTAGCAATGATGCTCAAGTAAGGTTCACGAAATACGGGCCCAATGAACTGGTCGAAACTGGTGGTATCAGCCCTCTTCGAATGTTTTTGAATCAGTTTACAGACCCAATGGTCATCATACTGATAATTGCTATCGGTATCTCATTGGTGACGTCATTTCTCGACCCAGCCCACGGAGAGAGTGGTATCATTGATGCAGTTGTTATCTTCGCTATTGTCCTCTTTAATGCGATATTCGGTTTTGTTCAAGAGTACAAGTCAGAGCAGGCACTTGAGGCCCTCAAGGATATGGCTGCACCCAAAGCCAGGGTAATGAGGGACGGTCTTTGGACAGTCATAGAATCTAAGGACGTAGTTCCTGGAGACCTCATAGGATTCGAGGCTGGAGATAGAGTCCCTGCAGACGGCCGAGTAGTGTATTCTGTCGGTCTTTCTGTAGACGAAGCTCCACTAACCGGTGAATCAGTTTCCGTTCGGAAGATGACCGATCCAATCCATCTTCGAAATCCTGTTGTTGGTGACATGAAAAACATGATCTTTCAGGGCACCACCATCACTGCTGGTAAGGGTCAAGCTATTGTAACATCAACAGGAATGAAGACCCAGTTTGGTAAGATTGCTGAGCTGGTCCAAGAGAGTGAGAAGGACATGACTCCACTCCAGATTGACCTTGAAGATCTGGGGAAGAAACTTGGAATATTGATCATTGTTCTTTGTATCCTTGTCTTTGGTGCAGAAGTCATTCAGAGTGCTGCAGAAAGTATGATGGAGGCTCTACTGGCTGCGATTGCCTTGGCAGTGTCCGCAATTCCTGAAGGACTACCAGCTGTGGTAACGATCACTCTGGCAATTGGTGTCCAACGGATGGTACAACGGAATGCTATTGTAAGAAGACTGCCTTCAGTCGAAACACTTGGTTCAACAACCATCATTTGTTCGGACAAGACTGGAACCATCACAAAGAATGAGATGACCGCCACCACGATGTTCGTCAATGGCATGACTGTAACAGTCGGTGGTGTTGGTTACAGCAGAGCTGGTAGGTTCTCACGTACGAGTGAATTCATCGAACCACTGAATGATCCTCATATAGTCAAACTCCTTGAGATAGGTCAACTCTGCTCCAACTCCGTGTTGCAGCCTGACGTTACAGGGAAGGCTGACTTCACAGTCGTCGGAGACCCGACTGAGGGAGCAATTCTTGTTCTAGCAGAGAAGGCCTGCAAGCCATATGAAACCACACTCACGGAGTACAGAGAGATCACCGAAATCTCATTCGATTCGGCTCGAAAGAGGATGACTGCGATTGTGCAGAACTCATCCGGTGAACTCACTGCCTGTGCCAAAGGTGCTCCTGAAGTCCTTATACCACTATGTACTCACGTCTATGAAGGAAAACAGGTCCGACCTATCACCGATAAAGAGCGAGAATCAATCATCAACATCAATGCTGGTCTTGCGGAGAATGCACTCAGGGTACTTGCCTTTGCATATCGACCGCTCGAAGGAGAGATCCCCGGTTGGGAACCAGAGCAGGTCGAAAAGAACCTCATCTTTGTTGGACTCGTGGGTATGATCGATCCTCCGCGTGATGAGGTTCGAGATGCCATGCGACTCTGCAAAACAGCTGGGATCCGCCCAATTATGATTACAGGTGACCACAAGCTCACAGCTAGAGCTGTGGCCATCGATGTAGGACTCATTGAACGTGAAGGAGAGGTTCTCAGCGGAGCCGACCTTGATGCGCTTTCTCCTGAGGAATACAATGAGGCTGTCCTTCGCTGCAATGTCTTTGCACGTGTTGCTCCTGAACATAAGCTACAGATCGTGAGTGCACTCAAGTCTCACAAAGAAGTAGTAGCTATGACAGGTGACGGTGTCAATGACGCCCCTGCAATCAAGACGGCTGATGTTGGTATCTCGATGGGTATCAGGGGAGCAGACGTTACGAAGGAGGCATCTGACGTCATCCTTACAGATGACAATTTTGCTACCATTGTGTCTGCAGTGGAGAAAGGTCGAGAGATCTACTCGAACATTCGAAAGTTCGTTCGTTTCTTACTCGCTGCAAACTTCGATGAAGTGTTCCTCATCTTCACAGTGATTATGCTGGGATTGCCGCTTCCTATCACTGCGATTCAGATTCTATGGCTGAATCTAGCTACCGATGGATTCCCAGCTCTGGCTCTTGGAGTTGACCCTCCCGAGTCAGGTGTCATGGAGAGACCCCCTCGAAAACCAGGGGCTAAAATGATGGACCGAGGGATGGCCTCATTCATCATAATCGCTGGATTCACTGCCTTCTTGGCTTCTGTCATTGTATTCATGTGGTCACTGACTACCTATGGGGGCTGGATTCCTGGATTAACTGGTCCAGCTGTGGACTGGAGTACTGGACCATGGGAGGATGTTCTGGCTCATGCTCGTACAGCTGTCTTTGCTAGTGTTGTCTGCTTTGAGCTACTGTTTGTGTGGAACACACGTGACGAGTATCATCCAGTATGGAAGACAGAAGTTCGAAGGTCAAAGGTACTGATGGGTGCTGTCGCACTATCGATAATCTTGACCCTGCTCACAATCTACTTCCCACCAATGGCTACATTATTCGAAACAATGCCTCTCAATGCAATCGACTGGGGAGTAATCGTGTTGACCTGCATACCTGCTCTTCTCATTCCACCACACATAATCTTCGGCCATCATCGAAGGGCAAAGAAAGAAGAGAATGCTATGAAGGAAGCCGTTTATTGAGCCATTCATAGAGGTCAGTAAGGACACTCTCACGCTCTGGCTCTTCGTGGATTTCATGATATAGTCCATCATAGAGTTTCCATGTCTTGTCAGCTGATGCCAGGTTGTCGAAGAACTCCTTGTTCTTCTCTACATCCACAGCCTTGTCGTCGCCTGCTTGCTGCACGAGTATCGGTAGCAAGATTTTCGAGGCTGAATGAAACGCGTCTTTCGAAGCAGACAGTACCTCACTGCTGAATCGGGCTGTGACCTTCTCGAATCGTAATGGGTCCTTCTTGTGACGCTCAATTGTGTCTGGATTGCGGCTGGTGTCAGAATACTCCGGATTGAGTTCGAAGTAACGCTTCACATTCAGTATCGATAGAAACCGAGCTGCTGTAAGTAGACCAATACCAATCTCTGTCCGATGGCTGACTCCTGGACACTGGAGCAGAAGTCCGTCAACGGTCCTTGGATATCTGATCAAATATCTGATGGCGTTGATCGCTCCCATGGAAGATCCAAACAGGTATGTGATCTTGTTCAGGTATCTGTCCTTGACCTGCATGACGATGTTCTGGATGTCCTCAATGTACTCGTCAAAATTCATCACATGTCCTTTCAGTCCAGGATAGCGTCCGAAGCCACGTTGGTCTGGTACGAAGGCTGCAATCCCTCTCTCTGCCAAATACTCCCCCATCTCTGTGAAATCACCAGCATGGCTACCTTGACCATGAAGTAGAATCATGAGTGCCCTTGGTCTGTCATCATCAGGACGATAGACTGCCATGAACATCCTAGTTCCATCAAACCCAATGTACTTGCTCTCTTCGTACCTCAAATGAACCACAGGATGGCATCACACTCTACCGCTATTTATCTTCGTGTGAAAATAAGAGGAGGACTGACCCTAACGGGTCAGTCATGATTTGAATCTAGAATCTGTTTGGTTTGGGCTTATCCCCGGAGTAGTCGTAGAATCCCATTCCAGTCTTCCTTCCAAGCCAGCCTGCGCGTACCATCTTTCTCAGAAGCGTAGGTGCTCTATACTTGCTGTCTTTGAACTCATCAACGAAGTAGTCTGCGATGTGGAGTGTCGTATCAAGACCTACGAAGTCCAGGAGAGTCAGTGGTCCCATAGGCCAGTTCAATCCAAGCCTGATTGATGTGTCCATGTCTTCTACTGTGGCCACTCCTTCCTGGATTGCTGCTACTGCCTCAAGCATAGCTGGGACAAGTACTCGGTTCACAGCAAATCCCGGAGCCTCATTGACTAGAACGGTCTCTTTGCCCACTTTCTTTGATACATCAACAATGACCTTCACTGTTTCATCGTCAGTGGCCTGCCCCTTGATAATCTCAACCAAACCCATGATCGGAACGGGATTAAAGAAATGCATGCCTATGAACTTCTCAGGTCTCTTAGTAACAGCCGCCATCTGAGTTATGCTGATGCTAGAGGTGTTCGATGCCAATATCGCATGGTCAGGGGCCATCTCATCAACATCCTTCCAAGTGTCCAGTTTGAGTGACACAATCTCTGGGATGGCTTCGATGACGAGGTCTGCATCTTTCACTGCCTCCTTCAGGTCAAGGACACCAGTGATACGGCCAACAATAGTGTCCATCTCTTCCTGAGTTATCCGTTCTTTCTTGACACTGCGCTCAAGGTTCTTCTTGATTGTGGCCATACCATTGTCAATGAACTTCTGGTCGATGTCACGCATCTTCACTTCATATCCAGCTTGAGCACAAACATGGGCAATTCCGTTCCCCATCAAACCTGCACCCAAGACTGCAATTTTCTTGATCTCCATTGTAAACATCCTCTGATGTTGAATCAGTCTGGTCTGGCCTCGGGCTAGCCTCTAAATATGTCTGACGTTCTATTCCCGTGCTGAGAGCACCACTATTATTAGTTACATTTTGTACTGGTGCCGCGCATTGGAGTTGCAGATTATGTCTAATGATGGTCATGCTAAAACCTGCAAGACCAAGAGGTCTAGAAGACGACTTTGGGCATTGGGTCTTCTCGCTCTTGGGAGTGCAATCTGGCTTCTTCTCCGTACCGGGAGGAAACCAACACGAGTCTACTATCCATGTCAGCAGGCATCATTGACCAACATTGAGATGTTCAAACTAGCATTCCTTGCGTCTGTCCCCTCTCTGGCGTCAATGCGAGCAACATTGAGCCCACTAAAGCCAGTGGCTATCCTTACAGTTCTTCTTGTGGGCTCAGCGTTCATCACTAGTGATGCTGGATTACAGAGCCTTGGATTTGTCTATGCCCAAGACACTTCAGACTATACATGGATCCCAATCGAGCTTCTGGAGAACAATGCAACTAGCATGCAAGCATCTGACATCTTCTTGATACAGAATGTAACAGGAGCCGAGGGTGATGTGGGTGTAGCAATCTCAACACTCTTGGATCTGATGGAAGGGCAAGGGTTGTTCTTCTACAACACGACAGCAACTCCAACAGGACTCGTAGAATCTGATGATGTTGTCCTTCTGAAAGTAAACGGTCAGTGGGCCTATCGTGGGGGGACGAACACAGATCTTGTCAAAGGAATCATTGAGGCCATCTTAGAACACCCTGATGGATTCACTGGTGAGATTGTCATCGCCGACAATGGCCAAGGTATTGGGAGTCTAAACTGGTATAGTGCAAACGCATACAACACCAGTCAAGCCATGGAAGATGTTGCTCGAATGTTTCCGGACCACACAGTTTCAACAATTCTATGGGACAACTACAGGTCCTCGACTGTTGAAGACTATGACACTGGTGATTTTGACCAGGGATATGTAAGAAGTAGTATGTGGGACGAAGGAACCGAGATCTATCCGTCCTATCCTAAGTTCATCACAGACTCCGGTCTCTATGTGAGTTTCAAGAATGGCATCTGGGACAATGCAACAGGCTTTGATTTTGATAGACTCAAGGTCATCAATATGCCAGTAATGAAGACTCATTTCCGTTATGGCGTGACAGGCTGCATCAAACACTATATGGGTGTCCCACAGGGACACATCGTGCCATCTGTTGATCCTGGGATTCCCCATGAACACTTTTCCATCGCTCTAGGCGGAATGGCGACACTGATGGTAGAAACCCGTATGCCCATACTCAATATTCTCGATATGATTTGGGTGAACGCCCATCCACTGGAGAGCTCATCACAACGTGGTCCGTGGTCATATTATGGGTCAGCCAGCTTCACCGATATCATTGGAGCAAGTCAGGACCCAATAGCCTTGGACTATTGGGCATCGAAGAACATCCTGATGGAAACAGCTGAATACCTAGGATTCGATGAACGTTCTTCTCTGGATCCAGATTATGCGCCTTTGAGCGATCAACATACCGGTGTAACTCCAATGGATGAGTCATTTCACAACTATCTGAACAGATCAAGACAAGTCCTAAATGATGCGGGGTATCAAGCGACAATGGACACGACTGAGATGAACGTCTTTGTTACTGCAATAGCCAGCACTGGGCCTCCACCACCCCCGCCTGATTCCCCCTTTGACCCACTCATTCTGGTGATTGGTGTTCCAGCAGTAGCAGCCCTGATAGTTGTTGTAGCTGTGGTGGCCAAGAGGAGAAGGTGACGTCCTTTAGACCTTGCAGAATCTGAAGTCGCAACGACTATCACCGGTAGCGATGGTCTCACGACGTGCGAATTTGATCCAGCCCTCCACGTACTTCATGAAGATCATGTCATACTCACAGAGGATGGGTCCCAACTCAGGTTTGCCAGCCTCTCTCAGAAGATCGAAGTATAGGCACCTGTTGATGTCAAACCCATAACATCCGGGTTCCTGGTCTACCTCTTTCAAAAGAAAGTAGTCGTTGTTGTAGTTGGCTTCGTTTCCTTTCCTCGCCCACTCAACAAACGCTGCCCATGGATCATCACTCTGTTTGAGATTCTGTGACTCTTTAGTGAAATATTCCTCCATCATCGCCTGATAGATTGACACAACTGTATTCTTGAGTTCTGAAAACGACGCCCTGACCTCACACATCACATCATCAAGAGCCATGACAAACAGTGAGTTGACTCCATGTCGCTGTGCCAACTCATTGGGTAACATGTCTCTGTAGTTGTTATAGTGTATCTTGAACTGTCTCTGATACAACTTGTACAATGATTTTCCCTTGTCTCCAAACTGACCTACTAGATGTTTCTCTGTATATGTCGAGAAGTACTCAATCAATTGTTGAACGGAATCTGAGTCAGACATGGGTCATCACGTTCTGATGTCACTGGCTCATTGGCTGGCCTTGATATGCTTGTCTATGACGACATAGAGTAGTAACAATATGTGACTACTTCCTGTGACCCTGACAAGTGGCTCCGCTATATATACTAAAACTGAGCAGTAATTCTTGTGAAACATCATGGCTCTAAGTAAGAACTCACGAAAAACATCTGTGCTGAAGAACGAGAGAAGCAAGGTCTCAACTCGGGCGCTCACCTATGCATACCAGTACAACAGGTGAATGGCATGAAGAAGACTGAGCGACTGACGAACTGGCTCTCTGCCACTCATGCAGTGGTTGGCGGCTGGTCACCCAGTGGTCACAGAACTGGTCAGTTTGTCCCAGAAACAGCATATCATGTGACCAACCTATAGTAGGTTGTGAAACATTATGGCTCTATCAAAGAACAACTGGTCTGTGCATAGGAACAAGCGTACCCGTGACGCTCCACGTACTCACGCTCTGATCCATGCCTACATCTACAGGAGGTAATCTTGTTCAATGCACTCGGATTTTGGTTTGAAATTCAAAACAAATCACAGGAAAAGTGCGTTTTACAAATCTTACGCCCAAGAAAATGTTTATATGAAACCAAAATGAAATAATGGTGTGTTCTACAAACCAAATGGAAGTGTGGTGAAACGATGATGACAGCCCTACAAACACCTGCAACGGACAAGCCCTGCTTGACAGTTGAGAACAGGTCAGTAATGGTCCAGTCATTCGGAGACCTCTGCAATGCAGGAACCACATTACCACGATAGAACAATGATGCTTTCATATCATAGTTAACCGGACAAATCTCCTATCTCCGAAAAATCGTACACTCCGATTTTTCCGCAGTGGCCCCCGTTGTGTGATCCGGGGGCTGCTGCAATCCTTTCCGGAAACGAACCACGACCCGTCAAAAAGTGAGGAAACGCAAATGAGTAGAATGAAAGCCTTTCTTGGTCTGCCAGACGCCAATGAAAAGGTCCTACGTCTGGCAACTGTGATGGCGATCCTAGGACCGCTTGCAAACGTCACTTTTGTACTATCAACCACTTTCTATGTCATCTTTGTAGCTGAGGCATTGGGTGGTGGACCTGGTATGTACCTACAAGGGATGGGTCTCGTAGGAACCCTTGTCGTGGTTCAGATGCTCGTTCAGATTGTTTTGGACTATCCAACAGGAGCGATCGGGGACTGGATTGGGCAGAGATACATTGTCGCCTCAGCCTCTGTTTCGTATGCCATCTCATTCTTCATGGTCTCTTTCGTCACTACTGAGACCCCCTTCCTCTATCTCGTGGCTGTCTATGCTATCCAAGGCTTTGCGCAGTCTCAGCAAAGCGGTGCATGGGGAGCTTGGTTCGATAACAACTATCGAGTAGCTATGCCTGGGGATACAGACCGTAAACAGTACGGAGTCTTCTGGGGTCGTATGGGAATGATGATGCAGATCTTTGCGACAGCCAGTCTGATTCCTGGAGGAATCTTGGCAGTGGTTTTCTCAAGACCTTGGGTTTTCCAGTTGCAGGCTATTCTCGCACTGATCCTCTCGATGCTCGTGTTCAGACTGGTCAGAGACTTTCCGGAAGTTGAGGAGCAGCGCTCTGGTCGTCCCGAGATGGGTGAGTATGTTTCAATACTGAAGGGTGGCGTTAGCTACCTTTTCAAGCACAGATTCGTGAGGAACATCGTTGTCGGTGGAATGTTGGCCACAAGCAGCATCATGGTCTGGGGTAATCTTATTCTATTCCCAATGTATTTCCTCTACCTGATTACAGATGTTGCCGTAGCAAGTTTCAGAACAACACTGTTTCTGCCCGGAGTTGTAGCACAGGAGCGATCTGGGGTGTGGAGTCGCCGATTTGAGCCAAAGAAGTGGATTCCACGGTTTCGTCTACTTCAGACCTGTGGGTTTGTGTTCTTCTGGGTATTTGCTTTGATAATGTGGATTCTTCCACCGGCACCCCCCAATGGAAACACCTTGATTGTCTTTTGGCCATTTACAGAAATTGCAATTCTCACATTTCCTGTTGAGAATCTGTTGCCAATCGTGATCATCTTTACAACTTTCGTGGCTACGAGCTTCTTTGGAGGGTTCGCAGAGATTCTAACACAACGTGTGCTACTCGATGTCATTCCCAATCGTATTAGGAACTCGATGTATTCACTGTCTCCGACAATCGCAACACTGTTCGCGATTCCTCAGATTGCTATATTCGGTTGGATTGTAGCCATTCCTATCATTGGCTTCCCCCTGACCCTTGCACTGTGTGGTCTCATTTCGTTGGGCGGGGTCCTTCTGATTAGGAACGGTCTCCACCAAGAGCGCCCTGTCCTCGAAGAGGAAACTTGGGGCAATGGAGATAGATTACACACACCTGAGATCGCCAATGAGATTGAATCAACACATCCTGACATTGCGGAAGAAATTGCCATTGAAGAGTAGTTTCTAGAAGGCTGTCGCTTACGGCAGCCTTCCTCTACTTTTGTTTACCAGCACAAAGTTAATACTTGCTCTCGTTGATTGAGCTTTGGTGCTTACAATTGAGTGATAGACCACAGTTTCTTACCGTTTCTTATTCTGGCTCTGGATTGGACACCATGAAGCATGAAAGGAAAATGGTGAAGGAGAAGGATGTCAAGTTTGACGGCGAAGATGGATCAGTAGAAGTCACAGATGTTCGAATCGTCTGGTACAAGGCTCCGAGTAAGTGGGGTGGCGCGAAGAAATGGGGTGCCATTGCTGGTGCGGTTGCTGGAGCTGCTCTCCTTGAAGGAGCGGGCAGACAGATGGGTGGTATAGGAGGCAGCATCACACGGGGACTTGCTCGTGGTATCACTTATGCTGCGGTTGGTACTGCAATCTCTTCTTGGACCCAAGACTCCTTTTACAATAAAGATGCGAATGGAAATACGGAGAGTATAGCAATACCAGTCATAGCAATCAGCCAAGCGACTCAGAGTGGTAACAGACTGATTGTTACACTGAAGTCAGGTGGTGACATGCAGTTCGATTTCAAACAGAAGAAAGTAATTCCCTCTATAATTGCTAATCTCTCCTCAGCTCAAGAAGCTGGTAAGTGTCCGTACTGCGGAGCGAATGCGGGAAATGTTCCCTCATGCCCGAACTGCGGTGGTGTAATTGAAGGAGGCAGTGCTACACCTAGCGGTGGTGCTGGAGGCGCTCCAGGCGAATCGTTCACAATTCATTATCAGGATCGAGACGGTGACGGACAACCTGATTCAGTTACAGTCCATCAACCTGGTGGCGGCGGTGCTGCGGCAGGTTATTGCCATAACTGCGGGAAGGGTTACCCAGCAGGAGCTCGTTTCTGTGGCGGCTGCGGACAGCCAATAGAATAATCTCTCATAGTTGGGCTTCCTAATAGGAAGTCCTCCCTCTTCTTTTCAAGATTCAACGGAACATATCTTCTTCTCTAGACCTGATGATATCTGACGCTCTATCAACTCCCTCAATGTACTCGTATCCTCTTACAATAACAACAGGTACTGCTTCATTTGCCTGGCCCATAAGAGGTTCTGCGAAGGCTGCAATCTCATCTATCTGGCAAACTGTTGACCT